>Ga0265798_10001447_pt1 | contig 36963 bp, 30 predicted proteins | sample P3T30metagenome_FD_192430 | JGI IMG/M metagenome (GOLD analysis project Ga0265798, IMG submission 192430) | Plant litter microbial communities from East Loma Ridge, Irvine, California - P3 T30 | ecosystem: Environmental > Terrestrial > Plant litter > Unclassified | place: USA: California...
GCGAAAAAAGGCGATGGCCTGATCTTCGTGAACTGCATGGAAAAGCTGACCATGAACGCGCCCAAGGAAACCCTGCGCACCCGCCTGTCGGCGGCGCTGGACGCGGGCATCGACGGCATCACCATGTCGGCCGGCCTGCACCTCGGTTCCTTCGACCTGATCAAGGACCACCCGCGCTTCCGCGAAGCCAAGCTGGGCATCATCGTGTCCTCGGTGCGCGCGCTGCAGCTGTTCCTGCGCAAGGTCTCGCGCCTGAACCGCAATCCCGACTACATCATCGTCGAAGGCCCGCTGGCCGGCGGCCACCTCGGCTTCGGCATCGACGACTGGAAGGAATACGACCTGCACACCATCATGGACGAGATCCACGCGTACATGAAGGCGGAAAACCTCGACATCCCGCTGATCGCGGCCGGCGGCATCTTCACCGGTTCCGACGCGGTGAGCTTCCTGGAAAAAGGCGCCGGCGGCGTGCAGGTGGCGACCCGCTTCACCGTGACCCACGAGTGCGGCCTGCCGGACGACGTCAAGCAGGAATACTTCCGCGCCAGCGAGGAAGACATCATCGTCAACGGCGTCTCGCCGACCGGCTATCCGATGCGCATGCTGAAGCAGACCCCGGCGATCGGTTCCGGCATCCGCCCGGGCTGCGAATCCTACGGCTACCTGCTGGACGCGACCGGCAACTGCGCCTACATCAATTCGTACAACCGCGAAGTGCAGGCCAACCCGGACCTGAAGACGGTCAAGGTGTTCGACAAGACCTGCCTGTGCACCCACATGCGCAACTTCAATTGCTGGACCTGCGGCTCGACCACCTACCGCCTGAAGGATACGACGCACAAACTGTCCGACGGCAATTACCAGATCCTGTCGGCCGAGCACGTGTTCAAGGATTACCAGTTCAGCGTGGACAACGGGCTGGCCATGCCACCGCGCCAGGAAGCGGCGGCCTGATCCAGGGCGCGATGGCTGGACCCGGGGCAAGAAACGACGGCGCGGATTCCGCGCCGTTTTTTATCCATCGATCACCATTCCCAAGGGAACGGAACGTCCGCTCCACTGTCCAACGGCAGTTGACCTTGTTCTGACCACCGACGGGAGTGCCGCATGTTCGAGACCCCTACCCCGGCCCGCGCCGTCTTCCTGACGGACCAGGCGGGTTACATATCTGGCTGGAACGACGGTTGCGCCGCCCTGTTCGGCATGGCGGCCGAAGACGTGCTCGGCCGTCCGGCCAGCGCCCTCCTCGCCGCCGGGCAGGACGCCTGGCGCGATGCCCTGGGCACACTGGCCTCGAGCGGGCACGGCACGGAACTGGCGGTCGACCTGCACGGCGCGCAGGGCTGCCCCCTGCACGCCACCCTGGCGCTGGCGCCCCAGTTCGATGGCGACGGCGCGCTGCAGCGCTGCGCGGTCATCGTCGCCGCCAGCCAGGCGCCCGCCGCCTCCGACGCCCAACAGGTGGCCGAGGCGCCGCTGGCTTCGGTGGTCGATCTGTTCCCCGGCACCTTTTACGCGATCAACCGCGACGGCCGCATGGTGCTGTGGAACCGCAACCTGGAAAAGCTGACCGAGTTCACGCCCGAGGAACTGGCGGCCACGCGCGCCATCGACATGCTCGACCTGCCCCAGCGCCCGCTGCTGGCGAACGCCATGCGCCGCGTGTTCGAGAACGGCGAGGAAATGCGGCTCGAGGTCGACTACGTCTCGAAAAGCGGCAAGGAGAGCCCGATCCTGCTGTGCGGCACCCGCATCCAGTGCAATGGCGAGCCCTACCTGTTCGGCCTGGGCGTCAACATGAGCGAGCGGCGCGCGCGCGACGAGCAGTTGCGCCTGCGCGAGCGCGCCCTGCACGCGGCCAGCAACGGCATCGTCATCACCCGCTTCGACGGCAGCGGCAACGCCATCGAATACGTGAACCCGGCCTTCGAGCGCATCACCGGCTACCCCGCCGATGACATCGTCGGACGCGACCCGCGCTTCATGGCCGCGCCCGGCATGGACGCCAACGAGCGCACGCTGCTGCGCGAGGCGGTGGCGGCGCACCGCCCGGTCAACGTGGTGCTGCGCAACCTGCGCAAGAACGGCGAGCTGTTCTGGAACGATTTGAACATCACGCCGGTGCAGGACGACCATGGCGTGGTCACCCACTTCATCGGCGTGATCAACGACGTCACCGCCCTCAAGCAGCGCACCGCCCACCTCGAGCACGAGGTCAACCACGACCCGCTGACCGGCCTGGCCAACCGCAACCTGATGTGGGACCGGCTGGAGCAGGCCGTGCACCTGGCCCAGCGCCAGAAATCGCTGGTGGCGACCGTGCTGATCGACCTGAACAACTTCAAGTCGATCAACGACACCTTCGGCCACGAAGCCGGCGACGTGGTGCTGAAGGTGGTGGCGCGGCGCCTGCAGGCCTCGGTGCGCGACAGCGACACGGTGGCGCGCATGTCCGGCGACGAATTCGTGCTGGTGCTGGTCAACCAGCCCTCGCTGCGCTTCACCCTGCGCATGGTCGAGCGCCTGCGCCAGAGCTTTTCGATCCCGGTCACCTTCAACGGCCAGGAAATCCCGATCGGCGCCAGCGTCGGCGTCTCGCTCTACCCGCACGACGGCAATACCGCGGCCGAACTGGTGCGCGCCGCCGACGTCGCCATGTACCACGGCAAGGGCAACGGCCAGAACGACGTCCACTTCTTTTCCAACGACATGAAGGCCAGCAGCGAGGCCAAGCGCAAGATCGAGCACGGCCTGCGCGAGGCGCTCGAGCACGACCAGCTGTTCCTGGTGTACCAGCCGCGCGTCTCGGCCGGCAGCGGCCGCGTGACCGGCTTCGAAGCCCTGCTGCGCTGGCGCCACCCGGAGCACGGCGTGCTGCCGCCCAGCCGCTTCCTGGCCGAAGCCGAGGAAAGCGGGGCGATCGTCCAGATCGGCCAGCGCGTGCTGGACCAGGCCTGCGCCTTTGCCGCCCAGCTGGCCGTGATCGGCGTCGGCGAGGTGCCGGTGACGGTCAACGTGTCCTACCGCGAATACAGCCAGCCCGGCTTCATCGCCGGCCTGTCCGCCTGCCTGGAACGGCACCGCCTGGCGCCGCGGGCCCTGCAGCTGGACCTGCGCCTAGACGGCCTGATCCGCAACCCGGCGCTCGGGCGCGAACTGGCCGAGACCTTGCGCGCGCTGGGCGTGGCGCTGTCGGTGGATGGCTTCGGCACCGGCCTGTGCGACCTCGGCTACCTGCAGCAATTGTCCGCCAGCCAGGTCAAGCTGGCGCGCAGCACCCTGCACGCGGCCGACGGCGGCAGCGGCATCGCCAGGAGCCTGGTCGACATCGGCCACAACCTGCACATGGAGGTGGTCGGCGAGGCGGTCGAGACGCGCTCGCAGATGGAGTTCCTGAGGTCGCTGGGCTGCGACCAGTTGCAGGGCCTCTGGTTCAGCGAACCGCTGGACGAGGAAAGCGCCCGCCAGATGCTGCGCGAGCGCCAGCCGGCTTGATTAACCTTCTGAAGTGATGCGCTTGACGAGCGCGCCGAGCACGTCTTCCGCCATGTCGTTCGAGACCTGGCAGGTGCCGGCGTTCTCGTGCCCGCCGCCGCCGTATTCCAGCATCAGCGCGCCGATGTTGGTCTTCGAGCTGCGGTTCAGGATCGACTTGCCGGTGGCGAACACGGTGTTCTGGTTCTTGAGGCCCCACAGCACGTGGATCGAGATGTTGGTGTCCGGGTACAGCGCGTAGATGATGAAGCGGTTGCCGGCATAGATCGTCGTTTCCTCGCGCAGATCGAGCACCACCAGGTTGTCGTACACCTTGGCGCAGCGCCGGATCTGGGCCTTGCACAGCTGGTCGTGCTCGAAGTACAGGGCCACGCGCTCCTGCACGTCGGGCAGCTGCATGATCTGGGCGATCGTGTGATTGCGGCAGTAATCGATCAGGTCCATCATCAACTGGTAGTTCGAGATGCGGAAATCGTGGAAGCGGCCCAGGCCGGTGCGCGCGTCCATCAGGAAGTTCAGCAGGTTCCAGCCCTTCGGATCGAGCACTTCCTCGCGGCTGAAGCGCGCCGCGTCGCCCTTGTCGACGGCGTCCATCATGTCGCGCCAGGCCGCCGGGAAAGAGCGGGTGCCGCCGTAGTGGTCGTACACCACGCGCGCCGCCGACGGCGCCCGCGGGTCGATCACGTGGTTGTCGCGCCGGATCGTGTTGCGCAGGGTTTCCGAGGAATGGTGGTCGAAGGCCAGGTGGGCGCTGGCGACATACGGCAGATTGGTCGTGATGTCGCGCTCGCTGATGGCGATTTTCCCATCCTGCATGTCCTTGGGGTGGACGAACAGGATGTCGTCGATCAGGTCCAGGTGCTTGAGCAGCACGGCGCAGACCAGGCCGTCGAAATCGCTGCGGGTGACTAAACGGTAACGTTTTGGTACGGCAGACATCGGCACACCCTTTCAAGGAAGAAACATGGGCTGGCGCGGCCAGGGGCTTCGATGATCATACCGTGCAATATTTCCAAATAACAGTTTTATTGCCAAAATGCGACGCCGCCATCCAGCATGCAATCCAGGACGGGAATCCTGCAGACTGTCGCAAAGCGCTGGCATCCTGGGGCTGCCCGGACTAAAGTTGCAACATTCCAACAGTTATCTGGAATGCATAACGGGTTTTCCGACAGGCAGGATGCCAGGCGGTACACTCGCCGATTACCGATGCTTGACGCCTTTCGTGCAATGCAAACACGCCACCCGAACCACCAGGCCCTGCCGAACGCCCTTTCGTCGCTGCACCGCGCCTTCGATGCGGTCGCGACCTGGGTGACGCAGCTGTCGTGGTGGAAGTTCCTGCTGTTCGCCGCCCTGATGCTGGTAGCCGGCCAGATCCTGCAGGACGAACTGTTTTCCGGCGGCGAGGAAGAGATCGCGCGCAACGAGCGCGTCGCGGGCAAGGCGGAGCCGACGATCACCATCGACGACAGCGGCCTGCACATCAACCCGCGCGGCCGCAACCGGGGCGCGGCGCCCATCAACATCGATCCGGCGGCGCAAGCCGCCAAGGCCGAGGCCACGGCTGCGGCCGCAGCCGCAGTGAAGGAGGCCGGACAGGCCGGGGGCGACAAGGCGCAGGCCGAGCGCGCCCATGCGCAGGAAGAACGGGCCGGCAGGCAGGCCGACCGTGCCGATGAACAGGCGGCCCGGGCCGACCGCCAGGCCGAGCGCGCCAGGGAACAGGGCGAGCGCGCCCAGCAGCGGGGCGAACGCGCGAATGGCCTGGACGACCAGGCCAGCGACAAGATCGGCCGCGCCGTCAAGAAAGCCGAGGAAGCGGCCGCCCGCGCCGGCACCCGCTTCGAGCGCGGCCAGGGCGCCAAGGGCGTGCACGCCGGCAGCGGCGACGAAGTCCACATCGACTTGCCGCCCCAGATCGGCGAGGAATTGTCCGATGCGATCGAAGCCGCGGTCGACGATGCCGCCGAAGCCAAGGCGCGCACCTACCACAAGCAGGCGTCGACCTGGTTCACCAGCTTCGTCTGGCTGCTGGTGCTGGCGCTGTTCGGCACCAAGGCCCTGGTCGGCGGCAAGAAGCGCGCCGAGGCCGAGATGCAGACCGCCACCGCCGCGGCCGAACGCGAATCGATGCAGCGCCAGCTGTCCGAAGCGAAGATGAGCGCGATGCAGGCCCAGGTCGAGCCGCACTTCCTGTTCAATACCCTGGCCTCGGTCGAGCACCTGATCGAGACCGACCCGCCACGCGCCTCCAAGATGCAGCACACCCTGATCCAGTACCTGCGCGCCGTGATCCCGCAGATGCGCGACGCCAACCTGGTCACCAACCTCGGGCGCGAGGTCGACATGGTCAAGGCTTACCTCGACCTGCTCAAGATGCGCATGGAAGAGCGCCTGACGGTCAACCTGCAGGTGCCGGAGGGCCTGCGCAGCGCCGCCTTCCCGCCGATGATGCTGCAGTCGACGGTCGAGAACGCCATCAAGCACGGCCTCGAGTGCAAGCCCGAGGGCGGCTACCTGGACGTCACCGCCGAGATCGTCGACAGCAAGCTGCGCGTGACCGTGGCCGACAACGGCGTCGGCTTCGGCGTCATGCCGAGCAAGGGGACCGGACTGGGCCTGTCCAACATCCGCGAACGCCTGAAGCTGCTGCACGGCGAGGCCGGCCGCCTGCATATCGGCGCCAACAGCCCGAGCGGCGTCATCGCCACCATCGAAGTACCCTACCAGCTGGCCCCAAAATAAAAAAGTCCGGAAAACCTGCTGCGCGTTGCATTTTCGGTCTGCGATGCTCGCTGTACGTCCGTACAGCTGCGCTTCTCAGGCTAGGCGCCCCCACCGAAACTGCTGCCGCTCGCGACGGTTTTACCGAACTTTTTAGGAATCCTGGGTATTGCCTGCGATGACGTTTCGTTGAATAATCGACACTTCTTCTTTTGCCCCTGCCGACCATGCCCACAGCAATCATTGCCGATGATGAAAGATTGATGCGCGACCTGCTGCGCACGCGCCTGTCCCAGGTGTGGCCGGAACTGGAGATCGTCGGCGAAGCCAAGAACGGCGACGAAGCCGTGCAGCTCGTCGACGAACTCAAGCCCGACCTCACCTTCCTCGACATCCGCATGCCCGGCAAGTCCGGCATGGAAGCGGCGCGCGACATCGGCGATGCCAGCGAAGTCGTGTTCGTGACCGCCTACGACCAGTACGCGGTGGAAGCCTTCGAGCGCGGCGCCGTCGACTACGTGCTGAAACCGCCCGAGCCGGAGCGCCTGCGCATCACGGTCGAGCGCCTCAAGGAACGCCTGGCCACGCCCGGCCCCTCGCCCACCAGCGCCAACGTCAGCGACACCGTCAGCGCCATGCTGTCGCAGCTGGCCGAGAAGATCGCGGCGCCCAAGCCGAAGTATTTGCAATGGATCCAGGCCAGCATCGGCCAGGACCTGCGCATGATCCCGGTCGAGGACATCCTGTTCTTCCGCTCCGACGAAAAATACACTTGCGTGCAGACGGAAAAGTTCGAAGCCCTGATCCGCAAGCCGGTGCGCGACCTGGCCGACGAGCTCGATCCTTCCCTGTTCTGGCAGATCCACCGCGCCACGCTGGTCAACGTCAACGCCATCGAAGGCGTCACGCGCGACATCCGCGGACGCCATTTGGTGCTGGTCAAGGGCCGGCCCGACAAGCTCGAAGTGAGCCGCAGCTTCCTGCACCTGTTCAAACAGATGTAAAGCGGCAGATGCAGGCCCGGCTGTCCGGCCTCAAGCCGGGCAGTCAAGGCGGCGCGTAAGGTGGATGCCTGGCCCGGAACGCGGGCCCTTCTTTCGATAGGCATTCCGATGAACCGACCGCGCCTGGGCCCACTCGGCTGGCCCGCAGCCTGCTTCATGCTCGGCCTGGCGTTCGGCTGCAAGCTGCCGCGGCGTCCCGGCCAGGAAGCCGACAGCGCCCCGGCCAGCCGCCAGATCGTCAACCACGCCAGCGACGCCATCATCAGCGCCAACCCCGCCAACATCATCGTCATGGCGAATCCGGCCGCCGCCGCGCTGTTCGGCACCAGCGTCGAGCAGATGATCGGCAGCCCGCTCGAACGCTTCATCGAGCGCCCCGGGGACGCCGGCGACGGCCCGCCCGACTACCTGCGCGCCGGCAGCGGCCGCGCCGGACGGCGCGCCACCGACTACGCCGTCACCGGCATGCGCGCCGACGGCCGCCGCTTCCCGATCGAAGGCTCGATCTCGCGCGCCAACCAGGCCACGCCCTTCTACACCGTGATCATGCGCGACGTGACCGAGCGCCAGCGCGTGCAGGAAAAGCTGTCGCGTTCGCACGACCAGCTGCGCCAGCTCTCGGCCGCGCTGCAGACCATCCGCGAAGAGGAACGCACCCACATCGCGCGCGAACTGCACGACGACCTGGGCCAGATCCTGGCCTCGCTGCGCATGGACCTGAGCCTGCTGCAGCACACCGGCGGCATGACGCCCGACAGCCTGCGCCTGATGGGCGGCATGGAACAGAACCTGCTGACGGCGATCGTCTCGCTGCGCCGCATCGCCAGCAACCTGCGGCCGCGCGCTCTCGACGAAGGCGGGCTGTATTTCGCCTTGCAGGGCTTGCGCGACGATTTCGTCGAGCGCTACGGCATCCCGTTCAGCCTGCTGGCCGACGAAGCCGAGCTGCGCCTGGACGACGCCGCCAGCACCGCCATTTTCCGCATCGTGCAGGAAGCCTTGACCAACATCGCGCGCCATGCCGATGCGTCCAGCGTGACGATGAATTTGTTCCGCCTGAACGGGGATCTATTGGTGACGATCCGCGACGACGGGCGCGGCATCCGGCCGGAAGACATGGAAAAGGCGGAGTCGCTCGGGCTGATCGGGATGCGCGAACGGGTGTGGGGGATGCGCGGCGAGATCTCGGTCAGTGCCGAGGAGCCGTCCGGCACCCGCATCGACATCGTGCTGCCGCTGGCCGGCCACCTGGTCTGACAAAACGGTCTGAAGAAAAGGTCAACTGTGGCACAGTAACAACATTTCGTTTTGTCATCAAACGGAAATACCGCTTCGATAAGATGCCAGCCAATCAAGAGAGTCCTTGTCCCTGACAAGCGACGCTCTCGACAACCGACACCTTATTGGAGAAACCCGAATGCAAGTCAAACGCCTGGCCCTCGCCCTGGTCGCCGCCACCCCGCTGTTCGCCGCCGCCCAAACCAACGTCCAGCTGTACGGCATCCTGGATGCCGCCATCTCGTCGCAGGACGCCGGCGGTCCGGAAGGCCGCCAGACCGTGGTCAACTCGGGCAACCAGTCGAGCAGCCGCTTCGGCTTCCGCGGCACCGAAGACCTGGGCAACGGCCTGAAAGCCATCTTCAACCTGGAAGCCGGTACCGCGATCGACACCGGCGCCGGCGACTCGGCCCTGTTCGGCCGCCGCGCCGTGGTCGGCCTGGAAGGCGCCTTCGGTAGCGTGACCCTGGGCCGCGAATACTCGCCGATCGCCGCGATCGCCGCCGCCAGCGACGCCTTCGGCCAGGGCTTCTACGGCTCCAACCTGTCGGCCTTCTCGAACGCCTTCCCGAACCCCAGCGCCACCACCGCCAACCGCCTGACCCGGCGCCTGGGCAACTCGATCAACTACAAGAGCCCGACCTTCGCGGGCTTCAAGGTGCTGGCCGCCTATGCCGCCGGCGAAACCGCCGAGACCACCACCGCCAACCAGAACACCTCCCTGCAAAAGGGCGACCTGTGGGGCGGCGGCGTGGAATACACGATGGGCGGCCTGTACCTGGGCGCCGCCTACCACCAGATCAAGCGCGTGGCATCGGACGAAGACAAGGAAACCGCGGTCGGCGGCGCCTACAAATTCGACCAGCTGGGCGGCTTCGAGATCAAGGCCAACTGGATGAAGGCCGAGCGCCCGACCCTGGCCGACTACAAGCAGGCCAACATCGGCGGCTCGATCCCGTTCGGCATGCACCGCTTCTTCGTCAACTTCCAGCAGCAGAAGCAGGGCAACGCCGAAGGCAAGACCTGGGCACTGGCCTACACCTACTCGCTGTCGAAGCGCACCAACCTGTATGCCTCGTACGCCAGCCTGGACAACAACAACACCGGCGTGTTCGGCATCACTTCGTCGTCGGTCAGCGTGACGCCGGCGGCGACCCGCCTGGGCGCGGATCCGGACGTGCTGTCGCTGGGCCTGCGTCACTCGTTCTAAGCGGTAACGCATGCATGGTGGGCTCGGAGAGCCCACCATTTTTATTACTGCCGCGTTATTTCAGGCGGCAGGTCAACACCCACACCGTATCCCAGCGCGCCACCCGGATCTCGCGCGCCACGTTGGCAAAGCGCTTCCTCAAGGAACTGTCGGTCGGATAACTCTTGGGCAGCTCGAAACGCTCCCCATCCGGCGTCGTCACCAACTGCCAGGTATTGCCCTGCGCATCGGTGCGCGCCACCGGCAGGCTCAGGCCTTCGACGTAGTTATCGTCCAGGATGATCAATTGAGCGGCCTTGGCCACTCGTTTGCGCAGGCTGGCCAGCAGGCGCTCCCCCACGTCGCGCGTCAGGTGCGACCACCAGAAGCCGATGAACACCACGCCGACGTCAGCCAGATCGAGGTCGGCCGGCAAGTCGAGCGCGTCGGCCTGGATGAAGCTGACCTGCTCCTCGTCCAGCCCGCGCTCGCGCGCCTGTTCCAGCATCGCCTCGTTGATGTCGACGGCGATCACGTGCTCGGCCTCGTCGACCAGCATCTCGGTCCAGCGGCCGGTGCCGCAGGCCAGTTCCAGCACACGCTGGCCGGCGATCAAGCCGGCGACGCCATCGGCGACCTCTTCCAGGTCTTCCTCGCGCTCCTCGTCCTGCTCCTGCAACTCGTAGTCGGGCGCCAGCTGCGCGTAGTAGCGGGCGACGGCCTCGATGTCCTTGTCTTTCTGTTGATTCATTTTATAACTCGTAATTATCGCTGCTGCCGCGCATGGCCGATTCGACCATCTTGCGATTCAGCGTCGGCGCCAGCAGCTCGATGAAGGTGTAGATATAGCTGCGCAGATAGGCGCCCTGCTTCACCGCCACACGCGAAACATTCATGCCGAACAATTGGCCGACAGGAATGGCACGCAGGTTGCGGTCGCGTTCCGGATCGAAGGCCATGCCGGCGATGATGCCGATGCCCATGCCCAGTTCCACATAAGTCTTGATGACGTCGGCGTCGATCGCTTCCAGCAGCACGTCGGGTTTCAAATGGCGCAGGTCGAAGGCGTGGTCGATCTTGCTGCGGCCGGCAAAGGCGGCATCGTAAGTGATCAGGGGATAGCCGGCAATCTCTTCCAGCGAAATGGCCTTGGAGCGCGTCAGCGGATGCTCGTGCGGCACCACCAGCACGTGTTCCCACTGGTAGCACGGCAGCGTGATCAGGCCGTCGACCGCGGCGATCGATTCGGTGGCGATGGCGAGGTCGGCCTGGTCGTTCTTGACCATGTCGGCGATCTGGCGCGGGTTGCCTTGCAGGAGCGACAACCTCACCTTCGGGAAGCGCTGCATGAAGGCCTGCACCACCTTGGGCAGCATGTAGCGCGCCTGGGTGTGGGTGGTGGCGATGGTGAAGCTGCCGCTGTCCTGGGCCGCGTATTCCTTGCCGATGCGCTTCAGGCTGTCGATCTCCTGCATGATCAGCTCGACCGAACTCAGCACCAGGCGCCCCGGCTCGGTCAAGCCGCGGATGCGCTTGCCGTGACGGGTAAAGATGTCGACGCCGAGCTCTTCCTCCAGCTCGATGATGGCCTTGGAGACCCCGGGCTGGGAAGTGAACAGCGCCTTGGCGGCGTCGGTCAGGTTGAAGTTCTGGCGGACCGCTTCACGCACGAAGCGCAGTTGATGTAGGTTCATTGCCTTTTCTGTTTATCAAGCCTTGCCGGCATTTTACAAGCTTGCTTATACCGCTGGCTCATATAAGCAAATAAATTCTCAGTAGTTTGGAATAAAGCTGGATTTTATTAATATTCCGCATAGATTGGGTCAGGATTTGGCCCGCTACAACCAGGGACCCCGATCATGTACCGTTACGACCAATACGACCACCTCATCGTACGCGAACGCATCGCCCAGTACCGCGACCAGGTACAGCGCCGCCTCAACGATGAGCTGACCGAAGAAGAATTCCTGCCGCTGCGCCTGCAGAACGGCCTGTACATGCAGCGCCATGCCTACATGCTGCGCATCGCCGTGCCCTATGGCCTGTTGTCGACCGCCCAGATGCGCATGTTCGGCCACATCGCGCGCAAGTACGACCGCGGCTACGGCCACTTCACCACGCGCCAGAACATCCAGTTCAACTGGATCGAGCTGGAACAGACGCCGGACATCCTGGCCGACCTGGCCTCGGTCGAGATGCACGCGATCCAGACCTCGGGCAATTGCATCCGCAACACGACCACCGACCAGTTCGCCGGCGTCGCGGCCGACGAGATCATCGATCCGCGCCCGTTCGCCGAAATTTTGCGTCAATGGAGCACCTTCCACCCCGAGTTCATCGCCCTGCCGCGCAAGTTCAAGATCGCGATCAATGGCGCCGTGGAAGACCGCGCCGCGATCGCCGTGCACGACATCGGCCTGACCGCCGTGCGCAACGACGCCGGTGAAGTCGGCTTCAAGTTCATGGTCGGCGGAGGCCTGGGCCGTACCCCGATCATCGGCAGCGTGATCAACGACTTCGTGCCCTGGCAGCACCTGCTGACCTACACCGAAGCGATCATGCGCGTGTACAACCAGTTCGGCCGCCGCGACAACAAGTACAAGGCGCGCATCAAGATCCTGGTGAAAGCCGTGGGCGCCGAGGAATTCGCGCGCATGGTCGAAGCCGAGTTCGCCGACCTCAAGGATGGTCCGGAAACCCTGACCCGCGAGGAGCTCGAGCGCGTGGCCGTGTGGTTCAACCCGAAACCGTACCAGACCCTGGCGGCGATCGACCCGCAGCTTGAGCATGCCGGCGACAAGGCCTTCGCCAACTGGCTGCAGCGCAACGTCAAGCCGCACAAGGTGCCGGGTTACGCCTCGGTCGTGCTGTCGCTGAAGAAGACCGGCGTACCGCCGGGCGACGCCACCGCCGAGCAGATGGACTTCGTGGCCGAGCTCGGCGACAAGTACAGCTTCGGCGAGCTGCGCGTGACCCACGAGCAGAACCTGGTGCTGGCCGACGTCGAGCAATCGAAGCTGTATGAAGTCTGGCAGCTGGCCAAGTCGAAAGGCCTGGCGACGCCGAACATCGGCTTCCTGACCGACATGATCTCCTGCCCGGGCGGCGACTACTGCTCGCTGGCGAACGCGAAATCGATCCCGATCGCGGCCGCCATCGCCAAGCGTTTCGACGACCTGGACTACCAGCACGACATCGGCGACCTCGAACTGAACATCTCCGGCTGCATCAACGCCTGCGGCCACCACCACGTCGGCCACATCGGCGTGCTGGGCGTGGACAAGGACGGCAGCGAGTGGTACCAGGTGTCGATCGGCGGCGCGCAGGGCAACACCGCCGCGATCGGCAAGATCATCGGCCCGTCGTTCTCGGCGCCGCAGATGCCGGAAGTGGTCCAGCGCCTGCTCGACGTCTACGTGAAAAACCGCGTCGAAGGCGAACGCTTCATCGACGTCGCGCAACGCCTCGGCATTGCGCCGTTCAAGGAACATGTGTATGCCACGCCGATTCCGGCCGGCGAACTGGCTGTCGGAGAAGACCAATATGCTTAATAACCACAAACAGATCATCAAGGGCCGCGACGTCGTCGACGACGACTGGAGCGTGCTGCGCCTCGACGAGGGTCAAACCGCCGAGGCGGTCGAGGTCCCGGCCGGCAAGATCATCCTGCCGCTGCCGGTCTGGCTGGCCCAGCGCGAGGCCCTGTCGGCGCGCGAGCAGGTCGGCATCTGGTTCGCGCCGGACGAGCTGGCCCACACGGTCAAGGACGAGCTGGGCAGGTTCGCCGTGGTCGCGGTCGACTTCCCGAAGTTCACCGATGGCCGCGGCTACTCGATCGCCTACAACCTGCGCAAGCGCCTGGGCTATACCGGCGAGCTGCGCGCGATCGGCGACGTGCTGCGCGACCAGCTGTTCCAGATGTACCGCTGCGGCTTCGACGCCTACGCCACGCGCCAGGACCGCAACATCCATGACGCCCTGAAAGGCCTGAGCGTGTTCTCGGAAACCTACCAGGCGTCGGTCGACGAGCCCGTGCCGCTGTTCCGCCGCCAGGCGCGCGGCGCCCTGCCCGAGCACAGCGACGTCGGCGCCGGCATCTAAGTACGCATAACCGTAGGGTGGGCGCGGCCAGCCTAGGCACCCCGTGCCCACCACGTCATTAGGAACCAACATGAGTGACCTGCACGCGCGGGTAGAAGAAACCCGCGGCATCCTGGAGCGCATTGCGCGCGATTTTTCGCCCGCCGTGTTCGCTTCCAGCCTGGCGGCCGAGGACATGGTCCTGACCGACATGATCTTGCGCGCCGGCCTGCCCATCTCCATCTTCTCGCTGGAGACCGGACGCCTGCACAAGGAAACCCTGGACGTGCTCGAGAAAGTGCGCGCCCAGTACGGCCATGAAATCAAGCTGTACAAGCCGCAGCCGGCACTGGTGGAAGAGTACGTCGGCAAGAACGGCCTGAACGCCTTCTACGACAGCGTCGAGATGCGCAAGGAATGCTGCCGCATCCGCAAGGTCGAGCCGCTGGGGCGTGCCCTGGCCGGCAACAAGGCCTGGGTGACCGGCCAGCGCCGTTCGCAGTCGACCACCCGTTCGGAACTGGCGGTGCAGGAAGACGACACCGCGCACGGGCTGCAGAAGTTCAATCCGCTGGCCGACTGGAGCGAAGAGAACGTGTGGGAATATATCCGTGCCAACACGGTGCCCTACAACGTCCTGCACGACCGCAACTACCCGTCGATCGGCTGCGAACCCTGCACCCGCGCGATCCAGCCGGGCGAGGACGTGCGCGCCGGCCGCTGGTGGTGGGAAAGCGCCGACTCCAAGGAGTGCGGCCTGCACCTGGTCGACGGCAAACTCATTCGTATCAAATCCGTGGCCGCTTGAGCGGTTACCGCAACAAAGGTTCGCACCAAAAGGTTAACCATGACAACTTTCAGTGACACCCCGACGGCCCTCGGCGACGTGAATGCGCGCCACCTCGACGCCCTCGAATCCGAAGCGATCCACATCCTGCGCGAAGTGGCGGCCGAGTGCTCGAACCCCGCCCTGCTGTTCTCGGGCGGCAAGGACTCCGTGGTGCTGCTGCGCCTGGCGGAAAAAGCCTTCCGTCCGGGAAAATTCCCCTTCCCGCTGGTCCACATCGACACCGGCCACAATTTCGACGAAGTGATCGCCTTCCGCGACGCTAGAGTCGCCGAGCTGGGCGAGCGCCTGATTGTCGGTTCGGTCGAGGACTCGATCAAGAAGGGCACCGTGCGCCTGCGCAACCCGCAAACCGATTCGCGCAACGCGGCGCAAGCCGTGACGCTGCTGGAAACCATTGCCGAACACGGCTTCGACGCCTGCATCGGCGGCGCCCGCCGCGACGAGGAAAAGGCGCGCGCCAAGGAACGCATCTTTTCCTTCCGCGACGAATTCGGCCAGTGGGACCCGAAGGCCCAGCGCCCCGAACTGTGGGATCTGTATAACACCCGCGTCCACGCTGGCGAGAACATGCGCGTGTTCCCGATCTCGAACTGGACCGAGCTCGACGTCTGGCAATACATCGCCCGCGAAAAGCTGGCCCTGCCGCCGATCTATTTCGCACACGAACGCCAGGTGATCCCGCGCAATGGCCTGCTGGTACCGCTGACCCCGCTGACCCCGGCGCGCGAAGGCGAAACGATCGAAACGCAGACGGTCCGCTTCCGCACCGTCGGCGACATCTCCTGCACCTGCCCGGTGGCCTCCGATGCGGCCACGGTCGACGCCATCATCGCCGAGACCGCGATCACGCAAGTGACCGAACGCGGCGCAACCCGCATGGACGACCAGACCTCGGAAGCGTCGATGGAAAAACGCAAGAAGCAAGGATATTTCTGATGAACGCCCTGTCTACACCTGAATTGAATCACCAAGCCGACGCCAGTGGCCAGGCTTCGCTGCTGCGCTTCATCACCGCCGGCTCCGTCGACGACGGCAAGAGCACCCTGATCGGCCGCCTGCTGTACGACAGCAAGGGCATCTTCGCGGACCAGCTGGCCGCGGTGTCGCGCTCGAAGCACAAGCGCACCGTGGGCGACACCATCGACCTCTCGCTGCTGACCGACGGCCTGGAAGCCGAACGCGAGCAAGGCATCACGATCGACGTGGCCTACCGCTACTTCGCCACGCCGAAGCGCAAGTTCATCATCGCCGATACGCCCGGCCACGAGCAGTACACCCGCAACATGGTGACCGGCGCCTCGACCGCGGACGCCGTGATCATCCTGGTCGACGTGTCGAAGGTCAAACTCGGTGACGACGGTTCCGTCGAACTGCTGACCCAGACCAAGCGCCACTCGACCATCGCCAAGCTGCTGCAGATCGAGCACGTGATCGTCGCCGTCAACAAGATGGACCTGGTGAACTACGACCAGACCGTGTACGAGCGCATTGTCGGCGCCTACACCGCGTTTGCGCAAAGCCTGGGCTTGAGCGACATCACGGCGATCCCGCTGTCGGCGCTGGCCGGCGACAACGTGGTCGACCGGACCGGCAACATGCCCTGGTACGAAGGCCCGACCCTGATCGAGCTGCTCGAAGGCCTGTCGGTCTACGACGAGGCGCACGCCGCCCCCTTCCGCTTCCCGGTGCAGCTGGTGGCGCGCCACAACGGCCACGAAGCGAACGACTTCCGCGGCTACATGGGCCGCGTCGAATCCGGCAAGGTGGCGGTCGGCGACAAGCTGGTGGTGCAGCCGTCCGGCGTCGAGACCACGGTCAAGGAAATCCTGACCTTCGACGGCCCGCTGCAGCAAGCGGTGGCCGGCCAGTCGATCACCCTGCTGCTGAACGAATACGTCGACGTCTCGCGCGGCGACGTGCTGGCCGGCGCCGCCCAACCGGCCACGCTGCTCAAGCAGGTGAGCGCCGACGTGTGCTGGATGGCCGACGAGCCGCTGGACCTGCGCCGCAAGTACTGGCTCAAGCACGGCACGCGCCAGACCATGGCCAAGGTGAAGTCGATCGACGACATCCTGGACGTGAATACCCAGCAGCGTCATGCCGCGGAAGGCCTGAAGCTGAACGACATCGCGAAGATCCAGATCACGGTGCAGCAGCCGCTGGCCGCCGATGCCTACGACGACATCCGTGCCACAGGCGCCTTCATCCTCATCGATGAAGTTACCCACCAGACAGTAGCAGCGGGTATGATTCGTTTGGAATCGTAACTTGTAGAGGGCGTATGGCAGTGCTGGGGAAAGTTTATTTAGTTGGAGCCGGACCCGGCGCTGCTGACTTGATCACCGTGCGTGGCGCGCGCCTGCTGGCGCAAGCCGAGGTCGTGCTGTACGACGCCCTGGTCACGCCCGAGATGCTGGCACTGTGCGCGCAAGCCGACCTGATCTCGGTCGGCAAGCGCTCCGGCCAGCGCTCCGCCGCGCAGGCCGACATCAACGCGCAACTGGTCGACTGCGCGCGCCGCTATCAACGCGTGGTGCGCCTGAAGGGCGGCGACCCGATGCTGTTCGGCCGCGCCGACGAGGAACTGCGCGCGCTGGAGGCGGAGGGTATCGAAGTCGAGATCGTCCCCGGCATCACCACCGCCGTCGCCGCGGCGGCCACCACCAGGCAGCCGCTGACCAAGCGCGGCGTGGCGCGCAGCGTCGCCTTCTTCACCTCCAGCACCGCGCCGGACCAGCCGGACCACCCTGCGCTACCGGAAACGGACACCCTGGTGCAATACATGGGCGGCCGCGAAGCCGCCGCCACCGCCGAACGCCTGCTGGCCGAGGGCCGCCGTCCCGACCTGCCGGTGGTGGTGGTGGAAAACTGCAGCCGCGCCGATGAACGCATCCTGCGCCTGACGCTGGCGACGCTGGCCCACGGCCTGGAAATGGCGCATGGACCGATGCTGGTGATGATCGGCGAAGCGCTGGCGCGGCGCGAACACCAGTCTCCGGATTGATCCGCACGCCAGTCCCGCAGCCCTAAAACGTCGCCCTGGCCTCGCCGGCCGCCTTGGCAAGGGCCCAAGGTTTGCATGCACCGAGGCTGCGCGTGCAACTTGGTCCCCGGCCTTCGCCGGGGCGACGCTCACGGGCCTGACTTCAGCGCGGGTGGGCGTCGAGCGCCTGCTCCAGCTGCAAGGCCGCCGTCGAGGTCTCCCCCGCAATCTGGTTCAGGCGCATCATCGCCTCCGCCAGCCGCGCCCCGGTGCGCCCGCCGCATTCGCGCATGTGCCACAGCGCCAGGTCGCGCCGCATCACCCCCACCTCGTCACGCAGACCGGCCAGCATGCGCCGCAGGCTGCCGTCGGTATCGGCCGCCAGTTGCTGCAGCGGGTCGTCCAGCGCCCCGCTGCGCATGTGGCCCGACATGGCGTCGATGCGCGCCCGCATCCGCAGCAGGCGCAGCGCCATGCGGTCGAGCCGGCGTGCGCACAGCAATTCGATCACGGGACGCGGCAGCGTCTGCTTGATGGCGGCGAGGCACTGCTTCAGGAAGGTGGGCATGGACAGGTCCGCTCTAGGCATGGGCACCCGGCAGTGTCGGCGCGGATGCCCTCCCTGTCTACGCCGCTGACGCGGTGCAGGCGTTGACGCGGCTCAAGCAGCCATCAAGGCAATGCGGTCGTGCAATAGGCGGCCATTGCGGCCAGCACATTCGGGTCTTCGCCGACCGCCGGCACCGTCGACAGTGCCAGGTCCGGATAGGTGGCGCGCAATTGATCCACCAGCTGAGGCAGGTCGCGCAGCAGGTGGCCGCCCTGCCCCAGGAACACCGGCACGATGGCGATCTCGCGCACGCCCTCGGCCACCAGCTTGTCGACGGTGTCGGGCAGGCTGGGCGTCATCAGTTCGAGGAAGGCCAGCGCCACCGTGCAGTCGGGGCGCTGGCTTGCGGTCAGCGCGCGCAGGCGCTGGAAGGGTTCGGCCCAGGACGCGGCGCGCGCGCCGTGGGCAAAGAGGACGAGCGCTCGCTGTTTCATGTCATCCCGTTGGTTCAAGCCATCCATCAGTGTGTCTCCACCCATCGCAAGGCCCCGATCGCAAGGAGCAGGAACAGCAGGCTGGGCGCCACCGCGGTCAGGAAGGCCGGCCAGGTCGACAGCATGCCGATGTGCGAGAACAGCGAGTTAATCAGGAGGAAGCTCACGCCGATCATGATGCCCACGAAAATCTTCAGGCTGACGCCGCCGCTGCGCGTCTGCAGGTAGCCGAAAGGCAGCGCCAGCGCCATCAGCACGAAGATCGAGAGCGGGTCGACCAGCTTCTTCCAGAATGCGATCTTGAAGCGCTCGGTCTCCTGGCGGTTCTCGGCCAGGTGGCGCGTGTAGACCGCGAGTTCGTTGGCCGACATGCGTTCGGGATCGGAGCGCGAGACCGACAGGATCTTGGGCGTGATCTCGGACACCAGGTCGAGCGCGGGCAGCTTGCGCGTGGCGACCGAGGCCGTGTCCTGGCCGAACCTGGCCTGGATCGATTCCCCGCTGACGGCCGGCGTGCCCGGCGCCGGCAGGGTGCGGCTGTTGCTGAACTGGGTCTCGGTCACGTCGCGCAGGCGCCAGGTGCTGTTGCCGCTGAAGGTGGCGCCGGCCGCCGTGATCAGCGCGCGCATGCGCATGTTGTTGTCGAACTCGTAGAGGCGCACGTCGACCAGCTGGCCGTCCGGGCGGATCTGGCGCGCGTTGAAGAAGCGCGAGCCGGTGACCGGGCCGGTGGCGCCGCCGGCGTGGATGGTGTCCTTGGTCCACATGCCGGAGCGGAATTCGGCCGACACGGTGGCGCCCTTGGCCTGCAGGCGGATGCGCTCGGCCAGCGGCGCGGTGCGCGGCGTGATCAGCTCACCGAAGATGAAGGTGACCGCCACCAGCACGATGCCGACCTTGAACAGCATCGTCGCCGCCATCCGGGTCGACATCGACGAGGCGCGCATGATGGTGAATTCCGAACTCTGCGCGAATTGCGCCATCGTGTAGATGGTGCCGATCAGGGCGGCCACCGGCATCACGCGGTAGATATTGCCCGGCACCAGGGCCAGCACGTAGAGCAGCGCGTGCTGGAACTGGTAGCCGCCCCGGCCCACCGAAGGCAGTTCCTGGGTCAGGTCCATGAAGGCGGCCAGGCCGAGGAAGGCCACCAGCACGAAGACCACGGCCTGGCTGATGTTCACGAAAAAATAACGCTGCAGGATCTTCATTGTGCGGCCTCCTTCGCCGAGCCGCTCTGCAGCAGGCGGCGGCGCTTGAAGGCGTTCAGCAGCACCATCGGGTGCCAGCGGTGGTTGACGTTCAGGCGCCATGCGAACAGGCCAAGCCCGGTCAGCAGCACCAGCAGGTGCAGCGGCCACCAGCCGCCGCCGAAGCCCAGCTTGCCGGACTTGACCGCGTTCTCGACGGCGCGGGTCAGGTTCAGGTAGGTGAAGAAGATCAGGATCGCCAGGATCAGGTTGGCCGAGGCGCCGGCGCGCGGGTTGACGAAGCCGAGCGGGATCGCCAGCAGCAGCAGCACCAGGCACATGATCGGCGGGCCGATGCGCGACATCAGTTCGGCGCGCGTGATCGGGACTTGCGGCACCGCCAGCAGCGCCGGCGTGGTCATGCCCTCGACGCTGACGTCGCCCATCACCGGCACCTGGGTCGCCACGCGCATGCGGTAGCGCTCGAACTCCATCGACTGGAAATCGGCGCGGCCCGGCGTGCCCGAATAGCGGCGGCCGTTCTTCAGCAACAGGTACTGGCCGCCGTGGCCATCCGGTTCGATCACGCCTTCCTTGGCGACGACCACGGTGTTGACGCCGTTCTCGACGCTGTTGACGAACACGTTCTGCACGCCGGCGGTGGCGCCGCGGCCGTTACCTTCGACGAAGAACACGCGGTTGGCCGATGCCGATTCGCGGAACTGGCCGGGCGCGACGCGCTGCAGGTCTTCGCGCTTCTCGAAGCGCTCGGTGAATTCGCCCTTCTTGAGCTGGGCCCAGGGCATCACGACCAGCGACAGCGCCGCGACCACGGCGACGATCGGCAGGCCGAAGGTCAGCACCGGCCGGATCCAGCGCGTGAGCGACTGGCCGGACGCGAACCAGACCACCATTTCGGAGTCGCGGTAGCTGCGCGTGACGACCACCAGCACGGAAATAAAGCTGGTGAGGATCAGGATGGTTGGCTGATAATTCAGCACCGCAAGACCGATCAGCGCCAGCACGTCGCTCGACGCGACCTTGCCTCCCGCGGCACGGCCCAGGACGGAGATCAGGGTCCAGGTGACGAGGATCGAAAACAGGACGGTGAAGGTGGCGCCGGCCACGCTGGCCAATTCACGCTGTAGGGCGCGTCGGAAAATCATTCGATAGTTATAATTGCAGGTTTAGCAGTACGCGCGTCACAAACACGAAACGGAGAATCAAATGGACTTTAGCATAAAAGCATTCGACACAAAAAACACGCTGGCCTCAGCCAAATCGGGCTGCGTGGCGGTGGCGGTGTTCGAAAACAAGAAACTGTCGGAGGCAGCGAAAGCCCTCGATCTGAACGGCGCCATCACGGCCGCCGTCAAGTCGGGCGATATCTCCGGTAAACCCGGCACCACCCTGCTGCTGCGCGGCGTGGCCGGTGTCACCGCCGCACGCGTGCTGCTGGTCGGCGCCGGTCCTGACGATGCGATCAGCGAGAAGAGCTTCGCGGGCGCCGTGAGCGCCGCCCTGAAGACTTTTGCCACGCTGGGTGCGCAAGATGCCATTATCGCATTCCCGCTGGAGAATGTGAAAGGCCGCGACCTGAACTGGGCGGTGCGCAGCATCGTCGTCGCCTCGGCCGAAGCCGAATTCCGCACCGACGTCCAGAAGAGCAAGAAGGATCCGGCCATCGCCGGCGTGCGCAAGCTGGCGCTGGCCGTGCCGGCCGCCACCCCGCAGCTGAAGGCCGCGCTGGCGCAATCGGCCGCCATCGCCAACGGCATGAACCTGACCAAGGAACTGGGCAACCTGTCGCCCAACGTCTGCACCCCGACCTACCTGGCCAACACGGCCAAGAAGCTGGCCACCGACTTCGGCTTCGACGTCGAAGTCCTGGAGCGCAAGCAGCTCGAAGCGCTGAAGATGGGCAGCTTCCTGTCCGTGACCCGCGGCAGCGAAGAGCCGCCGAAGTTCATCGTCCTGAAGCACAACGGCGGCAAGAAGAACGACGCGCCGGTGGTCCTGGTCGGCAAGGGCATCACCTTCGACACCGGCGGCATCTCGCTGAAACCGGGTCCGGGCATGGACGAGATGAAGTACGACATGTGCGGCGCCGGCTCGGTGCTGGGCACCTTCCGCGCCATCGGCGAGATGGGCATCAAGCTGAACGTGGTCGGCATCGTCGCCGCCTGCGAGAACATGCCGTCGGGCCGCGCCACCAAGCCGGGCGACATCGTCACCGCGATGAACGGCACCACCATCGAGATCCTGAATACCGACGCCGAAGGCCGCCTGGTGCTGGCCGACGCCCTGAGCTACGCCGAGCGCTTCAAGCCGGCCGCCGTGGTCGACATCGCAACCCTCACCGGCGCCTGCATCGTGGCCCTGGGCCACCACAACTCGGGCCTGTTCACCCGCCACGACGACCAGCACAACGCGCTGGCCGAGGAACTGCTGGACGCCGGCGCCCAGACCGGCGACACCGCCTGGCGCCTGCCGATCGGCGAGCAGTACAACGAGCAGTTGAAGTCGAACTTCGCCGACCTGGCCAACATCGGCAGCCCGGGCGGCGCCTCGTGCACCGCCGCGGCCTTCCTGGAAAACTTCACCCGCAATTACCCGTGGGCCCACCTGGACATCGCCGGTACCGCCTGGAAGAGCGGCGCGGCCAAGGGCGCGACCGGCCGTCCGGTGCCGCTGCTGACCACTTTCCTGCTCAATCGGGTATAAGCACTGCTTAACTGAGCAAAAAAGGACGCCTCGGCGTCCTTTTTTTCGTTCAAAACATCACGGGCCCCGCAGTGTCGGGCGATGCTTCGCCACTCCCCGCCCTGCCCTGCGCCGGCCGCATCAGCACGGTGATGGTCGACGGGTAGGCCACGCCGGCGCCGGCGTTGCGGTCGAAATAGCCGTCGAGCGGGGTGCGCACGATCAGGTTGCCGATCAGCTTGTCGGTGTCGATGCGCGAATCGGCGCGCGCCGCCACTTGCTCGCGCGCGCTGCCGGTCCCCTCGCGCGCGCAGTCGACCGTCAAGGGGTCGCGCGTGCGCTCGACGGTGATGCGCCCCGGCGCCACCAGGAACCAGCGGCCGGCGCTGTTGGACAGCACGCAGCCGACGCCCGTGACTTCGCGGTGGTCGAGGATGGTGTGGAGTTCGAGCTGCTGCGTGGTCATCGTCGGCGTGATCACGCAGCCGGCCAGGACAGCCGTCAGCGCGAGCGCGCAGGCGCTACGAGAATAAAAGTTGGACATGTCTTCACCCGGATGCATCCTGCCAGTTTACGGCAGTTTCCGTGGAGACATAAGGAGGAATAGAAGCAGGAATATGGCGCATCCCGGGATCGCCGGGATGGGATGCCTATCGATCGAGCGGCGTAAAACGCGGCATGCGTTCGCCGTCCACCTCGACCGATCCGAAAAACGCGTCCCGGGGACGGACCCAGGTCTTGCCATCCTGCCCGCGGTACACGACCACGGGCACGTGGTCCGCCTCCAGCGTGGCCTCGCAGACCACCTCATACACCCCGCCCTTGTAGTGGCGGTAGCGCATCAGACCTTTTCTTCGGCCTGGGCGCGGTGCTTTTTCTTCAGGTTCTGGATGACCTTGACGATGCCTTCCACGCCGGCGTTATCGTCGAGCTCGCTGAAGGCGTCCAGCACTTCGTTGAGCACGCGGTTGCGCACCGAGGCCTCGTCGGCCTGCATCTTTTGCGGCTGGGGTTCAGCCTTCGATGGCGCCTCGGCTGCGGTCTTCTGGCCATGGGCCAGGGCGGCCTGCCAGATCAGCCAGCGGCGCTGGGTTTCGAATACCAGATATTCTTCCGGCTTGTCCTCTCGGCGCCGGACGATGTGGCCATCGCGTTGGGCCCATGCTTCAAATGCTTGGCGCATTGCTGTCCTTTATAAAGCTGTGTGCAAATCCTGCTTTCCGGATCCGCGATCGTTACACACTTGTCACCAGCCGGTCACCACCGGCCAAGGCACCAATATCAAAGCAATAAATTGCTAGTGAATACTTGGTTCCGAAGAAATATGGCAATACTACAAGGTAAGTTGGCGTACTGCAATTTTTTTCTTCTGAGAAGGAGACAATACGTAAATGCTTCCTCTCTTGCTGCGAATGTTACATCTTGACACAGTTCGGCACAGCTTGCTACCCCACACAGTGTTCTTTATTTACCGAACAATAATTCTACGACATCCGTGTTGCAATATGCGCAAATAATGACAATTGTGTCGCTACTGTTAAAAGACAGCAACTGTTGCAGGTTTTGATCGTAACGTTGATACTGCGCAAAGAATTACCGGGATATCCGGGGCAAGAAAAGAAACACATCAATATGAAAATAGCAACCTGGAACGTCAACTCGCTCAAAGTGCGCCTGCCGCACCTGCTGCAGTGGCTGTCCGCCAACCCCATCGACGTCCTGTGCCTCCAGGAGACCAAGCTCACCGACGACAAATTCCCGCTGGCGGAGATCAACGCGGCCGGCTACCAGGTCGTGTTCAGCGGCCAGAAGACTTATAACGGCGTGGCCATCCTGTCGCGCCACCCGATCTCGGAGGTCGTGCGCAACAACCCGCACTACCCGGACGAGCAGCAGCGCCTGATCGCCGCCACGGTCGAAGGCGTGCGCTTCATCTGCGCCTACGTGCCGAACGGCCAGGCCGTCGGCTCGGACAAGTACGAATACAAGATGGCCTGGCTGGCCGCGCTGCGCGAATGGGTCGCCGAGGAGATGGCGGCGCATCCGCGGTTCGCGATCCTGGGCGACTACAACATCGCGCCGGAAGACCGCGACGTCCACGATCCGGAAGCGTGGGCCGGCCAGATCCACTGCTCGGTGCCCGAGCGCGAGGCGCTGCTGGCCCTGAACGGCCTGGGCCTGGCGGACGCCTTCCGCCTGTTCGAGCAGCCGGACAAGCAGTACAGCTGGTGGGATTACCGCCAGATGGCCTTCCGCCGCAACCGCGGCCTGCGCATCGACCACATCCTGCTGTCCCCGGCCCTCACCGGACGCTGCACGGCCTGCGTGATCGACCGCGAACCGCGCAAGTGGGAGCAGCCGTCGGATCACACGCCCGTCATCGCGACGATCGCGTAATCAACACGCCAGCAACAGCGCCACCTCATCCGCCGCGATCGGCCGCGCGAACAGGTAACCCTGGGCATACTGGCAGCCGCGCCGGCGCAGCAGTTCCAGCTGCGCCTCGCTCTCCACGCCTTCCGCCACCACCGACAGCTGCAGGCTGTGCGCCAGCGCCATGATGGCGGCGACGATGGCCTGGTCCTCGCTGCTGGTGTCCAGCTCGCGCACGAAGGCGCGGTCGATCTTGATCTTGCGGACCGGGAAGCGCTTCAGGTAGGCCAGGCTCGAATAGCCGGTGCCGAAGTCGTCGATCGACAGGCGGATGCCCATGCGGTAGATCTGGCCCAGCGTCTCCAGCGTCAGCCCGCCGTGCTGCATCAGCGCGGTCTCGGTGATCTCGAATTCGAGCAGGGCCGGGTCGATGCCGGTTTCCTCGACGATGGCGCGGATCGATCCGACCAGGCCGCGGTGCATGAACTGGCGCGCCGACAGGTTGATCGCCAGCGGCACCGCGCGCAGGCCGGCGCGCTGCCACGCCACCGCCTGGCAGCAAGCCTGGCGGATCACCCACTCGCCCACCGCGACGATCAGGCCGGTCTCTTCCAGGATCGGGATGAATTCGTCCGGCCCCACCAGCCCGCGCTCCGGATGGCGCCAGCGCAGCAGCACCTCGAGCGCCTCGGGCTGGCGGCTGCCGGTGGCGACGATCGGCTGGAACAGCAGCGTGAACTCCTCGCGCAGCAGCGCGCCGTGCAGCTGGGACTCGAGCGCGAAATGGTGGGCCGCCACGGCGTCCATGCGTTCGAAGTAGAACTGGTAGTTGTTGCGGCCGGCGGCCTTGGCCTGGTACATCGCGGCGTCGGCCTTGCGCATCAGGCTTTCGACGTCGGCGCCGTCGTCCGGGTACAGGCAGATGCCGATCGAGGGCGAGATGTGCAGGTCGCGGCCCTCGAAGGGCACCGGATCGGCCAGCGCGGCGATGATCTTGTCGCCGACCTGGGCGCATTCCGCGGCCGAGTGCACGCCCGGCACCAGCACCACGAACTCGTCGCCGCCCAGGCGCGCCACGGTGTCGCTGGCGCGCACCACGCGGCACAGGCGGCCCGCCACTTCCTTCAGCAAATGGTCGCCGGTCAGGTGGCCGAGGGTGTCGTTGATGGTCTTGAATCGGTCCAGGTCGATGAACATCAGCGCCAGCTTGCGCTCGTCGCGCCGCGCCGCGAGCAAGGCCCGGTCCAGGCGCTCGGCCAGCAGCGCGCGGTTCGGCAGCCCGGTCAGGGCGTCGTGGTAGGCCATGTGGTGCACCCGCGCCTCGGCCTGGCGCCGCTCGGCCACCTCGGCCTGCAGCTCGGCGGTGCGCTCCTGCACCCGCAGCTCCAGTTCGTCGCGCGCGCGGCGCAGCGCATCGGCGGCCTCGCGCTGCTCGGTCACGTCCTCGACCAGCCAGACGCTGCGCCCGTTGGGATCGGCCTTGTCGAACGGGCGCCCGGAGATGCGCGCCCAGAAGCGCGTGCCGTCGCCGCGCACCAGCTGGTGCTCGGCCATGTGCACGCGCCCGGCCTGGAAGTCGTCCCAGACCTGGAGGCCGGCCGCGCGCCAGCTGTCGACGTCGGGATACAGGGCGCTCGCCTGCAAGCCTTCGAACACGCCCTCCTCGTAGCCGAACAGTTCCGACATCTTGCGGTTGCAGCGCAGCGTGCGCCCGTTCTCGACGACGGCGATGCCGAGCACCGCGTTGTCGAGGATGGCCTGGTTTTCCATCACCGCGTTGCGCAGCGATTCCTCGTCGCGCTTGTGGCGGGTGCGGTCCTCGATCATCCAGATCATGGTGCCGGTGCCCAGTTCGTCCGGGTTGACCGCGTAGCCGATGATGCTGACCCACATCGGCGTGCCGTCCTTGCGCACCATGGTGGACTCGCTGCGGAACGAGCGGCCCCTGGCCAGCACGCCGTAGGCCTGGGCGCCCAGTTCGGAGAAGGCCCGCTCGTCGGTGTACATGAAGCGCGTGGACGTCCCGACCAGCTCGGCCTCGCCGTAGCCGAACATCGCGGCGAAGCAGCCGTTGTAGCGGGTGACGACGCGCTCGCGCGTGAAGAAGATGCCGACCGTGGCGTTGGTCATCATGGCCTGGACCTCGACCAGGGCCTGGCGTGCCGCGCTGATGTCTTCCACGATCCAGACGGTGCCGGCCTCGCGTGCCGTCACGTCGACCGCCTTGGCGCGGATGCGGCACCAGACCGGCCTGCCGTCGCGGTGGCGCAGCTGGATCTCGCCCTCGTACAGGCCGCCGCTGACCAGCACTTCGATCGCGGCGCCGACAAAGGCTTCGTACCTGTCGGGCGCGGCGAACACGTCGACCGGGTTGCTGTTGACCAGTTCATCGGGCGTATAGCCGAGCATTGCCGCCATGCGCGGATTGCAGGACTTGACCAGGTGCGGCAGGGTGACGACGATGCCGACCGGCGCATGCTCCAGCACCGTGGCCTGGCGCAGCAGCGTGCCGTGCAGGTCGGCGTCGACCGCGTCGCGGCAGGCGCCGCCGAACACGAAGGTGGCGCCGGGCCCCAGCTCGGGCGGCAGCGGCTTGGCGCGCACCTCGACCACCCGGCCCGGCTGCGCGGTGCCGGCCGCCAGCACCGCTTCCCAGCGCCCTTCGCGCGCCAGGGTGTGGTGCGAGGCGATCGCGAGCGCGGCCGGCCCCGTGAGCGCGTCGGGGGCGAACAACCCGAGCAGCGCATGCCCTTCGAGCGGCGCGCCGGCCAGGTCGACCATGGCGTGGTTCGCGGCCCACACCCTGCCTTGCGCGTCGCAGGCGCACGCGGGCGCGGCGATCAGCGCCAATGCCTCGGCCACGAAGGCCGGCTTGCTCGTAACTCGATCCATCCCCGGTTTCCATTGCTGGAGGTCCGCGTAGGCAACCTCTCTTGTGCAATGGATAATAACCGAAGCGGCAATGAGATTTGCATGGAAGTTAGCAAATGATCACGCCGGCGACGCGGCGTGACAACATTTCAACACTGGCCGCTCAGAAGGCGTCGCCCGGCACCCTCACCCAGCCCTCCATCAGCACCCGCGCGCTGCGGCTCATCTCGGCCCTGGCGACGACCCAGTCGCCGTCCACCTGGCGCGCCTCGGCGCCCACGCGCAGGGTGCCGGACGGATGGCCGAAGCGCACCGCCTCGTGCGCCCGCCCGCCGGCGGCCAGGCTGACCAGGGTGCCGGGAATCGCCGCCGCGGTGGCGATCGAGACCGCGGCCGTGCCCATCATCGCGTGGTGCAGCTTGCCCATCGACAGGGCGCGCACCAGCAGGTCGACATCCTCCGCTTTCACCTGCTTGCCGCTGGAGGCCACGTAGTCGGCCGGCGGCGCGACAAAGGCGACCTTCGGCGTGTGCTGGCGCCGCCCCGCCTCTTCCAGGTGCCGGATCAGGCCCATGCGCATGGCGCCGTGGGCGCGGATGGTCTCGAACATCGCCAGCGCCTTCGGATCGCCGTTGACCGCGTCCTGCAGCTCGGTACCGGTGTAGCCGATGTCCGCGGCGTTGACAAAAATGGTCGGGATGCCGGCGTTGATCATGGTCGCCCTGAAGGTGCCGACGCCCGGGACTTCCAGGTCGTCGACCAGGTTCCCGGTCGGGAACATGGCGCCGCCGCCGCCCCCGTCGTTACCTTCCGCTTCTGCTGCCGGGTCCATGAACTCCACCCGCACCTCGGCGGCCGGGAAGGTCACGCCGTCGAGTTCGAAGTCCCCGGTTTCCTGGACCTGGCCGTTGGCGACCGGCACGTGGGCGACGATGGTCTTGTTGATGTTGGCCTGCCAGATGCGCACCGTGACGATGCCGTCCTGCGGGATGCGCTCGCGCGGGATGAAGCCGTTGCTGATGGCGTAAGGCCCGATCGCCGCCGACAGGTTGCCGCAGTTGCCGCTCCAGTCGACGAAGGCCTTGTCGATCGCGACCTGGCCGAACAGGTAGTCGACGTCGTGGCCGGGGCGCGTGCCAGGGGCCACGATCACGGTCTTGCTGGTGCTCGAGGTGGCGCCGCCCATGCCGTCGATCTGCTTGGCGTAGGGGTCGGGGCTGCCGATCACGCGCATCAGGAATCTGTCGCGCGCTTCGCCGGGTACCTGGGCGGCTTCCGGGAGGTCTTGCAGGCGGAAGAACACGCCTTTGCTGGTGCCGCCGCGCATGTAGGTGGCGGGGATCTTGAGTTGGGGTACGTGGGCCATCGGTGTCATCTCCAACGTCGCCCCTGCCTGCGCAGGGGCGACGGATCATCGGTTATCGGTTCAAGGTGGCGCCAACAGTCAAGCAGCCACCTTCGTGGTCGCCAAAAAGTCCTGCGCGAAGCGCTGCAGCACCCCGCCCGCCTCGTAGATCGACACTTCCTCGGCCGTATCCAGGCGGCAGGTGACCGGCACCTGCACGGTCTCGCCGGAGCGCCGGTGGATCACCAGCGTCAGGGTCGCGCGCGGCGTGCGCTCGCCCACCACGTCGAAGGTCTCGCTGCCGTCGATCCCCAGCGTCAAGCGCGTCACGCCCGCCTGGAATTCCAGCGGCAGCACGCCCATGCCGACCAGGTTCGTCCTGTGGATGCGCTCGAAGCCCTCGGCCACGATCGCTTCCACGCCCGCCAGGCGCACGCCCTTGGCCGCCCAGTCGCGCGAGGACCCTTGCCCATAGTCGGCGCCGGCGATCACGATCAGCGGCTGCTTGCGCGCCATGTAGGTCTCGATCGCTTCCCACATGCGGGTGACCTGGCCTTCGGGTTCGATGCGCGCCAGCGAGCCGGCGCGCACGCTGCCGTCGGGATTGCGCACCATTTCGTTCTTCAGGGTCGGGTTGGCGAAGGTCGCGCGCTGGGCCGTCAGGTGGTCGCCGCGGTGGGTCGCGTAGGAATTGAAATCCTCTTCCGGCAAGCCCATCTTGTGCAGGTATTCGCCGGCCGCACTGTCCATCATGATGGCATTCGACGGCGACAGGTGGTCGGTGGTGATGTTATCGCCCAGCACCGCGAGCGGACGCATGCCTGCAAGCGACCGTTCGCCGGCCAGCGCGCCCTCCCAGTACGGCGGACGGCGGATATAGGTGCTCTGCGGGCGCCAGTCGTACAGCGGGCTGATGGCTTCCTGCGCGGCTTCCTGGCGCGCGAACATCACGTCGTACACCTTGCGGAACTGCTGCGGTTTCACGGCCTGCGCCACGACGGCATCGATTTCCTCGTCGCTCGGCCAGAGGTCGGCCAGCCGGACCGGCTTGCCATCGGCATCGACGCCCAGCACGTCCTTCTCGATGTCGAAGCGGATCGTGCCGGCGATCGCATACGCCACCACCAGCGCCGGCGAAGCCAGGAAGGCCTGCTTGGCATACGGGTGGATGCGGCCGTCGAAGTTGCGGTTGCCGGACAGGACGGCGGTCGCGTACAGGTCGCGCTCCACCACCTCTTTCTGGATCACGGGATCGAGCGCGCCGCTCATGCCGTTGCAGGTGGTGCAGGCAAAGGCGACGATGCCGAAGCCCAGCTGTTCCAGCTCGGGCAACAGGCCGGCTTCTTCCAGGTACAGCGCCACCGCCTTGGACCCGGGCGCCAGCGAGGATTTCACCCAGGGCTTGCGCAGCAACCCCGCCTTGTTGGCGTTGCGGGCCAGCAGACCGGCGGCGACCATGTTGCGCGGGTTGTTGGTGTTGGTGCAGCTGGTGATCGCCGCAATGATCACCGCGCCATCCGGCATGCGTCCCGGCTCGTTCTCGACCACGCCGGCGATGCCGCGCTCCGCCAGTTCCGAAGTCGGCACGCGCTTGTGCGGATTCGACGGTCCCGCGATGTTGCGCACCACGCTCGACAGATCGAATTGCAGCACGCGTTCGTACTCGGCATCGGCCAGCATGTCCGCCCACAGCCCGGTTTCCTTCGCGTACAGCTCGACCAGCTTGACCAGTTCATCGTCGCGGCCGGTCAGCTTCAGGTACTGGATGGTCTGCTCGTCGATGGCGAACATGGCCGCGGTGGCGCCGTATTCCGGGGCCATGTTGGAAATCGTCGCACGGTCGCCCAGCGTCAGGTTCGCCGCGCCTTCGCCATGGAACTCCAGGTAGGCGGACACCACCTTCGACTTGCGCAGGAACTCGGTCAGCGCCAGCACGATGTCGGTGGCGGTGATGCCGGGCTGCGGTTTGCCGGTGAGTTCCACCCCGACGATGTCCGGCAGGCGCATCCACGAGGCGCGGCCCAGCATCACGCTCTCCGCTTCCAGGCCGCCGACGCCGATCGCGATCACGCCCAGCGCGTCGACCATCGGCGTATGCGAGTCGGTGCCGACCAGCGTGTCCGGGAAGGCCACGCCGTCGCGCACCTGCACCACGGGGCTCATGCGCTCCAGGTTGATCTGGTGCAGGATGCCGTTCCCGGGCGGGATCACGTCGACGTTCTTGAAGGCCTTCTTGGTCCACTCGATGAAGTCGAAGCGGTCCTCGTTGCGGCGATCCTCGATGGCGCGGTTCTTGGCAAAGGCATCCGGATCGAAGCCGCCGCACTCGACGGCCAGCGAGTGGTCGACCACCAGCTGGGTCGGCACCACCGGGTTCACCAGCGCCGGGTTGCCGCCTTCCAGCGCGATGGCGTCGCGCAGGCCGGCCAGGTCGACCAGCGCGGTCTGGCCCAGGATGTCGTGGCAAACCACGCGCGCCGGGAACCACGGGAAGTCGAGCTCGCGCTTGCGCTCGATGAGTTGCTTGAGCGACGCGACCAGTGCGGTCGGTTCGCAGCGGCGCACCAGGTTTTCGGCGAGCACGCGCGAGGTGTAGGGGAGCTTGTCCCAGGCGCCGGCTTGGATGTCGTCGACCGCGGTTCTGGCGTCGAAGTAATGCAGGTTGGTGCCGTGCAGGGGTTTGCGGTAGTTGCTGTTCATGATGATTGATTCTCTTGTTGGCGCCAGCACATCGTTAGCACTGAAACCTTCGTTAGCGCCCGAGCCGTCGTCCCTGCGAAGGCAGGGACCCAAGTTTCGGGTTCGCCACGAACTTGGGCCCCTGCCTCCGCAGGGGCGACGTTCTGGGGGCGCGGGTATAACTTTGCTGCTTCTTTATTCCAGCTTACTTCCGCTCCGCCAGCGGCACAAACGTCAAATCCTCCGGCCCCACGTAATTCGCACTCGGCCGGATGATCTTGTTGTCGATCCGCTGCTCGATGACGTGCGCCGCCCAGCCCGACGTGCGCGAAATCACGAACAGCGGCGTGAACATCGCCGTCGGCACGCCCATCATGTGGTACGAGACCGCCGAGAACCAATCCAGGTTCGGGAACATCTTCTTGACTTCCCACATGGTCGATTCCAGGCGCTCGGCGATGTCGAACATCTTCATCGAGCCGGCGCTCTGCGACAGCGAGCGCGCCACTTCCTTGATCACCTTGTTGCGCGGGTCGGAAATCGTGTACACCGGGTGCCCGAAGCCGATCACGACTTCCTTGTTGGCCACGCGGTTGCGGATGTCGGCCTCGGCTTCGTCGGCGTTTTCGTAGCGCTTCTGGATGTCGAGCGCGACTTCGTTGGCGCCGCCGTGCTTCGGACCGCGCAGCGCGCCGATGGCGCCGGTGATGGCGGAATAGATGTCGGACCCGGTGCCGGCGATCACGCGGCCGGTGAAGGTCGAGGCGTTGAATTCGTGCTCGGCGTACAGGATCAGCGAAGTGTGCATCGCCGCCACCCATTCATCCGAAGGCTTGAAGCCGTGCAGCAGGTGCAGGAAGTGGCCGCCGATCGAATCATCGTCGGTCTCGACCTCGATGCGCTTGCCGTTGTGGCTGTAGTGGTACCAGTACAGCAGCATCGAACCAAAGGACGCCATCAGGCGATCGGCGATGTCGCGCGCGCCGGCCAGGTTGTGGTCGTCCTTTTCCGGCAGCACGCAGCCCAGCACCGAGACGCCGGTGCGCATCACGTCCATCGGGTGGGCGCCGGCCGGCAGCGCTTCCAGTGCCGACTTCACCGCCTGCGGGAGGCCGCGCAGCATTTTCAGCTTGGCCTTGTAGCCGCGCAGCTCGGCCTCGTTGGGCAGCTTGCCGTGCACCAGCAGGTAGGCGATCTCTTCGAACTCGCTGTTGCCGGCGATGTCCAGGATGTCGTAGCCGCGGTAATGCAGGTCGTTGCCGGAACGGCCCACCGAGCACAGTGCCGTGTTGCCGGCGGCGACGCCGGACAGGGCGACGGATTTCTTCGGTTTGAAAGTTGGCACGTCGGCCTTGGCTTGTTCAGTCATATTGGATCTCCGTGATATTTATTTGAATTTGTTCTGGGCGAACAGCGCATCGAGCTTCTGCTCGAAGCTGTGATAGTCGATGCGGTCGTAGAGTTCGGCGCGCGTCTGCATGGTGTCGAGCACGTTCTGCTGGGTACCGTCGCGGCGGATCGCCGTGTAGACGTTCTCGGCCGCCTTGTTCATGGCGCGGAAGGCCGACAGCGGATAGAGCACGATGTCGACGTCAGCGCCCGCCAGCTCCTCGACCGTGAACAGCGGCGTACTGCCGAACTCGGTGATGTTGGCCAGGATCGGCACCTTGACCGCGTCCTTGAATTGCTTGTACATCTCCAGGCTGGTGATCGCCTCCGGGAAGATCATGTCGGCGCCGGCCTCGACGCAGGCGACGGCGCGCTCGACGGCCTTATCGAGACCCTCGACGGCCAGCGCATCGGTGCGCGCCATGATCACGAAATCGGCGTCGGTACGGGCGTCCGCCGCGGCCTTGATGCGGTCGACCATCTCGCCCTGGCTGACGATTTCCTTGCCCGGACGGTGGCCGCAGCGCTTGGCGCCGACCTGGTCCTCGATGTGGCAGGCCCCTGCGCCGGCCTTGATCAGGGAACGAACAGTGCGCGCCACATTGAACGCCGAAGCGCCGAAGCCGGTGTCGACGTCGACCAGCAGCGGCAGGTCGCACACGTCGCTGATGCGGCGCACGTCGATCAAGACGTCTTCCAGGCTTGAAATGCCCAGGTCAGGCAATCCCAGCGAGCCCGCGGCCACGCCGCCGCCCGACAGGTAGATCGCGCGGTAGCCGGCGCGCTTGGCCAGCAGGGCGTGGTTGGCGTTGATCGCGCCGACGACCTGCAGCGGATGTTCTTCCTGGACGGCACGGCGGAATGCGGCGCCTGCGGAATGTTGGCTCATGGGCTTACCTTTCTGCTTTCTGAATAGTGCGGTGGATGCGAGGTCGCTACTTCTTGTGCAAGGAGCGTGCCAGTTTCTCTTGCACGACAAGGCGCCCGTTTTCAAGGACTTGGCTTGCTGGAGCAGACGAATTCGTCACACGTGGTGTTTCAGGTGTTTCACCATGAAACAGGCTTGCGAAACAAAAGGAATTGAACGCCGGCAGGGCAAAGGCGTAAGGATCAGCCGATATGGGCGCAGCGGCATGCGCTAGTGGTCGAAAGCACCCCGGTTGAAGCGGCACTCACCTGATAACCATCATGGCTTCATGAATAATGCCAGGCATTGCAGACGATCGATCGACGCTTGCCTCGTCCACGGTCATTCTCTCGCTCGATGCGGATTACGGTCGAGTGCTGGTCGGGAACGGCCAGGCCGCCGGTGCGATCGCGGACTTCGCTGCGCGGCCCGGACGCGCAGCCTGCTCGATGACCTGGAAATGGTTTTCCGTGACCGGCTCGGCAAGCAGTTCGCCGAGCCGCTTGAGCAAGGACCTGTCGCTCGGCATACGGACCTTCTTGCGCCGCTTGGCCTCGGCTTCGACCAGCGGGCGGATCAGCCAGCGGGCATACTGTTCAGGATCCACGGACGCGTACATTTCGCGCATCTGTTCACGCAGGTCCCACTTGGTCCGCAGCGCCTGCATGACGCAATCAGCCTCCGCACGGGTCAGCAGGTAGTCCTGCGCCTCCTCGACGAACACGCGTTCGAGGTGGCGCACCATCTCGACCGCATCGTCTTCGATCAGCAGGTCGGTGACGCTGCGCGCGACCTTGGCCGCAGCAGTACCGGCGCCAATGCTGCCGACAAGGGCGCCGACAATTGCCCCAACCGGCACGCCGCCCGGAATCCAGCTCAGGTACAAGGCACCCTGCACGGCGCCCAAGGATGCGCCGCCCATGCCGCCACCGACCCCTGCGGCCGTATTGACGACATTCTTGAACAATTGCGCCTTGGAGATGTGACCCGTAAAAACGTTGTAGAGGTCGCCGGCGGAAAGGATAGCCGTTGTGGCGGCTGCGGTAATAACATTCGCGCTCATCGCCTTGGTCAGGAAGCTTTCCGCGGCCTTGCTGGTCAGCCTGGCGCCCCCTTGCTTGACCAGCTCCGTTCCGACCACGCGCTGCCCGGCACCGAGTGCGTTGGCAATATTCAGCGTCGCCTTCGACCCGATCTGTTTCACCATCCAGCTGCTGCCGTCACGCACGAGTGCGTGGATGCCGGTCCTGCCGATCTGGGCGGCCAGTACGGACGAAAGCCAGGTCACACCGCCTACTTTCAGACCAGTAGCGCATGCCGAGCGCAAGGCAGCCTCGGTGTCGGCGCCATCCCATACGGCGCGCGCATAGGCAACGGCCACCGATACGCTGCCCGCGACCCCGGCGGCCATGGCGCCGTTGGCGGCGTCGAAGGTAATGCTCTCGATCTTGCCGGCTTCGACGATCCGTCGTGCCGTCCCATACTCGATGCTGCCTTCGACGACGATGCTCCTGGCCTGTTTTCTCGCTGCCGCCGCAGTTACGTCGCCCGTTTGCAGCTTCTTCGCCATCAGCTTGACGACTTCCGGATACTGGTCCTTGGGGACCTCGATCTTCATCGGACGGCCTCGGGTCTGGTAGATCAATTTGCCGGCCCGGTTGAAACACGCATTGAGGGTGTCCTTGGCGCTGGCACAGTATTTCGACTGTATTTCGATACCGTCGACAAGCCGGTCCGGCCCTGCCTTGGCAAAATCATCCCCGACCAGGCGCGCCTGCTTTCCCTTGACGCTATCGACCAGGTGGTTGGCCCGCTCAGCCGCGAAACCGTGGCCTTGCTTCGCGCGCAGCAACGCATTGTTGGCCTGGGTCACTGCTGCCCCTGCAGAACCAGCGCCATACTCCTGTGCCCGGGTACGAGTGCGTTTTGCCGTCGCTGTCATGGATATCTCGTTGGTGATATATAGCCGATAATTATATTATTATTTCCATATGGAAATATATATTTTATTTTCGACAGCGGGATGTCTTTGACCCACATGGAGACATCCGAATGCCCTCACGTAGCGGCACGCGCTACCCCAAGGTCTACGTCTCGCGCCCTTGCCGGCAAGCCAACTGCCGGCAAGCGAAGGCAAACATAATCGCTGCACGCTTGTTCCCCCCAATAGGACGCACGATGAAACGTACCCTTGCCTTTACCCTGCTGGCCCTGATCGCCCCTTTCCTCGCGCACGCCGCCGATCCACCCTTGTTCCACCTGGCCGTCAAGAACGTCCCGGTCGAAAACGGCAACATGCTCGATATCGAATTCAAGGAAGTCGAACGCACGCCGGAGTCATCGACCGTGCAGATCGTGCGCCGCGCCGGCGGCTCGGTATCGTCCTCGCTGTTCGTGGCGCGCGGCATATGCGGCCTGGCACGGGCGCGCGGCCAGCAATATGTCACGGGCGAACGCATCGACAAGGAACACATGCGCGTGACCTTCCCCGCGACGCCGCCCGAGCCCGACAAAGGCTTCACGATGGCGCAGTGCGCGCTGCTGCACTACTGATCGGGTAAAACGGTCCGGCCGACAGCAGCCGAACCGTTCGCACGCTTACGAGCGCCTAACAAAACCGTTCGACATACCGCCAACAGATGAGCGAGCCGGGAAGCGAAAGAAACGCCTGAGTGATGTCTGCTCGTCGCACATGCCGGGTTTGCAATCTGCGATAGCGATGTAGCGGCTTTGTTGCACAAATTGACCCGTCAGCGGCCAAGGCGGAGCACGGGTAAACTAACCGCATGACTGCTCCCGTAAAGCCGAAGTACCGAACGACCAACTGGAAAGACTATAACGCGGCGCTGAAGG
>Ga0265798_10001448_pt1 | contig 36963 bp, 30 predicted proteins | sample P3T30metagenome_FD_192430 | JGI IMG/M metagenome (GOLD analysis project Ga0265798, IMG submission 192430) | Plant litter microbial communities from East Loma Ridge, Irvine, California - P3 T30 | ecosystem: Environmental > Terrestrial > Plant litter > Unclassified | place: USA: California...
CAATCACCGCCATGTCCTGACTGTTGTCGATGATCGGTAGCGTGACGGACGCGTCGTGCGTGGCATTGCCGGGCAGCGCCTTCAGCATCTCGTGCCCGGCGAAGGTGAAGCCACCGTCCGCAACGGCGCGGCTAAACCCTACGCTGGCGGCGGAGTGGCTGTGCAGCACCGCGCCGGCGTCCGGAAACAGCCGGTAGATCGCGAGGTGCAGCGCGGTTTCGGCAGACGGCCGCTTGCCGTCGAGCGATGCGCCGTCGGCGGACACGCGCATCACGTCGTCCTCGCTCAAGCGCCCCTTGTGCCGCCCGGAAACGGTCACCGCGAAGCTGCCATCGTTCAGCCGCGCCGAATAATTGCCGGAGGTGGCAGGGGCCCAGCCCTTGCCGTCGAGCCAGCGTCCCACCGCCACGATCGCTGACCGCGCCTCTTGGAAGGAGATGGCGGTCATGCGGCATCACTCGGCTGGAAAGATGGAGCGGGTAACGGGAATCGAACCCGTGTATTCAGCTTGGAAGGCTGCTGTACTACCATTGTACTATACCCGCGTGACGCTGGCAGATACCGGCAAGCCGCCGATGACGCAATACGCCTCGCGCGGGCTGGTGCCGAAGCCGTCACTGATAATGCGTGGTGTTGCCAAAGCCGGTGTTGAGCTTCGCCATCTTGGCCAGCTTGCGGATGTACGTGCGCGCGTGGCGGTCGAACTTCGCGTCGTTGTAGACGCCACGCCAGATGAAGTCGTCGCGATCGAGCAGCGCGCGTAGCGTGTCGGCGAACGCGCTTTGGGTATCAGCCGCCTTGGCGACGAGGGTGCAGACCATCTCCTCGGCGGCGGCCTTGTCGCAATCGTCCTGAAGCTGGTAGCCGCCGCGCTCGGCGCGGACCTGATCGCTGCGCGCGGCGGCGATGCGGCTTTGCAGCCAGGTGCGGACGGTCGCGGCATTCCATTCGGGCGTGGGTTCGGCCATGATCGTTCCAGTTCGCTTGCAGGCAATCGACCGGTGTCATGGCCGGTTGCGGCCGAGACCTCAATCGCGCTTTACGGCTCGCTAACCATTGTGGCGCTACAGAGTGCGCCATGTTCCACGATACCGCTCTATCGCGCGCGGCGCGTGCCGCCGATCCCCGTCCGCGATCGGCGGTCAGCACCGGGTGCGGGCTGGCCGGGCTGGCCGGGTTGCTGGTGTGGGTGGCGATCGCGCGGACTTACGGGCTGGACGGGCCATCGTCCGCCGTGGCCAACGTCGCCGCCTGCGGGTTGCCGATGGTATTGTGGTCGGTGCTGGTCGACAAGGTGCACCGCAATCCTTCGACCGGGATCGACTGGTCGAAGGCGAAGCCGCTGCGCGAGACATACGAAATCAGCCTGACCAAGCTCGCCGGGCTGTGGCTGACCTGGGCCGCGATCGGCGTGATCTACGGGCTTGAGCGGTTCTACTGGGACGGTAATTACGTGTTCGCGATGTGGTGTCTCGGCATCGCCGCGCCGGTCATGTTCGTGGCGTCGATCCCGTACATGCTGTGGATCGACCGCCGCCTCGTTGAACCCAAGGACGGCGCCTGGGCGCTCGGCGCATGGCTGATGGGGCTGGACGAGCCGATCGCGCGCGAGGCGATTTACGCCCACCTGCGTAGCTGGGCGGTGAAGGGCTTTTTCCTGGCGTTCATGCTGGCGATCGTGCCGCCGGGCTTCGGCGACTTCATCCGGGGTGACAGCGCCCAGGTGCTGCACGATCCGGTCGCGCTCGCCAACTGGCTCATCACCTTCATGTTCGTGATCGACGTGGCGTTTGCGACCGTCGGCTACATCCTGACGTTGCGCCCGCTCGATTCGCACATCCGCAGCGCCAACCCGTTCATGGCGGCGTGGACGGCGGCATTGATCTGCTACCCTCCGTTCGTGCTGATGGGCGATGGTGGCGTGCTCGATTACCACATCGGCACGCGCGGGCCGGACGGCTGGACGGTGTGGATGGCTGGCCACCCGATCCTGATGGCGGCGACCGGCACGGTGCTGGTTGCGCTGACCGCGATCTACGCCTGGGCGACGATGGCGTTCGGGCTGCGTTTCTCCAACCTCACCAACCGCGGCATCCTGACGCATGGGCCGTACCGCTTCACGCGCCACCCGGCGTATCTGTCGAAGAACCTGTTCTGGGTGATATCGACGCTGCCGTTCCTGACCGCCGGTTCGTGGCTCGATGCGGTGCGCGCGTGTGCGCTGATGGCGGTTACGGCGGGTGTCTACTACTGGCGTGCGAAGACCGAGGAGCGTCACCTCGGGCTGGACCCGGATTACCGCGCCTATTCCGAGTGGATGGCGCGCAATGGCGCGGTGCCGCGCCTGTTTGCAGCGATCACTGGTAGGCGTACGGCAGGTTGACGTCGGTCAAGCGGTGGGCGAGGCCTTCCGCCGCATGACAAAATCCAGCGCGTTCAGGGTAAACAGCGCGAGCATCACGCCGCTGGTCCACGCGAGCACCGGTGCGGAGTCCAAGCCAATTCCGGTTAGCAGGATCAGTGCACCCGCCTGAAGCGGATAGCGCGCGGCAAGGAGGTCAAGTCGGGCGCGGAACGTCTGCATGGCGTGAGTTTGTCGCCGTAGCTTCAACGGATCAAGCGATCCGTCCTAGAACTTCATGTCCTCGTACACGCGCGAGACGTCGCCGCCCCACGCGCCGTAATACTTCTCCAGCAGCACTTCGGCCGGTACCTTGCCGCTGCGCACGACCTCGCGCAGCGGATCGAGGAAGCCGGTTTCGTTACTGCCGCCGCCATCGAAGCGCGCGCGCGCCGACAGGCCGGCATGCGCGATGTCGAGCACCTCGCCCGCGATATCGCGCAGCTTGCGCCCGCCGGCGATCGGCGCATCCAGACCGAGCTTCGGCACCGACGATCGCAGCGTCTCGCGCTCGTCCATCGTCCAGTGCTTCACCACATCCCAGGCGGCATCCAGCGCGGCATCGTCGTAGAGCAGCCCGACCCACAGCGCGGGAAGGGCGCAGATCCGGCTCCACGGGCCACCATCGGCACCGCGCATTTCGAGGAACGTCTTCAACCGCACCTCGGGAAAGGCGGTGGAAAGATGGTCGTTCCAGTCGTCCAGCGTCGGCTTTTCGCCGGGCAGGATCGACAGCTCGCCCTTTAGGAAATCGCGGAAGTTCAGCCCCGATGCGTCAATATATTTGCCGTCGCGGTAGACGAAGTACATCGGCACATCGAGCGCGTACTCGGCGTAGCGTTCGTAGCCGAAGCCATCCTCGAACACGAACGGCAGCATGCCGGTGCGCGCCGGATCGGTGTCCGACCAGATGTGGCTGCGGTAGGAGAGCATGCCGTTGGGCTTGCCCTCGGTAAACGGCGAATTGGCAAACAGCGCGGTCGCCAGCGGTTGCAGCGCGAGGCCGACGCGGAACTTCTTCACCATGTCCGCCTCGCTCGCATAGTCGAGGTTGACCTGGATGGTGCAGGTGCGCAGCATCATGTCGAGGCCCATGCTGCCGACGCGCGGCATGTGGCGCAGCATGATCGCGTAGCGACCCTTGGGCATGATCGGCAGTTCAGCGCGCGTCTTGTCCGGCCACATGCCGAGTCCCAGGAAGCCGATGCCGAGTTCATCGCCGACCGCTTTCACCTGTTCGAGATGCCGCCCGGTTTCCGCGCAGGTCTGATGCAGATTGTCGAGCGGCGCGCCCGACAGTTCGAACTGCCCGGCGGGTTCGAGGCTCAGGCTGCCGTCCGCGCCGGTCATGGCGATGACGTTGGCGCCATCGGGGCCGTTCTCGATCACCGGCTCCCAGCCGAACCGCTGAAGGCCCATCAGCAGCGCGCGGATGCCGCCCGCCTCGTCATAGCTCGGCGCGTGATGATCGGAGCGGGCGTAGACGAACTTCTCGTGCTCCGTGCCGATCCGCCAACGGTCCTTAGGCTTCTCGCCCGTCGCGAAGCTCGCGATCAACTGGTCGCGGTGTTCGATGACCGCATGCTTGGCGGGAGGGGCGGTCTTGGTGCTCATGGCCGCGCCTTAGCGGGGCGGTTGGCGACGCGCTAGGGGATAAGCGGCGCCTTTAAAACCGATCAGTACAAAAAGCGGATTGCGTTACGGCCGTTCACGCGATTTGGAGATTAGGTGGTACAAGGCGGAGACGTTGGTCGACAGATAGCGCGGCGCCAGCCGGCGCGGTTCGATCATCGTGCGGTGCAGCCATTCCAGGCCGACATTCTGCATCCACATCGGTGCACGTGGCACGTGTGCGCCGATGTGGTCGAACAGTCCGCCGCAGGTGCGGATCCAACCAAGGCCGCCGAGTTGCGCACGGCAGCGGATCGCGAAAATCTCCTGACGCGGCGTGCCCATGCCGACCCACAGCACGTCCGCCCCCGAGGCGCGGATCTCGTCGCAGACCGCAGCCTCGTCTTCCAGAGAGAAGTATCCGTTACGAGTGCCGACGATCTGGAGACCGGGGTAGAGCGCGCGTAGCGTCTCGGCCGCGGCGTCGGCGATGCCGGGCCGGCCACCGAGGAAGTAGAATTTGGTGCCGTCGCGCACCGCCCGCGCGGAGGCATCATGGATGAAGTCCGTGGTGGCGAGCCGCTCGGGCAGCGGATGTTTCCAGAACACGCGCGTGAACAGCACCAGCGGCATGCCGTCCGCGTCGATCAGGTCGACCGCGTTCATTGCCGCACGGAATTCGGAATTGCGGTGATACTGCGCGATCACGAACCCATTCGACGACACAATCACACGCGGCACCGCAAGCTCGCCCGCCCGCGCCGCCGCGACGTCGTTCGCCATTGCTTCGGCCATTTCCGCGCGGGTCGCGCAGACGGTGGAAAGCCCGCCGACCTTTGCAATTCTGGGCGAAACGCGAATTTGAGATACTCTCATCTAAGGAAAGGAACCGACGGCGACTGCTGATGGCGCGATAGTCGTTTCGAAATGGATATGGAACGCCCCGTGTGCTGCTCGGCGGGTTTCCTCTTCCTGACCTCCGCCGCGATTATTGAGAAAGCACGCCGCCTTCGCAATCATGACAAAGCTTTTATAGTTCTACTCTCGACGTTTGACGATGCCGCGTCAACCATCGGCGTTGCCGGAAGCGGGGACGAGCATCACCGCGCAGGCGCCGCAGCGGCGCTCGACAGCGGATCGCCCGAAGGCAGACGGAAACCACGGCGATAGACCAGCGAACTCATGAACAGATAAATCGCGATCACCGGCGGGTAGATGAGGGCGGCGTCGAAGAACGCGGCGAGCAGATACCCCGCGCAACCAACCGCCGCCGCGCGGCGAAGCACGGACAATTGCGGCCCGCGGCTCAGCGCATAGCCGATCGGATACAGGAAGGCGACGAGCGCGATCAGCGCACCGATTACGCCGAAGCTGCGCAACAGCCCAGCGTACAGGATCTCGGCGATGTAGAACGTGTTGTCGCCGAATGGCGAAATCGTCAGGCCGGTCCATTGACCAAGGCGGCCACCAAGGTTGGTATCGAGAACGGAATCGGTCGACCAGCCGATCGCCGCCGCCATTGCGATCGCCAGCGCGATCGATGCCGCCAGCGCAAGCCAGAAATAGCCGCGCGCCAGCCGAATCTGGCCAGTCACTACCATCAGGCCACCGACCGCGATCAGCCCGAACCAGGTGGTGCGGCTGAGGCTGAGCACGATCGCGGCGAGGAAGGCGACCACCCAAGCGCGCGACTTTTCGAAGTAGATGTAGACCGGCGCGAGCATGATCATGGACACGCCAAAGATGTTACCGTTGTTATAGGTGCTGATAAGCTTCATCAACGAACCACGGCGATTGTTCTTGTTGAACACGCTTGAGACTTCACCGGCATTGACGGTGACGTATTTGATTTCGATGATGTGCTGGAACAGCATGTACAGAACGAAGTTCATGATCCCCCACGCGATTACGAAGCGCATGGACCATTTCAGGATGCCGCCAATCTGCCGTTCGCTGAGGTATTCCAGGTGGGAGCACAGCCCGATCAGCATGATCATCGGCAATGCGATGAACAGGGCTAGGCCGATCAGAACCGCCGAAAACGGCGCGGCGAACACGAGGGTTTTGTAGATCGTGATCAGCCCGACGACCAGATACGCGATGAAATTGCCGATCGCCGGCGCCTGTAGCGTCGGGCGACTGATCAGCGCGATCAGCCCGATCGGTGCGGCGGCGGCGAGCAGGATATAGCCGAAGGTGAGGGGGAAGCCGTAAACTTCGATACCGGCCTTTGGTGAGCCGATGTTGAAGATCACAAGCACGACATACGCCCAGTAGACTGCCGAGGCGCGCGTCCCGGCCGAGGCGGCATGCTGCCGCCCGGACGCGAACGGCGCCGGCCAGCCCCGGGCGGGCGCCTGATGCGGGGTAAGCGAGTGGCCGAGCATGAAGGCGCCGTTCTGGAGGAAAGTTGCCGGGACTGATCCCCGGCACGGGTGGCATCGTCAAGCGATAAATCCGGGACGCTGCGGCTCCTGCTATGCCGCCGGGCTCATCGCCCGAAGGTTGCGCTCACGTCGTCGAGCAAGGCCTTGCCGTGTTTCCGGGTCGGCTCGATGAAACTGCCCTCGCCATATTCGTTCCAGCAACAGATCACGCCCGCGTTGAGTTGCCTGGCGGTCATGAAATCGCGTGCGGCCTGGAGATGCGCCTTGAACTCCGCCGGGGTCGGGATCGAACCGTCACGTGCGGGCATCGGCCCCCAAGGCCGATGGTCCCAGCCCGCTGTAATCGGAATGATCGGTTTGAAACCGGGGAACCGCGCCAGCCGCTGCCACTGCTCGCGGTACGCGGCATCGAGGTTGGCATAGCCCTTGACCTCCGCCTGGCTGTTCGGGCGACGGTGCATATTGTAGGCGCTGATCGACGAAAAGCCGTTTGCCGCGGCATTGGGCACGATGGCGTCGTCGCCGGAAAACACGCCTCCGACAAAGTAGATTCGCGGCAGGCCTCGCCGGCGCATCTCGGCCTGCGCATAGCCGGTCCACTCCGCCGCGCTGGCGCCGGACGCCTTTGCGTCGTCGGCGAAGCGCTGCGCATTGTACACGAAGATGACATTGGCGCCGCCGATCTGGAAGAACCGCGACCTGGCGAAATAGCCGGCCCAGAGGTCGACGATAGCATGCCAGATCGGCGTCGTCGTATGGCCACCATGATTGGCCCACAACAAGCTGGGCAGCGGGCGCGGCGTGCCGAGCGCGATATAGGCGTTGAGGGGGCCGTCGGCCTGGATTTTGCCGTACTCGTAATACCAGTCGAATGCCACGTAATCGAGGTGCGCGGCCTGCATCATGTTGGCCTGCTGTTGCAACGTGGCGCGGCTGCTGCCCGCGTACCACCCAAGCAGCGGCTCCCGTTCGGGAAAGGGCCGGATCCGTTGCCAGCCCTTCTCGGTATTGAACGAATCGTTCGACCAGCCCGGGAAATAGTAGACGCCGATCTTGGGCGTCGCCGCGTGGGCAGGGGCAACGGTGGCCAGTCCGGCCACCAACGCGAGGGAAAGCGCCAACGTCTTCATGCGGTCTGCATCCTCGTCTTGCTCCGAACCAGCCCAATGATTTCGTCGACGCCCTGACGATTGAGCAGAACGCTCAGCAACAGGAAAACGGTGCCGCCGCACGCCAGCGAGAGCGCGGTGCGTTCGAGGAACGCGCCGCCTGCGAACATGCGCACCAGCAACACGGTCATCACCGCGCCGATCACCGGGACACCCGGTGCCAAGATCTGGCGATGATATTCAACAAAGCCGACCGACGAGAGCGGCCGCAACACCGCCACCCAGGCCACTTCGATAAAGACGAGATAGACGCCCGCCATGCCGAGCGAGAGCGTGATCGGCCCGTACATCGAACCCGCCCATGCCGCGACCGCGACCAACCCTGCAAAGGCGAGCTGATAGTAGAGCGCCGCCCGACTCTTGCCGAGTGCATACATATAGGTGCCGAGCGGATTGACCGAGGAGCGGAGCGCGAACCACAGCGAGATGTACGGCAGCAGCAGCCCGGCGCTGCGCCAGCGTTCGCCCAGCACCGCCGGCAACACGTCGGTCCCGAGCAGGCCGAGCGCCGCGTAGACCGGGAAGCAAACCGAGGAGGACATGCGGATCACACGCAGATAGATCTGGCCGACGCGCACCGGATCATGCTGCTCCCGCGCCATCAGCGGCAAGCCGACCCGCGAAATGACCGGGTTGATCGCGGTCATGATCTTCATGCTCAGATCGCGCGGCTGTCCGAAACTGCCGAACTGCTGCTTGGTAAAGAACACCCCCGCGATCAGCAGGTCGAGCTGGACGGTGAAGGAAATCGCCGCGTTGACCAGCAGCATGTCGAGCCCATAGGGGACGAACCGCTTCACGTCCGCCCAGGCGAAATGCAGGCCCGGCCGCCACTCGCGCGCCAGCATCACCCACGCCAGGATCAGCAGGCTGATTGAGGTCGCGACCTGACCCCAGATCACCGAAAACGGTCCGACGTTCGCAACCGCGAGCGCGACCGTCACCAGAAAGCCGAGTGTCGAGGAGCCCACCTCGACCTTGATAACCGTATCGAAGCGCAGATCACGCTCCGCCAGCACGCGCAACTGGAGGTAGAAGCCGTTGGCGACGAACAAGGTGCTGCCGATCCACAACATCGTCTCGAGCCGCGGCGCCGCGTAGGAGCGGGCGAGGAACGGCGCGGATGCCGCCGTTATCAACGCCATGATCACACCGACCGATACGTTGAGCCAGTAGAGCGACGACTTCTCGTTCTCCGTCACGTCGCGGAAACGGATCAGCGCGCTGGACAGTCCGGCGTCGGAGATGTTCTGCGCGAGCTGAAGCAGCGAAACCAGCAGGATGACCAGGCCGAAATCGGCAACCGAAAGAAACCGGGCGACGATCAGCAACTGCACCGCCGCCAATACCGAACGCAGGATATTGCCCCCTGCGGTCCAGCGAACCGATTTACGTCCCGTGCTCATACCCGCACGCCGAGCGCGCGGCGGAACACGGTCTCATACTGGTCGCAGGCGATCGGGATCGAAAACGCGCGCGCCCGGTCGATCTGCTGATCCCGCGCGGCCGGGTTGCGGATCATCGCGTCGATCGCTGCTGCCATCGCGGCGGCATCGCCGACGGGAACGAGCGTGCCGAAGCGGCCGTCGACGACGATTTCGCGTGGGCCGTCGGGGCAATCGGTGGTGACGATGCTGGCACCTGAGCCGAGCGCCTCGATCAACACGTTGCCGAAGCCCTCCCAGCCGGAACTCAATACGAAGAAGCCGCTGGCGACGATCGACGGGTTGATGTCGGGCACGAAGCCGGGCAGCGCGACCCGGTCACCGATACCGAGTGACGCAACCAGCGCCTCAAGATCGGTACGCAGCGGGCCGTCGCCGAAGATCACCGCCCGCACCGGCGGGTTTTGCTCGATCTGCGCCATCGCGCGGATCAGCGTTGCGAAATTCTTCTGCTCGACAAGGCGGCCTGCGGCGACGATCACCGGACCCTTGCCGTCGCGGGTCCACGGATGGGCGAGGGCGGCAATCTCGGCATCGCTATAGGTTTGCGAGCGATAGGCGGGGTTGTAGATCACGCTAATGCGGTTGCGGTTCAGCCCGGCAAAGCGCGCGAGCGAATCGGCCAGACCGCCCGACACCGCAACGATTTCGCTGGCGAAGGGGTAGGCGATCGCGGCCGCCTTGTGCCACGCTTTCTGCTTCCACCCCTCCAGCCGCACGTAGTCCGCCTGCGGGTTGGTGCGCTCGGTCAGCACGTTGCGTGCCTTGGTGCGAGACAGGATGCGGCTGAACACGGCGGCGTTGTTGAACTGCGGCATCGCGCTCAGCACGATATCGTACTTGCCCGCGCGCAGCAGTTTGGCGAGCGCGCCGATCGTCCCGCGCGCGCTGCTGGTCGGGTGGCGCAGCCAGTGAATGTCGACGCCGGGCGCGACCGGATAATCCTGATCCGTTGGCGATCCGGCGAGGATCAGTGTCAGGCTGTGCCCACGCGCCAGCAACTCGTGCGAGAGGTTGGCGATCATATGCTCGACGCCGCCGGGCTTCAGCCCTTCGTAGAAGAAGGCGATCTTCAAACCATGCCGATCCATATCGCGTGATGCCGTCATCAGAACGCCCCCGTCTGTCATCATCATTGCCGATAGAAGCTGAAGGCGACCATAACCTGTGGCGCCATATCAGGCGCTTTTCCTCGCATCTGCATCATACGGCCTTCCCGGCACCGCACGCGCTTCCGTGACGCGCCTACCGTGGCGGCGGAATTTTCGAAAGGGGCCAGATCGGTTGAAACCTCTGTTAAAAGTGTTTTTCGCTCCGCTACTCCTGCTGCACTGCACAATAGCTGGCATCGCCGACAATTACCGATGGAATCGCGACGCGTTATGACATACCCGGCGGCATACAGCCTGCGCCTTCGGTGGGCCGATTGGTGGATGACGTTGGTGTTGATCGAGTGTCCTGTCGATGCCGCAGCCAAACCGCGGACATCGCGACCTGATGATGCGCGCGTCGGCACGCATCCGCTGCGAGGCCGCGCATGAAGATCTCCACGACTTTTATTCCGGTATTCCTGTTCATCCTGTTGTTGTTCTCGGGCGTCACATGGTCGCTCGTCGACTCTCAGCTGGTGGTGGATACCGGCGGCGATGCCGCGATCAACGTGTTCAACGGAAAAGCCGGCCTGATCGCGGGGCTGGCGCTGGTGTCCCTCTACCTACTGTACCTGCGCCATCCGATCCGCGCGATAGGTGCGCCGCTCGCGCTGTTCTGCATGCTTGCCGCCGCCTCTGTCGCCTGGGCGAGCAATCCGGGCACGACATTGTTCGCGGTCGCCAATCTGTTGTTGTTGCTCGCCTCGGTCATCCTCGCGCACAAACTGCTCGGCTTCACGCGGATGTTGCGGCTGGTGTGGCTGCTCAGCACCGCGATGATCCTGTTTTCGGTCGCGCTCGCCCTGATCGGTGATCAGCATGCCTTGATGGGCGGACTGCACATGGGGCGCTGGCGCGGGATTTTCGCGCATAAAAACTCGTTCGGGCAGTTCCTTGCGGTCAACATGCTGATCAGCGCCTTCGGCCGGTCGAGCCTGAAATGGCCCGGTTTTCTCGTCTATCCGATGGTGCTGATCGATGCGGTCGCGTTGGTGATGGCCAATTCCGCCACGGCGGACATCGGTGTCGCCGCAGGTCTGGTCGGCGGCCTTGCGCTGCTGCCGATCCCCAACCGCGCGCTTCGCAACCTGTGGCGCTTCGCGGCGGTTGCGGTGGCTTGCCTGCTCGGCGCGGTGCTGTTGTTGCAGCCCGAACTGGTCAACAATGCCGTGGGCCGGGACTCATCGATGAGCAGTCGTGGCGACATGTGGCAGGCGGCAATGCCGTTGACGTTCCAGCGCACGCTCGGCAGCGGCTATGGCACCGGCGGCGGATCGCAGGTGTCGATCGAATTGCAGAAGCGCATGCGACGCACCACCTCGCTTAGCGTACAGAGCGGCTACATCAACACCGCGCTCGAACTCGGCTGGATCGCGGTGATCCTGTACGTCGTGTGGGCGGGCGGGGCGATCTTGTCAGCGTTGCTCAACCGGAACGCCGCGCCGGCGCAGACGTTGTTGATAGCGCTGCTCGCGTTGCACATGATCGAGAGCGTTTCCGAGGTTAACGGCTGTTTTGGACCGAGTTGGCTGCTGCTCATGGTGCTGGTGCCGATGGTCGAGGTTCGGCTTGCCAGCCCTTCACGCTTTCGGCTGACGCGACGGCGCTACACATCGATCGCGCCGGCCAACGCGCGGCCGGCCGCCAGCGCAGAACTTTCCGCCTGAACGGACCGCACGGCGCGCCGGCTCACCCCATCAACGCCTCGCACTGATCGAGCGTGTCCTTGAAGCTGGCGACGATCGCCTGGTACGGCGTGGCGCTCGCCATATCGAGCCCGGCGCGCTTGAGGATATCGACCGGATAGGCCGACCCGCCCGATTTCAACACGGTCAGGTAGGTGTCGCGCTCCTTCTCACCGCCCTTCAGGATCGAGCGCGCGAAGTACGACGCCGCCGAGATCGAGGTGGCGTACTGATACACGTAGAAGCTGGTGTAGAAATGCGGGATGTACGCCCATTCCGAGCCGTACACGTCCGAGATCGCCACCTTCGGCCCGTGATAGCGGCGCAGAAGATCGAGGTAGAGCTTGGTCAACGTCGCGCCCGACAGGCCTTCGCCTGCCTCGGCCTTGTCGTGCACCATCAGTTCGAACTCGCCGAACATCGCCTGCCGGTAGAAGGTGCCGCGGATCGATTCGAGCTGCTGGCCGAGGTAGAACAGCTTCTCCGCCTTGGTCTTCGCCTGTTCGACCATATAGGCGGCGAGCAACGCCTCGTTGCAGGTCGAGGCGATCTCGGCGAGGAAGATCGGGTAGTTGGTCTTCTCGTACACGTTGTTCTTGTTGGCGAGCAGCGTGTGCATCGCGTGGCCCCATTCGTGCGCGTAGGTCGTCATCCCCTCGTAATTCTCACCGAGGTTGAGCAGCAGGTACGGATGCACGTCGAACGCCGCGCCGGGGTTCATGTATGCGCCGGACTTCTTGCCGGGGCGGGGTAGCGGGTCCATCCATTTCTTCGCGGTCGCCTCCGCGAACAGCGCGCCGTATTCCGGGCCGAGCGGCTTCAGCGCCTCGATCGCGGTGGCCCGCATCTCGGGGACGGTTACCTTGCGATCGAGCTGCACCAGCGGTGGGTAGATATCGTAATAGGCCATGTCGGGCAGCTTGAGCAGCTTGCGCCGGAGTTCGAAGTAGCGGTGCAACTGCGGCAGCCCGGCGTTCGTCTCGCGCACCAGCGACCGGTACACCGCCTCCGGCACGTTGCCGCCCGACAGCGCCATCGCCAGCGACGTTGGATACTTGCGCGCCTTCTTGGTGTAGATGTCCGCCTTCACATGGCTGAGATAGGCCGAGCCGAGCGACGCCTGGAACTTGCCGTATTCCGCCCAGAACGTGTCGAACACCAGCTTGCGGTCGGCGCGCACCGGCGCATCGCGGTTGAGCGTATAGGCCTGATCGTCGAGCCGCACCGCCTTGCCGGTCGACAGCGTCACCGTCGGCCAGGGAATGTCGGAGGCGACGAGCTGTTCGCGAATGTCGCGCGGGCCGCTGAACGGCGCGGAAGTACCGGCGAGCAGCACCTCGCCCTCGGGCGACAGCGTATGCGCCTCCTGCCGCAACACGTCGGCAAGCTGAAAATCGAAATGCGTCCTGAGCGTCTGGTTGGCGGCGATGAACCGGTCGATTTTGGCCTTGCCGATCGACAGTAATTCCGGCGCGACCCACGACGTCGCTTCGCCGAATGCGGTGTAGAGATCGGTGGCGAGCGCCTCCTTCTCCTGATTGGCCGAGTTGCGCAGATCGGCGTCGGCCTTCAGGCTGGCATAGGTGTAGATGCGCGAAATCGTGCGATCGAGCGCGGTCTGGGCGGTCAGCGCCGCCGCCAGCGCATCCGCGCTGGTGCCGAGCGTGCCCTTGTACTTGGCGAAATCGGGCAGGTCCGCCAACGCCTGCTTGCGCGCCGCATCCCAGGCGGCATCGCTCGGGTAGAGATCGCTCAGATCCCACGCCGCGCCGCCGGCAGCCGGCGTTTGCGCGAAGGCGGGCATCGCGGCGGCGAGCGTGGCAAGGCTGGCGGCGGCGATCGCCTCGCGGCGGGACAGGTCTGGCATGATGCGCTCCGAACTCGAGAATGGCGCGGTGATGCCAAAGGTGGCGCGTCTTGGCTAGGCGGCGCGCCAATCCTGAGCGGATGACGCGTTTTTCATATCGGAGCTGTAACTATTCCGATAGAATGTGCGGTCGGGCGGTGACTTCAACTGGAGGAACATCGACCATGCGCATCCTTCCCGGCCTCGCCCTCGCTGGCCTGCTGCTGTCGCCGGTCACGGCCGCCACTGCGCAGCAGCAGAACGGTGGTATCGGCCATGTCGTCACCGAACCGTTGCGGGATACGAGGCTGCGCGAGCAGAAGATCCCGCCGGTGCTGCAACGTGCCGCCTCGGCGCCATATTCGTCGGCTGGCACCAATAACTGCGCCGCCATCGCTGCGCAGGTGCGGGAACTAAACCGCGCACTCGGCGCCGATGTCGATACGCCGGCCCGGCAAAAGGGCGAGGGGTCGGCGATCGCGGCGGCTGGCGCTCGCGCGGTGGTCGGCACGCTGATCCCCGGGCTCGGTCTGGTGCGCGTCCTGACCGGTGCGGACAAGGCGCAGCGTCGGGCGGAAGCGGCGGTCTATGCCGGCGCGGTACGGCGCGGCTATTTGAAAGGGTTGGGCCTCGCCAAGCGTTGCGCCGACGGTGCTGCGCCGAGCGCAAGCTCGCTCGCCGCGCGACCGGAGTTGCTGGCTGCGGACAAATAGGCCGGGGCGGCGCGGTGCCGCCCCGGCGCGGTGATCATCGTTCGCTGTCGAGCATCGCCATCAGCGGCTTGGGGTAGCGGTCGCCCGAGGCGGCGTCGCGTGGCACCGCCGCCTCGATTGCGGCGAGATCGTCGGCACCGAGCGCCACGTCCGCCGCGCCGAGCGCCTCGGACAGCCGCGTCCGGGTGCGGGCGCCGACCAGCGGCACGATGTCGCTGCCTTGGGCCGCGACCCACGCGATCGCCGCCTGCGCAGTGGTGATGCCGCGTGCCTGCGCGACCTTGGCCAGTGCATCGACCAGCGCGAGGTTGCGGTCGACATGCTCCGCCTGGAAACGCGGGCTGTGGCTGCGGAAGTCGTCCGCCGCCGCTACCGTGCCCGGTTTCCAGTGGCCGCCGATCAACCCACGCGAGAGCACGCCGTATGCCGTCATGCCGATGCCGAGTTCGCGCAACGCCGGCAGGATCGTGTCCTCCACCCCGCGCGAGACCAGTGAATATTCGATCTGGAGATCGCAGATCGGATGCGTGGCGGCGGCGCGGCGGATCGTCTCGACGCCGACTTCGGACAGGCCGATGTGGCGGACGTAACCGGCCTGAACCATCTCCCCGATCGCGCCGACCGTATCCTCGATCGGCACGTCCGGATCGAGCCGGCCGGGCCGGTAGATGTCGATGTGATCGACGCCAAGCCGCTGCAATGTATAGGCGAGCGCGGTCTTCACCGCCGCCGGCCGCCCATCGAAACCAAGCCAGCTGCCATCGGGTGCGCGCAGCGCGCCGAACTTGACGCTAAGCTGTACCGTGTCACGGTCGCGACCGTTCAGCGCTTCGGCGATCAGCAGCTCGTTATGACCCATTCCGTAGAAGTCGCCGGTGTCGATCAGCGTGATGCCGGCATCGAGCGCGGCGTGGATGGTGGCGATGCTCTCATCGCGATCGGACGGACCGTAGCTGCCCGACATGCCCATCGCACCGAGGCCGAGGGCGGACGTGCGCGGGCCGGTGGCGCCGAGGTTGGTGGTATGCATGAAAGATGCTCCTTCGCTGTGATGGCTCCTATCTAGGGCGCAGCAGATTGTGCGATAATCCCGTCTTTGCCGAACACCATGTGCGGAATTCAGAACAATGGCCGACGCCGACCTGACCGATCTTGCCGCTTTCGCCGCGGTCGCCGAACAGCGCAGCTTCCGCCGCGCCGCCAATCTGCGCAACGGCTCGGCATCCACGTTCAGCGCCAGCGTGCGGCGACTGGAGGAACGTCTCGGCGTGCGGTTGCTCCACCGCACCACGCGCAGCGTCACGCTGACCGAGGCGGGTGAGGAACTGTTCGCCTCGCTTCGCCCCGCGTTAGCCGAGATCGGGCGCGCGCTCGATGTCGCGGGCGGTTCCGCCGATGCGCCGCGCGGTACCCTGCGGCTCAATGTACCGGTCGGCGTATCGGAGTTGATCCTGCCCGCGCTGTTGGCGCGCTTCGCCGTGCGCTATCCCGAAATCCGCGTCGATGTGATGGCGGACGACAGCTTCGTCGATATCCTCGCAGGCGGCTTCGATGCCGGGATCCGATATGACGAGCGATTGGAGCAGGACATGATCGCGGTCCCGGTCGGGCCGCGCCACGATCGTTACGTGACGGTTGCCGCGCCGGATTACCTGGCGCGCCATGGCGTGCCCGAACACCCGCATGATCTGCTGCGCCACCGCGGCGTGCGGCATCGCTTCGCCAGCGGCCGGATGGGCGAGTGGGAGTATGAGAAGGGCGGCGAAACGATTATCGTCTCGCCGCCCGCGCAGTTCGTGACGAACCGCATGCCACTGCTGCTTGCGGCGGTGGAGGCGGGCGTAGGGCTGTTCGCCGGTTTCGAGGCTTATGTGGCGCCCGGTATCGCGCGTGGAACGATGGTCGAGGTTCTGGCGGACTGGTCGACACGTTTTTCCGGGCCGTTCCTGTATTTTGCCGGCCGAAGGCTGATGCCGGCTCCGCTGAAAGCTTTCTTCGATTTTCTGCGCGAAGAGGCAGGCCGGACGTAGCGTTGATGGCACGACTAAGATAACGCGCTATATAAGACGTTATGGAGGATTGGATGAGTCGCGATGTCTTGGTGGAATTTGGCGCGGTGTTCCTCAGCAGCCGGCTGAAACGGCTTGCCGAGCGGATGCAAAGCGACGCCGCCAGCGTGCTGCGAAATGCCGGCGTGCCGATCCAACCAGGTCAGATGCCGCTGCTGGCCGCGCTGGATCGTTATGGACCGCTCACCGTCGGCGACGCGGTCGAGGCGCTCGGCGTCAGCCAGCCGGCGGTGACGCGCACGGTCAACGCGCTGGTCGCGCTCGATCTCGTCGCCGTCACGCGCGATCACAAGGATCAGCGACAGAAGACGATCACGCTGACGGCGAGCGGGGCTGCTCTGGCCGAACGCGCGCGCGTCGCGCTGTGGCCGCAGGTCGGCGCGGCGGCGGTGGAATTGTGTGAGGGGCTGGCCGGCCCGTTGCTCGATCAGATCGCCACGCTCGAACATCGTCTCGCCGAGCAACCGCTCGACGCGCGCGTCGCCGCCGTCATGGCGCGCGCCACGCCGCCGCTCGTGCTCCACGAGTTCACCGACGAACTCGCGCCGGTTTTCCACGACATCAATGCCGAGTGGATCGAGACGATGTTCGCGCTGGAGAATACCGACCGCGATGTGCTCCAGAACCCGCGCGAACGCATTATCACACCCGGCGGAGCGATCCTGTTCGTCGAGGCGCCGGGGGTCGGCATCGTCGGCACCTGCGCCTTGCAGAAGACCGGCGAGCACCAGTTCGAACTTACCAAGATGGGCGTCAGCGCCGCCGCGCGCGGCCGCAAGGCGGGCGAATTCCTGCTCGTCGCGATGATTGCACGGGCGCGGGAGATGGGAGCGGAGACGCTGTACCTGCTTACCAGCCGCAAATGCGCGGCCGCGATCCACCTTTATGGGAAGCTCGGCTTCGAGCATGATGCCGACATTATGGCGCGCTATGGCGCACGCTATGCACGCTGCGACGTGGCGATGCGGTATCGCTGGCCGGCCTAGTGCCCGCGAAGTTCCGTGTGGCGGACAGCGAAGTTTAGCGCGGGAAGGGCAGCTCGGGTGGCGGTGCGAACAGATCGTCGCGCCATGCCGTTGGTCAGCTTCAACGTCTTGCCCGGATCATCGGTCGGGAGAAACTGGTCGACCGTCGTCGGTCGATAGCGGATCGTAGCACATCTTTACTCCTTGAGACGGCAAAGCGCAGATCGCGCGCACGACAAAGGGCCAGCGGATCGCTCCGCCGGCCCTTCGTTTAAAACCAGCTTGGAAGGCTGGGGTGGTCTGGAGCGGGCGACGGCAAAGCCGCCGCCTTTCGTCGGACGGGATCTGCGGCTTTGCCGCAGACCCGCCGGCCGTTCCGATTTTCTGTCCGGAACAGCTTTCGCTGTCCCGGTCGAAAATCAGAAGTCCATGCCGCCCATGCCACCCATGCCGCCGCCGCCGCCCATCGGCATCGCGGGCTTGTCTTCCGGCAGCTCGCTCACGGCCGCTTCGGTCGTGATCAGCAGGCCGGCGACCGAGGCCGCGTTCTGGAGCGCGGTGCGAACGACCTTGGTCGGGTCGATCACGCCGGCTGCGACGAGGTTCTCGTACACGTCGGTCGAAGCGTTGAAGCCGAACGAGGTGTCGGTCTGGTCGAGCAGCTTGCCCGAGACGACCGCGCCGTCATGGCCCGCGTTCTGAGCGATCTGGCGAACCAGCGCGGTCAGCGACTTGCGGACGATGTCCACGCCGCGGGTCTGGTCCTCGTTCGCACCGGTCAGGCCGTCGAGGGCCTTGGTTGCGTAGAGGAGGGCCGTGCCGCCGCCGGGAACGATGCCTTCTTCAACGGCTGCGCGGGTTGCGTGCAGCGCGTCGTCGACGCGGTCCTTGCGCTCCTTGACTTCGACTTCCGACGCGCCGCCGACCTTGATGACGGCCACGCCGCCAGCAAGCTTGGCGAGACGCTCCTGGAGCTTCTCACGGTCGTAGTCCGAGGTCGTGATCTCGATCTGCTGACGGATCGCATCGGTGCGGCCCTTGATCGACTCGGCTTCACCGGCGCCATCGACGATGGTGGTGTTGTCCTTGTCGATGGTGACGCGCTTGGCGGTGCCGAGCATGCCGAGCGTGACGCTCTCGAGCTTGATGCCGAGGTCTTCCGAGATCACTTCGCCCTTGGTGAGGACGGCGATGTCTTCCAGCATCGCCTTGCGACGATCGCCGAAGCCCGGTGCCTTGACCGCTGCGACCTTCAGGCCGCCGCGCAGCTTGTTGACGACGAGCGTGGCGAGCGCCTCACCCTCGATATCCTCTGCGATGATGAGCAGCGGGCGACCCGACTGAACAACCGCTTCGAGGATCGGCAGGATCGCCTGCAGGTTCGAGAGCTTCTTCTCGTGGATCAGGATGTACGGATCGGCGAGCTCGACCGTCATCTTCTCCGGGTTGGTGATGAAGTAGGGCGACAGGTAGCCACGGTCGAACTGCATGCCTTCGACGACGTCCAGCTCGAAGTCGAGACCCTTGGCCTCTTCGACGGTGATGACGCCTTCCTTGCCGACCTTCTCCATCGCTTCGGCGATCTTCTCGCCGACTTCACGGTCGCCGTTCGCCGAGATGATGCCGACCTGTGCGACTTCGGCCGAACCCGAAACCGGCTTCGAACGCGACTTGATGTCCTCGACGACCTTGATGACGGCGAGATCGATGCCGCGCTTCAGGTCCATCGGGTTCATGCCGGCCGCGACCGACTTCATGCCTTCGCGCACGATCGCCTGGGCGAGCACGGTGGCGGTGGTGGTGCCGTCGCCGGCAACGTCGTTGGTCTTCGACGCGACTTCGCGCACCATCTGCGCGCCCATGTTCTCGAACTTGTCCTTGAGTTCGATTTCCTTGGCGACGGTAACGCCGTCCTTGGTGATGCGCGGTGCGCCGAACGACTTGTCGATCACGACGTTGCGGCCCTTCGGCCCGAGCGTTACCTTCACCGCATCGGCGAGGATGTCGACGCCGCGCAGGATGCGCTCGCGCGCGTCACGGCTGAATTTTACGTCCTTGGCTGCCATTTGGCTGACCTTTCAAACTAGAAATTGAGGAAGAAGGAGTTCAGCCGACGATCCCGAGGATGTCGCTTTCCTTCATGATGAGCAGGTCTTCGCCGTTGACCTTGACCTCGGTGCCCGACCACTTGCCGAACAGGATCTTGTCGCCGGCCTTGACGTCGAGCGGCGTGACCTTGCCCTCTTCGCTCTTGGCGCCGGCACCGGCGGCGACGACTTCGCCCTCCTGCGGCTTTTCCTTGGCCGTGTCGGGGATGATGATCCCGCCAGCGGTCTTCTCTTCCGCCTCAACCCGGCGGACGAGAACGCGATCGTGCAACGGACGAAAGTTCATGCGCTGTCCTTTTTGTAGAGCATGTGAATGATTGTTAGCACTCGCCAAAGGTGAGTGCCAGCGACGCTCATATGTGACTGCGGCGCGCGATCGTCAACCAGCGGTGCCGCAATTTTCGAACGGCTGTGTTGCCGCGACCGTACGGTGTTTACGCGTCTTCGGGGATGCTCTAGCGATGCGTGGTCATCCGCCAACAGGAGAGCGGCAGAGTGAAACTCGTACGGGGTGCGTGGAAGCTTTTGGTCGGGATCAAGGACGCGCTCGTCCTGATCGCGATGCTGCTGTTCTTCGGGGTGCTGTTCGGCGCGCTCGCGGCGCGGCCGGGCGGCTCCACCAACCGGGCGGGCGCGCTGCTGCTCAAGCTCGACGGACCGATCGTCGAGCAGCCGGGCACGCCGGGCACGCTCGCGGCGCTGACCGGTTCGCCAACCACGACCCCGTACCGCCTGCGTGACCTGGTACGCGCACTCGACAAGGCGAAGGGCGACAGCGACGTTAAGGTCGTCGTGCTCGATCTCGACGGGTTCGCTGGCGGCTATCCCGCCGCGCTGACCGAGGTCGGCGACGCGATCCGCCGCGTCCGCGATAGCGGCAAGCCGGTGCTGTCCTACGCCACCGCCTATACCGATGGCGCGTATCGCCTCGCCGCCAACGCGAGTGAAGTGTGGGTCAACCCGATGGGTGGCTCGCTGTTCATGGGGCCGGGCGGATCGCAGCTCTATTACAAGGGCCTGATCGACAAGCTCGGCGTCACCGCGCACGTCTACCGGGTCGGCAAGTACAAATCCTATGTCGAGCCATACACGCGCGACGCCGCCTCGCCGGAAGCGAAGGAGGAGGTCGTCAAGCTCTACCAGGTGATCTTCGGCCAGTGGCAGGAGGCGATCGCCAAGGCGCGGCCCAAAGCCAAGGTCGGTCCGTTCCTGACCACCCCCGACAAGGTGATCGCGGCGGCGCAGGGCGACATTGCCAAGGCTAATCTTGACGCGGGGTTGGTCGACAAGCTCGGCACGCGGCTCGATTTCGACAAGCGCGTGGCGCAGATCGCCGGGTCCGACACCAGCAAGGCGACGGGCAATTTCAAGACGATCGGCTATGACGGCTATGTCGCGCGCAACCCGCTGCCGACCGGCGGCGACGCGGTCGGCGTGCTGACCATCGCGGGCGACATCACCGACGGCAAGTCGAGCGGCGGCAACGTCGGCGGCGACACGATCGCCAAGCTGATGCTCGACGGGCTGGCAAAGAAAAATCTGAAGGCGCTGGTGGTGCGCGTCGACTCGCCGGGCGGTTCTGCGCTTGCGTCCGAGACGATGCGCCGCGCGATCCAGGAGGCGAAGGCGCAGAAGCTGCCGGTCGTCGTGTCGATGGGATCGGTCGCGGCCTCGGGCGGCTATTGGGTGTCGACCGCGGGCGACCGCATCTTTGCCGAGCCGACCACGATCACCGGCTCGATCGGCATCTTCGGCATCATCCCGACGTTCGAGAACACGCTGAAGAAGATCGGCATCACCACCGATGGCGTGAAGACCACGCCGCTGTCGGGCCAGCCTGACATCTACGCGGGCACCACGCCGGAAGCCGACGCGATCTTCCAGGCGGGGATCGAGAACGGCTACCGCGAGTTCATCGGCCGCGTCGCCACCGCGCGACACCTGACGCCCGCGCGCGTCGACGAGATCGGCCAGGGTCGCGTCTGGGATGGCGGCACCGCGCGTCAGATCGGGCTGGTCGATCAGTTCGGCGGGCTGGACGATGCGGTCGCGGCGGCAGCGAAGCTGGCCGGCCTGAAAAGCTACCACGCGGAGTATCTCGAGAAGAAGCCGGGCGCGCTCGCCAAGCTGATCGCGCAGTTCACCCGCGACGACGGCGATGACGATGCGAAAAGCGGTGGCGACGCCTTCACCCGCATCGCCGCGCAGCACCGCGCCGCGTTTGCACAGGCACTGGGTGACGTGAAGCGGATCGGCACCGGCTCGGCAATTCAGGCGCGTTGCCTTGAGTGCGAAGGGCTGGGCGGGACGCCGCCGGCACAGGGCGACGTGGCACTGATGAACTACGTGCTGGCGCGCTTCGGATGGTGATCGCGGTCCGCCCCGCCACGCCCGACGATGCCGAGGAGATCGCCGGCATCTACCGCCCGTATGTCGAGGGCGCGACGGTGTCGTTCGAGACCGAAGCGCCGGACGCGGACGAGATGCGTAAGCGCATGCTCGCCTCGAACGGATATCTGCCGTGGCTGGTGGTGACCGAAGGCGAGGACGCGATCGTGGTGGGCTATGCCTTCGCCGGGCCGTTCCGCGACCGGCCGGCGTATCGCTACACGATCGAGACATCGGTCTATCTCGCGCAGACGGCACTCGGCAAAGGCTATGGCCGGCAGCTCTACGACGCGCTGATCGATACGGTGCGCGCGCAGGGCTTCGCGCACGCGATCGGCGTCATCACGCTGCCGAACGACTGGTCGATCCGGTTGCACGAATCGGTCGGCTTCAAGCGTACCGGCGTGTTGCGCGAGGCGGGGTACAAAAATGGCCGCTGGATCGACGTCGGCTTCTGGCAGGTCGAGCTGAACAGCGCGACGATCCCGCCCAAGGAGCCCAAGCCGTTCAGCGAAACCGGCATGGTGTGGACCTGGTGATCGTCTGATGCGCGGGGAGGGGCTTTATACCGCGCGCGCGCTCGGCTAAGGCCCGCGCTTCATGACCGACACCTCCGCCCCCGATAGCCCGCGCGACTGGCGCGACACCGTCTTCCTGCCGAAGACCGACTTTCCGATGAAGGCCGGCCTCGCCGCCAAGGAACCCGCGATTCTGGCGCGGTGGGAGAAGCTCGGCCTGTACGATCGCCTGCGCGAACAGCGCGCCGGGCGCGAACGCTTCATCCTCCATGACGGCCCGCCCTATGCGAATGGCGACATTCACATGGGCCACGCGATGAACAAGGTGCTCAAGGACATCATCGTCCGCAGCCAGTCGCTGATGGGCAAGGATGCGCCCTATGTGCCGGGCTGGGACTGCCACGGCCTGCCGATCGAGTGGAAGGTCGAGGAGGCGTATCGCGCCAAGAAGCTCGACAAGGATCAGGTGCCGGTCGCGCAGTTCCGCGCGGAATGCCGCGCCTATGCCGAGAAGTGGGTGGCGGTGCAGCGCGGCGAATTCGAGCGGCTCGGCGTGATGGGCGATTGGGCCGACCCGTATCTGACGATGAAGTACGAGGCGGAAGCCGCGATCGTAGGCGAACTGCTCAAGTTCGCGGAGAGCGGCCAGCTCTATCGCGGCGCAAAGCCGGTGATGTGGTCCCCGGTCGAGAAGACCGCGCTCGCCGAGGCCGAGGTCGAGTATGAGGACGTGGTGTCGACGCAGATCGACGTCGCGTTCGAGATCACCGAGGCGCCGAACGCACCCGAACTGGTCGGCGCGCATGCGGTGATCTGGACGACGACGCCCTGGACGATCCCGGTCAACCAGGCTTTGGCGTATGGGCCGGAGATCGAATATCTGCTCGTCCGGTTCGACGACATGGTCGGCGGCCCGCGCACGTTGCTGGTCGCGCACGATCTGCTGGAGAGCTTCGGCGCGCGCATCGGCCATCCGGTCATCGTCAAGATCGGCGATACGGCGGGGACGGTTACGGCACTGATGTCGGTGCGCGGATCGCAACTGGAAGGCGCCATCGCGCGCCACCCGATGCACGAACTGGGGGGCTTCTTCGCCAAGCCGCGTCCGTTCCTTGCTGGCGATTTCGTCACCACCGACGCGGGCACCGGCCTAGTTCATATGTCGCCGGACCACGGCGAGGACGATTTCCTGCTGTGCAAGGCGAACGGCATCGATCCGGTGTTCGCGGTCGATGGTGCGGGCATGTACCGCGGCGACTGGCTGTGGCTGGGCGGGCAGGGCAGCGTCATCAACAAGAAATTCGTCAGCGCGGAGGGGCCGATCTGCACCGACCTGCGTGAGGTCGGCGCGCTGATCGCGGCGAGCGACGACTTCGCGCACTCCTATCCGCATAGCTGGCGTTCGAAGGCGAAGGTGATCTTCCGCGCGACGCCGCAGTGGTTCATTCCGATGGACCGGAACGCGGAGGTGGGCTCGCAAAGCGGGCCGTCGGGCAATAACTCCAACGGCGGCACCCTCCGCGAGATCGCGCTCGACGCGATCGAGCAGACCCGCTGGGTGCCCGAGCGTGCCAAGAACCGCATCAACGCGATGGTGTCGCAGCGCCCCGACTGGGTGATCTCGCGCCAGCGCGCGTGGGGCGTGCCGATCGCGCTCTACGTTCACCGCCAGACCGGCGACTATCTGCGCGACCCGGCCGTCAACGCGCGCATCCGCGACGCCTTCACCGCTGGCGGTGCGGACGCGTGGTTCTCGGCCGATCATCAGGCGCTGCTCGGCCCCGACTATGCGGTGGCGGATTACGAGATCGTCACCGACATCCTCGACGTGTGGTTCGACAGTGGCTCGACGCACGCCTTCGTGATCGAGGCGCGCTACGGCGCGGGCGTACGCGCCAACCTGTACCTCGAAGGCTCGGACCAGCATCGCGGCTGGTTCCAGTCGTCGCTGCTGGAAAGCTGCGGCACGCGCGGGCGGGCGCCCTATGACGCGGTGCTGACGCACGGCTTCGCGCTCGACGGCAATGGGCGCAAAATGTCCAAGAGCCTCGGCAACGTCGTCGATCCCCTCAAGGTGATCGGCGAGAGCGGCGCGGACATCCTCCGCATGTGGGTCGCCTCGGTCGATTATTTCGAGGACGTGCGGATCGGCAAGGAGGTGCTCGCCACCACCTCGGACGCGTACCGGAAACTGCGCAACACCTTCCGCTACCTGCTGGGCGCGCTCGACGGGTTCGACGATGCCGAGAAGGTCGCGCCCGCCGACATGCCCGAGTTGGAGCGCTACGTGCTGCATCTGCTCGGCACGCTCGACGTGGAGCTGAAGGCGGCGGCCGATGCGTTCGAGTTCAACCGCTATCTGCGGCTGCTCACCGACTTCGCGAACGAGGATCTGTCGGCGTTCTACTTCGATATCCGCAAGGACTCGCTGTATTGCGATGCCCCGGGTGACATCAAGCGCCGCGCCGCGCGCACCGTGTTCGACCTGCTGTTCCATGCGCTGGTACGTTATGCCGCGCCGATCCTGTGCTTCACCGCCGAGGAAGTGTGGCAGGCGCGCTTCCCGAGCGAGGATGGTTCGGTGCACTTCCTCGAATGGCCCGAACTGCCGGCGCTGCCGAAAAGCGCTATCGCTTCTGAAGAGTGGGCACGTCTGCGTACTCTACGAGGACTTATCACAGCCGCAGTTGAACCCAAGCGTCGCGATAAGATTATCAAATCGAGCCTTGAAGCTGACGTCCAGATTGGTCTCGACCGCGACAACGTGAAAGTGCGCGAAGCTCTTTCCGTGATTGATATGGCGGAGTTGGCCATTGTGGCCCGCGTCAGGGAATCGCTTAACTACGAGCATCCCGGTGATATTCCTGCGCCGATGGCAGATGTTGAGGTCACCCGCACCGGGTATCACAAATGCGGCCGCTGCTGGCGGTTGCTGCCCGAGGTCACGCAGGACCTCGACCTGTGCGACCGTTGCGAAAGCGTGGTGGCATGAGCCGTCTGCCCGCCGCCGGGTTCGCCGCCGCCGCGCTGCTGTTCGTCGCCGATCAGGCGGCGAAGTACGGCGTCACGCAGGTGCTGCGGCTCGACGAACTGACCAACGCGCGTGAGATCACGCCGTTCTTCAATCTGCAATTCGTCGCCAATCGCGGCGTCTCGCTTGGGCTGCTGCACGCCAGCAACGACACCTCGCGCTGGCTGCTGGTGGCGATGACCGGGCTGATCGCGCTTGGCGTGCTGGTGTGGATGCTGCGCGAACCAAAGCGGATCGAGCAGATTGCGCTCGGTTGCGTGCTGGGCGGCGCGCTCGGCAATATCCTCGATCGGGTGCGGCTCGGCTATGTGGTCGATTTCGCCGATTTCCATATCGGTGCGTGGCAACCGTTTTTGGTCTTCAATGTCGCCGACGCGGCGATTACGGTGGGGGTGCTCGTCTTGTTCGTCCGCGCGCTTCTGGTACGCGACAAGCCCCGGGCTGAACGGGATTCTGTGGAGACTACTGGCAATGCGTAAACTGGTTTGTGTCGCGGGCGTATCGAGCGTCGCGCTGTTGCTCGGTGGTTGCGGCGCGCATTCGCGGCTGGGGCAGCCCGGTGGCCCGGACGAATTCGCCGTCGCGCGGCAGGCGCCGCTGGTGATCCCGCCCGATTTCTCGCTCGCCCCGCCAAAGCCGGGCGCCGCGCGCGCGAACGACGTCAGCCCGACCGCGCAGGCGCTCGACGCGCTGTTCGGCGGTTCCGCGCCGCGTAGCGCGGGCGAGTCCGCCACGATCTCCGCGGCGGGTGCGGACAGCGACGATGCGGGTGTCCGCTCCTCGGTCGACGATCCGGCCACCACCGTGGTCGACAAGGGTGCCTCGACCCGTGACGTGGTTGCCGCACCGCAGGGCGACGGGCAGAGCGCCCGCGCCTCCACCGCCAAGTAAGCGCCGCCGGCCTGCGGGCCGGCTGCCTTGCGCACGCAAAAAAAGGGAGCGGCGAACCGCTCCCTTTTTCATGTGCGTTGTGCTGCGTGGCTTAGAAGGCCGCGCCCAGCGACACCACGACACCGCCCTTGGAGATGTTGCGGGTTTCGCCGTGCTGATCGGTGATGAACGAATCCTTGTTGGTGTCCACATAGCTCAGGCCGAGCGTCAGGTGGTTCCAGGTGTAGCTGCCGCCGAGGCCCCAATCGGTGTAATTGTCGCCGATCGAAAGGTAGCTCGGGCCGAAAGTGTGGCCGAGGTGCGCGGTGAAGCCGAACGGCGTGTTCGGCACCGCCAGCGCAGCGTCGCCGGCGAGGTAGACGTTGCTCTCCGAGCCGTTGCCGACCGTCAGCGCCTTCTGCTTCGGCGCGTAGTTCACGGTCACCTTGCCGTTGATCGGACCGAACTGCTTCGAGATGTCGAAATACGGTTCGACAAAGTCGGTGTTGGCATGTCCGCCGCCCGGATAGTAATAATACAGCACGCCGCCATCGAGCTTGATGCCGTTGATCGTCTTGGAATAGCCCGCGATCAGATCGACTTCCTGATCGCTGCCGTTCGCAATGTAATCGTCGATCGTCGAGCCCCAGACGGTGGCGTACAGACCCGATTCGTGTGCGATGGTGAAGGTGCCCTGCAACGCGACCTTTTTGTCGGTCTGCGAAATGCCTCGGAAGCGATAGTCCGAGATCAACGTCGCACCACCACTTACGGTGAACGCGGGCGGCGGTGCAGTCGGTGCATCGTCCGCAAGCGCGGGCGTGGCGGTGGCGGCGAGCAGCAGCGCGCCGAGCGAGAGTGTGGAGAAGCGCATCGTTTCCCTTTCGAAAATGCGTCGTCCCCGCCTGCTTCCGTCGGCATGTGCATCTGTAAGGGCGGACCCTGCGTGCAACTGGCCGTTGGAAGCCGCAACTTGAGCCTGCTTATGGTGCAGCACAACAAAATTTTGCTGGTCTGTGTCCGGTTTGTTGCTGGTGTGGCGTCGGGGCCACACGCGGTTATCCGCCCGAATGTCCGGAAAACCGCGCCAGCCCGGCGGCGAGATCGGCGATCAGGTCGTCGGCATCCTCCAGCCCGATCTGGAGGCGAACCACCGGACCCGCATCGTCGCGACGGGTCGCGGTGCGATGGCGCGCGGGGTCGACCGGCAGCGCGAGGCTTTCGAACCCGCCCCAACTGTAGCCGATCCCGAACAATTCGAGTCCGTCGATCAGAGCCGCGCGCGCGACCTCGTCGCCACCGTTCAGCACGAACGCGAACAATCCGGACGCACCACGAAAATCGCGCACGAATATATCATGGCCGGGGCAGGAGGGCAGCGCGGGGTGCAGCACCTGCGCCACCTCGGGCTGTGCGGCCAGCCATCTGGCGATCCGCAATGCGCTGTCCTCATGCTGGCGCAACCGCACCGCCATCGTCCGCAAGCCGCGCGATCCCAGCCACGAATCGTCCGGGCTGGCGATCTGCCCCAACTGGAAGCTGGTATCGCGCAGCCGCGCGAAATGCTCGGGCGCAGCCGTGACCGAGCCGAGCATCACGTCGGAATGGCCGACGACGTATTTCGTGCAGGCGAGGATCGACAGGTCGACGCCGTGCTGCATCGCGGGGAAGAACAACGGCGTCGCCCAGGTATTGTCGAGCAACGTGGTGATGCCGCGCGCTTTGGCGACCGCACAGATCGCCGGCACGTCCTGCACTTCGAAGGTCAGGCTGCCGGGGCTTTCCATCAGGATCGCGCGGGTGTTCGGGCCGATCAGGTCGGCGATGCCCGCACCGATCAGCGGATCGTAGAAGCGGGTGGTGATCCCCATCCGCTTGAGCAGCGTATTGGCGATCCCGCGTGACGGGTCATACGCGCTGTCGACCAGCAGCAGCTCGTCGCCGGGCGAGAGCACCGACAGCAACGCCGCCGCGATCGCCGCGACGCCGGAAGGATAGAGAAACGTTCCCTCTGCCCCCGGTTCCAGTTCGGTCAGTGCGTCGGCGAGGCTCCACTGCGTCGGGGTGCCGCGTCGCCCATAGAACAGGCGGTGGTGCGTATCGGTCGCGCCGGACGCGCGCAGATCGGCCACGCTGTCGTACAGGATCGTCGAGGCGCGCCAGACGGGTGTGTTGACGATCCCTTGGGTCCATTCCTTGCGCCGCCCCGCCGCGACGACGCGGGTCGAATCGCCCTTGCCGCCGGTGCCGTCGCTGCCCGTGCCGTTGCTCCCCGTGCCGCGGCTCATCGTGCCGCCCCCGTCGCCTTGGGCGTGGTCGGGTCCGCACCCCATTCGGACCAGCTTCCGTCATACAAGGCTGTCTCGGCACCGAGCAGATGCGCGCCGAACGCCAGCACCGCCGCGGTGATGCCCGATCCGCAGGTGGTGACGATCGGCCGCGAGAGGTCGACCGCGGCATCGTCGAACGCGGTACGCAGCTCCTCGACGGTCTTCCAGGTGCCGTCCGCGTGGAACAGTTTGGCGTAATGCAGATGTTTGGCGCCCGGGATGTGCCCCGCTGCGACCCCCGGGCGCGTTTCAGGTTCCTCGCCGGCGAAGCGCGCGGCGGAGCGCGCATCGAGCACCTGCTCGACACCGCCGGCGAGATTGCCGCGCATCTCAGCAAGCGTGCGCACGTCGCTGCGCACCGATACTTCCGCGAGGCGTGCTGGCTGGGAGATGGCTACGCCACCATCGGTCGCGCGGCCTTCGGCTTGCCACTTGCCAAAGCCACCATCGAGCACGGCGACATCGCTAAGCCCGAAATGGCGCAGCATCCACCAGGCACGCGCGGATGTAGGGATCGGCGAGGCATCGTAGATCACCACCCGCACGCCGCCACCGACGCCCAGGGCCTGCATCGCGCGCGCGAACGCGTCAGCGGACGGCAGCATGGTGGGGTAGGGGCTGGTGGTGTCGGCGACCGCCCTGAGGTCGAGGAACACCGCCCCGGGAATATGTGCACCTGCGAACTCGGCCGACGCATCGCGGCCGTGTTCGGGAAGGAAATAGCTCGCATCCACGATCCGGAGATCGGAAGCGCCCAGTTCGGCGGCGAGCCACCCGGTCGATACCAGCGAGTCCATGTCTGTCTCCCGTAATGCCTGCGCGCCCACCTAATCCCGCACGGCGCACACGTCGAGCATGGTGGCGAACCGTCATGTGCATCGCTACATGCGCGGCATGACACCAAAGCATCTCGGCCAGACCAGCCCGCTTCCCGCCTCGCCGGAGGAAGCTGTGCTCGATTACGTCCCCAACCCGCGGCGCGGGCGCCCGTATCTGGTGCGGTTTACCGCGCCGGAGTTCACATCACTGTGCCCGGTCACCGCGCAGCCCGACTTCGCCCACCTCGTTCTGGATTACGCGCCGGCCGAGACGATCGTCGAATCCAAATCCCTGAAACTGTTCCTCAGCAGCTTTCGCAACCATCAGGCGTTCCACGAGGACTGCACCGTCGGCATCGGCGAGCGGCTGTTCGCGGAAATGCAGCCATTGTGGCTGCGGATCGGCGGCTACTGGTATCCGCGTGGCGGAATGCCGATCGACGTATTCTGGCAGTCGGGCGCCCCGCCAGAGGGGCTGTGGCTGCCCTCGCAGGACGTGCCCGGCTACCGTGGCCGGGGCTGAATGCTGCACGTGCGTGCAAAGTTGATCCAGATTGCATAATTGGTTTGCGTTGCGGTGCAACATTCTTGCAACCTAATCCAAGGCAGGGTGTTTGTTGGAGAGGCAGGTCGGGGCATTTAGCCTCGGTTCACAGGATGTCCCTTGATGACGCGAGCAGCAGAACCGCTTTCTTCGATCGACCACATCGCGCTGATCGGTAACTTCCTTCCACGGAAGTGTGGTCTCGCGACGTTCACGACGGATACGTTTACGGCGCTGAAGGGCCGTTTCCCGGATCTGGCGATCGACGTGTATGCGATGGACGATCATCCCGGCCGCTACGCCTACCCGCCCGAAGTGACGATGAGCATCCCGCAGCACGACCGGATCGCGTATTCCGAAGCGGCCCGCGCGATCGAGCAAAGCGGCGCGCAGGCGATCTGGGTTCAGCATGAATACGGCATCTACGGCGGTTCCGCCGGCGAGCATCTGCTTGCGCTGCTAGACCGCGTGACGATCCCGGTAATCGTCACGCTCCATACGGTTCTGGAAAAGCCCAGCGCGGACGAACGTCGCGTCATGGAAGGTCTGCTGCGCCGCGCCGCGAAGGTGGTGGTGATGGCAGAGCGTGGCCGCGAGATCCTCGAACGCGTCTACGGTGCCAGCGCACGGTCGATCGTGATGATCCCGCATGGCGTGCCCGATCGCGATTTCGTCGATCCCGACACGTTGAAGGCGCAGTTCGGCTGGCAGGGCAAGAAGGTCATCTTCACCTTCGGCCTGCTCGCCCCGAACAAGGGCATCGAAACGATCATCGATGCGATGCCGGCGATCACCGAGCGCCATCCCGAGGCGTATTACGTGGTGCTCGGCGCGACGCACCCGAACCTCGTCGCGCATGAGGGCGAAGTCTATCGCGATCGCTTGAAGGCGCTGGCGGCCGATCATGGTGTCGGCGATCAGGTCGCCTTCATCGACGAGTTCGTCGAGCACAACGACCTGATCGATTACCTTCAGGCCGCCGACATCTATGCGACGCCCTACACCAACCCTGCGCAGATCACGTCCGGCACGCTTTCCTACGCGGTTGGCGTGGGCAAGGCGGTCGTGTCGACCCCGTATGTCCACGCGACCGAGATCCTGTCGGACGGGCACGGCGTACTGGTCGACTTCGGGGACAGTGCGGCGTTCGCGCGTGAGATCAACGCGCTGCTCGACAGCGAACGTAACCGCGCGCGCCTGTCGCAACGGGCGTACGAACGTGGCCGCACGATGATCTGGCCGCGCCTCGCCGAACGCGCGATGCGGGAGATCGTCAGCATCGTCGCCACGCAACCGCGCCGGATCGCCGGACCGTCGCCGTCGATGGCGTCACTCGATCCGGACTTTTCTGCGGTAGAGCGGATGAGCGATTCAACCGGCATGTTCCAGCACGCGATCTTTTCGGTGCCGGACCGCCGTCACGGCTATTGCATCGACGACAACGCGCGCGCGCTGATCCTTGCCTGCAAGATGGAATCGCTGGCGGACGATGTTCGCGACAAGTGGATGACGACCTACGAATCGTTCCTGCAATATGCCTGGAACCCGGAGGCGCGCCGTTTCCGGAACTTCATGCGCTTCGATCGGACCTGGTGTGAAGACGTCGGGTCGGAAGATTCCAACGGCCGCACGATCTGGGCGTTCGGCGTAACCGCGCGCGATGCCCGTCTGGCCAAGCACCGCGACTGGGCGGTGGCGATGTTCGACATGACCGCCAGCCTTGCGTTCGAGCTTGGCAGCCCGCGTGCGCACGGCTTTGCCATGCTCGGCGCGGCGGCGATCCTCGAGGCGTTCCCCGGCCACGCACTCGCGCGCAGCATCCTGACGCGCTTCTCGGCCGACCTGCTCGCCCTGCTCGAAGAGGCGCGGCGCCCCGAATGGGAATGGTTCGAGATCGTACTGGCCTATGACAACGCCCGCCTGCCGGAGGCGCTGCTGCGTGCCGGCAAGGCACTGCGCCGCGACGATCTGATCGCATGCGGCACCAAGACGCTCGACTGGATCATCGCGCGACAGACCTCGCCGGAGGGCCGTTTCCGCGCAGTCGGTAGCGAAAGCTTCAACCGTCCGTATCAGGCGCCGCTGCCATACGACCAGCAGCCGCTCGAAGCGCAGGCGACGATCGAGGCGTGCGAGGCCGCGTTCGAGGCCACCGGTGAACAGCGTTGGATCGACGAGGCGATGAAGGCGTACCACTGGTATCTCGGCCTCAACGATCTCGATCTGCCGCTCGCTACCGTTCATGATGGCGGCTGCTTCGACGGGCTGATGCCGACCGGGCTCAACCGCAATCAGGGTGCCGAGTCGATTTTGGCGCTGCAACTCGCATCTTGTGCGATTTCAGGGCTTTCAAAGCAGGTCGAAAGCGTGGCAGGGCCGGATCGCGCCGTTGCGTAGCCTCGCTCGTGACGTCGCGTAGCAGACTGTTGGCGAGGCGACGACGTGATAGACCTGTTCCACCATGCTCTGCGGCTCCACGCCGATCCTTCCCGTGTCGTCGTGCGCCCGTTCCATCTGGCCTGGGCGGCGAGCGGAAAGGGGCCGAGCCGTACCGAACGCATCGTCAACGCGGTGATGGCGCTCGACGCTGCTGAAACGCGTGCGGAGCTGGAGATCGTGCTCAAGGATTTCGAGGCACGCCATTGGCAGACGCGTCGCGTCTTCATGACGCGCTATGACGAGATCGCGGGCATGATGGGCCTCGACGGCACCTATATCGGCGACGAGAAACGCCAGTTGATCGGCGCGTATTTCTGCCACGAGTACAGCTATGCCGCCGCCGCGCTGATGAACCCCAGCGCGGTGCCGCATTTCGACCAGACCGGCATGCCGCCCGGTTCGCAGCGCATCCTGATGAGCCTGCGCGCGGTGGGCGAGGGGCACATTTCCTCCGTGGCGTTCCGCGAAGGTATCATCACCGACAACAACGAACTGAAGCTCGCACCCGAACCGCCCTTCGCGACCGCGACCGACATGATCGACGTCGATGAGGAAACGGTGCCGGAAGGGCCGGTGACGGTCTATCGCCACCGCGATTCCACGCTGTCGGGTACGGTGATCTTCCCGATGACCGACGCCCAGTCGAAGGGGCTCGAGGATTTGCGCCTCGTCCATTTCCAGCACGACGACGGTGCGTGGGAGTGGCTTGGCACCTACACCGCCTATAACGGCTCGACGATCCAGTCCGAACTGCTGCGCACGCGCGATTTCCGCGCGTTCGATCTGGTGCCGATGAGCGGCCCTGCCGCACGTAACAAGGGCATGGCGCTGTTCCCGCGCAAGGTGAACGGCCAGTATATGATGATCGGCCGGCAGGACGGCGAAAACCTGTTCCTGCTCAAGTCGGACACGTTGACGCATTGGGACGAGGGCGAGCTGCTGCTCACGCCCGAACTGCCGTGGGAGCTGGTGCAGATCGGCAATTGCGGTCCGCCGATCGAGATCGACGAGGGCTGGCTGTTGCTCACCCACGGTGTCGGGGCGATGCGAAAATATTCGATCGGCGCGGTCCTGCTCGACAAGGACGACCCCTCGAAGGTGCTTGGCCGTACGCAGGAGCCGATCCTCGCCGCTGCCGATCAGGACCGCGAGGGGTATGTGCCCAACGTCGTCTACACCTGCGGCGCGCTGAAGCATGGCGACAAGCTGTTCGTACCTTACGGCGTGGCGGACAGCTCGGTCGCGTTCGCGTTCATCCCGATCGCGAGTTTGCTCGCGGCGATGTGACAGAGCGGCGGTTCCACGGAGCCGCCATCAGCCTGCTTTTAGCGCGTATCGGAACGTGGTTTCCCTGCCTTTAGCCGCCGGTTGCCGACCGGCTGACTGCGCTTCGGGTAGCGTTGGCGTTGACCCGAGCAGATGAACCATATACGTTTCATATGGTGTTTAACTGCCGGGGTGCCGAATGGGTATCGTAAAAGTCGCCGACGATCTCCACGAAGAGGCACGCCGTGCGAGCGCGGTGATGTGCCGCTCGATCAATGCGCAGGCCGAATTCTGGATGAAGATCGGCATGATGGCGGAAGCCAACCCGACGCTGTCCTTCAACGATATCGTCGCAGCCGAACTTGCCGCCGCGCAGGTCCCGCTGTCCGGCGCGGTCGCCGCCTGACATGGTGAAGACGGCAGACGAACTCGCGCTGATGCGCATTTCGGGCAAGCTGCTCGCCTCGGTGTTCGAGATGCTCGACACGCAGGATCTCGCCGGCCTCTCGACGATGCAGGTCAACGATCTGGTCGATCGCTTCATCACCGTCGATCTCGCCGCGCGCCCGGCGAGCAAGGGACAATACGGCTTCAAATACGTCCTGAACTGTTCGATCAACCATGTCGTTTGCCACGGCGTGCCGGATGCGGACGAGATCATCCGCGACGGCGACATCATCAACCTCGACATCACGCTGGAGAAGAACGGCTTTATAGCGGACTCGAGCAAAACCTATGTGGTCGGCAACGTGCCGCCCGCGACGAAGCGCCTGGTGCGTGTCGCGCAGGAGGCGATGTGGCACGGCATTCGCCAGGTACGACCCGGCGCGCATCTTGGCGATATCGGCTGCGCGATCGAGCGTCATGCCAAGAAGAACGGCTATTCGGTGGTGCGGGAGTATTGTGGTCACGGCATCGGGCGCGAGATGCACGAGGAGCCGCAGGTGATGAACTTCGGCAAGCCCGGCAGCGGCATGAAACTGCGCGAGGGCATGGTCTTCACGATCGAGCCGATGGTCAATCAGGGCACGCGCAAGGTGTCGACCGAGGAAGACGGCTGGACCGTTGTTACCAACGACCGCAAGCTCTCCGCACAGTTCGAGCATACTGTGGCGGTGACGGCGAGCGGCGTCGAGGTGCTGACGCTGCGCCGCGACGAAAAGGCGATGATCGCCCGCGCGACGTAAGGCTAACGCGCCATCGCCATCGTCCGCCGGTACAGCAACGCGGCCAGCGCGATGAACAGCAGCGTGCCCGCCACCAGCGCGATGCCTGCAAACCCCGGCCCGACCAGCGCGAGCGGTGCGTCGCTGCCGGTCAGGTACACGATGAACGCGAAGGCGACGCCCCACAGGCTTTCACCGACGATCAGCCCGGTCGCGGTCAGCGTGCCCATCCGCTCGGCCACTTCGGGATTGGCACTGCCCCGCGCCCAGCGATCGTAGAACCAGCCGACCACCGATCCGGTGACGGTCGGCAGGATCACCGACATCGGCAGATAGATGCCAAGCGCGACGCCGAGCGGCGGCAGCCGCAGCAGCTTCAGGCGGCCGAGCCCTTCGTCGAGCGCGATCAGCAACACACCCGCGAGCGCGCCATAGCCGAGCATCCGCCAGTTCGCATCGCCCGACAACACCCCCTTGGCGAGCGCGGAGATCAGCCCGGCCTGCGGCGCGGCCAGCGCGTTCGGCCCGGCGCCTGGTGCGCCGACGAAGCCGATGCCGGTGTTCAGCACGTTCAACACCGGCGGAATGATGAGCGAGCCGAACACCACGCCGATCACCAGCGCGACCTGCTGCTTCCAGGGCGTTGCGCCGACGAGCTGGCCGGTCTTGAGATCCTGCAAATTGTCGTTCGAGATCGTCGCCACGCCGAACACGATGCCCGTGACGATCAGCGCATAGGCGATCAGCGCGCGTGTCGTGTCTGCGCCCGGATGCTGTCCGAACAGCCCGACCAACAGCAGCGCCGAACCGATCGCGGCGAGGATGCCGATGCCCGACACCGGCGAATTCGACGCTCCGATCAGTCCGGCCATGTAGCCGCACACCGCCGCGATCATCAGACCGGCCACAAGGATGAACACCAGCGCCCCCGCGATCAGCGCCACCGCCGAGCCTGACAGCGCGCCGCCGGCCAGCACATCCCACAGCAGCCATACGATCGGCAGCAGCGTCAGCACCGCGACCGCGCCGACCCACAGGATCGGCAGGTCCTGCTCCTCCAGCGCCAGCGTCTCGCCGCCTTTGCGCGCCGCGCTTGCGGCTAACGCCGAACGTACGCCGCCGATCACTGGCGCAGCTATCCGCACCAACGTCCACATCGCGGAAATGCCGATGACGCCGGCGCCGAAGAACCGCACCTGGCTGGAAAAGATCATCCCCACCCAACCTGCCACGTCCCCGGGGACGGGCTGCGCGGCGGTCATCACCGGCATCAGCACGCCCCAGCCTATTACGAGGCCGAGCGCCATCGCCGCGCCGACGGAGATGCCGACGAGATGCCCGACGCCGAGCAGCGCGAACGACAGGCTGCCCGAGATTCCGGTCGCGCCAGCGCCGACGCGGAAGGCGGTAGCGGCGGTATCGGTGATGATCTTGGTCTGCGTCGCGATCGCGAAGCCGGCTGAGGCGATGCTGTTGACGACCAGCACGCGCAACCCCCGCGCGCTTTCCTCGCCACCCTCGCGCGACCCCGCGCCGATCTCCAGCACCTCAGCCGCCGCGACGCCTTCAGGGTAGGGCAGATCGGTATCGACCACGAGCGCCCGCCTGAGCGGCACCGAGAACATCACGCCGAGGATGCCGCCGGTCGCGGTGATCAGCGCGGTCTGCACATAGGGAAAGCCTTGCCACCAGCCGATCATCACCAGCCCCGGCAGCACGAAGATGATCGCCGACAGCGTGCCGGCGGCACTCGCGATCGTCTGCACGATGTTGTTCTCTAGGATCGAACCGCCCGGCAGCAGCCGGAGGATCGCCATTGAGATCACCGCCGCCGGGATCGACGTCGCGAAGGTCAGCCCGACCTTCAGGCCGAGATAGACGTTGGCCGCGGTGAAGAAGAGCGTGATCAGGCCGCCGAGCAGGACCCCGCGCAGGGTGAGTTCGGCCATTGGTTTGGAGGCAGTCTGCATCGTCGCACCGTGGCACGAACCGATCAGGCGCGCATTATGAAAGTGTTCTGTGGCCGGTCGCGGTACGGAGGCT
>Ga0265798_10001449_pt1 | contig 36950 bp, 31 predicted proteins | sample P3T30metagenome_FD_192430 | JGI IMG/M metagenome (GOLD analysis project Ga0265798, IMG submission 192430) | Plant litter microbial communities from East Loma Ridge, Irvine, California - P3 T30 | ecosystem: Environmental > Terrestrial > Plant litter > Unclassified | place: USA: California...
GCCCAGTCATACGCCTTGGTGAAGCGTGACAGGAAGCAGGCTGCGGTGATGGTGCCGCCTTTCGGGCCGCCGATGTTGGCGATGTCGGCGAACGGGCTGTCCAGTTGCTCCTGATACTCGTCGAACAACGGCAATTGCCAGGCGCGATCGTCAGCCAGTTTGCCCGCGTCGAGCAGTTGATTGATCAGCGCGTCGTTGTTGCCTAGCAGGCCGGAGGTGTGGCCACCCAGTGCAACCACGCAGGCGCCGGTCAGGGTCGCGATGTCGATCACGGCCTGCGGCTTGAAGCGTTCGGCATAGGTCAGCGCGTCGCACAGCACCAGACGGCCTTCGGCGTCAGTGTTGAGGATTTCGACAGTCTGGCCGCTCATGGTGGTCACGATGTCGCCCGGACGGGTCGCCGTGCCGCTCGGCATGTTCTCGGCACAGGCCAGAATGCAGACCAGATTGATCGGCAGCTTCAGTTCCAGCACGGCGCGCAGGGTGCCGAACACGCTGGCGGCGCCACACATGTCGAACTTCATCTCGTCCATGCCGGCCGCCGGCTTGATGCTGATGCCGCCGGTGTCGAAGGTGATGCCTTTACCGACCAGCACAAACGGCTTGTCGCTTTTCTTGCCGCCCTGGTAGTTCATGACGATCAGACGTGGTGGCTGGGCGCTGCCCTGCGCCACGGCCAGGAACGAGCCCATGCCCAGTTCGGCGAGTTTCTTCTCGTCGTGGACTTCCACTTTCAGATTCTTGTGTGCCTTGCCCAGCGCTTTGGCTTCTTCGCCCAGGTAGGTCGGATGGCAGATGTTCGGTGGCAGGTTGCCCAGATCACGGGTCAGGGCCATGCCAGTGGCGATTGCCTGAGCGTGGGTGGCGGCGCGCTCAACATCGGCCACACTGACCTTGGCGGTCAGCAGGGTGATTTTCTTCAGGGCGCGGACTTCGGCTTTCTGGGTCTTGAAGCGGTCGAATACGTATTCGCCGTCCGCCAGGGCCTCGACCAGCAGGCGAGCCTTGCCATAGGTGTCGCGATTTTTCACCGACAGATCGTCCAGAACCAGCGTCGCATCGGTGCCGCCCAGACCCTTGAGGGTCGAAAGCACGCTGCCAGCGATTTTCTTGAGCTGGCGATCGGTCAGTTCGGCTTCCTTGCCGACGCCGACCAGCAGCACGCGTTCGGCTTTCAGGTTCGGCAGGTTGTGCAGCAGCAGGCTCTGGCCGACCTTGCCTGCCAGATCGCCGCGTTTGAGAACGGCTGCGATGGCACCGCCGCTGAGGGTATCGATGTTCTGTGCGGCATTGCCCAGCACACGGTTCTCACTCACGGTGACAACCAGCGTTGCGGTCTTCAAGGTTTCTGGGCTTACGCTTTTAACAACCAATTCCATGTGGGGTCCCCGGCTGAGCGATGAGATTCGCTATACGAATAAGGTACGCGGCATGACGGCGGTCTTTTCAAGGACAATGCCTGCGACAAGTCTCGCAGTTTGACCCCGGCGCATGACTGCTGACAACCCCGTAAGGCCGCTTGTCGACTGTGTCTGTACGAACTATCCCGAGTGCGCAGTGACAGAAACGTACATTCACAGGATAATGCCGCATATTTTTGGGTGGCCCGTGTTTCTGCGGGCGTGAATATCCGGTTGCCGTGGCTCACAATTTTCCTTGTTTGGCTGCCTGAGCCTGACAACTCTGGAGTGTCTGGTTTGATTGTCTTTCGTTATCTGTCCCGAGAAGTGCTGGTTACCCTGAGCGCAGTCAGTGCTGTGCTGCTGGTCATCATCATGAGCGGACGCTTCATCAAATACCTGGCCCAGGCCGCCTCTGGCGCACTGGATCCGGGTGTGCTGTTCATGATCATGGGCTTCCGCCTGCCGGGGTTCCTGCAGCTGATTCTGCCTCTGGGGCTGTTTCTCGGCATCCTGCTGGCCTACGGTCGTCTGTACCTGGAAAGCGAGATGACGGTGCTTGCCGCCACCGGCATGAGTCAGCAGCGTCTGCTGGCCATCACCATGGCCCCGGCTGCACTGGTGGCGCTTCTGGTGGCCTGGCTGAGTTTCAGCCTTGCACCCCAGGGCGCGACGCAATTCTCGCTGCTGATCAACAAGCAGGACGCCATGACCGAGTTCGACACGCTGGTGCCGGGCCGTTTTCAGGCGCTGCGTGACGGTACGCGTATCACCTACACCCAGGAAATGACGGAAGACCGCACCACGCTGAGCGGGGTCTTCATCTCCGAAAAACGGATGTCCACGGACAAGAGCAAAGACCGTGGCATTACGGTTCTGGTGGCCGAGAAGGGGCGTCAGGAAGTACGGCCCGACGGCAGTCGCTTCCTGATTCTGGAAAACGGCTACCGTTACGACGGTAATCCGGGCCAGGCCGATTATCGTGCCATCAAGTACGACACTTACGGCGCACAGCTGCCCAAGCCGGATATCAGTAACGATGTCAGTGATCGTGAAGCGATTCCCAGCGGCGAACTTTTCGGCAATGACACGCCACGATATGTCGCCGAGCTGCAGTGGCGCATCTCGCTGCCGATTCTGGTCTTCATCGTGACCCTGATGGCTGTGCCGCTGGCCCGGGTAAACCCGCGTCAGGGCCGTTATCTGAAATTGTTGCCCGCGATTCTGCTTTACATGTCGTACCTGACCATCCTCATCGCAGTCCGCGGTGCGCTGGAGAAGGGCAAGCTGCCGCTGGCGCTTGGCATGTGGTGGGTCCACGGTCTGTTCCTGCTGATCGGTCTGGGGTTGTTCTATTGGGAGCCGATGAGGCTGAAGATGGCGAGTCGCCGTAGCGTTGCGGAGGTGGCTCGTGGTTAAGCTCGATCGGTATATCGGTAAAAGCGTTTTCATGGCGATCCTCGCGGTACTGGGGATCATTCTGGGACTCGCTTCGCTGTTCGCGTTCATCGACGAGATGGGCGATATCTCGGACAGCTACACGTTGATGGATGCCAGCAGCTTCGTGTTGCTGACCGCGCCACGACGTGTCTACGACATGCTGCCGATGGCAGCACTGATCGGCTGTCTGATCGGTCTGGGCAGTCTGGCCAGCAGCAGCGAGCTGACCATCATGCGTGCGGCAGGTGTTTCCATCGGCCGCATCGTGTGGGCCGTCATGAAACCCATGCTGTTCCTGATGGTGGCCGGTGTGCTGGTAGGCGAATATGTAGCGCCTTACGCCGAGAATCAGGCTCAGGCCAATCGTTCGCTGGCACAGGGCACAGGCGACTCGCAGAGCGCCAAGCACGGTCTGTGGCATCGTCAGGGTGACGAATTCATCCACATCAACACGGTCCAGCCCAATGGGTTGATGTATGGCGTGACGCGCTACCGTTTCGACGACCAGCGTCACATGCTGACCGCGAGCTTCGCCCGTCAGGCTAATTTCAAGACGGACTACTGGGAGCTGAGCGACGTCGCGACCACGTACTTCCGTGAAGGCAAGACCGAGGTCGTCAATACGCCGATCGAGCGTTGGGACGTTGCCCTGAGCCCGCAGTTGCTGAGCACGGTGGTCATGCCGCCGGAGTCGCTTTCGATCACCGGTCTGTGGAGCTATTCGCACTATCTGGCTGATCAGGGCCTGAGCAACGGCCGTTACTGGCTGGCGTTCTGGACCAAGGTCTTGCAGCCGTTCGTGACCGTGGCGCTGGTGCTGATGGCGATCTCGTTCATCTTCGGTCCGCTGCGTTCGGTCACGCTCGGTCAGCGTGTGTTCACGGGTGTGCTGGTGGGCTTCACGTTCCGCATCGTGCAGGACCTGCTGGGGCCGTCCAGTCTGGTGTTCGGCTTCCCGCCATTCCTGGCGGTGCTGGTTCCGGCAACGGCCTGTGCCATCGCCGGTCTGTGGTTGCTGCGCCGCGCCGGTTGACGAGCCGCTGCATCGAAAAAGCCGACGCGATGTCGGCTTTTTTGTGGGCGACTGTTTTTACGTGCGTCTGGGGATTCGCACCAGCCGGGTGCCGGAGAAGCGGTCATGCCAGGTCAGACGCTGTTTGTCATACAGGCTCCAGATGAAACCGAGCCCGACGCACAGCCAGGACACAATCGCGCTGAAAAAGCGCAGCAACGCCTGCATCAGGGAAATGGCTGTGCCGTCAGCGTTCTGTACGCGTATGCCCCACACCTGCATGCCGAGGGTCTGACCAGCGTACGTCCAGAACTTCGCGAAAAAGGCGAACGTTACCACCAGCAGAAGTGACGAAAGTAGCGGATCGCCATCCAGTGCGCCAGACTCGGACAGTTCGCGCAGGCGTGCTTCGCCGATAAAGGCCATCTGCGACAGCTTGTAGAGGAATGTTGTAATAAGTTGCAGTGCGAGGATGAGCAGTGCGTCGTAGCTGATGGCAGCCAGACGGCGGGGGAGGCTTGCAGGCGGGAAATCGCCCTGTGGCCGGAGTACGTGTCGGGGCATCTGGCGGCTCTCGATCACGATGATTGTCGCGACTTGACCTGCAAAAAAGCCTCTGACATTGCTGCCAGAGGCTTTCGGGTTTCGCTTAGCCTTCGGCTTGGACTTCGTCAGCCTGCATGCCTTTTTGGCCTTGCACTGCGATGAAGGTGACTTTCTGGCCTTCTTTCAGGCTCTTGAAGCCGTTACCCTGAATAGCGCGGAAATGCACGAACAGATCCGCACCGCTTTCTGGAGTGATAAAACCAAAACCCTTCTCGTCGTTGAACCACTTGACGGTACCGCTCTGACGTTCAGCCATTTTCTTATTTCCTTGACGCTTGAATTGATGACAGTCCCTTTCAGATGAAAGAGTACTGGGGCTGGTTGCAGGAAGTAAGAAGCGTAGAGCGGGTGTAGCAAACCTAAAGCTACTGCCCAGGTCCCGATTCAGCGACCTATGCAAACACAGTTCAGAAACTCTACGCCAAGTCTCGTTACAAAAACAAGCCCCCGCTTGACACCCTGTTTGCAGGGGGTTGAAGCCTGCAGGGCACTGTTTCCCTGAATCAGTGCAGTAAATGTTTTGCAGCGTTTTTCTGCACTTCGTCGGTGCATTTGCGAGCCATCCAGACAGTCGTGCGCATCCCCGAAAGAGGGTGCGTAAACAGTGACTGATACACTTTCTATAGTGGCTGTCTTTTGACGCCTGCATTTAGCCGCGGAAGTAACGCTGTGCAACAAAAGGCATTTTTGCGACGAGCATCGGAACCTTCTTGCCGCGCACCATCGCCCAGACAGGGGTGTCCAGGGCGGTGTATCGGCTGTCGAGATAGGCCATGGCCAACGGGCCGCCCAGACTTGGGCCGAAGCCTCCGCTGCACACTGTGCCGATCACCTTGTCTTGCGCATCGACAATTTGGGTGCCCTCGCGCACCGGCGTGCGTTCCTGCGGCACCAGGCCGACACGTTTTTTGTCTACCCCGGCTTGCTGCTGGGCGAAAATCTGCTCCGCGCCCGGGAAACCACCAGCGCGTGCGCCGTCAGCACGGCGGACCTTGGAAATGGCCCACAGCAGACTGGCCTCAATGGGCGATGTGTCGGTGTTCATGTCGTGCCCGTAAAGGCACAGACCGGCTTCCAGACGCAGCGAGTCACGTGCGCCGAGGCCGATGGGTGCGACCTCGGGCTCTTCCAGAAGGCGACGGGCAAGCGCTTCGGCCTTGTCGGAAGGCACCGAGATTTCATAACCGTCTTCGCCGGTATAACCCGAGCGACTGACGTAGCACGTCACCTCCATCAGCTTGACGGTGGCGAACTGCATGAAGGTCATGGTTGCCACTTCAGGGGCCAGTCGTGCCAATACTGTCACCGCCGCAGGGCCCTGCAGGGCGAGCAGGGCGCGTTCCTCGAACAGGGGTTCGATCTTGCAGTGACCGGCCAGGTGTTTGCACAGATGAGCGAGGTCCTGATCTTTGCAGGCGGCGTTGACCACCAGCATCAGCTGTTCGTTGCCCAGGTTGGCGACCATCAGGTCATCAAGAATGCCACCGGTTTCGTTGGTGAACATTGCGTAGCGCTGCATGCCGACCGGCAGGTCGACGATGTCCACGGGGACGAGGGTTTCAAGCGCCTTGGCGGCATCGGCACCGGTGAGGCGAATCTGTCCCATGTGCGAGACGTCGAACAGGCCGGCCTGAGCGCGGGTGTGCAAGTGTTCTTTCATGACGCCTGCCGGGTATTGCACCGGCATGTCGTAACCGGCGAACGGCACCATCTTTGCGCCCAGTTCACGGTGCAAAGCGTGCAGCGGAGTAGTCAGCAGGGATTCTGTGGACATGTTCGATTCCTTGTAGAACGGGCCGTGCGGGACAACACTGCCCGTCAGTGAGGGCAGTGTGTGGGCATGAGTGATCAGGCTTCCTGATAACTCTCGATGGACGGGCAGGCGCAGACCAGATTGCGGTCACCGAATACGTTGTCCACGCGGCCGACCGGTGGCCAGTACTTGTTCTCGATCAGCGACGCAACCGGGTACACCGCCTGTTCGCGGCTGTAGGGATGCGTCCACTGACCGACGATTTCGGCGGCGGTGTGCGGGGCGTTCTTCAGCGGGTTGTCGTCCTTGTCCAGCGTGCCGTTTTCCACTGCGCGGATTTCTTCGCGGATCTTGATCATGGCGTCGCAGAAGCGGTCCAGCTCTTCGCGGGATTCGCTTTCGGTCGGCTCGATCATCAACGTGCCGGCCACCGGGAACGACATGGTCGGTGCGTGGAAGCCGAAGTCGATCAGGCGCTTGGCGACGTCATCGACGCTGATGCCGCTGCTGTCCTTGATAGGACGCAGATCCAGAATGCACTCGTGCGCCACCAGACCGTTGCTGCCGGTGTAGAGCACCGGGTAATGATCTTCCAGACGGCGGGAAATGTAGTTGGCGTTGAGGATCGCCAGTTGCGAGGCGCGCTTGAGGCCTTCGCCGCCCATCATGCGGATGTACATCCAGGTGATCGGCAGGATGCTGGCGCTGCCGAACGGCGCTGCACAGACCGCGCCTTCCTTGCGTTCCATGCGAGCGTGGCCCGGCATGAAGGGCGCGAGGTGGGATTTCACGCCGATCGGGCCGACGCCCGGACCGCCGCCGCCGTGCGGGATGCAGAAGGTCTTGTGCAGGTTCAGGTGCGAGACGTCACCGCCGAACTTGCCCGGAGCGCACAGGCCGACCATGGCGTTCATGTTGGCGCCGTCGATATACACCTGACCGCCATTGTCATGAACGATGCTGCAGATTTCGCGAATGCCTTCCTCGAACACGCCGTGGGTGGATGGGTAGGTGATCATCAGCGCAGCCAACTGGTCGCGATGTTGCAGGGCTTTGGCGCGCAGGTCTTCGATGTCGACGTTGCCGCGTGCGTCGCAGGCCGTCACCACCACGCGCATCCCTGCCATGTTGGCGGTGGCAGGGTTGGTGCCGTGAGCCGAGGACGGGATCAGGCAGATATCGCGGTGTTCATCGCCACGGCTCTGGTGATAGGCGCGAATCGCCAGCAGGCCGGCGTATTCGCCCTGCGAACCGGCATTGGGCTGCAGCGAGATCGCGTCGTAGCCGGTCGCCGCGCAGAGCATCGCTTCCAGCTCGTCGGTCAGTTGCTGATAGCCCGCGCTCTGTTCGGCAGGTGCGAACGGGTGCAGGTTGCCGAACTCGGCCCAGGTGACCGGGATCATTTCGCTGGCGGCGTTGAGTTTCATGGTGCACGAGCCCAGCGGGATCATGGTGCGGTCCAGTGCCAGATCCTTGTCGGCCAGCTTGCGCAGGTAGCGCATCAGCTCGGTTTCGGAGTGATAACGGTTGAACACCGGGTGGCTGAGGATCGCCGATTGACGGGTCAGTGCAGCAGGCAGCCGCGGCTGGACATTGGCCGACAGCTCGGCGAAGTCCAGCACGCTCTGGCCGTCAGTCGCGAAAATCGACCACAGCGTCTCGATGGCGGACGGCGAGGTGGTTTCGTCGAACGACAGACCCAGGTGTGAGTCGGTGATTTCGCGCAGATTGATGTGCTGGGCACGGGCCGCAGTGTGCAGGGCGGCGGTTTTGCTACCGGTCTGCACGGTCAGGCTGTCGAAAAAGTATTCCTGCTCGATCGTGTAGCCCAACTGCTTCAGGCCGTCGGCGAAAATTGCGGTCAGGTGATGCACACGGTTGGCGATCTGCGTCAGGCCGCGCGGTCCGTGGTAAACGGCGTACATGCTGGCGATATTGGCCAGCAGCACTTGCGCGGTGCAGATGTTGCTGGTGGCTTTCTCGCGGCGGATATGTTGCTCGCGGGTCTGCATGGCCAGACGCAGGGCCTGCTTGCCATGACGGTCCACCGACACGCCGACCAGACGGCCCGGCATGTCACGCTTGAAGGCATCGCGGGTCGAAAAGTAGGCGGCATGCGGACCGCCGAAGCCCAGCGGCACGCCGAAGCGTTGTGCGGTGCCGATGGCCACGTCCGCGCCGAACTCGCCCGGAGGCGTCAGCAAGGTCAGGGCCAGCAGGTCAGCGGCGACGGCGACCAGCGCATTGGCGGCGTGGAAGCGCTCGACCAGCTCACGGTAGTCGAACACGTCACCATTGCTGGCCGGGTATTGCAGCAGAGCGCCGAAATAGTCGCTCACGTCACCCAGTTCGGCTTCATCCGCCACGACAACGGTGATGCCCAGCGGCTCGGCACGGGTGCGCAGCACGTCCAGGGTCTGCGGATGGCAGTGGCTGGAAGCAAAAAATTGCTGGCTGCCCTTGTTCTTGCTCAGGCGTTTGCAGAAGGTCATGGCTTCGGCAGCAGCGGTGGCTTCGTCCAGCAGCGAGGCGTTGGCAATTGGCAGGCCGGTGAGGTCGCTGATCAGGGTCTGGAAATTGAGTAACGACTCCAGACGACCCTGGGAGATTTCCGGCTGATACGGCGTGTAGGCGGTGTACCACGCCGGGTTTTCCAGCAGGTTGCGCAGGATTGGCGCGGGCGTGTGGGTGTTGTAGTAACCCTGACCGATGTAGGTCTTGAACAGTTGGTTCTTGCTGGCGATGGCCTTGATCGAGGCCAGTGCGTCGGCTTCGCTTTGCCCGGCTGGCAGGTTGAGGACGCTGGTGCCCTTGATGCTCTCGGGGATCACGCTTTCGCTCAGCGCTTCGATGGAATCGAAACCCAGGGTTTGCAGCATGGCTTGCTCGTCGTCGGCGCGCGGGCCTATGTGGCGAGCGATGAATTCGTTGGCGGTGCTCAGTTGAATGCGGTCAGTCATGGCTCGCTCCTCAGGCTTCGGCGTTGGCTTTGATCAGGCGGTCGTAGGCGTCCTGATTCAGCAGGCCGTGGATGGCGTTGGCGTCTTGCGGAATGAAGCGGAAGAACCAGCCGGCGCCGAGGGCGTCTTCGTTGACCAGTTCAGGTGTGGCGTCGAGGGCCGAATTGACATCGACCACTTCACCGTCCAGCGGCATGTTGATGCTGCTTGCGGCTTTTACCGACTCCACGACCGACACTTCGGCGTGTTGAGTGTAGGCCTGCAGTTCCGGGAGCTGTACGAATACCACATCCCCTAGCGATTCCTGTGCATAGGGTGTGATACCGACCGTGACACTGCCATCGTCTTCGGCGCGCAGCCATTCGTGATCGACAGTGAAGCGCAACTCGCTCATAAAAACTCCTAGGGACAGATTCTCGCGCTGGGCGCGACGTTATCCCTGAAGCAAAGCAATATCGTTGCCACTTTGTATTTGTCTTTTTGAATCAATGGTTTAGGCGTTTTATGATCGTCCTTGAAATCAGCAGGTGTAGCGAAATCGCTACAGTCACTGTGTTCCAGAAAAATCCCTGCCGATCAAGGCCCTGATAGCACAGGGTCAGCCCATTCTGGAATGAAATCATTACAATGGAATGATTTCATTACGAAAGATGCCTGCATGACGGTTGTCCTCTGTAACAGTCGATTTTCCGTTATGCAGGGACACCCTGACTCGACCGCAAATAGAGTTCGAGTTCGTCCAGTGGCAACGGTTTGCTGACCAGATAGCCTTGAATCTGATCGCAGTGGTTCTCGGTCAGGAAGGCTCGTTGCTCGGGCGTTTCAACACCTTCTGCAATAACCTTCAGGTCCAGACTGTGCGCCAACTCGATGATGGCCCGGGCAATGGCGGCGTCCTGCGGGTTGCTGGTCACTTCACGGATGAAGGCAATATCGATTTTCAGCTTGTCGATGGGGAACCGGCGCAGGTAAGCCAGGCTCGAGTAGCCTGTGCCGAAGTCATCGATGGAAATTCTTACGCCCATGTTCTTGAGGGTTTGCAAGGTCGTGATGGTGTGCGAGGTATTCTCCATCAGCGAACTTTCCGTCAGCTCGACCTCCAGCCACTTTGGATCGACCTTATGCCGTTCAAGGGCCTTACCGATGTCGGCAATCAGGCCGCTGCCCTCGATCTGCTGACCTGAGACGTTGACCGCCACCTGAAACGAGCCCAGTCCTGAACGTTGCCACAGGGCAATCTGGGCGCAGACGCTGTCGATCATCCAACTGCCGACCTCGCTGATCAGGGCCAGGCTTTCCAGCACCGGGACAAACACAGCGGGCGATATCCTGGGTTGATCCGGGCGCGGCCAGCGCAGCAGGGCTTCAAGTCCGCAGATGCTGCCGTCTTCCAGGCTGACCTTCGGCTGGTAGGCGATTTCGAAAGCGCGTTGCTGGACGGCCTCGCGCAGTGCGTTTTCAAGGTCCAGACGCTCCGAGACTTCGGTGTTCATCTGGGCGGTGTAGAACCGATAGCCATCCACCCCTTTCTTCTTGGCGTTGTTCATGGCCGTGTAAGCGTGGCGCACCAGTTCACGGGCGTCCTCGCCGTCCTCGGGGAACAGCGCGACGCCGATACTGGCGGTCATGACCACCCGCTGGTCTTCGATCTGGAAGGGTGTGCGCAAGGTGGTGCGGATGCGCTCCAGTATCTGGTGAGTATCGGCCTGACCTTCGCGGATCATCAGAATCAGCGCGAACTCGTCGCCGTCCACCCGGCCGAGCGTGTCACTTGCATTCAGGCACCGCGCCAGACGTTTGCTGACTTCGAGCAGGGTCTGATCACCGAGCACGTGGCCCCAGGTTTCGTTGATGTTCTTGAAGCCGTCCAGGTTGACGGTCATCACCGCCAGCTTCCAGCGACTGACGGCGGCCTGGGTCAGACCCATCTGCAGGCTGGTGTAAAACAGGTCGCGGTTGGGCAGGCCGGTCAGGCTGTCGTAGTGAGCCATTTTCAGCAGACGCTGGTCGGATTCCTTGCGCCGGGTGATGTCGTGCACGATGCCGACGATGATCCAGTCGTTGCCCGCCTGATAGGCCTGGCGATGGATTTCCACTGACACATCCCGACCGCTCTTGTCGCGGATCATGGTTTCCAGTGGTTCGCTCGGGCCATTGCCGGCAATGATCTGGTCGTAGACCACTTCCAGCTGTTCCATGGAGCTGTCGCCCAGTTCCGCAGGCGTTTTGCGCTGTAACTCGTCTGCGGTGTACCCCAGCAACTGGCAGGCCCGCCGGTTGAATTCGATCAGGCTCATGGTGTTGCGGTTGATGAGGAAAATCGCATCGTCCGAGGCGTCCATCACCGAGCGAAAGCGCTCCAGGTCAATGGTCCGTTGCTGCAGCTGATCCTCGAGGATCAGATTGTGGTCTTTCATGTAGTCGCCGAACGATTTGAGCCGCAGCAGATTGCGTACCCGCAGCCACAGCTCGGCACTGTCCACCGGTTTGTTGAGGTATTCCTCGGCGCCCGCTTCCAGCCCGGAAATGCGCGCGCTGCGCTCGTCGAGTGCCGACAGCATGATGATCGGGATATTGGAAGTGGTCTTCCCGGACTTGAGCCGACTGGCCACTTCGTAGCCGTCCATGCCCGGCATCATGATGTCCAGCAGGATCAGGTCAGGCGCATGCTTCTCGACCATCTCCAGCGCCTGTTCGCCAGATTCCGCCGTCTGCGTCCGATAGTGCTGATTCTGCAGGAGCACTTCCAGCAGATCGCGTACATGGACGTCGTCATCGACGATCAATATCGTTGCGTTGGTTTCGGGCATGACGAGCACTCAGGTGGTTGGCCGTTCGGGCGGATTCTTTGCCAGCAAGGTCTCGATGACCCGATACAGTTCTTTGTAACTCAGCGGCTTGGTGATGTAGGCATCACAACCGGCCAGACGGATTTTTTCTTCGTCTTCTTTCATCGCCATGGCGGTCAGGGCAATGACCGGAATGGTCGCGGTCCTGGCATCACTCTTGAGCAGTGAGGTGGCCTGCAGGCCGTCCATTCCGGGCAAGTGAATGTCCATGAGGATCAGGTGCGGTTGACACTCCTGCGCCAGTCTGAGGCCGGTCTCTGCATCGGTTGCTGCGGTCACACCATGCCCGGCGCTGGTCAACAGCAATTCGGCAAGGCGCATGTTGGCTGCGTTGTCTTCGATGATCAGGATTTGGGCCATGGCGCCTCCACAGGTGTGTGAGCGAGAATCGGCAGCCAGACCACGAAACGTGCGCCCAGGTCCTTGACGCTGGCGACCGCGACACTGCCGCCGTGCAACTCGGCCAGCTGTTTGACCATTGCCAGGCCCAGCCCGGTGCCTTCGAATTTGCGTGACAGGCTGCTATCGATCTGGCTGAAGGCCTTGAACAGTTTGCTCATGTCGCTTTGTGCAATGCCGATCCCGGTGTCGCTGACGCTCAGTTCCAGGAACTGATCATGCTCGCCGGCGGGCAACTCGAAGCCATGGGTTGGCCAGTCGCCCTTGATCGTGCCAGCCAGTGCACGGGGCACCTGACGCACGGCCAGCGTGACCCAGCCGCCGGGCGAACTGAACTTCACTGCGTTGGCCAGCAGGTTGTAGACGATCTGTTTGGTCTTGCGCCGGTCCAGTTCCATCAGGCCGAAATCGGCTTCCGATTCCAGTTTGAGCTGAATGCTCTGCAGTGCAGCCTGCTCACGAACGATCAGCAGGCTATTGCTCAGCAGCTCGCTCAGTTCGACCGGCTCCAGCTCCAGCTCCATCATGCCGGCCTCGACCTTGGACAGATCGAGAATGTCGTTGATCAGCGACAACAGGTGCTGGCCGCTGTTGAAGATGTCGCCGATGTACTTGCGCTGCGTATCGGTCATGTCACCGACCATGCCGTCGCGCAGTGCCTCGGAAAAACCGATGACGGCATTGAGTGGCGTGCGCAGCTCGTGGGACATGGTGGCGAGGAATTCGGACTTCATGTGGCTGGCATGTTCCAGCTCGACGTTCTTCTCTTCTAGGGTGCGTTCGAAGCGCTTGCGCTCGGTGACATCGCGGGCGGCGGCAAACACACCCTTGAGCTTGCGGTCGCGGTCATGGAAGGTCGCGGCGTTGTAGGACACCACGGTTTCGGTGCCGTCGTAGGCACGCACGGTAAGTTCGTAATCGCTGACGGTGTGTTCGCTGAGCACGCGCTTGATGGCGGCTTCGGCGCTGGCCGGGTCGGTAAAGAAGTTCTTGCATGGCGCGCCGATCAGTTCGTCACGGGTTCTTCCGGTCAGCGCCATCATCTGCTTGTTGACGTCGGAAATGATGCCCTGCGGGTCGGTCATCATCAGTGCATCGGTGTTCGACTCGATCAGCGACCGGGTGTAGAAGTGCTGATCGCGAAGCCGCTGGTCGAGCAGGGCCTGGGTTTCTTCTTCCTGCTTGCGCGCCGTGTTGTCGGTGCCGATCAGCAGATAACCGATGATGGTTTCGTTACTGTCGCGCAACGAAGTGACCGAGACCATGGCCGACAGTCGACTGCCGTCCTTACGGATGTAGGTCAGTTCGTAAATATCTTCGATGCCGCGAGACGCTTTGAACACCAGTGCTTCGAAGCCTGGCGTGATGGGTGTGTTGAGTTCGTAGCTGAGGGCCGCCGCACGGGCGATCAGCTCGGTGGGGTCGGAGATGTCGGCCGGGGTGATCTTGTCGACCACATCTTCGGACTGATAGCCGAGCATGCGCTCGGCGCCGACGTTGAAAATCTGGATGACGCCGTGCTCATCGGTGGCGATGCTTGAAAAGTAGGCACTGTTGAAAATCGCGTCCTGCAGCGCGCCTGTCTTGAGCAGGGATTTCTGACGACGTGATTCCGTGATCCTTTCGTCGCGAGACTCAGGTTCTACTGGCGGGGTTTGCATCATTGCTCCCGTTACTTCGTGAACCAGCCTGAGGACGAGGCTATACCGTCTGCGACCGGCCACACCAGAAAGTGTTGCCAGTCACACTTCGACTATCAGCCGTTTGCCACTAAATAGCTACCAAAGGTTTGCGTCAGATCGGCCGTTTGTCGCTGCAGGCACGCTACTTTCAGGATTTGCCGGGAATGCCGTACTTGCGCAGCCGGTGGGCGATGGCGGTGTGCGAAGTGTGCAGACGCGTGGCCAGTTGGCGAGTGGACGGATAGTCGGCGTAGAGTTTTTCCAACAGGTCCTTTTCGAAAGACTCCACGGCGTGCTCAAGGCTGTCGACTTCGACCGTGCTCTGGCCTGCAATAGCGGTGCCCGCGATGTCCAGATCGCCGATGTCCACCACGGCGCTTTCACTGATGGCTGCCGCTCGGAAGATCACGTTCTGCAGTTGCCGGACATTGCCCGGCCAGCGGTTGCCCAGCAGGGCAGGGTAGGTGCCCGTGGCCAGACGACAGACCGGACGCTGGATCTGCGCGCAGGCCTGCTCCATGAAGTAGCGCGCCAGCAGCAGAATGTCCTGGCCGCGTTCGCGCAGGGGCGGCACTTCCAGGTTCAGGACGTTGAGGCGGTAGAACAGGTCTTCGCGGAAGGTGCCCTCGCTGACCATCTTTTCCAGGTCACGATGGGTGGCGCTGAGGATGCGCACATTGACCTTGACCTCGCGGTCGCCGCCCACCCGCCGGAAGCTGCCGTCGTTGAGAAAACGCAGCAGTTTGGCCTGCAGGTAGGGTGACATTTCGCCGATCTCGTCGAGAAATACCGTGCCCTGGTTGGCCAGTTCCATCAAGCCCGGCTTGCCGCCACGCTGGGCACCGGTGAAGGCGCCAGGGGCGTAGCCGAACAGCTCGCTTTCAGCAAGATTCTCCGGCAACGCCGCACAGTTCAGGGCCAGAAACGGCTCGCCATGCCGGGCGCTGCTGGCGTGGCAGGCGCGGGCGACGAGCTCCTTGCCGGTGCCGGTTTCGCCCTGAATCAATAAAGGCGCATCGAGTGCGGCAATCCGCTGCGCGCGCGCCTTGAGGGTGCGGATGGCCGGTGAATCGCCCAGCAGCGCATCGAAGCCTTCGGCGTGGTCGTGGTGCAACGCCGAAAGGCGTTCGCCGATCCGGCTGGGCAGGTACAAGGTGATCAGCGCGCCCGCTTCGGTGATCGGCGTTGCATCGAGCAGCAGTGCTTCGCCGTTGAGGGTGATTTCGCGCAGCGGCAGACGAAAGCCATTGTCCAGCAACGCGGTTTGCAGGCTGGGGTCGGCAAACAGTTCACCAATGGGCTCGCCCGAAGGCTCGCGGCCGATCAGTGCGATCAGCGCCGGATTGGCCAGCAGCACATGCCCGGCACTGTCCAGCGCCAGAACCGGATCGGTCATCGCCGCCAGCAGTGCATCGAGCTGCAGGTGACGACGTTGACCGGGCAGGATATCCACCACTGTGATCGCCTCGACACCCCGCACCCTGAACAGAGCGTCCTTTAGTTCTTCGAGCATCTGATGGCTCAGGGTCGGCGCGTCGATGTAGACGTTCGGCGGCACCATTTCCACGGCATCCAGATTCAGATTGCGTCCACCCAGAATCGCCAGTACTTCCTGGGTGATACCGACACGGTCGATGAAACTGACATGGATACGCATGAGGCAGAGCGGGTTCGCAAACGAGAGGCTGGCAAGTATGCCCTGTGGCGCGGCGTTTGGTGAAATTCAGCGTGATGACCCGAGAATGTGACGCGGAGCGTAGGCACGATCATCAACCTTACACCGATCGTTCCCATGCTTGTGCTCATCTTTATAAACAAGTTCGCAAGACGCGCAAAACGGGGGGGGGGCAAAACGAAAGTTACTGACTGAATGCATACCCCGTGGGAGGCGGGTTGCCGGCGATGGCGTACGTTCAGTCACTGACAGGTCGCTTCAGAAAAAGCATCGCCGGCAAGCCGCCTCCCACAGTCCGTGGTCGCAGCAAGACTCGGTTATAACGCTGAGCGCAAGCATGGGCATGATCGGCGTGCTTGAGATCACGCTGATCGTTCCTACGCTCTGCGTGGGAATGCCTCCCAGGACGCTCCGCGTCCGCTCTTGAATGTAGCGCAGTGATGTGGCCAGGCACCAGCGTTATCCACGTCATGCGCTCGGCTCACTGAATCCGCAATCTGTGCCATTTGTGACGCGGAGCGTCACGGGATGCATGCCCGCGCGGAGCGATGGGCACGATCAGTGTTGAGGCTGACTTGTGTCTAACGATGAGCGCTCTGCGTGGTAACGCCGCTCAGGACGCTCCGCGTCCGGTAGATGCCTTACTCCAGATGTTCAGGCTTCACCGGCTCGCCGGACTTGGCGTCCAGCTTGTCGCGGATGTCTTCGAACATGCGGTCGTAGTCCGGATGTCTGGCGATCGGCAGGGAATCGCTGTGGGGCAGACCATGCTTGAGGGCGATGCGTCCGGCGTCATGGGCGAAGTTGAAAGCCAGATCGCGGGGCAGGTCGAACGCTTCGGAAAAGCTCTTGCCATCGATCTCGCCCTCCATCGTGAAGTGCATGCCGGTTCCTTGCTTGGGATCTTGACTCACTTCGTAACGCAAATGAACGTCGTAAGCGACCTCCGATGGCTGGAACGCCGCGTGAGTCATGTGCAGATGGCCTGGCTCGAACATGGAGGTTGCCCCATTGAAATTGAGTGTCCACGTAGGACACTGTTCGCGTCAGGGCGGTTCAGCCGGATGTCGGACCGCTCTTCAGCGCGGAGGCGGGCGCTCGGCCTTGACCGGCTCGGGGCGCGACCATATCCACAGATTGCCCAGCGCCATCCCGGCGATTGCCAAATACAGCCACCAGACATGAGTCAGCAGGCTCAGCATCATCACCGCGCAGAACAGCATGCTGACCGTGGCGCTGATCTTGGCGCGCCGGGTGACCAGCCGCCCGTTGCGCCAGTTGTAAAGGATCGGCCCGAAAACGCGGTGGTTCTCCAGCCAGGCGTTCAGGCGCGGCGAACTGCGTGTTGCAGCCCAGGCGGCCAGGAGAATGAACTCTGTGGTCGGCAGTCCCGGAATGAAAATCGCGGCAATACCGATGCCCAGGCTGGCATACGCGAGAATGCCAAACAGAAAGCGTGAAAGTCTGGAACCGGGTGGTTTGTACGTCATGGTCTCTACAGGCAGGTTCGAAAAGCCCGGCCAGCTTAACAGCACCTGACGCTTTTTCATGCGTGTGCCACTTCGGCTGTCGGCGAGTCGACGCAGGCACGCCCTGGCGTCCGGCCGTCAGGGGCAAGAAACAGGCATCGCGCAATCAGAAAACGGGCGTCACTGCCCGGGAAGACGAGCGAGGTATGCGCCTTGGCGGTCTTGTCGGAGCGCCAAGAGCTGCGTGCCGATGCAAAGCATCGGCGCGATCAGAGTGGAGGCATTACTCGGCGTTATGCAGCGCCAGACAGTTGTCCAGCATGCGGTTGGAGAACGCCCATTCGTTGTCGTACCAGGACAGCACCTTGAGCAGTTTGCCGCTCACTTTGGTGTGGTTGGCGTCGAAGATCGACGACAGCGGGTTGTGGTTGAAGTCGTGGGAGACCAGCGGCAGGGTGTTGTAACCCAGTACCTTGGAATGCTGGCTGGCTTCTTTCATCAGCGCGTTGACTTCTTCAGCAGTGGTTTCGCGTTTCAGGGTGACGGTCAGATCCACCAGCGACACGTTGATCACTGGAACCCGCACCGCCATACCGGTCAGCTTGCCTGCCAGTTCCGGCAGTACCAGACCTACGGCCTCGGCAGCACCGGTCTTGCTCGGGATCATCGACTGCGTGGCCGAGCGCGCGCGGTACGGGTCGGTGTGGTAGACGTCGATCAGGTTCTGGTCATTGGTATAGGCATGAATGGTGGTCATCAAGCCGCTTTCGATACCCAGTTCACGGTGCAGCACCTGGGCAACCGGCGCCAGGCAGTTGGTGGTGCAGGAAGCGCTGGAGATGATCTGGTGCGACTGACGCAGCGTGTCGTGGTTCACGCCGTAGACGATGGTCGCATCTGCGCCGCTGGCAGGAGCGGAGATGATGACCTTGCGCGCACCGGCAGTCAGGTGGGCGGAGGCTTTCTCGCGGCTGGTGAACAGGCCGGTGCACTCGAATACCACATCGATGTTTTGCGACTTCCATGGCAGCTCCGCAGGGTTGCGGATTGCGCTCACGGCGATACGGTCGCCGTTGACCGTCAGGCTCTCTTTGTCACACTCCACGGTGCCGCTGAACGGGCCGTGTACAGTGTCGAAACGCAGCAGGTGCGCGTTCATTTCGCTGTCGCCCAGATCGTTGATGGCGACGACCTGCAGGTCCTGTCGGTAACCTTGGGTATACAGTGCGCGTAGGACGTTGCGGCCGATGCGGCCAAAACCGTTGATTGCGATACGAAGAGTCATACAGCCGTCCTTCATAAATTTGTTGTTGGAATTACAAGATTATTCTCATAGAAATAGAAAACAAGCCTTTTTAGTGGCAATATTTTGTTTTATCTACAACTACAAGCCTGAAAGGCATGCCCCATTGATCGAAACCAGGCCTTTGCGCGACAGCATTCGGCCCCGATCATCGGAACCGTCTTTACGGGTGACCATAGACGTTAGCCTGGAGTTCATCACATGCATCCCCGCATTCTTGAAGTAACCGAGCGGCTGATCGCTCGCAGTCGTGATACCCGCGAGCGCTATCTTCAATTGATCCGCGGCGCAGCCAGCGAAGGCCCGATGCGCGGCAAACTCCAATGCGCCAACTTTGCTCACGGTGTCGCGGCGTGCGGTCCGGAAGACAAGCAGAGCCTGCGGATGATGAACGCCGCCAACATCGCCATCGTCTCCTCCTACAACGAAATGCTCTCCGCGCATCAGCCCTACGAACACTTCCCTAACCAGATCAAACAGGCTTTACGTGACATTGGTTCGGTCGGTCAGTTTGCCGGTGGTGTGCCGGCGATGTGCGATGGCGTGACCCAGGGCGAGCCGGGCATGGAACTGGCGATTGCCAGCCGTGAAGTGATCGCGATGTCCACGGCCGTGGCGCTGTCGCACAACATGTTCGATGGCGCGCTGATGCTGGGCATCTGCGACAAGATCGTGCCGGGCCTGATGATGGGCGCACTGCGTTTCGGTCATCTGCCGACCATTTTCGTGCCGGGCGGGCCGATGGTGTCCGGCATTTCCAACAAGCAGAAAGCCGACGTTCGCCAGCGCTATGCCGAAGGCAAGGCGACCCGCGAAGAGCTGCTGGACTCGGAGATGAAGTCCTACCACAGCCCCGGCACCTGCACGTTCTACGGCACTGCCAATACCAACCAACTGGTGATGGAAGTGATGGGCATGCACTTGCCTGGCGCCTCGTTCGTCAACCCGTACACCCCGCTGCGTGACGCGCTGACCACCGAGGCTGCGCATCAGGTCACCCGCCTGGCCAAGCAGAGCGGCAGCTTCATGCCGATCGGCGAAATCGTCGACGAGCGCTCGCTGGTCAACTCCATTGTGGCCCTGCACGCCACCGGCGGCTCGACCAACCACACCCTGCACATGCCCGCCATCGCGATGGCCGCCGGTATCAAACTGACCTGGCAGGACATGGCCGACCTGTCGGAAGTCGTGCCGACTCTCAGTCACGTCTATCCGAACGGCAAGGCCGACATCAACCACTTCCAGGCAGCGGGCGGCATGTCGTTCCTGATCCGCGAACTGCTGGCGGCCGGTCTGTTGCACGAAAACGTCAATACCGTGGCCGGTTATGGCCTGAGCCGCTACACCAAGGAGCCGTTTCTGGAAGACGGCAAGCTGGTCTGGCGTGAAGGCCCGCTGGAAAGTCTGGACGAGAACATCCTGCGTCCGGTGTCCCGTCCGTTTTCTGCGGAAGGTGGTCTGCGCGTCATGGAAGGCAATCTCGGCCGTGGCGTGATGAAGGTGTCGGCAGTGGCCCTTGAGCACCAGATCGTCGAAGCGCCTGCCAAGGTGTTTCAGGATCAGCAGGAACTGGCCGATGCCTTCAAGGCCGGTGAGCTGGAGTGTGACTTCGTTGCAGTCATGCGTTTCCAGGGGCCGCGCTCCAACGGCATGCCCGAATTGCACAAAATGACGCCGTTCCTCGGCGTGCTGCAGGACCGTGGCTTCAAGGTTGCGCTGGTAACCGATGGACGGATGTCCGGCGCTTCGGGCAAGATCCCGGCGGCCATTCACGTTTGCCCGGAAGCTTACGTGGGCGGTCCTCTTGCGCTTGTGCAAGAGGGTGACGTGATTCGCGTCGACGGCGTGAAAGGAACGTTGCAAGTTCTGGTCGAAGCGTCAGAATTGGCGGCCAGAGAACCCGCCACCTGCCAGATCGACAACAGCGTCGGCTGCGGTCGGGAGCTGTTTGGATTCATGCGCATGGCCTTCAGCTCCGCAGAGCAGGGCGCTTGCGCCTTTACCTCTAGTCTGGAGACGCTTAAGTGAAGTTGGCCCTGGTCGGTGATATAGGCGGTACCAATGCTCGTTTTGCCATCTGGGAAGACGACACGCTGCATTCTGTCCGCGTATTCCCGACCATCGACTACATCGGTCCGGAAAAAGCCATCGAGGTCTACCTGCAGGACCTCGAGCTCAAGCGTGGCGATATCGGTTACGTCTGTCTGGCGGTTGCCGGACCCGTGGATGGCGATCTGTTCCAGTTCACCAACAGTCATTGGGAGCTGAGCCGCAAGGCGTTCTGCGAAGACCTGAAAGTCGACCACCTGCTGCTGATCAATGACTTCACCGCCATGGCGCTGGGCATGACCCGGCTCAAGGACGACGAGTACCTGACGGTCTGTCATGGTGTCGGCAAGCCGGATCGTCCACGCGCCGTGGTCGGACCGGGCACCGGGCTGGGTGTCGGCACGCTGATCAAGGAAAGTGACACGCGCTGGCTGGCGTTGCCGGGCGAGGGTGGTCATGTCGACCTGCCGATCGGGACGGCACGTGAAGCGCTGCTGTGGACGCGGCTGATGGCCGAGCACGAGCATGTCAGCGCGGAAGTGGTGCTCAGCGGTGCAGGCCTGTTGCTGCTCTATCAGGTCAGTTGCGCGCTGGATGACATCGAGCCTGAGCTCAAGTCACCGGCTGCCATTACCACAGCAGCGCTTGCAGGCGACCCGGTGGCTGCGGCTGTACTGGACCAGTTCTGTGTGTTTCTGGGCCGCGTGGTCGGCAATCAGGTGCTGACGGTGGGCGGCCTGGGCGGTGTCTACATCGCTGGCGGCGTGGTGCCACGCTTTACCGACTTTTTCATGAACAGCGGCTTCAAGCGCGCACTCGCTGAAAAGGGCGTGATGAGCGATTATTTCAAGGGGTTGCCAGTCTGGCTGGTTACCGCTGAATATCCCGGCCTGATGGGCGCGGGGGTTGCGCTGCAACAGGCCTTCGGTTCAGACATCTGAACCGCGTCCCTAACAACAAAAATCAACAGCCAACGAGGACGCCTTCACGTGAGTTCAGTCAGTAAATCGATCCTGCTGGTGGATGATGACCAGGAGATTCGGGAGTTGCTGGACACCTACCTGAGCCGTGCCGGTTTTCAGGTTCGCACGGTCGGCGACGGCGCAGGCTTTCGTCAGGCATTCAACGAAGCATCCAGCGACCTGCTGATTCTCGACGTCATGCTGCCCGACGAAGACGGCTTCAGCCTGTGCCGCTGGGTGCGCCAGCATCCGCGTCAGCCTCATGTGCCGATCATCATGCTAACCGCCAGTTCCGACGAGGCCGATCGGGTCATTGGTCTGGAGCTGGGCGCCGATGATTATCTGGGCAAGCCGTTCAGCCCGCGTGAGCTTCAGGCGCGGATCAAGGCGTTGTTGCGCCGCGCGCAGTTCGGTCAGGAACGTCCCGGTGGCGACGTTATCCTGTTCGACGAGTGGCGCCTGGACATGGTCAGTCATCGGTTGTTTCACAACGACGGCGAAGAAGTGATCCTGTCGGGCGCCGACTTCGCCTTGCTCAAGCTGTTTCTGGATAACCCTCAGCAGATTCTGGACCGCGACACCATTGGCAACGCCACTCGTGGTCGTGAGCTGATGCCGTTGGAGCGCATCGTCGACATGGCGGTCAGCCGCCTGCGTCAGCGGCTGCGTGACACAGGCAAGTCGCCGCGCCTGATCCGGACCGTGCGCGGCAGCGGATATCTGCTGGCCGCCAACGTCAACGCACAAGCAGGCAGCGGTTATTAACACGCCGGTGGCAGGCCCTAAAAAACGCAGCCTGCCGCTACCGCGTTCGCTGCTCGGGCGAATGCTGCTGTTGACGCTGTTGGCGGTGTTGATCGCTCAGACGCTGTCCAGCGTGATCTGGTTGTCGCAACTGCGAGCCACCCAGATGGAAGGGCTGGTGACCAGTGCGCGCAGCCTGGCGTACTCGATGGCGGCCAGCGTCAGTTACTTCCGTTCCCTGCCGCTCGCCTATCGCCCGCTAGTGCTGGATCAGTTGCGCAGCATGGGCGGCACGCGCTTCGTGGTCTCGCTCAATGATCACCCGCTGGACATGCAGATCCTGCAACCCACGCCGCGCAAACAGGCGGTGCTCGATGTGGTCGGCCAGGTGCTGCGTCAGCACTTGGGCAACGATCCCGACATTGCCGTGTGGTTCGTCAAGCCCGATGATCTGAGAATCTTCAACAGCGGGCTCAAGCTCGACGAGTTGCCGCGTTCCTGGGCGCATTACGCACTGACCCTGGAGCCGGTCAACCCGCCGGTGCTGGTTACGCAGATCGAAATGGCGCCCGGCGAATGGTTCTACATCGCCTCGTTGCTGCCCGAGCCTTACACCACCCTCGAAGAGCAGGATCTGCCGATTCAACAGGTCTGGTTCATCGGCCTGACCAGCGCGTTTCTGCTGCTGTTCATTGGCCTGCTGGTGCACTGGCAAAGCCGGCCGCTCAAACGCTTGGCGCGTGCTGCGCGGGACATGTCACTGGGGGCGGATGTCGAGCCGGTGGTGGAGGGCGGCGGCAGTGAAGTGGTCGAAGTGAGCCGTGCCTTCAATGCCATGCGCACCCGGATCAGTCGCTACCTGACCGAGCGCGGCCAATTGTTCAGCGCCATTTCCCATGACCTGCGTACGCCGATTACTCGCCTGCGCCTGCGTGTCGAGCTGCTTGAAGACGAGCAGATGCAATACAAGTTCGGACGCGATCTCGATGAGCTGGAGCTGCTGGTGAAGGGCGCGCTGCAGTGCGTCAAGGACACCGACATCCATGAAAACATCGAGCAGGTGGACCTCAACGTGCTGCTCGACTGTCTCGTCGAACCCTATCTGCGTTCGGATGGAGAAGGGCGTGTCACTCAGACCGGCGCAGCCCTGTCCTGCTATCCCGGCAAGCCGCTGGCCCTCAGGCGCTGCATCGGCAATCTGATCGACAACGCCCTCAAGTACGGCGACCGGGCGCACCTCAAGGTCGAGGACAACGCGCTGGCCTTCGTGCTGCATGTCGATGACGAGGGGCCGGGTGTGCCTGAACAGAGGCTGGAGCATGTCTTCGAGCCGCATTTCCGTCTGGCAGGTGGCAATCAGCAAGGCTACGGCCTGGGGCTGGGCATCGCGCGCAATATCGCCCATAGCCATGGCGGGGAGGTGAGCCTGCAGAATCTTCGCGAAGGCGGGCTGCGCGTCACGCTGTACCTGCCGCGTACATCAGAGTGATATCGAATGTAACCATCCGGTGACATTCGCGCATCCCTTCGTTACCGTCCTCGCGATTCGCTTGGTTAGACTCCCACGAAGCGCAAGCACCAGACTTGCTCATGCATAACAACAAGAAAGGTCAATTCGATGAATTCAATGTCACGCCTCGCCGTTGTCATCTCCCTCGCCTCCCTGTTCCCGCTGAGCGCCCATTCTGCTGATGCCAAAGGCACTGTAGAAGTCGTGCACTGGTGGACCTCGGGTGGCGAAAAAGCTGCGGTCGATGTCCTGAAAGCGCAAGTTGAAAAAGACGGCTTCACCTGGAAAGACGGCGCCGTGGCCGGTGGTGGTGGTTCCACTGCCATGACCGTGCTCAAAAGCCGCGCCGTTGCCGGCAACCCGCCTGGCGTTGCCCAGATCAAAGGCCCGGACATTCAGGAATGGGCGTCCACCGGCCTGCTAGACACCGACGCGCTGAAAGACGTCGCCAAGGCAGAGAAGTGGGACTCGCTGCTGGACAAGAAAGTCTCCGATACCGTGAAGTACGACGGTGATTACGTCGCGGTGCCGGTGAACATTCACCGCGTCAACTGGCTGTGGATCAACCCTGAAGTCTTCAAGAAAGCCGGTATCGAAAAAGCACCGACCACCCTCGAAGAGTTCTATGCCGCTGGCGACAAGCTGAAGAAAGCCGGTTTCATTCCGCTGGCTCATGGCGGCCAGCCGTGGCAGGACAGCACCGTGTTCGAAGCGGTCGTGATGTCGGTCATGGGTGCAGACGGTTACAAGAAAGCCCTGGTTGACCTTGACAAGGATGCACTGACCGGCGAAGGCATGGTCAAGTCGCTCACCGAACTCAAGAAAGTCGCGACCTACATGGACGCCGACGGCAAGGGTCAGGACTGGAACCTGGAAGCGGCCAAGGTCATCAACGGCAAGGCCGGTATGCAGATCATGGGTGACTGGGCCAAGAGTGAATGGACCGCCGCCAAGAAAGTCGCGGGCAAGGATTACCAGTGCGTAGCCTTCCCGGGTACCGACAAGGCGTTCACCTACAATATCGACTCGCTGGCTGTGTTCAAGCAGAAGGACAAGGGCACGACCGCTGCCCAGCAGGATCTGGCCAAGGTTGCGATGGGTGAGGACTTCCAGAAAGTCTTCAGCATCAACAAGGGCTCGATTCCGGTTCGCGAAGACATGCTGAACGACATGGCCAAATACGGCTTCGATTCCTGCGCGCAAACCGCAGCCAAGGACTTCCTGGCGGATTCGAAAACCGGCGGTCTGCAACCGAGCATGGCGCACAACATGGCTACCTCGCTGGCAGTCCAGGGCGCGTTCTTCGATGTGATCACCAATTACATCAACAACCCGTCAGCCGATCCGGCCGCGACTGCCAAGCAATTGGCCACTGCCGTCAAGTCAGCCCAGTAATCCGCATAACCTGACGTACCGCTGCAGTCAGCGCGGGTGGAATCGGAAACCGATTTCACCCGTGCGTGTGGCCTGAATTCGATACACCGAATGGGATACTCCCGATGAGCTCTGTCGCTGTGTTCAGCAAAGCCTCGCCACTGGATACATTGCAACGCTGGCTACCGAAACTGGTGCTGGCGCCAAGCATGTTCATCGTGTTGGTTGGTTTCTACGGTTACATCCTGTGGACGTTCGTCCTTTCGTTCACCAACTCGACGTTCCTGCCGTCCTACAAGTGGGTCGGTCTGGCGCAATACGCGCGCCTGATGGACAACGACCGCTGGTGGGTCGCGAGCAAGAACCTTGCAGTGTTCGGTGGCATGTTCATCGGCATCAGTCTGGTGATCGGTGTCTTTCTGGCGATCCTGCTGGACCAGCGCATCCGTCGCGAAGGCGCGATCCGCACTATTTATCTGTACCCGATGGCGCTCTCGATGATCGTCACCGGTACGGCCTGGAAGTGGCTGCTCAACCCGGGCCTGGGCCTGGACAAGATGCTGCGCGACTGGGGCTGGGAAGGTTTCCGCCTGGACTGGCTGATCGATCCTGACCGTGTGGTGTACTGCCTGGTGATCGCCGCTGTCTGGCAGTCGTCCGGCTTTGTGATGGCACTGTTCCTGGCCGGCCTGCGCGGTGTCGATCAGTCGATCATCCGTGCTGCGCAGATGGATGGCGCGAGCCTGCCGATGATCTACTGGCGCGTGGTGCTGCCAAGCCTGCGTCCGGTGTTCTTCAGTGCGGTGATGATCCTGGCGCACATTGCGATCAAGAGCTTTGACCTGGTGGCAGCGATGACGGCCGGTGGCCCCGGTTACTCCTCGGACCTGCCCGCCATGTTCATGTATTCCTTCACCTTCAGCCGTGGCCAGATGGGCATGGGTTCGGCGAGTGCGATTCTGATGCTCGGCGCGATCCTGGCGATTCTGGTGCCTTACCTGTATTCCGAGCTGAGGACCAAGCGCAATGACTAGTCTTGTAGGCAAGCCAGGCATCAGCCTCAGCCGCGTGGTGATTCACGCCGTGCTGTTGCTGGCCTGTTTGATTTATCTGGTTCCGCTGGTGGTCATGCTGTTCACCAGCTTCAAGACCCCGGAAGACATCGGCACCGGCAACCTGTTGAGCTGGCCGAGCGTCGTCACCGTCATCGGCTGGGTCAAGGCCTGGGACATCGTCGACGGCTATTTCTGGAACTCGCTGCGCATCACCGTTCCGGCCGTGATCATCTCCACCGCCATTGGCGCACTCAACGGCTACGTGCTGTCGATGTGGAAATTCCGCGGCTCGCAACTGTTCTTCGGCCTGTTGCTGTTCGGCTGCTTCCTGCCGTTCCAGACCGTTCTGCTGCCTGCGTCCTTCACGTTGGGCAAGATGGGTCTGGCCAACACCACCACGGGCCTGGTGTTCGTTCACGTGGTCTACGGTCTGGCGTTCACCACGCTGTTCTTCCGTAACTATTACGTGAGCGTGCCGGATGCGCTGGTGCGGGCTGCACGCCTGGATGGCGCTGGGTTCTTCACTATCTTCGGCCGCATCATCCTGCCGATGTCGACGCCGATCGTGATGGTGTGCCTGATCTGGCAGTTCACCCAGATCTGGAATGACTTCCTGTTCGGCGTGGTGTTCTCCAGTGGCGAATCGCAGCCCATCACCGTGGCGCTGAACAACCTGGTCAACACCAGCACCGGCGCCAAGGAATACAACGTTGACATGGCGGCGGCGATGATCGCCGGGCTGCCGACACTGCTGGTGTACGTACTGGCTGGCAAGTATTTCCTGCGTGGGCTCACAGCCGGCGCGGTCAAGGGGTAATCATGGCGACTCTCGAGCTACGCAACGTCAACAAGACATACGGCACCAACCTGCCGGACACGCTGAAGAACATCGAACTGTCGATCAAGGACGGCGAGTTCCTGATCCTGGTCGGTCCGTCCGGTTGCGGCAAATCCACCCTGATGAACTGCATCGCGGGCCTGGAAAACATCACTGGCGGCGCGATCCTGATCGATGGCGAAGACGTCAGCGGCACCAGCCCGAAGGATCGCGACATCGCGATGGTGTTCCAGTCCTACGCGCTGTACCCGACCATGAGCGTGAGAGAGAACATCGCGTTCGGTCTGAAGATCCGCAAGATGGCGCCTGCTGCCATCGAAGAGGAAGTGGCACGGGTCGCCAAGCTGCTGCAGATCGAGCACCTGCTCAACCGCAAGCCGGGCCAGCTGTCCGGTGGTCAGCAACAGCGTGTGGCCATGGGCCGTGCCCTGGCACGCCGTCCGAAGATCTACCTGTTCGACGAACCGCTTTCCAACCTCGACGCCAAGCTGCGCGTCGAGATGCGTACCGAAATGAAACTGATGCACCAGCGTCTGAAAACCACCACTGTGTACGTGACCCACGACCAGATCGAGGCCATGACGCTGGGTGACAAGGTTGCGGTCATGAAGGACGGTATCGTCCAGCAGTTCGGCACGCCCAAGCAGATCTACAACGATCCGGCCAACCTCTTCGTAGCCAGCTTCATCGGCTCGCCGCCGATGAACTTCATCCCGCTGCGCCTGCAACGTCAGGATGGCCGTCTGGTTGCGCTCCTCGACAGCGGTCAGGCGCGCTGCGAACTGCCGGTTGGCGTCAGCGACGCGGGGCTTGAGGATCGGGAAATCATTCTGGGCATCCGCCCCGAGCAGATCACCCTGGCGAGCGGCGAACCTACCGCGCTGCCGACCATTCGCGCCGAAGTCCAGGTCACCGAACCGACCGGTCCGGACACGCTGGTGTTCGTCACACTGAATCAGAGTAAAGTCTGCTGCCGTCTGGCGCCGGACGTTGCGCCACAGGTCGGTGAAAGCCTGACCCTGCAATTCGATCCGTCGAAGGTTTTGCTGTTCGACGCCAAGAGCGGTGAGCGTCTGGGCGTGTTGGGCAATCAGCCTTCGGCTGAGCGTGTCAACAATGTTTCCCAGTTGAGCCGCAAGTGATAGCTTGATCCACCCGAGCACAGCTGGCGGGTCGCCTTTCGCTCAGGCAAGCGACCCACCAGCGAACACCAAGCAGTGATGTAAGACGTAAACCAAAGCTAATAACAATAAAACGAGGATTGATGGGATGAAGAAGATCAACAAGGCTAAATCGCATTCCCGGCTGCAGTTGGTAGGCAAGCTGTCCGTTATTGGTGCAATGAGCCTGGCAGGTAGCGCTCATGCGGCAGATGCGTTTTCCTACGACTCACCATGGATGACCGGTGACTGGGGCGGAAAACGTACCGAGCTGCTCGACAAGGGTTACGACTTCTCGCTGGAATACGTGTCCGAGATGGCCAGCAACATCAAGGGCGGCTACAACGATGACAAGACCGGCCGTTACAGCGATCAGTTCGCGCTGGGCATGAAGGTCGATCTGGAGAAGGTGCTGGGCTGGAACGACGCTGAATTCAAGCTGGCGATCACCGAGCGTAGTGGCCGCAACATCTCCAACGACCGCATCGGCGATCCTCGCGCCGGCACCCTCAGCTCCTCGCAGGAAGTCTGGGGTCGTGGTCAGACCTGGCGTCTGACGCAAATGTGGGTCAAGCAGAAATACTTCGACGGCGCGCTGGACGTCAAGGTCGGTCGTTTCGGACCGGGCGAAGACTTCAACAGCTTCCCGTGCGATTTCCAGAACCTGTCGTTCTGCGGCTCGCAGGTCGGTAACTACGTGAACACCTGGTACAACTGGCCAATCAGCCAGTGGGCCTTGCGCGTGAAGTACAACATCACGCCTGAAGTGTATGCGCAGGTCGGCGTGTACGAGCAGAACCCGTCGAACCTGGAAACCGGTAACGGCTTCAAGCTCAGCGGCAGCGGCACCAAAGGCATGATCCTGCCGGTGGAACTGGTCTGGACACCTACCGTCAATTCGTTGCCGGGTGAATACCGTGTCGGCTTCTACAAGAGCACGCCGAATGCCGACGACGTTTATGAAGACGTCAACGGTCAGCCACAGGCTGTTACTGGCGCTGCATTCAAGTCGCATGACAGCAAGAAAGGCTGGTGGGTCGTCGCTCAGCAACAGCTGACTGCACACAATGGCGATGCCTCGCGTGGTCTGAGCATCTTCGCCAACGCCACCGTGCACGACAAGGAAACCAACTTTGTCGACAACTACCAGCAGATCGGTTTCACCTATAAAGGTCCGTTCGATTCCCGTCCGAAGGATGACATCGGCATCGGTTTCGCCCGTATCCACGTAAACGATGATGTTCAGGATCGCCGCCGTCTGCAGAACCAGATCAACAACATCAACGACTACGACAATCCGGGCTTCCTGCCAGTGCAGCAGACCGAATACAACTCCGAGATCTACTACGGCTTCCACGTCACCAACTGGCTGACCGTGCGTCCCAACCTGCAGTACGTCAAGCACCCAGGCGGTGTTGACAAGGTTGACGATGCCATCGTGGCAGGTCTGAAGATTCAGTCGAAGTTCTGATTCAGAGCTGACATGAATCATGAATGACGCATAGAGCGATCAAGGGTCGTGTGTGCTTTGCGGGCAGCCTGGCTGCCCGTTTTTTATTGGTTTGAATTCCCCTTTTTTTCAGGACGCGACTGGCGATGACTTCCGACGACGCGCAGATTTCCGAGCATCCCCTGCAACGCTTCTTCCGATCCCGGCGCGCCCGGCCGACGTTCGAGTGGGAGCGCCACCAGTTGCGTGATGTGCTGGTGATCGACCATCCGCAGTGTCAGGCGGTGTTCAGTCGGCAGGGCGCGCAGTTGTTGCACTTTCAGCCCCGCGACCAGAAGCCCTGGCTCTGGTGCGCGGCGCAATGGCCGCAAGTAGGGGCGATTCGTGGCGGAGTGCCGGTTTGCTGGCCCTGGTACGGGCGACATCCCGGTGAGAACGGCTGGCCGGCCCATGGATGGGGCCGCCTGCTGGACTGGAAACTGATCGACAGTAGCGAAAGCGAGGCGGGCGTGAGCCTGCATTGGCGCTTGCAGCTTTGCGACTGGCAGGCCGACCTGCATGCCGAACTGGGGCAGGGCATGGAACTGAGCCTGAGCACCTGCCATGAAGACAGCGAGCCGTGTCATTTCAGTCATGCACTGCACGCGTATTGGCGCATCAGCGACGTCGCCGAGGTGGCGCTGCAAGGTCTGGACGGTGCGCCGGGCTATGACGAACTGAGTCGTCAGGCGTGCCAGCAACACGGTGCGCTGCGGGTGGCGGGCGGCTGCCAGCGAGTCTTCGAGCACGAGGGCGCGTTACAGCTTCAGGACCCGGCCTGGGCGCGACAGTTGAACATCGACACCGGCGACAGCACCAATACCGTCGTCTGGCACCCCGGTAGCCGCCCATTGCTGGGCGTGTGTGGCAGCGAGACCGCAGGCTTCGTACGCGTGGAAGCGGCATCAGGCAGCGGCGAAAGCTTCAGCCTCGCGCCGGGGCAGCACGCGCAGCTCAAGCTACAGGCGCAGTTGGCGTATTGAGCGTTCGCTTGCGAATGTGACGCAGAGCGATGGGCACGATCAGTGCGCGGTGAGGGTTGATCGTTCCTCACGCTCCGCGTGGGAATGCCTCTCGGGACGCTCCGCGTCCGCTCTCGGGCTGACGCTCAGCCCTGATCCTCGACCGGATAGCGGCTGTCGTTGAGGCTTTCCTTGATCTTGCGCAGGTGCGGCTGGAAGTCCACGCCACGGCGCAGGGTCATGCCGGTCGCCAGCACGTCCAGAACGGTGAGCTGAATGATCCTTGAGGTCATCGGCATGTAAATGTCGGTGTCTTCCGGCAGCGGGATGTTCAGGCTGACGGTGCTGGCCTGGGCCAGTGGCGACCCTGCGGCGGTCAGGCCCAGTACCGAAGCACCGTTGGCCCGTGCGATGCGCGCGACTTCCACCAGTTCGCGGGTGCGGCCGGTGTAGGAAATGATCACGAACAGCTCACCGGTGTGCGCCACCGACGCAATCATGCGCTGCATCAGCACGTCGGCATGTGCCGTCACCGCCAGATTGAAGCGGAAAAATTTGTGCTGCGCGTCGAGCGCGACAGGCGCCGAAGCCCCCAGACCGAAGAAATGGATCTGGCGCGCCTGGATCAGCATGTCCACCGACTTGCTGATCAGTGTCGGGTCCAGTTGCTGGCAGGCGCTGTCCAGCGACGCGATGGCGCTGCCGAAAATCTTCTGCGTGTAAGCCTCGGGATTGTCATCGGCTTCGACCGCACGGCTGACGTAAGCCGCGCCGCTGGCCAGGCTCTGGGCCAGTTGCAGCTTGAGCTCCGGGTAACCACTGACATTGAACGAGCGGCAGAAACGATTGACGGTCGGTTCGCTGACTTTCGCAGCCTGCGCCAGCGCGGCGATACTCAGTCGCGTCGCCATCTGCGGGTTGAGCAGAATCACTTCGGCCACCTTGCGTTCGGCCTTGTTCAGCTCATCGAGTCGGCCCTGGATTTGCTCCAGGAGGTTTCTAATGCGGTCCATTCAAAATCCTTGTCGGGGCTGATTCACCAACGGTTTTCGCTCGAGCTTTTATTAGCCCTTTAGCCTGTAGCAAAGGTGGCCTATCGTACTGAGGGCCTGTGTTGATCACCACTGGAATATGCTTTTAGGCAGAATGTTGTGGTTATTACTACATATGGCCTTGAGTAACGCCTTTAAAAAAGGTATTTGTAGCCTAACTTGATAAAAGAACCAACATTATGCCCTTGATTACGGTTGAACCGTGCACATTTGCCCTGTTTGGTGCCCTGGGGGACCTGGCAGTTCGCAAGCTGTTCCCGGCTCTTTATCAGCTTGATCGCGCTGGACTCCTGCATGAAGACACAAAAATTCTTGCGCTGGCGCGAGAGCCGGGCGACGCACCGTCGCATCTGGCCTACATCGAACAATCCATGCGTCGCTTCATTTCCGAGGCGCAGCTTGAAGACGAACACGTTTCCCGCTTCCTGGGACGCCTGAGCTACCTGCACGTCGATTTCCTCAAGGCCGAGGATTACGTTGCACTGGCCGAGCGCGTGGGTGACGCAGAAACCCTGATCGCCTACTTCGCCACACCCGCATCGGTGTATGGCGCGATCTGCGAGAACCTGGCCTCGGTCAATCTGGCAGACCGCACCCGCGCGGTGCTGGAAAAGCCGATCGGCCACGACCTTGCGTCCTCGCGTCGCGTCAACGATGCCGTCGCGCAGTTCTTCCCGGAAAACCGCGTTTATCGCATCGACCACTATCTGGGCAAGGACACGGTACAGAACCTCATTGCCTTGCGTTTCGCCAACAGCCTGTTCGAAACCCAGTGGAACCAGAATCATATTTCCCACGTGGAAATCACTGTGGCCGAGAAGGTCGGTATCGAGGGCCGCTGGGGTTACTTCGATCAGGCCGGTCAGCTGCGCGACATGATCCAGAACCACCTGTTGCAACTGCTCTGCCTGATCGCGATGGACCCGCCGAGCGACCTGTCGGCTGACAGTATTCGTGACGAGAAGGTCAAGGTGCTCAAGGCGCTGGCGCCGTTCACGCCCGAGCGTCTCGCGACCCAGGTGGTGCGCGGTCAGTACACCGGCGGCTACAGCGAAGGCAAGGCGGTGCCCGGTTACCTGGAAGAAGAAAACTCCAACACCCAGAGCGACACCGAAACCTTCGTCGCCTTGCGGGCCGACATCCGCAACTGGCGCTGGTCGGGCACGCCGTTTTACCTGCGCACCGGCAAACGCATGCCGCAGAAACTGTCGCAGATCGTGATCCACTTCAAAGAGCCGCCGCACTACATCTTCGCCCCTGAGCAGCGCTTGCAGATCAGCAACCGGCTGATCATCCGCCTGCAGCCGGATGAAGGCATTTCCCTGCAGGTGATGACCAAGGATCAGGGCCTGGACAAGGGCATGCAACTGCGCAGCGGTCCTCTGCAACTGAATTTTTCCGACACCTACCGCAGCGCTCGGGTCCCCGACGCCTATGAGCGGTTGTTGCTGGAAGTCATGCGTGGCAATCAGAACCTGTTTGTCCGCAAAGATGAAATCGAGTACGCGTGGCAATGGTGTGATCAGTTGATCGCAGGCTGGAAGAAGGCGGGCGATGCGCCCAAGCCTTATGCGGCCGGATCCTGGGGACCCATGAGCTCCATTGCTCTGATTACTCGCGACGGGAGATCCTGGTATGGCGATATGTGACCTTGAGCTGCCAGCAGGGCTGGTAGCACGTGAATTCGACAACCCGCAGCAACTGGCCGACGCGCTGGCTGCGAATGTGGCGAGTCAACTGAAAGCGGCCATTGGCGAGAACGGCCTGGCGACTCTGGTGGTCTCCGGCGGCCGCAGTCCGGTGGCGTTTTTCCAGAGCCTGGCGCAACAGCCGCTGGACTGGAGCAAGGTGGTCGTCAGCCTGGCTGACGAGCGCTTCGTGCCCACCGAGCATGCCGACAGCAACGCGGGTCTGTTGCAGCGCCATCTGCTGCAAGGCCCTGCGGCCAGTGCGAAATTTCTCGGCCTGTACAACGTGGCGGCGAGCGTTGAAGACGCCGCGCTGGCAGCCGATCAGACGCTGGCCGAGCTGCCGCCTATCGATGTCCTGATTCTGGGCATGGGCGATGACGGTCACACCGCGTCGCTGTTCCCCAACAGCCCGAACCTGACCGAGGCCTTGAGCCTGGATGGTGAACGCCGTTGCCTGCCGATGCTGGCTCCCAGCGTGCCGCATCAGCGCCTGACCCTGACCCGTCGCCTGTTGGCGTCGGCGAAGCGACCGATCCTGTCGGTTTCCGGGCAGGCCAAACTCGATACGCTGCGCGCGGCGCTGGCGGGCGATGATCTCGCCGAAATGCCGGTCCGTGCCTTTCTAGAACCGTCTCTTGAGATTTACTGGTGCCCATAAGCAAAGGAAACGTCGCCATGACACAGAACGAAAATAATCAGCCGCTCAGCATGGCGAACAAGATTGCCCAGATCGATGAGCTCTGCGCGAAAGCGAAGATTCTGCCGGTCATCACCATTGCCCGTGACGAGGATGTTCTGCCACTGGCCGACGCTCTCGCCGCAGGCGGCATGACCGCACTGGAAATCACCCTGCGTTCGGCGTTCGGCCTGAGCGCGATCCGCATTCTGCGAGAGCAGCGCCCGGAGCTGTGTGTGGGCGCAGGCACGATCCTGGATCGCAAGATGCTGGCCGACGCCGAAGCCGCAGGTTCGCAGTTCATCGTCACCCCCGGCAGCACGCAGGATCTGCTGCAGGCCGCCGTCGACAGCCCGCTGCCGTTGCTGCCAGGTGTCAGCAGTGCCTCGGAAATCATGATCGGCTACGCCATGGGCTATCGCCGATTCAAGCTGTTCCCGGCTGAAATCAGCGGTGGGGTAGCGGCGATCAAGGCCCTGGGCGGCCCGTTCAACGAAGTGCGCTTCTGCCCAACCGGCGGTGTCAACGAACAGAACCTGAAGAACTACATGGCCCTGCCAAACGTCATGTGCGTTGGCGGTACCTGGATGATCGACAACGCCTGGGTCAAGAATGGCGACTGGGGTCGTATTCAGGAAGCGACCGCGCAGGCGTTGGCGTTGTTTGACTGAGTAAGTCTGGAAGACGCGTAAAACGGCGCCAAGACGAAAGTGCCTGACTCGACACATACCCCGTGGGAGGCGGCTTGCCGGCGATAGCGTCAGTTCAGTCACCGACGTGGCGCTTCGGAAAACGCATCGCCGGCAAGCCGCCTCCCACTGTAGTCCGTGGTTGCAGCAAGCCTTGGATATAACGCTGAGCGCAAGCATGGGCATGATCGGCGAGCGCGATATCACCCTGATCGTTCCCACGCTCCGCGTGGGAATGCCGCCCAGGACGCTCCGCGTCCGCTCTCGGGTATGACGCAGCTTCACGTGCTGCATGCGCACCCGTGATGGGCACGATCAATACGAGGCCAGGCGTCTGGCCCCGTTCAAAGAAGTTGTTGTTGGTTGTATGGCTTTGCGGTGCGCCCTGGTCCGGCGCACCGTTTTTTTTGCCTCCGCTCAAGCACCGCGGTCCTTGAAGGACTGACGCGGGCGAGTGCGGATCGGGTCCAGTATCTCGCTGAGGCCGTTGTGATCGATCTCCTGCATCAGGGCCAGCAGGCCACCCAGTTCACCCTTCGGAAAGCCCTCACGGGCGAACCAGTTCAGGTAATGGCCGGGCAGGTCGGCGATCAGCCGTCCCTTGTACTTGCCAAATGGCATTTCCTGGGTGACCAGCAGCTTGAGTTTTTCAGGATTCACGGACGGGACCTTCTGTCGTTTCGCTTGAACCAACACGATACGTGCATTCTGCATGCAGGCAAGGTGCGGTTCATGCAGAAATCACGATAATCACTTTGTGAAAATTTCGTAAGCTATTGATTTTAAACGAATAAAATTTTTAAAAAAGCTGGCATGACGACTGCAATATTCAATGCAGAAGCAAATTTCGTATCAACCTGCCATTAGGAAATTATCAAATGACTGATATCAACAAAGAAACGATCTCTATCCTCAATGACCTGATCGAAACCAGCATTGACGGCGAAGAAGGTTTCAAGACCAGTGCAGAGAATGCGAAAAGCCCACAGGTGAAATCCTTCCTTGCACGTCGTTCGACTGAAGTCGGCGCTGCAGTGCGAGAGCTTCAGCAGCACGTACAACAACTGGGCGGCAAGCCAGAAGATTCGTCCAGCGTATCGGCCGACCTGCACCAGGCATGGGTCAAGCTGAAAACCGCATTCACCAGCAGCGATGACAAGGCTGTGCTGGAAGAAGTAGAGCGTGGCGAAGATGTCGCCAAAAAAGCTTACAGCAAGGCTCTGGAGAAATCCCGCGAGAAGGGCGTTTCCCCGGCAGTGATCGCTGTTATCGAAAAGCAATATCAGGGCGTTCTGAAGAACCACGACGAAGTCAAAGCACTTCGTGACGCAGCCCGCGCCGCCTCGTAATGCGGTAGCTCAGCGGTACTAAGAAAACGCCAGCCAGTCTGGCGTTTTTTTATGCCTCCAATCTCTCAGGCCAGACCTGCAATGTTCGCCGCCGCCACACGCAGCTCGACCCGGTTACGGCCATTGTTCTTGGCCTGATAGAGCGCCTTGTCGGCAATGCCGAAGAACGCCGCCAGCTTGTCACCTGAATGAACCATCTGCGACGCAACGCCAATGCTGACCGTGATTGGCTGTTCATCGCCGGGGAAGGGCGGCATGGATTCGATGGCCTTGCGTACGTTTTCAGCGAGTACCAGTGCGCCTTTACTGTCGGTTTCCGGTAGCACCACGACGAACTCTTCGCCACCGTAGCGGGCCGCCATATCACCCGGGCGCCTTATGTTATCTGCAATGGTCTGAGCCACCTTGCGCAGCGCCTGATCGCCGCCCTGGTGCCCATGGCGCTCGTTGAATGCCTTGAAGTGATCAACGTCGATCATCAGCATCGACAGCGGCTTGCCCGAGCGGTGTGCACGCGACCATTCGGTTTCCATCGCAGCGTCGAGCTGGCGTCGATTATCCAGCCCGGTAAGGCCATCGGTCGCCGCCAGGCAGGCCAGTTGGTCTTCGGCTCGCTGGCGTCTGCGTAATTCGCGGCACAGCAGGCCTGTCAGCCACAGTATCCCCAGACACAGAACACTGGTGGCCGAGCCGACCAGCCAGGCATTGCGCCGCCAGACTGCGTACACCTCTGCTTCGGACTGGCCGACCACGACAATCAAGGGCAGATTGCCGACCCTCGAAAAGGTGTAGAACCGCTGTG
>Ga0265798_10001451_pt1 | contig 36929 bp, 37 predicted proteins | sample P3T30metagenome_FD_192430 | JGI IMG/M metagenome (GOLD analysis project Ga0265798, IMG submission 192430) | Plant litter microbial communities from East Loma Ridge, Irvine, California - P3 T30 | ecosystem: Environmental > Terrestrial > Plant litter > Unclassified | place: USA: California...
CATTGAGGCCGGGGGCCTCAATGACACCACCATCAATCATCACATCAAGCCAATTCATTGCGCGGATCCCGCGCCAGCAACTGCCCGGCCATCTCGGCCGCCGGAATCCCGTCGAACAACACCCCGGCCACCGCTTGCGTGATCGGCATGTCCACGCCCATCTTGCGCGCCAGTTCGCGTACGGCCTTGGCGCAGGGCACGCCCTCGGCCACGTGGCCCAGTTCGCGCACGATGGTGTCGAGCGGCTTGCCTTCGGCCAGCGCCAGCCCGACGCGGCGGTTGCGCGACAGGTCGCCGGTGCAGGTCAGGATCAGGTCGCCCATCCCGGTCAGGCCCATGAAGGTGCCGGCCTGGCCGCCCAGCGCCGTGCCGAGGCGCGTGATTTCCGCCAGGCCGCGCGTGATCAGGGCGGCGCGCGCGTTCAGGCCCAGGCCCAGGCCGTCGGCGGCGCCGGTGGCGATCGCCAGGATGTTCTTGACGGCCCCGCCCACTTCCACGCCGACCAGGTCGTCGCAGGCATACACGCGGATATTGTTGCCGTGCACCAGGCCGACCACGCGCTCGCGCAAGGCGGCGGACTCGGACGCGACAGTCAATGCGCAGGGCTGGCCGCGCGCCACTTCCTGGGCGAAGGAGGGGCCGGACAGGGCCGCGCCCGGGACGCTGTCGCCCAGCACCTCGCGCACCACCTGGTGCGGCAACAGGCCGGTGTCGTACTCGAAGCCCTTGCACAGCCAGACGATATTCGGAATCGCGCGGCCCTTCAATTGCTGCAGCAGCGGGCGCAGGCCGGCCACCGGGCAGGCCGCGATCAGCAGCGGCGTCGCATCCGGCCCGGCGGCATCCGGCGCCGTGGTCACGTGGGCGATGGCCGCCTCGAAGTCGGCGCTGACCTGCAGGCTGTCCGGGAACGGAAAGCCGGGCAGGTAGTCGGTGTTGTCGCGGGCGGCGCCGCTGCGTGCCATCTGCTCGGGGTTGCGCCCCCACAGCAGCACGTCGTGGCGGGCGGCCAACGCGATCGCGACCGCGGTGCCCCAGGCGCCGGCGCCGAGGACGGTGATGTTCTGTGCTTGTTTGGCTGCGTGCATAAGTCTATGGTTGGGTGGCCGGGACGCCCCAGACGTCGGACGACCGGACATAGCCGCTGATGCCGTCGCGGTGGCGCACGCGCACCCAGGCGCCGGCTTCCGGATCGACCAGTTCGAGCAGGACGTTCTTGTCGGCGGTCATCACGACCGGGGCCGTATCGTCGGGCGTGGCGCGCACTTTGGTGCCGGCGGCCTTGACGATGACGTTGCGTTTTGCGGACAGGCCACGGACTTCGGTCCAGGCCATGTCGCCGCTGGCGTCGCGCACCTTGACCCAGTCGCCGTAGCTGAGCACGATCTCGACCGGCATGCCGCTCGGGGCGACGAACAGTTTACCGCCCTTGGCGGACGGCGCGTCGTACAGGATGACGGGACGCGGTCCCACCGACTTGAAATCGAAGGCGTTGGCGGCGAACGATGCCAGCAACGCGAGACTGCCGATGAGGAAGCGTTGACGGGATGACGCGTGCTTGCGGATGAAACCCATGGAAGGCCTTTGGGAAAGAGACAGGCCAGAAGGCAGGACAGGTGCCGGCCCGCCTTGTGGGGCGGCACCGGACACCAATGTGTTAATGCTGGGTGTTACTGGATGCCGACCGGGTTGCCTGCAGCACCAGTCTGTTCGGCCAGTGCCTGGCGGCGTTGCTGGTAGAACACTTCGAAGTTGATCTCGGCCAGGTGGACCGGCGGGAAACCGGCACGGGTGATCACGTCGGCGATGTTGCTGCGCAGGTAAGGATAGATGATGTTCGGGCAACCAATGCCCAGCAGCGGATCCATCTGGTCGGCCGGGATGTTGCGGGCTTCGAAGATGCCGCCCTGCTTGCCTTCGACCAGGAAGGCGACCTTGTCCTTGACCTTGGCGGTCACGGTGATGGTCACGGTCGATTCGTAGATGCCATCGGCGATGGCTTCGGCGCCGACGTCCAGCGAGACCTCGATGGTCGGGGCTTCCTGCTCGAGAAAGATCGCCGGGGAATTCGGTTGTTCCAGCGACAGATCCTTCAGGTAAATACGCTGGATTTGGAACACGGGTTGCAGGTTTTCGTCGGCCATGGAACGCTTTCGTTTAATTGTAAGAAGAACAGCTCGCACTGCTCCAGGTGCTTGGGACAGCCCGATTTTTCAAGCTGCCCTTGAATCAAGGCGTCGGCAATTGTATCAAAACCAATTCGGTTGCAATAGCATTCTTCCGCCGCCCCGGACACCCGTTCCGGCCACGAAAGCCTGTACCGTCAGGCCGTGTCGCCTTTCAGCAGCGGGTCCAGGCGACCGGCCTGGTCGAGCGCGTACAGGTCGTCGAAGCCGCCGACGTGGGTCTCGCCCACGTAGATCTGCGGCACGGTGCGGCGCCCGGTGCGCTGCATCATGATGGCGCGCTGTTCCGGATCGAGGTCGACGCGGATGCGCTCGATCTCGCTCACGCCCTTGGCTTCGAGCAGGCGCTCGGCGCGCACGCAATACGGGCAGCTGGCGGTATGGTAGAGAACGACGTGAGCAGTCATGGCAATTCCTTTCAATATTATTTAGTCAGGGGCAGGCCGGCAGCCGTCCAGGCCGCGACGCCGCCTTCCAGGCTATAGATATCTGCGAACCCGGCCGATTTCAACAGGCGCTCGGCCTTGGCGGCGCGATTCCCGGTCTGGTCGACCACGATCACGGTCTTGACCTTGGCCTTGTCGAGCTCACCGATGCGATTGCCCAAGTCTGCCAGCGGCATGCTTTTCGCGTCGCGCAGGTGGCCGGCGACGTATTCTTCGGCCGTGCGGATGTCGACCACGGCGGTGGCCTTGCCGCGGTTCATCATCTGGGTCACCTGCAGCGTCGTCGCCTGGCGGCCGCGCGGCGCCAGCGACGTGAACAGCAGGGCGCCGCCGGAAATCACGGCGATCGCGACAGTAAGAAGATGGTCAAGGATGAAATTCACAAAGTTTCCGTTGGTTGAACTGAATCAGCGCATTATAAAATAGAAGTGGGACCAGTAATTTCTTGCATCTATTTTCTGAGAAGAAGAGCTTCTATGTACAAAATCGTATTCATGCGCCACGGCGAATCCACCTGGAACCTGGAAAACCGTTTCACCGGCTGGACTGACGTCGACCTGACCGAAAAAGGCATCGAGGAAGCCAAGACCGCGGGCCGCCAGCTGCGCGACGCCGGTTTCACCTTCGACCTGGCCTATACCTCGGTGCTGAAGCGCGCGGTCCGCACGCTGTGGCTGGCCATGGACGAGATGGACATGATGTGGCTGCCGGTCAAGAACGACTGGCGCCTGAACGAGCGTCACTACGGTGCCCTGCAGGGCCTGGACAAGGCCGAGACCGCCGCCAAGTTCGGCGACGAGCAGGTGCTGGTCTGGCGCCGCAGCTACGACACCCCGCCGCCCGCTCTGGAAGAGGGCGACGAGCGCACCTCCTTCAAGGATCCGCGCTACGCCGGCCTGGACAAGGCGAGCATCCCGCTGACCGAATGCCTGAAGGACACCGTGGCGCGCGTGATGCCGGCCTGGGACGAGGACATCGCCCCGGCCATCCGCGCCGGCAAGAAGATCCTGATCTCGGCCCACGGCAACAGCCTGCGCGCCCTGATCAAGATGCTCGACAACATCAGCGACGCCGACATCGTCGGCCTCAACATCCCGAACGGCACCCCGCTGGTGTACGAACTGGACGCCGACCTGAAGCCGATCCGCCACTACTACCTGGGCGACCAGGACGCGATCGCCGCCAAGATGGCCGCCGTGGCCAACCAAGGGAAGGCGAAGTAAGTCTTGCGTTTCAACGTGTCACGATCCGCCGCCGGCAAGCTGCTGTGCGGCTTGCTGGCCTGCGCGCTGGCCCTGGGCAGCGTCACCGCCGCGCCTCGTAGCGGGCGTCCAACCGAGCGCAGCAAGCAGAAGGCGGCGGCCGAAGCCTCGCGCGCCGCCATCCAGCAAAAGCTCGCCGCGCTGAAGAAGGACATCAGCCGTACCGAGAGCGAAAAGGAAGACGCGGCCGACGAGCTGTCCGAATCCGAAGAGAAGATCTCCGACGCCAACCGCGCCCTGCGCGAACTGTCCGACGAGCAAACCGCCACCAATGCCCGGCTGGGCGAACTGGCTCATGAGCAAGAGCGCCTGACCAAGACCATCGCCGACCAGAAGGCGCAACTGGCCAAGCTGTTGCGTGAACATTACGTTGCCGGCAATGAAGACCGCATCAAACTGCTGCTGTCCGGCGACAACCCGAACCGCATCAACCGCGACCTGCAGTTGATGGCCTATGTGTCGCAGGCCCAGGCCAGGCTGCTGAATTCGCTGCGCGGCAACCTGACCGCGGTCGAGGCGAACCACGCGTCGACCCAGAACGCCAAGGACGAACTCGAAGAAATCGCGCAAGAGCAGCGCGAACAGAAGACGCTGCTGGAAAAAGAGAAGGCCAGGCGCGCCTCGCTGCTGGCCAATCTGTCGACCAAGCTGGTCGGCCAGCGCAAGCAGGCAAGCAGCCTGGAGCGTGACGAGCAGCGCATGAGCAGCCTGGTCGACGAACTGACCCGCATCATCCGCCAGCAGGAAATCGCCGCCGCGGCCGAACGCAAGCGCCAGCAAGAACTGGCCGCGGCGCGCGCCAAAGCCGCCGCCGAAGCGAAGGCGCGTGCGCTGGCCCGTGCCAAGGCCTTGAAGGAGGAGCGCGAACGCCTGGCGCGTGAAGCGGCCCGCACCGGCAAGCCGGCGAAACCGATGCCGGTGCCGGACGAGCCGAAGGTGGCCGCCGAGCCGGCCCGGGAAGAAAAACAGGAAGCGCCGCCGAAACGCAGCGCCGACACCGCGCTCGCGGCCGATTTGCCGAGCGGCGCGTTTGCCAGCCTGCGCGGGCGCATGGGTGCACCGATCAACGGCCGGGTCGGCGCCCGCTTCGGCGCCAAGCGCGGCGACGGTCCGGCCTGGCGCGGCGTGTTCTTCAAGGCGCCGGAAGGCACCGACGTGCGCGCGGTGGCGCCCGGCCGCGTGGCCTACGCCAAGTGGATGCGCGGCTGGGGCAATTTGATCGTCGTCAACCACGGCGGCGAGTACCTGACCATCTACGGTTTCAACGAAACGCTGCTGAAACACGAGGGCGATTCGGTCAAGGCCGGCGAGGTCATCGCCAGTGCGGGCAATACCGGCGGCAACGAAGAATCGGGGCTATACTTCGAGCTCAGGTATCTGGGCAAGCCGATCGACCCGGCGGGCTGGATCAAATTCTAGCGGCACCTTGAAAGACAGACATACATGGGCAACAAACTGAAGAACCTGGGCCTGATCGGCATCGGCATGGTGGCCGGCGTGGCCGCGTCGGTCCAGTTTTCCGCGCTCGCGCAAAAAGGGGCGGATGCGGGTGCCCAGGCGCCGTTGCCGCTGGATGAGTTGCGCCAGCTGGCCGACGTGTATGGCCTGATCAAGAGCGACTATGTCGAAAAGGTCGAGGACAAGAAGCTGCTGTCGGAAGCGATTGCCGGCATGGTGGCTTCGCTCGACCCGCACTCGGTCTACCTGGACCAGAAGGACTTCGCCGAGATGCAGGAAGAGGTCGAAGGGCGTTTCGTCGGCGTCGGCGTCGAGGTCGCGATGGAAGACGGCTACGTCAAGATCGTGACCCCGATCGAGGACACGCCGGCCTACCGCGCCGGCATCAAGGCGGGCGACCTGATCACCCGCATCGACAATGTACCGGTGAAAGGCCTGTCGCTGGACGACGCCATCAAGCGCATGCGCGGCGAGCCGCACAGCAAGGTGATGCTGACCATCGCCCGCCGCGGCGCCGACGCGCCCTGGGTGGTGCCGGTCGAGCGCCAGGAAATCAAGGTGGCCAGCGTCAAGGGCAAGATGATCGAGCCGGGCTATGCCTGGTTGCGCATCAGCCAGTTCCAGGAAGAGACCGTCGACGAGATGGCCGCCAAGATCAAGGAATTGTATGCCCAGAACCCGGCCATCAAGGGCCTGGTGCTGGACTTGCGCAACGACCCGGGCGGCCTGCTGCCGAGCGCGATCGGCGTCTCCGCCGCCTTCCTGCCGCAGAACGAAGTCATCGTCTCGACCAAGGGGCAATTGGCGGAATCGAACGCCACCTTCTATGGCCGGCGCGAATTCTACGCCGTGCGCCCGGGCGCCGATCCGCTGGGCAAGCTGCCGGCAGCCCTGAAGACGGTGCCGATGGTGGTGCTGGTGAATACCGGCTCGGCCTCGGCGTCCGAAATCGTGGCCGGCGCCCTGCAGGACTACAAGCGCGCCATCGTGCTGGGCAGCCAGACCTTCGGCAAGGGCTCGGTGCAGACGCTGCGCCAGCTGACCGAAGACACCGCCGTCAAACTGACCACGGCGCGCTACTACACGCCCAAGGGCCGCTCGATCCAGGCGCTGGGCATCGTGCCCGACCTGAAGGTCGACGAGACCGAGGAAGGCGATGGCTTGAACGCGCTGCAGGTGCGTGAAGCCGACCTCGACCATCACCTGGAGAACGAGGGCGACAAGAGCAAGCTGGCCAACACCGCCAGCGCCAAGGCGAAGCGCGACGAGCTCGAGGAAGAGCAGCGCGCGCTGGCCCTGCTGAAGAACGCCAAGCCGCTCGAGTTCGGCGGCAAGGACGACTTCCAGCTGGCCCAGGCGCTCAAGCATTTCAAGGGCTTGCCGGTGCACCTGGCGAAACCCGATCCGGACGCCATCGATGCCGCCCCGGCCAGGCTGCCGGGCGAGGAACAGAAGCCGCCCGAGCTCAAGGCCGGCGCCCAGAAGAAGTAAGCTTTCCTTGATATGGACGACCGGCAACTGCTGCGCTACTCGCGCCACATCCTGCTCGACGAGATCGGCATCGAAGGCCAGCAGCGCATCCTCGGTGCCCACGTGCTGGTGATCGGCGCCGGCGGCCTCGGCTCGCCGGCCGCGCTCTACCTGGCCGCCGCCGGCGTCGGCCGCATCACCCTGGTCGACGACGACGAGGTCGACCTGACCAACCTGCAGCGCCAGGTCATGCACACGATGGCGCGGGTCGGCCAGCCGAAGGTCGAGTCCGGCCGCGAAGCGCTGCGCCAGATCAATCCCGACGTCGAGGTGGTCGCGCTGCGCGAACGCGCCGGACCCGAGCGGTTGGCGGAACTCGCAGGCTCGGCCGATGTCATACTCGACTGCAGCGACAACTTCGCAACGCGCCACGCCGTCAACCGCGCCTGCGTCGCCGCGCAGGTTCCGCTGGTGGCCGGCGCCGTGATCCGCTTCGACGGCCAGGTCTCGGTGTTCGACGTGCGCGATCCGCTGTCTCCCTGCTATGCCTGCCTGTTCCCGCCGGACAGCCGCTTCGAGGACGTGGCCTGCAGCACCATGGGCGTGTTCGCGCCCCTGGTCGGCGTCATCGGCGCGGTGCAGGCGGCCGAGGCGCTCAAGCTGCTGGCGGGCATCCGGCCCTCGCTGGCCGGACGCCTGCAAATGCTGGACGGACGCGCCATGGAATGGACCGAGGTCAAGGTGGCGCGCAATCCCGCCTGTCCGGTCTGTGCGGGCCGCGCCTGACTGTTACTCTGGCAAGGCGTGCGGCATGGGGGCATCTGGCATAGAATGGCCCCGGCATCCGGGAACATGGGTGCTCACGAAGGTGTCATGCATGACCGGTAAGCTTACAATTGGAAAAGCTTGTAAGGTGGCCTTCCGTCATAAATCCGCCTTATACTAGTTCGTTTTCTCCGACCGTCATCCAAAGATAGAGCCTTATGCAAAATGTTTCGCAACGCTTGAAGCAGCCGCGGCCATCTCGCCGCCAGCGCGGTTTCACCCTCGTCGAGATCATGGTCGTCGTGGTCATCATCGGCATCCTCGGCGCGCTGGTCGTGCCCAAGCTGCTGGGCCGCACCGGCGAGGCACGCGTCACCGCGGCCCGCACCGACATCTCGGCGCTGATGGCCGCGCTCAAGCTGTACAAACTGGACAACCAGCGTTATCCGACCACCGAGCAAGGCCTGCAATCGCTGGTCCAGAAACCGACCACCGGACCGGCCGCCAACGGCTGGAAAGAGGGCGGCTACATCGACAAGCTGCCGAAGGACCCGTGGGGCAATCCTTACCAATACCTGCAGCCCAGCCTGCACGGCGCGGACGTCGACATCTTCTCGCTGGGCGCGGACGGCCAGCCGGGCGGCAGCGGCGAGGATGCCGACGTCGGTTCCTGGGACAACAAGTAAGCCGGACCGATAACGCCGAGGAGCGCCCATCGCGATGACCAGTCCACTGCGCGGCACGCCGCGCCGGCCAGGCGGCTTCACCCTGGTGGAGATCATGGTCGTGATGGTCATCATCGGCATCACGCTGGGCCTGGTGTCGCTGAACGCGATCCCGAGCCCGCGCCAGGACTTGCAGGACGAAGCGCGCCGCCTGTCGCTGTTGCTGCAGCTGGCGCGCGACGAGGCGATCGTGCGCAACCGCCCGGTCACCTTCGAAGCCACGCCGGAGCGCTACCACTTCCTGGTGCGCAACGAAACGCGCTGGGAACCGATCACCAGCGACGACCTGCTGCGCGAGCGCGCCTTCCGCGATGCGCCGCTGACCCTGCTGCTGGAACCGACCAGTGCCGGCACCGCCAATCCCCTGCGCGTCACCTTCGGCCGCGAACCGGTCGACAAGCCCTTCGTGCTGAGCCTGGTCCGTGGCGACATCCGCGTCGCCATCCGGGCCGACGGCGTCGGGCATTTCACGGTCGAATGAACAGGCGCATGAACATGGTCCACCCACGCTATCCAGGCCATCCACGCCAACGCGGCTTCACCCTGCTCGAAGTGCTGGTGGCCCTGGTCATCGTCGGCACCGCGCTCGGCGCCGGCCTGCGCGCGGTGGGCAGCCTGAGCTCGAACAGCGCCGGCCTGCGCACCAACATGATGGCCACCTGGTCGGCCGAGAACCGCCTGGTGCAGATCCGCCTGGCCAGGCAGTTCCCGGAAGTCGGCAAGCGCAGCTTTGATTGTCCGCAAGGCGACCTGCACCTGGTGTGCCAGGAAGAAGTCATCGTCAGCCCGAACCCGCGCCTGCGCCGGGTCGAGGTGTCGGTGTTCGATATCGCGAGTCCGAACCGGCGCATCGTCAAGCTGGTCCAACTCGTGCTGAGGCCGCGGCCATGAGGCGGCCGCTTCACCCCCGTGCGCCCCATCGCCGCGGCTTCACGCTGGTCGAGCTGCTGGTGGCGATCAGCATCCTGGCCATCGTGGCCGTGCTCGGCTGGCGCGGGCTCGACGGCATCGTGCGCGCCCGCTCGACCCTGGCCGAGCAGATGGAAACCACGCGCGGCATGCAGCTGGCCTTCGCCCAGCTGCAGAGCGACTGCGAGCACATCGTCGAACCGGGCACCATCAACCAGCGTCCGCGGCTCCTGACCGGCAGCGACCGCATCACCATGGTGCGCGAAGTCTTCACCGAAAACCAGCCGGCGCGCCTGCAGGTGGTGTCCTACCGCATCCTCGACGGCACGCTGGTACGGCGCGAATCGAACCTCACCCGCGACCTGGCCCAGCTCGACGCGCTGTGGCAGGCCGCCAGCACCGACGCCGACACCGGCGGGGGCGTGGCGCTGCAGGGCGGCCTGACCGGCATGCAGGTGCTGGTCTGGCAGAACGGCGGCTGGCGCCAGGCCGTCACCACCTCGAATGCCAACGCGGCCCTGGTGCAGCAGTCGACCGGCACGACCCAGTCGCTGGACCCGACCGGCATGCAGGTGGCGCTGGTGCAGCAGGGACAGGAAGTCCCGTTGAGCAAATTCTTCCTGTTGGGGGAACCATGACACCGGTCCGCACGATGGCGCCGGCGCGCATCCTGCGCCGCGCGCGTGAACGCGGCGTGGCGGTGATCACCGCGCTGCTGCTCACCACGCTGGCGGTGGCGATCGTCGCCAGCCTGTTCTGGCAGCAGCAGGTGCAGGTGCGCTCGATGGAAAACCAGAGATTGCACCTGCAGACCAAATGGATCCTGCGCGGCGCCCTCGACTGGGCGACGCTGGTGCTGGACACCTTCAACAACGCCCCGTACACGAGCCTGGACCAGGCCTGGGCCACGCCGCTGGCGGAAACCCGGCTCGACCAGTACATCGAGCGCGAGCGGATCGCCGGAGAAAATTTCGACGCGACCTTGTCTGGTAACGTGACTGACGCATGCTCGCGTTACAATTTGACCAACCTGGCGAATAACAAGCAGCCGGAGGAGGAGCAGGTCGCGCTGTTCGGGCGGCTGTTGCGCAACCTGCAGTTGCAGGAAACGCTGGCCAGCCGGGTCGCGGATTTTGTCGCGGCCAGCCAGACGGTGCAGGCGCCGGCGGAGAGTCCGGATCCGAACCTGAATCCGAACCCGCAGCCCACCAGGACGCGCGCGAGTACGGTAACGGGCTCGCCGATGAAGCTGCTGCAGGTCGACGACCTGCTGTCGGTGCCGGGCTTCAGCCCGGAAATCGTCGAGCGCCTGCGGCCCTTCGTGATCGTGCTGCCGCAGAAGAGCGAGATCAACGTGAACACGGCAGCGCCCGAAGTGCTGGCGGCGCTGGTGCCGAACATGTCGGTGTCGGAAGCGAATTCGCTGGCGGCGCGGCGCAAGCAGGCGCCCTGGCGCGACATCGCCCAGTTCTCGAGCGAGGTGGGCCAGACCCGGCCGCTGGCGCCGAATGCGGCCGGCGTGAAGAGCGACTGGTTCCTGGTATCCAGCCGCATCCGCCTGGACCGGGCGGCGCTCGATGCCGAGGCGCTGGTCCAGCGTGGCTCGGCATTGACGGGCACCGGTACCCGGGTGGTCTGGATTCGCCAGAATTAAGAACAAGATCAAATAGCAGGATCAAGAAAGCGAGACGGTTTGACTACACTTTATATCCGGCATCCCGCCCGCGCGGAAGGCGAACATGCGCTGAGCCGCTTCGCCCTCGTCAATGACGGCGGCGTCATCGAGCAGCAGGGCGAAGGGCCGCTGCGCAACCTGGGCGACCTGGTCGGCACCAGCCGCCGTGTCGTGCTGCTGCTTGCCGGCGCCGACGTGACCCTGCTGTCGGTGCAGGCACCGCCGCTGTCCGGGGCGCGCCTGAAGGCCGCGCTGCCGGGACTGGTCGAGGAACACATCCTGGGCGACCCGCTCGATTCGGTGCTGGTGGCCGCGCCCGAGCAGCCGGACGGCACCCGTCCAATCGCGGTGGCCGACCGCGACTGGCTGGAAGCCATCGTGCGCGCCCTGCTGGCCCAGGGCGCGCGCGCCGTCGCCGCGATTCCCGCCCAACTCTGCCTGCCGCTGCAGCCGGGCAGCGTCGCCGCCGCCATCGACGGCGCCGAACTGACCCTGCGCCAGGGCCTGTTCCACGGCTTCGGCCTGGCGCTCGAAGCGACGCCGCCGGTCGTGCTGCAGACCGCGCGCGCCTTTTCCGGCGACGCCCCGCTGGTGCTGTACGTGCCGCCGGCGCAGTTGGGCGAATACCAGGCGCTGGCCCAGGAAGCCGGCCCCGGCATCACGCTCGAAGCCGACGACTGGGCGCACTGGATCGCCGCCTCGCGCAGCACGGCGCTGGATCTGGTCGGCGGCCTGGGCGCGGCCGGCAGCCCGGTGCGCGACTGGCGCCGCTGGCGCTGGCCGCTGCGCCTGGCCGCCCTGGCGGTCGCGGTCAACCTGATCGGCCTGAACCTCGACTGGCTGCGCCTGAAACGCGAAGCCGACACCGTGCGCCAGTCGATGAACCAGACCTACCGCCAGGTCTACCCGCGCGAGACCACGATCCTCGACCCGGTGCTGCAGATGCGCCAGCACATCGCGCAGGCGCGCGCCGGCAGCGGCGAGGTCGCGCCCGACGAATTCACCTGGCTGGCCGCCGCGCTCGGCGATGCAGCACAATCCAGCGGACGTCAGCCTAGTTTTACATCAATTGAATACCGCGAACGCGCGCTCTCGGTCAAAGTCAAACCAGAAACGGCCGACCCCGGTCTGACCGGGCAGTTGCGCACCGCGCTGGCCGCGCGTGGGCTCAGGCTGGAAGAAACCGCGCCGGGCAGCTGGGTCATCCGCAGCACAGGAGCCACACAATGAGCCTTGCCACCACCATCGCCCAGTACCGCGAGCGTGCCAACGCGCTGTGGCTCGCGCGCACCGAGCAGGAACGCCGTTTCCTGGCCATGGGCGGCGCCGTCGTGCTGCTGGCCTTGCTGTACCTGCTGCTGGTCGATCCCGCCGTCGAGGGGCGTGCCCAGCTGAACCGCCAGCTGCCCCAGCTGCGCCAGCAGGCCGCCGAACTGCAGGCCATGGCCCTGGAAGCCGGCAACCTGGCACGCGCGCCCGGCACGCAAGTCGCGCCGCTGAGCCGCGAAGCCGTGGACGCCAGCCTGAACAATCGCGGCCTGAAGCCGCAATCGCTGTCGATGACGGCCGAGTACATCAAGCTGCAGCTGAATAACGTCCCGTTCGCCGGGCTGGCCGGCTGGCTCGATGAGCAGCGCCGTGCCAACCGCGTGCTGGTGCAGGACGCCGTCGTCACCGCCTTGCCCACCGCCGGCCAGGTCGATGCCAGCCTGACGCTGCGTCAGAATACCGGCGCGGCGCAATGAAGCGGGCGGTCCTGTGGGGGGCGCTGGTCGCGCTGGCGGTGCTCGTGACGATCCTGGCTTTCCTGCCGGCGGCCTGGCTGGGGCCGATGGTCGAACGCCAGACCGGCGGCCGTTTGACTCTGGGGGATGCGCAGGGTACGCTGTGGCGCGGCTCAGCCTTCGTGGGTGGCGCGCCGGGCGAGGGTGGGGCGGTCACGCCATTGCTGCCGGGACGTTTTTCCTGGCGCCTGTCGCCGCTGGTGCTGTTCGGCCAGGTCAGCATGGACCTGGCCAACGACCAGGCGCTGGCCCAGCCGGTGCGCATCACCGGCAGCTGGTCGCAATGGCAGGTCAGCGCCGGCGAACTGCTGTTGCCGGCCGAAGGCCTGTCCGGGCTGGGCGCGCCGCTGAACACGCTGGCGCCGTCGGGCGTCATCAAGCTGTCGTGGAATTTGCTGGACATCGCGCGCCAGGGGCAGATGGTGGCGGTGAGCGGGCGCACGGTGCTGTCCCTGAGCGACATGGGATCGCGCATGAGCCCGGTCAAACCGCTGGGCAGCTACGAGATGGCCATGGACTGGCGCGGCCAGCAGGCCGACCTGGTCCTGCGCACCGTCCGCGGCGCGCTCCTGCTGTCCGGGAACGGTGCACTGGAAAACGGCCGCCTGCGCTTCTCGGGGCAAGCGCAAGCTGCCGAAGGATATGAAGACACGCTGGGCAACCTGCTCAACCTGCTGGGCCAGCGCCGAATGGTGAACGGCAAGAACATAATCGCATTAGAGTTCAGATAATGAAAAATAATTCCCGTAGCACCCTGCCAACCCCGACGCTGCGCCGTATCGCGACCGGCGTCATGCTGTGCTGCGCCGTGGCCATGGCGGTCCCGCCCGTGCCCGCCTTCGCCCAGGACGGCAACGGCGCCGCGCTCAACTTCGTCAACGCCGACATGGAATCGGTGATCAAGGCGGTCGGTCACTACACCGGCATGACCTTCATCATCGACCCGCGCGTGAAAGGCACGCTGACCCTGGTGTCGGAGCGTACGTTGACCAAGGCCCAGGCCTTCTCGCTGCTGACCTCGGCGCTGCGCCTGCAGGGCTACGCGGTGGTCACCGGCGACGGTTTCGCCAAGGTGGTGCCGGAAGCGGAAGCCAAGCTGCAATCCTCGCCGACCCAGATCGGCACCGGCGGTTCGCGCGCGCGCGGCGACCAGGTCGCGACCCAGGTCTACCGCCTGCAGCATGAATCGGCGCCCAACCTGGTGGCCGTGCTGCGCCCGCTGATCTCGCCGAACAACTCGATCATGGCCGACCCGGGCAACAACAGCGTGGTGATCACCGACTACGCCGACAACCTGCGCCGCCTGTCCAGGATCATCGCCGCGCTGGATTCGCCGGCCACGGGCGACCTCGACGTGATCCCGATCCGCAACGGCATCGCCAGCGACGTCGCGACCCTGGTCACGCGCCTGCTGGAACCGGGCGCCGGCGGCGACGCCGGCCGCGTCACCGTGCTGGCCGACGCCCGCACCAACGCGGTGGTCGTGCGCGCGCCGTCGCAGGCGCGCGCCAACATCGCCAAGAGCCTGATCGCCAAGCTCGACCAGCCGACCACCGAACTGGGCAACATCCACGTGGTCTACCTCAAGAATGCCGATGCCAGCAAGGTCGCCCAGACCCTGCGCGCGGTGGTGTCGCAGGATGCGTCGGCGGTGCCGGTGCAGCAGCAGGGCACCGCGGGCGGTTCGATCCAGTCCGGTACCGCAGGCGGCGGCAGCGGCACCGGTACCGGCACGCTCGGCGGCAACCAGCAGCAGAGCAGCATCGGTGCCGGCGGCACCGGCGGCACCTTCGGCCAGCAGAGCCAGGCCACGGCCGGCGGCGCCGGCGGCGGCCAGGGCTCGGGCTTCATCCAGGCCGACGTGTCGACCAACAGCCTGATCATCACCGCGCCGGACGCGCTGTACCGCAACCTGCGCGCCGTCATCGACCAGCTCGACGTGCGCCGCGCCCAGGTCTACATCGAGGCGCTGGTGGTCGAGGTCAACGCGGCCAAGGCCTCCGAATTCGGTGTGCAGTGGGTCGGCCTGTCCGGCAACGACGCCAGCCGCTACCGCGTGGGCGCCCTGCAGTCGTTCGCGTCGAACAGCTCGAACAACATCATCAACCTGGCGGCGGCCGCGCAGAGCGGCCTGTCCTCCACATCCGGCACCAGCCTGCCGACGCTGGGCGGCCTGTCGATCGGCCTGTTCCGCCAGGTGAACGGCCAGCTCGGCCTGGGCGCGATCGCGCATGCCCTTGAAACCGACGGCGACACCAACATCCTGTCCACGCCGAACATCATCACGCTGGACAACGAGCTGGCCACCATCAAGGTCGGGCAGAACATCCCGATCCTGACCGGCTCGTTCACGACCAATTCCAGCGGTTCGAGCAACCCGTTCCAGACGATCGACCGCAAGGATATCGGCCTGCTGCTGAAAGTGCGCCCGCAGATTTCCGAAGGGGGTACGATCAAGATGGCGATCTACCACGAGAACTCGGGCATCGACAATTCCGTCGCCTCGACCTCGGGCATCGTGACCACCGTCCGCGCGATCGAGAACAACATCATCGCCGACGATGGCCAGGTCGTCGTACTCGGTGGCCTGATCTCGGATGACGAGAACCACAACGAAGAAGGCGTGCACGGCCTGGCCGACATCCCGGTCATCGGCAACCTGTTCAAGTACCGCACCCGGACCCGTACCAAACGCAACCTGATGGTCTTCCTGCGGCCGATCATCATCCGCAGCAAGGAACAGAACGCCAGCATTTCGATGGACCGTTACGACTACATGCGCGCGGCGGGCGCGGAGGCCCAGCCGGCGGACGACAGCATCCTGCTGCGCAACCTCGGCGCCCCGATCCTGCCGCAGCTGACCAATGGCCAGCCGCCGGTGAACAACGGCATGATGGCCACGGTGCCGCCGCCGGCGCCGCTGGCCCCGCGTCCGGGGCAGGCTACCGGTGCCGGCACCGCGCAGCCGCAGGCGACCGGCCAGCGCGACGGACGCCCGGCGCAGCCGGTCGTGGTGTCGCCGAGCGGCAACGAGTACCGGCCGGCGGCCCCGACGCAGCAGAACTGAGCAGAACAGAGCTGAACTGAGCTCAACCGAGCAGAACTGAGGAATCATGAACAACCTGTTGCCCTACGCATTCGCACGCGACTATGGCGTGCTGGCGCGTTCCAACGGCGACCCGGCGCAAGCCGTCGAAGTCCTGGTGTCGAACGCCACCAAGCCGGCGGCGATCGCAGAAGTGTCGCGCCGCTTCGGCCGCATCCAGCTGCGCCGCATGGAACGCGCCGAACTCGAAGCGGCGATCGCGTCCGCCTACCAGTCGGCGGGCGGCGACGCCTCCCAGGTGGCGGACGAGTTCGACGCCGACCTGGATCTGACCAAGCTGCTGCAGGACGTCCCCGCGATCGAGGACTTGCTGGAGTCGTCCGACGACGCCCCGGTGATCCGCATGATCAACGCCCTGCTGACGCAGTCGCTGCGCGAAGGCGCCTCCGACATCCACATCGAACCCTTCGAACAGACCTCGGTCGTGCGCTTCCGCATCGACGGTGCGCTGCGCGACATCGTGCGTCCGCGCAAGGCCATCCACGCCTCCCTGATCTCGCGTATCAAGATCATGTCGGCGCTGGACATCGCCGAGAAGCGCCTGCCGCAGGACGGCCGCATCACGCTGCGCATCGGCGGCAAGCCGGTCGACGTGCGCGTCTCGACACTGCCGACCGGCCACGGCGAGCGCGCCGTGCTGCGTCTGCTCGACAAGGAAGCCGGCCGCCTCGACCTCAGCCACCTCGGCATGAGCGAACGGATGATGCCGAAGTTCGACAAGCTGATCAATCAACCGCACGGCATCGTGCTGGTGACCGGCCCGACCGGTTCCGGCAAGACGACGACCTTGTATGCCTCGCTGTCGCGCCTGAACGCGTCGACCACCAACATCATGACGGTGGAAGACCCGATCGAATATGACCTGACCGGCATCGGCCAGACCCAGGTCAATGCCCGCATCGACATGACTTTTGGTAAAGCCCTGCGCGCGATCCTGCGCCAGGACCCGGATGTGATCATGATCGGCGAGATCCGCGATCTGGAAACGGCGCAGATCGCGGTGCAGGCCTCGCTCACCGGCCACCTGGTGCTGGCGACCCTGCACACCAACGATGCGCCCTCGGCCGTGACCCGCCTGCTGGACATGGGCATCGAGCCGTTCCTGCTGTCTTCGTCCCTGCTCGGTGTGATGGCGCAGCGCCTGGTGCGCAAGCTGTGCCCGTACTGCAAGAAGCAGGGCGAGGACCAGGGTAGCTGGCAAGCGGTCGGCTGCGACCGCTGTGGCCATACCGGCTACCAGGGCCGGGTCGGCGTCTACGAACTGCTCGAAACCAACGAGCGGATCCGGGCCCAGATCCACAACCAGGTGTCCGAGGCCGAGATCCGCGACACCGCGATCGCCTCGGGCATGCAGACCATGCACGACGACGGCGAGCGCTGGGTACGCGAGGGCATCACGACCGAAGCCGAACTGCTGCGCGTGACGAAGGTGGACTGATCCATGCCGGCCTTCCGCTATGAAGCCGTCGACACCGGCGGCATCACCCGCAAGGGCGTGCTCAACGCCGACAGCCCGCGCGCGGCGCGTGCCGACCTGCGCCTGCAGGGCTTGACGCCGCTCGCGGTCGAAGCCATCACGGCCCAGCTCGACGATGCCGGCGTGGCCAAGGCGCGCGGCTTCGGCGAACGCCTGTCCCAGGTCGAGCTGGCCCTGTTCACGCGCCAGCTGGCCAGCCTGCTGGAGGCGGGTCTGCCGCTCGAGCAGGCGTTCACGGCGCTGCTGGAGCAGGCCGAGCGCGCCTACGTGCGCGACCTGATCGCCTCGATCCGTTCCGAAGTGATGGGCGGCGCCTCGTTTTCCAGCGCCCTGTCGCGCCACCCGCGCGACTTCGCCGAGATCTACCGCGCGCTGGTCTCGTCCGGCGAGCAGATCGGCCAGCTGTCGCGTGTGCTGTCGCGCCTGGCCGACTACATCGAGCGCCGCAACGCGCTGGTGCAGCGGGTGCGCCTGGCGTTCACCTATCCGGCCATCGTCACCGTGGTCGCGTTCGCCATCGTCATCTTCCTGCTGACCTATGTGGTGCCGCAGATCGTCTCGGTGTTCGCCAACACCAAGCAGAAATTGCCGGTGCTGACCGTGATCATGCTGGGGGTGTCGAACTTTACCCGGGCTTATGGCATCTATGTGGCATTGGCCGTGATCGCGGCCTGGTTCGCGTGGCGCCGGGCGCTGCAGAATCCCGTGCTCAAGCGCCGCTGGCATACCTGGCTGCTGACGGCGCCGGTGTACGGCAAGTTCGAGCGCAGCCTGAACACCACGCGCTTCGCCAGCACGCTGGCGATCACCACCGGTTCCGGCGTGCCGATCCTGCGCGCGCTGGAAACCAGCCGCGACACGCTGTCGAACGTGGCCATGAAGGAACTGGTGGAGAGCGCCACCGCCAGCGTGCGCGAAGGCGTCAGCCTGGCGCGCGCGCTGTCGGCGCAAAAGCTGTTCCCGCCGATGCTGGTGCACATGATCCGCGCCGGTGAGATCACCGGCGAATTGCCGGCCATGCTGGAGCGGGCGTCGAACTCGCAGCAGGCCGACCTCGAGCGGCGCACGCTGACGATTGCCGGCCTGCTCGAGCCGGTGCTGATCCTGGCCATGGGCCTGGTCGTGCTGCTGATCGTGCTGGCCGTGCTGATGCCGATCATTGAAATCAATCAGTTGGTGCGGTGACAAGGAAATAGATGAACAAGCGCTTGCCCTTAATTTTGAGCCTGGTCGGCATGATCCTGCTGGCGGTCTCCCTTGCCTACTGGATCCTGCAGCTCTATCAGCCGCCGCAACGGCCGCTGGCCGCCGTGCCGCATGCCACGGTGTCGGAACCGCCGATCCAGGCGGCCGCCACGCTGTTCGGCGGCCAGGTCGTGACGGCCAGCGTCGCCAGTTACCAGCTGACCGGCATCGTCGCGGCCGGCCGCGACAGCGTGGCGATCATCGTGGCCGAAGGCTCGCCGCCGAAGGCGCTGAGGGTGGGTAAGGAATTGTCGCCGGGGATCACGCTGGCCGAAGTCCATCCGCGCTACGTGATGCTGTCCGACGGCGGCGTCATGAAGCGCCTCGACCTGGCGACCGACGCCAAGGCGGCGGCGCCGATGGGTGGTCCCGCTGTACCGAACGACGCCAGCGCCGCCATGGCCGCGCCGCTGCCGCAGGCGCCCGCCGGCAATCCGGTGGGCGCGCCGCAGCTGGCCTCGCCGGTGCCGGAAGGACCGCTGCCGCCCAGCGAGAATACGCCCGAGCCGCCGATGTCGCCGGGCGCCGTGTCGCAGCAGATGCCGGGAAGTAATCAGATCGGCCCGTCGGGCCAGGCGCCGGCCCAGAACAACGTGCAGCCGCCGGCGCCGCAGATGGCCCCGCCGGTGCAGACCAGCGCCAGCCCAGGCGGGCGCGTGCCGCTGAACCAGTAAGACCGTTTCAAACCTTGTCGGCGATCAGCGGCGCAATGCCGTGAACGCCGCGAATTCCCACGAACGGAAGCCGACGAGCAGCGTAAACCCGTCGCGTTCCTGCGGCGCCAGGCGCCGGTCGTTGCGGTGCATGCGCGCCAGTTCCCCCGCCAGTTGGTGAATGCGTTCCGCCAGCTCGGCCGCCGAGGCCAGCGACAGGCGCGCCGGCAGGCACATCAGCGTTTCACCGGGCCCGTCGAAGCGGCCCTCAAAATAATCGCCGACCACATTGTCGCGGAAGAAGCGCTGTACGGGACCGTCCGGCAGCCAGCGGAAGGCGTTCGAGACGCGCAGGCTGTAGCGGTTCAGGGGTTTCAGTTCGATCACCCCGAGACGGTCGAGTTCCACCAGCAAGCCGATACACTCGGCCGGCGTCAAGCGGTAGGTTTCGACGACTTGCTCCAGGCTCCAGTGGCCGAGGCAGCAAATCGCCACCAGCAGCAGGCGCGGATTGGCGACCAGCGCATTTTCCTGGACCAGCGTGAGGGTGTCGGCCTGCGGCCGCGCGTCGGCGGCGCGCCGCATCACGTCCTCCATGGCGATGCCGGCCGCCTGGCAGATCTGGGCCAGGCGCGACAGGGTCATGTCCTTCTGGCCGAACATGCGCTTGATGCTCGATTCGCTCATGGCGATGCGGTCGGCCAGCATCTTGTAGGTGATGCCCGCGGCGCGCAGCTCGGCGCGCAGGATGTCCAGCAGCATGTCGGGAGAGCTCATGGGTTTCCGTTATTCGTTACCTTACGTTAACGAATGTACAGAAGAAGGGCGGGTAGTACAAGGCGCAACGCGGCCGTGGCCGCGCACTTGGGGGCGCCGCAAGGAAATCGCAGCGCGTTGGAAAGGAGCAATCTTTTACTCGTCCTCGGGCTCGAGCTTGACCTTCTTCAGCGCCCGCTTGGCTTCCAGCCGTTCGCTGGCCTCGGGCTTGGCGTGCGAGCCGGCCGAGCGGGCCTTGGCGAAACCGGCAAACGGGTTGCGCGGTTTCAGGGGCGGCAATGGCGTGGGTGTGGCGCGCAGGCGCATCTTTTGCCGGGTTGCCAGTGCTTTATTCGCCATCGCCGCTTCCTTTCTCCGATTACAGCACGCGCATTACAGCACGCGCATTACAGTACGTAGCGCGACAGGTCTTCATTGACCGCCAGCGCATCCAGCCGTTCGTTGACGTAGGCCGCGTCGATGGTGAGCGTCTGGCCCGACTTGTCGGTGGCCGAGTACGAGATCTCTTCCAGCAGCTTTTCCATCACCGTGTACAGGCGGCGCGCGCCGATGTTCTCGGTACGCTCGTTAACGGAATAAGCGATCTCGGCCAGGCGGTGGATGCCGTCCTCGGCGAACTCGAGCTTGACGCCCTCGGTCGCCAGCAAAGCTTCGTACTGCTTCGTCAGGCTGGCGTCGGTCGAGGTCAGGATGCTCTTGAAGTCTTCCACCGACAGCGCTTCGAGCTCGACGCGGATCGGGAAGCGGCCCTGCAGTTCCGGGATCAGGTCCGACGGTTTCGACAGGTGGAAGGCGCCCGAGGCAATGAACAGGATGTGGTCGGTCTTGATCATGCCGTACTTGGTGTTCACCGTGGTGCCCTCGACCAGCGGCAGCAGGTCGCGCTGCACGCCGGCGCGCGAGACGTCGGCGCCGCCGTGTTCCGAGCGCGAGGCGATCTTGTCCACCTCGTCCAGGAACACGATGCCGTTCTGCTCGACGTTGGCGATCGCCTTCTGCTTCATCTCGTCTTCGTTGATGAGCTTGGCGGCTTCCTCGTCGATCAAGAGCTTCATCGCTTCCTTGACCTTCATCTTGCGCGCCTTCTTGCGCGTGTTGCCGACGCCGGCGAACATCGACTTGATCTGTTCCGTCATTTCTTCCATGCCCGGCGGCGCCATGATTTCCATCTGCGGCGCCGATTCGGCCACTTCGATCTCGATTTCCTTGTCGTCAAGCGCGCCTTCGCGCAGGCGCTTGCGGAAAGTCTGGCGCGTGTTGTCGCCATCCTTGCCGTCGGCTGCGCTGACGTTGAAGCCGAAGTCACGCGACGGCGGCACCAGGATGTCGATGACGCGGTCTTCGGCGGCGTCCTCGGCGCGCTGGCGGTTCTTCTTGACCTCACTGGCGCGGGTCTGCTTGACGCCGATGTCGATCAGGTCGCGGATGATGGTGTCGACGTCGCGGCCGACGTAGCCGACCTCGGTGAACTTGGTCGCTTCGACTTTGATAAAAGGCGCATCGGCCAGCTTGGCCAGGCGGCGCGCGATCTCGGTCTTGCCGACGCCGGTCGGGCCGATCATGAGGATGTTCTTCGGGGTGATCTCGTGGCGCAGCGGTTCATCGACCTGCTGGCGGCGCCAGCGGTTGCGCAGCGCGATCGAGACCGCACGCTTGGCCTTGGCCTGGCCGACCACGTGCTTGTCGAGTTCCGAAACGATTTCGGAAGGGGTCATGTTCATGAGGGTGTTCATTTGCTCTTTCAGGATCGAGACCATGGCTTACTCCAGCGTCTCGATGATGTGCGACATGTTCGTGTAGATGCACAGCTCGCCGGCAATGGTCAGCGCCTTCTTGACCACCTCGCTCGGTGCCATGTCCGTATTCTCTTGCAGCGCCTTGGCGGCGGACTGGGCGTAGATGCCGCCCGAGCCGATCGCGCCAATGCCATCCTCGGGCTCGAGCACGTCGCCGTTGCCGGTAATGATCAGGGTCTTCTCGCGGTCGGCCACCAGCAGCATAGCTTCCAGGCGGCGCAGCACGCGGTCGGTGCGCCAGTCCTTGGCCAGTTCGACCGAGGCGCGCAGCAGGTTGCCCTGGTGTTTTTCCAGCTTGGCTTCGAAACGGTCGAGCAGGGTGAAGGCGTCGGCGGTGCCGCCGGCAAAGCCGCACAACACCTTGTTCTGGTAGAGCTTGCGCACCTTGCGCGCCGAGCCCTTCATGACGACGTTGCCTAAGGTGACTTGTCCATCGCCGCCCAAGGCGACCTGGTTGCCGCGTCGGACGCTGACGATCGTCGTGCCGTGAAATTGTTCCATATTTGCCTCGTGATTGATCTGCCCTCCGCAATTGGGGGTGGGTCAGAAAATTGCAAGACGCAACAATAAAACGGTGCCGTAGCTCAATACGCAGTCAATATTTATGGGCATACAGCCGGACCTGCTCGCCGGCGTCGAGCAGACGCAGCAGGGCAGCGACCAGGTGGTTCAGGTCGCGCAGCTCGACCTTGCGCGGACTGTCTGGACTGGCGCCGGCCAGCAGGCGCAGCCGGCTCACCAGCGCCGCGGCGGCGCCATAGTCGATGCGCGCCAGGCGCGAACAGTCCAGCACCAGCGCGGCATGCTGGCCGGCGTAGGTGTCGATCGCGCCCAGCAGCGCGCCCACGCCGTCGCCGCCGATCATGCCCGGCAGCAGGAAACGGTCGCCTTCGAGCGCCGGACCGGTGCCGACGCTGAGCGCGCTGCGCAGCGGAGGCTCGAAGGAGGGCGGCGAGACTTCGAAGGTGACGCAGTAATCCATTGCCGTTTCCTCGAAATCCTTTTCCCGATGCATCAGCAGCAGCAATTCCAGCAGCAGCAGCCAGGGCGCCTGGCTGGCATTGCGCTCGCCGATCGCCAGCATCGGCCGCAGCACGCCGACCAGGTGGTCGGCCCCGGCCAGCACCAGCTCGCGGCCGCCGCGCCGCAAGGTCTGCAAGGCGTCGAGCAAGACGCTACACCCTTCCGGCGTGGCGCCGGCGATGGCGCTGAACTCGAGCCGCACGACCGCGGCGGGCGAGGGCGCGAGCAGACGGGCCAGCTGGGCACCCGCGCCGGCATCGAGCCGGCCGCTCAGGCTGGCGGTCGGGGTGACGCCGGAAAACGCGCCGCCGGCGGCCAGGCCGTCGTGCGCCGGCAGCAGCGGCTGCCAGGCCGGTGGCGAGGTTTCGAAACGGCTCGCATAGTCGATCGCGATGCTCTCGAAATCCTGCTCGCGCCCCGTGGCCTGGTACAGGTCGAACAGCATCCACCAGGGCAGGCGCTCGGAACCGGCCAGGCTGGCGCGCAGTGCCTGTTCGGCGGCGTCGAGCTGGCCGTTGGCGTAGAGGATGGCGGCTTCCTCGGCGGCCGGCGCGCTGGACGGGCTGGCGGCCGCATCGAGCAGGCTTTCCAGGCCGAGCAGGCCATCGGTGTTGAGGTCGACAAGGGCGCTGGAGGCAGCGCTGGAGGCCACCGCGGGGGCGCGGCGCGGGCTACCCCAGGCGTCGTCGTCGAAGATGTCGGAGGCCATCTCGAGTTCGATCTCGTCGATCTTGGCGGCGGTGGCGCGCGCGATCTCGCGCTGGCGTTCGCGCTCGGCTTCGGTATCGAGCGGCATGCGCGTGCTGGGATTGCCCAGCACGGTCGAGGGATTGCCGGCGCCGGGACGCGGGCTTGCCTGCGCCGCCGCAGGCGCCTCGCTCTTTTTCTTCAGGAAGGAGAAAAATCCCACGTCGTCCCTTGTCTATCGTTCGCCGGTCGAGACAGTAGCACGGCGGCGCGCAACGGGTGGCGCGCACGCCTGCGTTGCATCAAGCATCCGGCAAGCCAGCTCTAGTGTATCCCATGGGAAATTATTCCATAAAAAAAGCATGCGACAGGCGCATGCTTTTTTCGGATTCCGGCGTGTCCTGTTGGAAACGCAGGAAGATCAGTCACCGTAGAGTTTCTGCTTCAGCTCGCGGCGCTGCTGGGCTTCCAGCGACAGGGTGGCGGTCGGGCGGGCGATCAGGCGCGGGATGCCGATCGGTTCGCCGGTTTCCTCGCACCAGCCGTATTCGCCGGACTCGATCGAGGCCAGCGATTGCTGGACCTTCTTGAGCAGCTTGCGTTCGCGGTCGCGGGTACGCAGTTCGAGCGCGTGTTCTTCCTCGATGGTGGCGCGGTCGGCCGGATCCGGCACGAGGACGGTTTCACGCAGGTGTTCTGTGGTCTCGCCAGCATTCTTGAGCAGCTCTTTTTCGAGCTCCTGCAGGCGGTTCTTGAAGAACGCCAGCTGGGCCGGGTTCATGTAGTCGTCGTCGCTCATCGCCCGAATTTCTTCTTCCGTCAGGAGGCGTTCTTCGGGCTGCGCAACGGTGTTCGGTTTCGTTGTTTTGGTCATGACTTCACTTACCTTTGATACGACAGAGTTTCCATTTTATCAGCTAACTCAGCAGTTACCACTGAAGTGGTACGCGCCGGCCGGCTGCCGTAATATGCAACACAGAACCGATGTAGTTTATACCAAACACTGTTCCAGTCCGCGGATAAACACATCTTTCGGTAAATTTTTACCAATAAATACCATCTTGCTGGCGCGGGCTTCGTCGTCCGCCCACTTTGCACCCAGGTCGCTGCCCATGATTTGATGCACACCTTGGAAAACCACCTTGCGCTCCGCGCCAGCCATCGATAACACACCCTTGTAACGCAACATATTGGGGCCGAAGACTTGCACCATGCTGCCGAGGAATTGATCCAGGCGCTCGGGATCGAAAGCGCGCTCGCTCTTGAACACGAAGGCGGCGATGTCGTCGGCGTGGTGGCCGTGGTGGTGGTCGTGGCCATGGTCGCAGGCCTCGGTGTGCACGTGGTCGTGATCGTGATGCTCGTGGCCGTGTTCGTGCGCCTCGTCGGTGCTGAGGAAGGCCGGGTCCAGTTCCAGCTTGTCGTTCAGGTTGAAGCCGCGCAGGTCCAGCACCTCGCTGATCGGGGCGCGGCCGAAATCGGAGGTGCTGATCGGTGCGCGCGGGTTGATGCGGCGGATGCGCGCCTTCAGCGTTTCGACGGCGGCGGCATCGACCAGGTCGGTCTTGGACAGCAGGATCTTGTCGGCGAACCCGACCTGGCGCTGCGCCTCTTCCTGGCGGTCCAGCTGGTCCATGCCGTGGCGTGCGTCGACCACGGTCACGACCGCGTCGAGCAGATAGTGGGCGCCGACTTCCTCGTCGACGAAGAAGGTCTGGGCCACGGGGCCGGGGTTGGCCAGGCCGGTGGTTTCGATGACCACGCGGTCGAACTGGATCTCGCCGGCCTCGCGCTTTTGCGCCAGGTTGGTCAGCGCGACGATCAGGTCGCCACGCACGGTGCAGCAGATGCAGCCGTTGTTCATCTCGACGATCTGCTCGCTCGAATCCTGCACCAGGATCTCGTTGTCGATGTTTTCCTGGCCGAATTCATTCTCGATGACGGCGATGCGCAGGCCATGTTCCTCCTGCAGGATGCGGTTGAGCAGGGTGGTCTTGCCGGCGCCGAGGAAGCCCGTCAGGATGGTGCTGGGAATCAATTCCATATGTCGCTGTCCGTTCAATAAAGCCGCATCGACTGCGGAGAATCGGAGGATTATGCCGGAATTTACCAAATGTCACCACCCGCCTGCTCGTGCCCGGCACGCCGTGCTTGTCGGATAAGGCGGCATGGCGCAGGGCTTATTTTGCTTTGGCGCGCGGGTGCGCCTTGTCGTAGACGGCGGCCAGGTGCTGGAAATCGAGCGCCGTATAGATCTGGGTCGAGGTGATGCTGGCATGGCCCAGCAGCTCCTGCACGGCGCGCAAATCGCCCGAGGATTGCAGTACGTGGGAGGCGAACGAGTGGCGCAGCACGTGCGGGTGCACGTGGACCGGGGTGCCGGCGCGCTGCGCATGCGCTTTCAGGCGCAGCTGGACCACGCGCGGGCTGACGCGGGTGCCGCGCTCGGACAGGAACAGGGCGTTGCCGCCGTCGCGCGCGGGCGGTCGCACCGCCAGCCAGGCCGCCAGCGCCTCGCGTGCCGGGCCGCCGACCGGCACCCGGCGCATCTTGCCGCCTTTACCAGTGACGATGACTTCGCCGGCCTCGAGTTCCAGCCAGCCGAGCGAGGCGGCCTGGCCGTCGCGCGCCGCCACGTGGCTGACGTCGAGCCCGGCCAGTTCCGAGACCCGCAAGCCGCTCGAGTACAGCAGTTCGAACATCGCGCGGTTGCACAGTTCGGCCGGCTCCGGGTGGGCGCTGGTCTGGCTTTCCATCAATTGCACGGCGTCGTCAACGGCCAGCGCCTTGGGCAGGCGCTTGGCGCGGCGCGGTGCGCGCACGCCCTCGACCGGATTCGCGTCCAGGGGTGTCTGGCGCGACAGCCAGTCGAAAAAGCCGCGCCAGCCGGACAGCTTGCGGGCGATCGTGGCCGGCCCCTGTCCCGCGGCGTGCAGTTTGGCGGTGAAACGGCGGATGTCGAAGTGGGTCAGGCGCGCCCACTCGGCGTGCCCGGCGAGCCGGGCCAGTTCGGCCAGGTCGCGCCGGTAGGCCGCGACGGTGTGCCCGGACAGCTGACGCTGGGTGGCCAGCTCGGCCAGGTAGCGGCCGGTCCAGTCGTCGGCGGCCGGGATGTCCATTTACGCCTTCAGCGGCGCCAGCGCGGTGCTGGCGGTCTCGCCGATGTGGACCAGGAAATCGGTGGCCATCGCGGCGTTGAAGCGTTCCGTGTCCGGCGAGCCCAGCACCAGCAGGCCGAAGGCGCTGCCGCCGGCGCGCAGCGGGATCAGGGCGGTGGAGCGGATACCGTCCGCGTCGTCGAGCCAGCGCACCGCCTCGAAATCCTTGTTCGGTCCGCAATACGGCGCGCGCAGGCTGTTGGCGAACAGGCGCAGGTCGTCGCTCACCCCAAGCGCAAACGGGGCGTCCGCATACTCCGGCGCCAGGTTCCACAGGCGCAGGCTGGCCTGGGGCACCATGAAATGCCTGGCCAGGCCCTGGGCCACGGCCTCGGGCCTGGCGGCTGGCGTATCCGCGCGCAGCAGTTGCTGGGTCCAGCCGTGGAAACGGTTGGCGATCGCCGTGTTCTCTTCGCCGCGGCGCATCAGCTCGGCCATGCGCAGTTCCAGCGCGTTGTACTTGGCGCGCATGACTTCCATCTGCCGTTCCTGCAGCGACACCGCCCGGCCGGTCAGCGGGCTCGACAGCTTTACCTCGCCCAGCAGGCCGGCATGTTCTTCGAAAAACTGCGGGTGGTCGAGCAGGTATTGGGCGACGGCGGCGGAATCCAGGGATGCGGTCATGAACGCTCTTGCGAAATGGGTTGACCGCCCATTTTACCTGACCGCAACGCCGGGGCGCAGAGAAAACGCTGCCGCCGCCGCCCGGGCGTGGCGCAGTCGCCATGTCAGAAGCGGTGGCGTATGCCCAGCTGGAAAGCACGCCCGTCGTCGCCCGGCGCCTTGGTGAAGCCGCCCGGGGCACCGGCCGTCGCCGGACTGTACTGGGCCTCGTTGTCGTTGCGGATGAAGGCGGCCACCGCATAGATGTCGGTGCGCTTGGAAAAGAAATAGTTGTAGCCGAGCGCGAACAGCAGGGCGTCGCTGCTTGACGTCGTGCGGTCGCTCTGGTGCGCCACCGAGGCCATGATCCGGTTCGGGCCGATGCGGTAGTGCAGGCCGGCCTGCACGCTGAATGCGTCCTGCTGGCTGTTGACGGTGATGTTGTTGACGAAGACCGTGCGCAGTGCGGCGGCCGTGGCCGGGCCGAGCGGCGCGATCTGCGGCGCGATCTGCGCGTCCCAGCCGGCGATGTAGGTCGGCAGCAGGGGCGAGTTGCGGTTGCGCTGGTCGTGCCAGCCGGCAAAGACTTTCCACGCTCCCCAGGTGTAGGAACCGCCGATGGTGGTGGTGCGCAGGCTGGGCCTGCCTTCGGGATCGTAAGCATGGTTGTGGCCGACGCCGATGTCCCAGCCGCGCGCTTTATAAGTGATGGCCGCGCCCCAGAACTTGTCGTACAGGCCGAGATAGCCGGAACCCTTGCCGGCTATCATGGCCGAGCCGCCCAGGCCCGACGGCAGCGCGATCCGGTATTGCAGCGCGCGCTGCGAGCGGATGTCGGCCCCCAGCACCGTGAAACCGCCGGTGCCGCCGGTGATGCTGCCCCAGGTGCCGCCGGTGCCGACCTCGAAGGTGTCGGCGGCGGCGAACACCTCGTAGCCCGGCGTGTACATGCGTCCCAGCAGGACGGCCCCGAGCGGGGTGACCAGGCCGACCATGCTGGTGCGGTCGAACAGCGCGCGTTCCGGGTTCACGGCCGGTCCGCCCAGCGGCTGCAGCGCCGTGCGCACCGCGGCCAGGACCGGTGGGGGCAGGGCGCCCATGCCACGCGTCAGGTACAGGCCCTGGTTTTCGTTGACCAGGGTCGGGACCTGGGTGCCGGTGTCGAGTTCGACGCGCGCTTCGAGGTTGAAGATCGCCTTCATGCCGCCGCCGAGGTCTTCGCTGCCCTTGAAACCGAGGCGCGAACCGTCGGCGCCGCCGCTGATGACCTTGACCCGGCTGCCGCGCTGCCACATGACGCCGGCGTCGGCGATGCCGTAGAGCTGGACGCTGGACTGGGCCAGCGCAGGGACGGGAAGACAGGCGGGAATGCATGCGGAGGCGCTCGCCAGCGCGGCCAGCAGGTATTTGTTCATCGCATCTCTCCATGGTTAACTGCATTTGCCGAGGCGGCATGAAGCAGCCGGCTCAAGCGTTGTGCGAATCGCACAGGGCCCAGATGCAGCAAGGGCGGACCTGGTTTCCCAGGCCCGCCCTTGCGGATACTTAAGCAGGCGGGAGCGAGTCCCGCGTCAGCTTAGAACGAGTGGTTGATACCCACGTCGTAGTGGTTGATGGTCGGCGTAGCAGCCAGGACGCCGTTGGTGCCAACGATGTTCTTCTTGCGTGCCGCGTCGATGTACAGGTAGGTACGCTTCGACAGGCTGTACTCGTAACCCAGCGAGAACTGCTTGGTCTTCGGGGTGTCTTCCAGCTGCTTCTGGCCATAACCTGCCAGGAACTTGCCCGGGCCCATGGTGTAGGTCGCGCCCAGCAGCCATGCCTTGACTTCCGAGAAGACCGGGCTGATGTGGTCCTGGGTCTGGCGGGAGTAGGTACCCATCAGTTTCAGTTCCGGGGTCAGCGCGAACGAAGCGGCGCCCGAGACGACCTTGCTTTCGACGGCGTTACGCTCGTAAGCCAGCATTGCAGCGGCCGGGCCGTTGTTGTAGGTTGCGGCAACCGAGATCGGGTTGGCCGAACCTTCGGCGTTCGCGGCGTAGGATGCGCCGCCGTTACGGCCGGCGACCGCACCGCCGTTGCCTTCCTTCGAAGCCCACGAAGCGTTGACCTGGAAGCCGTTCGCCACCGGCGAGTTGTAGAACACGGCGTTCGAGATACGGTTGTTGTTCGGCGAGCCGCCGCTGGTGTTGGTGTCCAGCGGTGCCGAGTTGAAGCCGGCGACGCTGATGTCGGTGTAGAAACCAGCCGGGGTCGGCAGGCCATGGAACGGCTCGAACGAACCGACCACTTCCTGGAACGGGGTCAGGCCACGGCCGATACGGACCATACCGAAATCACCCTGCAGGCCGACGCGGCTCTGGCCCTGGAACAGCGGACGGCCGTTGTTTTCGACGGTGCCGGTGTCCGGCTCGTAACGAATTTCCAGTTGGAACAGAGCTTTCAGGCCATTGCCCAGGTCTTCGGTACCTTTGAAGCCCAGGGTGTTGGCAGCACGCTTGCCGATGGCCAGGGTCTGGTCAGTGCGCTTTACCATGCCGGCGTCGAGGGTGCCATAGATCTGCACGGCGGTCTGGGCGTGTGCGACGCCGGCGAAGGCGCCCAGCAGAGCTACTGCCATGAGTGATTTTTTCATCTAGTTCTATCCTTATAAGTTGAATCGAAAGAATCCAGAGAGTATTGAGATTTCTTGTAGTTTCTGAACACTCGGATGCTTGAACCTTAAATGCTTCGCGCATCAAGGTTGTCGGATTAGTCAATTATGACCGTTTCACTTGGTGGAAAGCCAATAAATCCAATCGTGCTGTTGTATTTTCGAAACGCCAGACTGGGTCATACGGGCCCGAACTTAAGCTTTGTTTAAGTTTCCAGAAGTCATCATGCCAGCCTCTGACCACAGCAGTATTTGTGCGGGCTCAAACGGTCGAGGAATCGCAAACGAATCGTGCCGGCACGGCCTTAGACTCTGGCCCATCCGACGCCCGCAGCCCGCATGTGCCGCCGTTTGGCCGTAACGGGTGCCATCGTGCTCGCTTCTGCACGTATTTCCTTGGCGTTTTTAATTTTAAGAAAAAATTAGCGATGGCAAATCGTGAAGAGTTAGCGATCATCCGCGGCGCACGCGCCGGGCGTGCCGAATCCCAGCTGGCACTGGGACGACTGTATCTTTTTGGCAGCAACGGCTTGCCCAAGAGCCTGCCGACCGCGCTGCACTGGCTCGACCGTGCCGCCCAACAGGGGTGTGCCGAGGCCTGGCAGCTGATCGGCAACCACATCCCCTTCGAGCTGGCGCAGCAGAGTCCGCATCCCGTGACCGGCTGGTACGAGCGCGCTTACGAGGGTGGCCTGGTACGCGCAGGCCTGGTCTTCGCCCAGCTGGTGCTCGGACTGCGCGGCGACGCCGGCCACGGACAGCGCGCCAAGGCCTTGCGCGCGCTCGAGGATGCCGGCCGCGCCGGGTTCGCCCAGGCGCAGTGGCTGCTGGCGCGTGAACATGGTGCCGCCGTGCCGGATCCGGCAGGTACGCCCGCGGCCGGACTGGCGGGGCAGGCGCCGGCCGCGACCGGCAAGGCCGGCCAGGGCTGGCTGCGCCAGGCGGCCGACAGCGGGGTCGCGCCGGCCCAGTTCGCACTGCTGGAGCAAGCCTGGGAAGGCGGCGACCACGGCGCCTACCTGCGGCGCGCGCTGCCGCTGGCGCGTGCCGTGACCGCGTCCGACGCCGCGCGAGACGGTGCCTGCGCGCGCCTCGCACCCGACGAAGTGACCCTGCTGTCGCGCTGTGCCCGTCTGGTCGAGGTGGGCACGCCCGGCCACGACGTCAGCGAGGACGAACTGCACACGTTCTGGGAACTGGCCGCGGCCGAGCAGGACCGTCACGCCCAGCTGTCGCTCGGCCTGTGGTGCGCGCGCATGCGCGTGGACGGCAAGCGCATTCCCGGCAGCGGCGGTGCGGCCAACTTCAAGAAGGCGGTGCGCTGGCTGGCGCAGGCCGGCGAGCAGGGCCTGGCCGAAGCCTGGTATGCCTTGTCGCGCATCTATATCAAGCCCGAGTTTTCCCAGCGCAACGTCATGGAGGCACAAAAATACCTGGAGCGTGCCGCCGAGATGGGATACCGGGATGCCCAGCTCGAATGCGGCAATGCGGCCTGGCGCGCGCGCCGGGAAAACGAGACAAATGATGTGCGCGCGGTGTTCTGGCTGCAGAAGGCGGCCGCCCAGGGTTGCGCCAAGGCCGCCGCGGCGCTGCGCAAGATCGCGCCGCGTGCGCCGGATGCCTGGGCCGGGCTGGAGCCGCTGCTGGCGGGACGCGACCTGTCGGCACATCCGCTGCTGGCCGCGCGCCTCGAACTGGCGCTGGTCTTCGGGCTCAGCCGGGCGGAAGCGCTGTTGCTGGACGTCAGGAGCGCCGACCGCGGCCACTGCCTGGTGGTCGACATCCGCGCCAGCTATGGGCGCAGCCGGCGCCGCCTGGTGCTGGTGGAAACGGCGCAGGAGCGCCAGCTGCTCGACCGCGTCGCCCAGGTGTTCGACACGGTCGATTGCGGGCCGGGCGGCCCGGAAGGGAATTACCGGCAGCGGCTGTACCGCCTGCGCACCCTGCTGCCGGATACCGGCAACGATGCGGATTACGGCCTGGCGGCCTAGAACAAGAGCGTCTAACAAAACCTTCAGGGCAAGGGATGCGGCCGGCCGACGCAGCGGCGAAGACAGTACACTTGTACGGCGAGCCGATGCAACGCGGCCATGAAGGTTTTTTTAGGCGCTCTTATTAGAGGTCGATCTCACCTTCGAACACCGTCACGGCCGGACCGCTCAGGTAGACCGGTTCGCCTTCGCCGGCCCAGGCGATGCTGAGGGTGCCGCCGCGCGCGTCGACCCGCACCGGCGAATCCAGCAGAGCGCGCCGGATACCGGCCACCACCGCGGCGCAGGCGCCGGTGCCGCAGGCCAGGGTCTCGCCGGCGCCGCGCTCGAACACGCGCAACTTCACGTGGCCGCGGTCCAGCACCTGCAGGTAGCCGGCGTTCACCCGCTTCGGGAAGCGCGGATGGTGTTCGATCTGCGGGCCGGTCTCCAGGACCGGCGCGGTCTCGACGTCGTCGACCACCTGCACCGCATGCGGATTGCCCATCGAGACCACCGACACCAGCACCTCTTGCGTGCCGGCGCCCTGGCGCACGGTGAGCGGCCACAGCGTGTCGCGGCCCTGGGCCACGGCCTGCAGGCCCTGCGCGTCGAAAGGCACGCGCTGCGGCTCGAGCACCGGCGCGCCCATGTCCACGGTAACGCTGCCGTCCGCTTCCAGGCGCGGGGTGATGATGCCGGACATGGTCTCGACGCGGATCGCCCCCTTCGACGTCAATCCCTTGTCGCTCACGAAGCGGACAAAGGCGCGCGAACCATTGCCGCATTGCTCGACTTCGCCGCCATCGCCATTGAAGATGCGGTAGCGGAAATCGCAGCCTTCGGTGACGGGACGTTCGACCACCAGGATCTGGTCGGCACCGATGCCGAAGCGGCGGTCGGCGATGCGGCGCCACTGCTCCGGACCCAGTTCGACCTGCTGGTTGATGGCGTCGATCACGACGAAGTCGTTGCCGGCACCGTGCATCTTGGTGAATTTCAGTTTCATGGTGGGACTTATTCGTAGAGCGAGGGTTCACCCGGCGGCCGGGTCTTGAAGCGCTTGTGGGTCCAGAAGTATTCGGCCGGATGCTCGCGCACGCGCGCTTCGATGAAGTCGTTCATCCTTTGCGTGGCGGCGATCATGTCCTTGCCCGGGTAGTCTTCCCAGGCCGGATAGAATACCACGCGATAACCTTTGTAATTAGGCAAGAAAGTGGCGATGACCGGGATCACCTTGGCGCCGGTGGCGGCCGACAGGCGCCCCAGTGCGGTCAGGGTGGCGGCCGGAATCCCGAAGAAGGGAATGAAGGAGGCATCCTTTTCGCCAAAATCCATGTCCGGCAACATGAAGTAGGGCAGGCCGTCGCGCAGTGCGCGCAGGATGGGTTTCACGCCATCCTCGCGGGTGAACAGGCGCACCGGGCCAAAGCGCTCGCGGCCATAACGCAACAAATCGTCGAATGCCTTGTTCTTCTGCGGCGAATAAATCGTCGACACCGGGACCACGCGTGCCGCCACGCCGGCCACGTCGAGGCAGACGAAGTGCGGGCACAGCAGGATGGTCGGACCGCTTTCCATCTCGGCCTGCGGCACCGCCGGTTCGATATGGATCAGGCGGCGCAGGCGCGGAATCGGCGCCCACCAGAGCAGCGAACGTTCCAGGATGCTGCGCGAATAGCCCATGAAGTGGCGCTTGGCGATGTCGACGCGCTCGGCCTCGCTCAGTTCGGGCATGCACAGCCGCAAATTGGTCAGCGCGATCTTGCGCCGTTTCGGGATGGCGTAATACATCAGCCAGCCGACGGCATTGCCGATGCGGCCGAGGATGGGAAGGGGCAACCAGTGCAGCAGCCAGAGCAGGGCGATCAGTAACCTCATGCGACGGCCTCGGCGTCCGGTGCGGCGACGCCCTGGGGACGTTTGTAGCGGTTGTAGCTCCAGAAATACTGGGATGGGCAGCGTGCGATCAATTGTTCCATTGCGCGGTTGATGCTGGCGGCCTGTTCGGCCGGCGTGCCGGACAGCTCGCCTTCGAAGGGGACGAAGCGGATCGCGTAGCCGCGTCCGCGCGGCAGGCGTTCGGCGTAGACCAGCAGGATGTCGGCCTTGCCCAGCTGGGCCAGCTTGGCCGGCAGGGTCATGGTATAGGCGTCGCGGCCGAAGAACGGTGCCCACACGCCTTCGCCTTGCTGCGGTACCTGGTCGGGCAGCACGCCGACCGGCTGGCCGCCCTTCAGCGCCTTGACCAGCATGCGCACGCCGGACAGGTTGGCCGGCGCCAGGTGCATGTGCTGGCGCGCACGGGCACCTTCGACCAGCGGCTTGAGCGCGCTCTTGCGCGGCGGACGGTACATGACCGTCAGTTCGACGCGCAGCGACACTTGCTGCGCGGTCAATTCGAAACAGCCCAGGTGCGGTGTCAGGAAGACGATGCCCTTCCCGCTGTCGAGCTGGCGCTGGACCAGCTCCCAGTTTTCCATCGTCACGTGGCGGGTGACGCGCGCTTGTGGCGCACACCAGACAAACGGCAGCTCGACGATGGCCTTGCCGGATTCGGCGATCGCCGTACGCAGCTGGTTGCCGTAGCCGGCACCTGCCAGATTGCTGCGCAGGCGACGGCGGTAAGAGGGGGAACTCAGGTAAACCAGCCAGCCGAGCGCCGCGCCGAGCTTATGTAGCACGGATAGCGGGAACACCGACAGGAGGCGGAACAAAAGAACAAGCATGTGTTGATTCAGGGTAGAGGAGAGACGCCTTGCCTCACCAAAATTTTTTAAGGAGCGTAAAATACCACTTTAGAGCACACCACGCGCTCATCGGCAGGATCCGCGGAGTTAATGACAACTTGCGAAGCGGAATACAAATATCGCTAAAGCGTCGCAGGCATGGTACTGCGGCAATTATTTAACAGTATCAGGAGCCTCAATTGTCTTCGAACGACTACCTCTTCACTTCCGAATCCGTCTCGGAAGGCCATCCGGACAAAGTTGCCGACCAGATTTCCGACGCCATCCTCGACGCGATCCTGGAACAGGACCCGCATGCCCGCGTGGCCGCCGAAACGCTGTGCAACACCGGCCTGGTCGTGCTGGCCGGTGAAATCACCACGCACGCGAACGTCGATTATATTCAAGTTGCGCGCAATACCATCAAGCGCATCGGTTACGACAACACCGACTTCGGCATCGACTACAAAGGCTGCGCCGTGCTGGTGGCCTACGACAAGCAGTCGCCGGACATCGCCCAGGGCGTGGACGAAGGCGCCGGTATCGACCTCGACCAGGGCGCGGGCGACCAGGGCCTGATGTTCGGCTACGCCTGCGACGAAACCCCGGAACTGATGCCGGCTGCTATCTATTACGCGCACCGCCTGGTCGAGCGCCAGTCGCAGCTGCGCAAGGACGGTCGCCTGCCCTGGCTGCGTCCGGATGCCAAGTCCCAGGTCACGCTGCGCTACGTCAACGGCCGCCCGGTGTCGGTGAACACCGTGGTGCTGTCGACCCAGCACGCGCCGGAAATCAGCCACAGCCAGATCGAAGAAGCCGTGATCGAGGAGATCATCAAGCCGGTGCTGCCGAAGGAATGGCTGCAGGACACCCGCTACCTGGTCAACCCGACCGGCCGCTTCGTCATCGGCGGTCCGCAGGGCGACTGCGGCCTGACCGGCCGCAAGATCATCGTCGACACCTACGGCGGCGCCGCGCCGCACGGGGGTGGCGCGTTCTCGGGCAAGGACCCGTCCAAGGTCGACCGCTCGGCCGCCTACGCCGCCCGCTACGTGGCCAAGAACGTGGTCGCCGCCGGCCTGGCGCGCCAGTGCCAGGTGCAGGTCAGCTACGCGATCGGCGTCGCCAAGCCGATCAACATCACGGTCTACACCGAAGGCACCGGCGTCATCTCGGATGAAAAAATCGCCGAACTGGTGATGGAACACTTCGACCTGCGCCCGAAAGGCATCGTGCAGATGCTGGACCTGCTGCGCCCGATCTACCAGAAGAGCGCCGCCTACGGCCACTTCGGCCGCGAAGAGCCGGAGTTCAGCTGGGAGCGCACGGACAAGGCGGCGCTGCTGCGTGCAGAGGCCGGTCTCGCGTAAGTTTCAATGCACTTGGGTCCCTGCCTGCGCAGGGACGACGTGTCTCTGTCACCACTAGATTAATGAGTCGTCGCTCCTGCGCAGGCAGGGCCCCAAGTCCGCAGCCGACTTGCAACAGCACGGGCCCACTCGACGGCCACCCGTGTTAAACTTATGAATTCCGAGGAGCGTTGCGACGAAAAGATTCCTTTTCGCCAGGCTCGGATCATCAACACCGCGCTCACGTTACTTTTTTCTTAACTTGAAAGGAGGGCGTGATGAGCGCCGTACTCAAAGACACTACCCAGGATTACCTCGTTGCCGACATCGGCCTCGCCTCGTGGGGCGAAAAGGAAATCCGCATCGCCCAGACCGAAATGCCGGGCCTGATGGCAATCCAGGACGAATTTGCCGCCAGCCAGCCGCTGAAGGGCGCGCGCATCGCCGGTTCCCTGCACATGACCATCCAGACCGCCGTGCTGATCCGCACGCTGGAAGCCCTGGGCGCGCAAGTGCGCTGGGCCTCGTGCAACATCTACTCGACCCAGGACCACGCCGCGGCCGCCATCGCGTCGGTCGGCACCCCGGTGTTCGCGATCAAGGGCGAAACCCTGGACGAGTACTGGGAATACACCCACCGCATCTTCGAATGGCCGGGCGACAAGCACGCCAACATGATCCTGGACGACGGCGGCGACGCCACCCTGCTGCTGCACCTGGGCGTGCGCGCGGAAAAGGATATCTCGGTGCTGGACAAGCCGGGTTCGGAAGAAGAGATCTGCCTGTTCAACGCGATCAAGGGCCGCTTGGCACGTGATCCGCAGTGGTACTCGAAGCGCCTGCCGGAAATCAAGGGCGTGACCGAGGAAACCACCACCGGCGTGCACCGCCTGTATCAGATGCACCAGGAAGGCAAGCTGGCCTTCCCGGCGATCAACGTCAACGACTCCGTCACCAAGTCGAAGTTCGACAACCTGTACGGCTGCCGCGAATCGCTGGTCGACGGCATCAAGCGCGCGACCG
>Ga0265798_10001452_pt1 | contig 36926 bp, 29 predicted proteins | sample P3T30metagenome_FD_192430 | JGI IMG/M metagenome (GOLD analysis project Ga0265798, IMG submission 192430) | Plant litter microbial communities from East Loma Ridge, Irvine, California - P3 T30 | ecosystem: Environmental > Terrestrial > Plant litter > Unclassified | place: USA: California...
AAGGCAGCTTTAGCTGGAGCGCCCCCAGCAACATAGCCCTTGTAAAATACTGGGGCAAAAAGGCAAACCAAATTCCCGCCAACCCTTCAATAAGCTTTACGCTAAGCGACTGCAAAACCATCACTACACTGTCTTTTGAAGAAAAGGCAGATAAAAATGGCTTTTCGTTTGATTTATTGTTTGAAGGCCTGCCTAAGGAGAGTTTCCGCCCCAAGATCGAAAAATTCTTTGAGCGTATAGCAAACTATCTGCCGTTTTTAAAACAATACCATTTTACCATAGATACCAAAAATACGTTTCCGCACAGCAGCGGCATTGCCTCCTCGGCTTCGGGTATGGCGGCACTTGCCGTTAACCTTATGAGCCTGGAGCGCCAGCTAAACCCTGATATGAGCGATGCGTACTTTTACCAAAAAGCGTCGTTTTTAGCACGTTTAGGTTCAGGCAGCGCCTGCCGCAGCATAAAAGGCAGCACCGTTATTTGGGGCAACCATAACGACACCCCGGGCAGTACCGATTTGTTTGGGATTCCGTTTACCGGTATGCACGATGTTTTTAAAACGTACCAGGATACCATTTTGCTGGTAGATAAAGGCGAAAAACAGGTAAGCAGCACCGTGGGCCACGACCTGATGCACGGCCACCCCTATGCACAAAGCCGCTTTGCACAGGCGCATGATAACCTTACCGCCATTAAAAAGGCGCTTGTTGAAGGCGACCTGGACACTTTTATTAAAATTACCGAGAGCGAGGCCCTTACCCTGCACGCCATGATGATGGCCAGCCAGCCCTATTTTATATTGATGAAGCCCAACACGCTCGAGATAATAAACCGTATATGGAAATACCGCACCGAAACTTCTGTACCTGTGTGTTTTACACTCGACGCAGGTGCAAACGTGCATGTGCTGTATCCCGAAAACGTTGCAGTAGAAGTTTTAGCATTTATTAAAACCGATTTGCTTGGCTATTGCCAAAACAACCAGTACATTTGCGACAAAATTGGCACCGGTGCACAGGCACTTTAATTAAACATTTGTTAAGTTAAACGGCACTGTTAATTTTTACGTACCTTTATACACAAATAGATAGCAACCAAACGCACAATGAAAGGACCGTTATTTTACTCAAAAATATTACTTTTTGGAGAACATGGTATCAATAAGGGCTCTAAAGGGTTGGCCATTCCATACAACTTTTACAACGGCGGCCTTAGGGTAGACGATAACCAGACTGATACCGCCATTAAAAGTAACGCCAGCCTTGCAAGGTTTGTGGATCATCTTGAAAAACTACAGGCCGAAGAGCCGGAGCTGGTTACCTTTGACCTGGCTACGCTTAAGCTTAATGTAGCTGCAGGTATGTATTTTGACAGCAGCATACCACAGGGCTACGGCATAGGCAGCAGCGGTGCGCTTGTAGCAGCTATTTATGACCAGTATGCAAATAATAAAATAACGGTATTAGAAAACCTTACGCAGGAAAAACTACTTACCCTTAAAAAAATATTCAGCCGTATGGAAAGCTTTTTCCACGGCACAAGCTCAGGCCTAGACCCGCTTAACAGCTACCTTAGCCTGCCTATACTTATCAATTCTGCCGACAGCATAGAGGCAACCGGCATACCCATGCAAAACCTTGAGGGCAAAGGCGCCATCTTTTTGCTTGATAGCGGTATTGTAAAAGAAACCGCCCCAATGGTGCAGATATTTATGGAAAGCCTTAAAGACAAGGGTTTCCGTGCCATGCTTAAAAACCAGTTCCTTAAATATACTGATGCTTCTATCGAAAGCTTTTTGCACGGCGATGTAAAATCGTTGTTCAGCAACACAAAAAAACTTTCTAAAGTTGTGTACAACAACTTTAAGGCCATGATACCGGAGCAGTTTCATGAACTGTGGCAAAAGGGCATTGAGAGCAACGATTACTACCTAAAACTTTGCGGAAGCGGCGGCGGTGGTTATATTTTAGGTTTTGCACCCGATATTGAGCGTGCTAAAAAAGCCCTTGAAGGCCATAAGGTAGAGGTGGTTTACCAGTTTTAAATGATGGAATTTGCTGCCTTAAAACTACTAAAGAGTTTTATTGATGGGCTGTTTATAGGTTTTGGCATCTTACTGCCTATATTTTGCCTGATTAAAACCGGCAATCTTAAAACCCTGCATTTAAAGGAGGTTTTTATTCTTACTGCAGTACAAACCATACGCATTAGCGGTATTTTTTATGCGCTGCTGCATTTACCTGACCTGTATCGTACTTATCTTGACCAAACAGGTTATGAACAAACTGCCGTAGTAGGCGATTTGGTGCCACGCCAAATACTGCTCTTTAGGTTTTATCCGCCTGTGGCCTACCTTGTATTTACCCAGCTTCTTTGGTTTAAAAAGTTATACCTGCATAAGGCCATATTAATCGTGTTCTCAATTTTGCTGTTAACAGTGCCCCTTTGGTTTCAAATTTCTGCTATGCTACGCCTTTCCGAAGCAGACTATATCGGGCCACACTGGCTTGCAATTTGGATTAACATCCTGAAATATGCATTGCAAGATACGCTACTATTCTTTTTTACAATCTCTATACTATTACTGATAAGCGGCAAACTAAAGCCCCTTAAAACAGCATAACACTTATTTTTATGGAATTCCAGATCACACAACTGCTTCACGTTCTTTTCGAATCGCTTTTTATCGGCTTTGCCCTTATTGTACCCATACTGTCACTACTAAAAACGAGCAACCTTAAAACACTGCGGTTTAAAGAGTTGTTCATACTCCAAGGGGTACAGGCCATACGTGTTGCGGGCATCATGAACCTGCTCCTCGTGCTTCCGGATGCTTACAGCGTATATATTGAGCAGCATACAGTGGGCATTACCTACCCTCTATCGTTCCAGCTGTTTACGTTTTATCCCACAGTTGCCTATTTTATACTTACACAATTGTTTTGGTTCAAAAAGCTGTACATAAAAAAGGCAGCCCTGATTACGCTTTGTATAGTGCTGCTCATCCTGCCGTCAGACTGGATGCTTACCGTACTGGCCACTCTTGATGCGCCTCAGGTAGAATACATTCCGGCAACATGGAGGCTGCATACCGCCGGCACACTGGCGCGAGTGGCGCTTAACGTAATGATTTTCTTTTTTATAACCTTTATGCTGATGACTATAAGCGGCAAAATGAAGCAGTTTGCAGAAAAGCAATAATTCCTGCCGGGCTTAATGCATGCAGCCTACGTAGACAGAACTTTTTACCGTAAAGGCTTTTTGCTCACCTGCTTTAAGAGCACTAAGCGCACTATCGGCACTTTTTTCCGATTCATAAATACCTGCCACTAAGGCAATGGTTTTTTCTTTTGCATTAGGCTGGTACATGTTAAGGTATTCAAGGCTTGTTGTGCGCGACGGAAACCGCCTTGGGAAATAATCGCCTGCATAAATATCATCTTCGTCATCTTCGGGCAGTACAATCATATCCTTGGTTTTGTCAAAATAACGCCCCATGGTGTCTATTTCCAAAGCTTGCATGTTGTGCAGCCTGAACATTTTTTGGTGCAGTTGGTTATAGCTTGTGCTGGTATCGGCCACCACAATAAACATTGTTTGGTAGTCGGAGTCAGTTTGTATCGTGTCAGATGATGCGGCTTCAGAGGTGTCTTTTTTGGAAAGGTGTATGGACTCAGCAGTTGTTACAGCCGCAGTTTCTTTACGGGATGCATCGTTACAGCCTATAAACATAAAGGAAGCCACCAACACACAATACAGGTTTTTCATAGCATAAATTTTAAACTAATGTAGTAAAAACAGCAATGTAATGCCCAACCCCACCTGTATTTTTTAACTGTTTTACCGTTACTTTGCTACAATAAATACAGTATTTTATATTATTTGACAAGCGTTTCCTTACACTAAAAGTTAAAGTTGGAACCGGCGCGCAACCCATGCCGTTTATATACATCTAATGGTTTTAAAACATTTTATATTGCCATGAAACTAAAATTTATTTCCAAACTGGCGCTGTGCATCGGTGCAGCCATTGCTTTTACGTCATGCGACATTGATGACGATAACAACAACACCAATCCACCTGCTGAAACTGTAGCATATGGGGTTATTGTAAATGCCAGCCCTAACAGCGGCGACTTGTATTTTTTTGCTGACAGCAACCAGGTAAACAACACCGGGCTTAGCTATACCGGGGCTAACGGGTATTATAACTTTTTACCCGGAAACCGCCAACTGAGCATTAAAAATGCGGCGGGCACCGTACTGGCTACCGATAGTATTACACTTACCGCCGGACAGTATTTTAGCACATTTGCCGTTAATACTTTTGATAATATTGAATTGGTTTCCTATACCGATTCATTGCGCTATCCTGCGGCTAATAAGGCTTATTTACGTTTTATAAATCTGTCGCCGGATGCCAACGGAATTACCATAACCAGCCCAACCGCTACTTATGCCACAGGCCTTACCTTTAAGCAGTCAACAAACTTTATAGAAGTACCGGGTGGTACATACGATTTTACTTTTTCCGGCACTGCAAGCGGCGACAGCCTGTTTACAGATACGGCTGTAAACCTGTATAGCGGACACATTTACACCATTTATACTAAAGGGTTTGCATCACCTGCAACAGGCAGTAATGATACTTTTAGTACTGAAATACTGAGAAACTATTAATTCTGGATTCTATTTTAAAAAGAAAGAGGCGCTTTAGGGCGCCTCTTTTGATTTTTCTAAAATCTTTTCTTCGGGTCTTGATAATTTGTAAAAAAGTTGATTAGAATAATCTTGTTATTCTGTACCTTATAAAACAAGGTCACTTGTTCAACAATCACAATTCCTCTTATGTTTTTTTGAAGGTGCTGTAAAGAGCCTATCTCAGGCTGGGCTTTTAAAAGCTCAATAACATCATATACTTTATAAGCAAATTTGCGGGCACTTTCCATACCCCAATTTTCCAATAGATATTCTGCGATTTTGTCAAATTTATTACTGGCTCTCCTATTCCAATAAATACTTAAAGCCATTTACTATGCCTTTGCTTCATTTCTTCATGCGAAATCAGATTTACGGGATTATCACTTTCCTCATCTGAAAGCAATAACTCTTGTCGCTGCTCTTCTGATAAGGAATTCCATAAAGTACCGTAACTCTTACCCTCCGTCTTAATTAAATTAAAAAAGCGCTGTAATACCGTTTCATCAGTAATACTGTCAATAAGGTTGTGCAGTTCGTTTTTAAGTTCTATAGCGCTCATAGCCTTTGCATTTATACAAATATAAACAAATTTTTAATGCCATTTATTGCTTAAACTTTGCCTGTTTACTACGCTGTTCCAACTACCGCCTCCGCCGCTATAAACCCACCCGTCCATGCGTTTTGAAAATTGAACCCGCCGGTAATAGCATCAATATTCAAAACCTCTCCTGCAAAATACAGGTTTTCATACAGCTTGCTCTGCATGGTTTTAAAGTTGACTTCTTTAAGGGCAATTCCACCGGCCGTAACAAACTCTTCCTTAAAGGTGCTCTTGCCATTAACCTGGTATTCGCCCTGCGTAAGCTGCCCGGCAAGCGCCTGCAACTGGTTTTTGCCTAAATCGGCCCAGCGCGTATCGGGGGTTATGCCGCTGGCAATAATAAGGCTCTCCCACAACCGCTTAGGAAAATCAAACGGGCATAGCTTGCCCACCGTTTTTTTAGCATGTTCCAGCTTAAGTTCTTTAAGTGTATGCTCGCATTCGGCAAACTCAACATCATTAAGCCAGTTGACTATAATGGCAAAGCGGTACTCCTTATCGGCCAGTTCGCGGGCGCCCCAGGCAGATAAACGTAATATACCCGGCCCGCTCATGCCCCAGTGGGTAATAAGTGTTGGCCCACTGGCTTCAAGCTTACTGCCCTTAACCCTTACCGTAGCCAGTGCACTAACACCCATAAGGTCTTTTATACGCGGGTCTTTTATATTAAATGTAAAAAGCGATGGTACGGGCGGCACAATACTGTGCCCAAGTTCCTGCATCATTTCCCACATTTTAGGGTTGCTGCCTGTAGCCATAACCAGTTTTGGAGTTGTAAAAACCTCGCTTTGGGTGGTTATCTTCCAGTGGGTTTCAGCGTTATAAAGCTGTTGAATGCTTTGTCCGGTAAGTATATCTATCTTATATTTCTTTGCCTCTGCTAAAAAGCAGTCTATTATCGTCTGCGAGCTGTCCGTAACCGGAAACATTCGCCCGTCTTCCTCAATTTTAAGCGCCACTCCGCGCTTTTCGAACCACTCAATGGTATCGCCGCTGCAAAAGCGGTTAAAAGGCCCCCGCAGCTCCTTTTCGCCGCGCGGATAAAACTTAACCAGGTCGTTTGGTACAAAGCATGCATGCGTAACATTGCACCTGCCCCCACCCGATATGCGCACCTTGCTCAGCACCTCTTTACCGCGTTCTAAAATGGCTACCCTTAGGTTAGGGTTGCGCTCATTGATGTTTATGGCGGTAAAAAAACCTGCTGCCCCGCCCCCAGCTATTATCACATCATAATTTTTCATAGCCTTTCGGGGTAATCGCTTATTATTCCGTCTACACCCAGCGCTTTTACACGGGCAATATCTTCGGGTTCGTTAACTGTCCAGGTATATATTTTGTAGCCTGCCTGCTGTGCCTTGGTTACGTTGCTTTCGGTAAGCAGGGTAAAATGCGGGTGCAGGGCTTTGGCATTAAATTCTTCTGCCCACTCCCATGCCTGGGTAACGCTGGCCTGCGTAAGGATGCCCAGATGCACATTAGGGTTAATGCGGCTCATGTTTTGCAGTTCCTCCCGCTGAAAGCTCGATACCGGCAAACCGGCATAGCTATACCCTTTTTCATTTACATAACGCTCAATAAAATCGCTTACGGGCCGTGCCGTATGGCGGCCTTTCATCTCGATATTTACCACGCAGTTTTTTCCTGTAATTTCAAAAACCTCGTCAAGCGTAGGTATGGCATGCCCTCCCGTAACGGTTAATGCTTTTAAGTCTGTAAGCGATAATTTGTGCACCTCGCCCGTGCCATTTGTTACTCGGTCTACGGTAAAGTCATGCAGCACCACAAGCTCGCCGGTAGCACATATGTGCACATCTAACTCAACGGCATCGCAGCCCATTTGCAGGGCCTTTAAAAACGAGGCAAGGGTATTTTCGGTAACGTGGGCTTTAGCGCCCCTGTGGCCTATTTTTAGCATCTAATTGCAATTTATATGCAAAGATACTTTTTTGATTCAGGATTGAGGGATTGTTTGATGATTGAACTTAAAAAATTGACTTACACTTAAATAACCATGGCAATATTTACAAATTATAAGACAACCCCAGGTTTATATAAAATGTACCGTTGCTGGCGGCTTTAAACACATAATTATCAAATTTTTTATTGATTTCAGAAATGCGCGAACTTGCTATGTATTTATAACCGGTTTTTAGCGTACCTACAAAACCCTTTAAAAAATAATGCTCATAGGTAAGGCCATTCATCAGTTCCATTTGGTTAAACATATAGGTTTTACTACTGTTGTTAAACCCATTAAGATAAAAGCTGGTGGTACTTAGCTCTGTACCCACAGAGAGCCTGCCGTCTCTAAACATATCTCTTTTAATAAAAACCCGTTGCGGTAAAATAACATCAAGCACCCACCCACCTTTAAAATGATGTTCATAGCTAAATGTGGGCACTACCGGCACTATCGAGGCAGGATCTACTATAGCCAATAACCCTAACGTCATCTTGGTGGTGGCATTTGCCTTAAGCACAAGCGTAGCCGATGCCAGGCCCGTTATACGCTCAAAACCATCGCTGCCGCCGGTAGGTATAGCACTGGCCGAAAAAATGGCCATTTTGCCAAACACTGTCGAAAAATGAGTTAGGCTAAGCCCGGCGGCAAAGTAATGCAAATCATTAGTTTGCCGTACGGGGTCAAAGCTGCCGCCTTCAACTTCGGCATGTATAAAATTATAAAACAGCCCTGTGCTAAACACCCATTGCTTAGATTTTATAAAGTTTACATTAGCGCTTACCCGTGCCTGGTATAACTGTGTAACCCGGCCTTTGGGCAAATCAGCGCCATTTAATTGTGGCTTATAATTATAGGGTGCATCATACCTGAACTCTGTATTTATAAGCCTTGTAAACGGAAACTTATCGGCGGCATAGCGCACTGCCTGCGCGGGTATACTGTCCTGCGTTTGCGCCCGGCCGGCAAGGCACGCTAAAAAAAGTATGGCGCCTGTTAATAGGGTCTTGGTCATCTGTGGGTAATTAGGTGTTATAAGGCCCGCAGTGTGGCGGTAAAATAATCCAGTAAAAAAACGCGGCTGCAAAACTGCTTTATATTGTGTTGCGCTATAAGGCCTTTATGGCTGGGGCGGTATTGGTCCTGCGGGCCGGCTATAAACACAAGCCACACTTCTTTTGCTTTTTTAAGGCGCTTAAACCTTTTTGTTTCTTTTAATATTTGCGGCAGGGCTCCCCTGTCTTCATGCCCATAAAAACAAATACCGGCCATGCCCTCGTGGCTGTTTACAATACTTACCCTGTGCCTAAAGGGGTCTATAAACTGCAGGTCGCCCTCAAAAGATTCTTTAAATCGCACCAGGTCGGCTGCCTGTACCATAAGCACCTCTTCCTGTTCATGCGGAAGGCCCAGTGTGTGAATCTGCCCCGCCAGGCGCATCATGTCGTTTAAGCTCATATGTTGGTTTTTTGGCAAAGGAACATCTAATGATAAACGGCGCTGCCTTATTTATACCAAACACCCCATATTTTATACAAAAGGGCTTAAAACGGGTTTTGGTATAATAATAAGGCGGTTTTGTACAATTTAAACTGACACTGGTAAAACACGCGTACCTTTGTATTTATAATGCTATAAAAATGGGTAAAAAGAGCATCAGCGAAAAAAACAAAAAGCTAATCAGGATTATTACCGAAGACCGTTACCGGATAGTGAGGCACATAATATTGCTTGCGGCCTTTTTTATGCTGCTGCAAAGCGCCCGGATAATTTTTCACATGGGCGATAAAGAAAAATTTTACGGCAACTATGGCATGTACCAGGCCTTACTGCCTTTTGTTATTTTTACCACTATACTGTACATAAATATTTATTTGCTTATGCCTATATTTTTTAAGGGTAAGTATATACAATACCTATGGCTTGTAATAACAATAGTAATGGTGGGGTTACTCCTTCTGCGCTATATTTCAGATATCTTTTTAGACCCATACCGCATAGCGCCTAATGATGACAAAATAGACTCGGCTGCTGAGCTTGTTTCCGCCACTATTTTTGTAATTCCTATTGTTTTAGCTACCAGCACCGCGCGCCTTATGCAAAAGTGGATACGCGACCGCGAGCGCATTAACGAGCTGGATAAGCTAACGGTAAATATGGAACTGGATGCGCTGAAGAACCAGATAAACCCGCATTTTTTGTTCAACATGCTTAATAATGTAAATATGCTGGTAAAAACAAGCCCGGATAAGGCATCATCAGTAATACTTAAGCTATCAGAATTTTTGCGCTACCAGTTGTACGAAAACAATGCCGCAACTACATCGCTCATGCAGGAGTGCGCATTTCTTTCTAATTTTTTAAACCTTGAAAAAGTGCGCCGCGATAATTTTACGTTTACCGTTACCTGCAATACCCCGGGCAGTAACCCGGCCAATATACTTATACCGCCCAACCTGTTTACCACTTTTGTAGAAAACGCCATAAAACACAGTGTAGACCTTACCGGTAATGAAGCCTACGTAAACATTGTAATAAATGCCGAAAACAACATCCTGACTTTTAGTTGTACCAACTCTCAGGACCCGGATGACACCTACACCGAAACGCAAAGCGGCGGCCTTGGCCTGGTTAATGTAAAGCGCAGGCTGCAACTGCTGTATGCAGATAAATATACACTGCAAACCCAGGATGATACTACTACCTATAACATAAACCTTAGCATTCCGTATGACGTGTATTATAGTAGATGATGAACCCCTGGCCCGCGAAGGGCTTGAGGCTATGATAGCCGAAATAAGCCAAGTGCAGGTGCTGGGCAAATTTGCAAATGCGCCCGCAGCCCTCAAATTTTTAGAAGAAAACACACCCGATGTTGTGTTTTTAGACATACAAATGCCCAAGGTAACCGGGCTGGAGTTTGCCACGCAGCTACCTAAAAACACACTGGTTATTTTTACAACGGCCTACTCGCAATATGCGTTGCAAAGCTATGAGCTTGATGCTATAGATTACCTGCTAAAGCCCCTTGAAAAAGAAAGGCTGCAAAAAGCAATAAACAAGGCTGTTATTTATAAATCATTACTGTCTGACGCAACCGAAAAAACGGTAGTGCAGGAAACCGGCAAAGAATATTTATTGGTAAAGGCCGACCGCCGGTTTTATAAAATAAATTTTGGCGATATACTTTTTATAGAAGGGCTTAAAGATTATGTAGTGCTGCATACCGCAAAGCAAAAGCTTATAACCGCCATGAATCTTAAAACTATACAGCAAAAGCTGCCTCCCCTTCAGTTTTTGCGTGTTAGCAAATCCTATATTGTAAATATGGCCGTAATAGATTCTTTTGATACCTATAACCTGTATATCGGCGAGCATGAAATACCCATAGGTGAAGTATATAAAACAGAATTTTTTTCACGGTACCTCAACGGCGCGGAAGAATAAAAAAAGCCGCGGGTTCATCAATCCCGCGGCTTTCACTATCAATAATAAACTTAACTTAATTTTTTACCACCTTAATGGTTGTAGCATCATCGCCTGCGGTTACTTTAGCAAAGTAAACACCTGCAGCAAGTGCAGAAGCATCTACTACAGCCTGGCTGCCGTTAGCATTATGGTTAAGAACAACCTTACCGCTAAGGTCTACTATCATAACGTTGCTAATTAGGGCATTGCCCGCAGCAAACGTCCATGCGCTGTTAGATGGGTTAGGATAAGCCACAACCGTTGCAGCTGTAAAGCCTGCAACACCGGCAGTAGGCGCTGCAAAAACAAACGCACCTGTAACCCTGTTAAACGTAACGCTGTAAGTACCTGCAGGTATGGCCATATTGCCACCATCGGTTACTATGGTTGCAGTGCCGCTTGGGTATTCGGCAGCGCCCCATGTAGTACCCCAGTCATTATTAAGACGGAACTTCATTTCTGAATTACCTTCACCATCCGGTGCAAATGTTACGCTGTTAACGCTATAGTTAACGCCGTCTGTAGTGGTCATGTTAGTATCTGTACCCCAGCCGCCTACGCCACTGCCTGTAATGCTGATAATAACATAGTTAAAGCTGTAAGCGCCGGTTGTAGCGTTAAATGTAACATTGTAGCTGTTTGCCGGAACCGCAATGGCCGCTCCGCCCGCAGTAGCTGTGCCCGTAGGGAAACCAGCTCCGCCCCATGCTGCTCCGTTTACAGAAAACGTAGCTGTAGCATCGTTAGCCACAACAACATTGTTAGAATTGTATGTTACACCGTCCAGCGTAAAAAATGAAGCTACCGTGCCACCCACGTTTGCAGTTACCGTAGCAAAGTTACCTGCTGCCTCAAAGTTATATGCAAGCGTAGTAAGGTTAAAGGTAATGTTGTAAAGCCCAGGTTGAGATGGTATGTTGCTACCACCCTGAACGCCTGTACCGCTTGGCCATGTGGTTCCGCCCCAGTCTACCGCCCATGCATTGTCTTTACGGAATTTAACCGTGCCCGTAGTAAGCGTAAAATTTTCGATGGTATAGATAACACCATCTGTTGTAGTAAGGTCAGTGTCTGACGCCCATGCTGTTGGGGTTGCATCTCCAATAATCCCGATGCTGGTAAACTGTGCCTTCATCATTGCAGTACCCGCCATGAATACTGCACAAACCATAAGTAATTTTTTCATCATAAAAATAATTAATAAAGTGTTAGAAAAACGTTTTCGTAAAAATATTAAAAAAAAATGCCTGATACTGCATTCCTTTCTCTTCGATAAGTAAACAAACAATTTTACCCGATGCAACTACCACAAATACAAATATTTATGAATTAGCTGTAGTGTTTTTGTTGCATCAGGTAAGCTGTTTTTACAGTTGTTTTTGCTGCTTACAAAGCTCCAATATACTATTGTGTAAGCACCCAGTACTGCCACGGGTTTGCTTCAACCTTCTGGCCCTGGGTAAAGCTCACTTTTTCACCGGTCATATAGTTAGTATACGTACCTGCTACAGGCATGTTAAAGCCTATGGTACTGCCTTTAAGATTGGCCACATAAATTACTTTTTTGCCATCTTTTTCGCGCTCAAACGCCAGTACAGATTCGGTATCGCTGGTAGGCAAAAGCTTAAACGATGCCGCATTTTTACCACCGTTTAGCGCGGGGTTTTCGTTTTTAAGCTTGCCCAGCTTTTCATACACGGCAAACATTTTACCTACATTTTTATCAATAGGGTCCTGCTCAAAAAACTTAATGCGCTTTTTTACGTCATATTCCTGTCCGGTATAAATAAGCGGCATGCCCGGCATGGTATACGTAAGTGCGGCAAACGCCTCAGCGCCACCATCAAGCCTTTCATATTCGGTTCCGTTCCAGGCATTCTCGTCATGGTTGGTTGTAAAGTTCATGAAAATGTCATCAGCTTCATATTTTCCCGGCCTTTCGGCCAGAAACTTCTTAAGGTCAGCTACTGGTTTTTTACCCTTGGCCACATCATTCATAAGGTGGTGCGCCACCCAGCCATAGCCCATATCAAACTGGCCTTTAAACAAGTATTCCTTGTCGCTTTCCATAAGCATGAATACCGGCTTGACCTCTTTTAATTTCGGAATGGCATAATTCCAGAAATCCGTAGGCACGTTATCGGCCACATCACAACGGAAACCATCTACACCCTGCTCTTTAACCCAGTACAGCATTTCTTTCATCATGGGCTCATACAGCACCTTGCTCTTATAATCAAGGTGGGCCACATCCGTCCAGCCCCATGGCTCGCCGGTCTCTGGATTTAGCGGGTCAGTCACTTCGCCTTTTTTATTTTTCTCATAATATTCAGGATGCTCGGTAATCCATTTGTGGTCCCACCCCGTGTGGTTGGCTACCCAGTCCAGTATTACATACATGCCGTTATCATGCGCGGTTTTTACCAGCTTCTGAAAATCCTCCAGCGTACCCAAGTCCGGGTTAATGGCGGTATAATCGGTAATGGCGTAGTAGCTGCCCAGGTATTTTTTCTTTTCGGCCGGGTCAGTAATATCCTCAATAGACTTATCCGCAGTGGCCTTGCGGCGCTTCATCGAGATAGGGTATACCGGCATAAGCCAGATAACCTTAACGCCCAGCTTTTTAAGCTGCGGTATATCCTTTGTAAATTCGTTAAATGTGCCTTCCGGCGAATAATTCCTGATGTTGGCCTCATAAATAACGCTGCTTTCCATCATGGCATCGCTTACCGGTGCAATGTTGCCGGCCTCGGCTTTTGCCACGGGTTCAGCCCCTTTTTTATCATCCCTACAGCCTGTGGCTAAAAGCACCAGCGCCATAAGGGTTATTATTGATTTTTTCATGTATAGTAGTTTTGATTATAGCTATTTTAACTCCAGTACCAGTACGCTTTTCGCCTCGAGCGTAAGGGAGCTGCTCACATCTACGGTTTTTCCGGTAATTACATCGGTACCATTTTTGTGATTTTTTATGCTCTCGGCAAAGCGGGCCGTGTCAAACGTTTTTGCTTCAGGGGCGTTGTTAACCACCACCATTACGGTTTCTTTGTCGTTGTAGCGGAAGTACACATACACGTTGTTATCCGGAATGTACTGCTTGGTTTTACCGGTGTGTATTACCTCTTTACCCTTTCTCCAGGTAAACAGTTTTGATGTAACATCAAAATATTGCTGCTGCTGTGCGGTACGGCCTGCTTTTGTAAACGCATTGTTGGCATCGCCTACCCAGCCGCCCGGCATATCGCGCCTAATGTCGCCGTCGCCTTTGCCTTTATCACCGGCCATACCTATTTCACTGCCGTAATACAACTGCGGAATACCGCGCTCTGTAGCCAAAATTGCCATGGCCATCTGGTACTTTTTAAAGTCGTTTTTGTATATCTCGTTAATGCGCCCCGTGTCATGGTTTTCGGCAAACGTCAGTACGCTGTTTATGTTGGGGTACAAAAAGTCGTTGGCCAGGTTGTTATACATTTTCATCATGCCCCTGTCCCAGCCGGCATCGTCTTCGTTAAAGGCCTGTGCCAATGCATCCATGCCTGTAAAGTCCATTACGGTAGGCAGGTGCGAGTTGTAACTTTCTATAGCGCCAATCTTGCTATCTTTTTGCCAGTAGGCCATTTGCGCCTGGTCGTTCATCCATACCTCGCCCGCAATATTAAAATACGGGTACTCATCGGTAATGGCTTTTGTCCATTTTGCAATGCCTTCCTTATCGTTATAAGAATATGTATCTACCCGGAAACCATCCAAATCAGCATACTCAATCCACCAGATGGCGTTTTGGGTCAGGTAGTTCAGTACAAGCGGATTACTCTGGTTCAGGTCGGGCATGCTGCTTACAAACCAGCCGTCTACGCACTGGCGCTTGTCAATAGTCGCCGCATTGGTATCAAATTGCGTAGCCATGCGGTAATTGCTTTGCGAATACCCCGGAAACTGGTGCACCCACTCATACGTGGGCAGGTCTTTATACATCCAGTGCTCGCTGCCCCAGTGGTTGGTTACATAGTCCAGTATCAGCTTCATGCCGCGCTTTTTTAGCTCAGCCGAAAGGCGCAGGTAATCTTCGTTAGTACCATACCGAGGGTCTATATTATATACATCGGTCTGGGCATAGCCATGGTACGAGCCGCGCTCATGGTTGTCCACACACAGGGGGGTGTTCCAAACTGCCGTAGCGCCCAATTGCTGAATATAATCCAGGTTTTTGATGATGCCCTCAATATCGCCGCCGTGGCGCCCGTTAGGGTTGTCGCGCTTTACTTTTTCGGCAGTACCTTTAGCATTATCATTATCAGGGTTGCCGTTAGCAAAACGATCGGGCATAATAAGGTACACCGCATCTTTAGATGTATAGCTCTGGCGTGTGGCCGAACCTTCTTTACGGGCTTTTAGCTCATACTTTTGTGTAAAGGCAACCTTGTTTTTGCCGTCTTTAAACGAAAACGTAAGCTGTTGCGCCGGTACATTCTTAGTGTCTATCGTAACAAAAACATAGTTTGGGTTCTCGGTCTTAACCACGTTGTTTATAACCACACCATTACTTACAGATGGCGTATACTGCGCTATATTTTTGCCATAAAACATAACCTGAAGCTCAGGGTTGTGCATGCCGGCCCACCAAAAGGGCGGTTCAACCTTTTCGGCCTGCGCCGATGCAAAGCCTGTTGTAAAAAGTAGTAATAAAAGTAATTTTTTCATAGTGATTAGCCTCACCCCCAACCCCTCTCCTAAGGAGAGGGGAGATTGGAGCGTGAAAATTAAAAGTTTATATAACTCGTCTTTGAGTGAAGTTCCTCCCTCCCTTTTGGGGAGGGTTGGGGAGGGTCTTTTATACCGTTACCAGCTCATTAGGCTGTACCGTTACCTCTTTACCGTTAACCACTACTTTTAGGTCGTGGCCACCCTCAAGCGTAAAACGTGTTTCGCCCGGATGAACCGATACCTTAAGCACCTGGTTGCGGAAGTTTATCTTAAAGCTATAGCCCTGCCATTGCTCCGGAATCCTCGGTTCAAAGTGTAGCGTATCGTTTTTAACGCGCATACCGCCAAAGCCCTCTACAATACTCATCCAGGTACCGGCCATGCTGGTTATGTGCAGGCCTTCCTCCACCTCTTTGTTATAATCGTCAAGGTCAAGGCGCGAGGTGCGCAAATAGAACGTATAGGCCTGTTCCATCCTGCCAAGTGTGGCAGCCTGTATGGAGTGTACGCATGGCGAAAGGCTGCTCTCGTGCACCGTTAGCGGCTCATAAAAATCAAAGTGCTTTTCAAGCTGCGACTTGCTAAAGTGGTCTTCAAAAAAGTAGAAACCCTGCAGCACATCAGCCTGCTTAATGTAAGGCGAACGCAGTATCCTGTCCCAGCTCCATTTCTGGTTTATCGGGCGATGGGCTTTGTCTAACTGGCTCACCGGAATCAGCTCCTTATCCAGGAAACCGTCCTGCTGCAGGTACACGCCAAACTCATCGCTGAATGGCAGGTACATGCTGTCGGCCACTTTTTGCCATTGGCGTACCTCGGCGGCGTCCAGGTTAGTGATGCTCATAATGCGCTCGTGGTCGGCAGCATACTCGTTTTTAACACGGGCAAGCTGCTCCACGGCATAGTCAATACACCATTTGGCAATATAATTAGTATAGAAATTGTTATTTACGTTGTTTTCGTACTCGTTAGGACCTGTTACGCCCAGTATTACATACTTATCCTTACCGGCGGCAAAGGTTGCCCTCTGGTACCAAAAGCGCGCAATGCCTATCAGCACTTCCATGCCTTTTTCAGGTATGTAGCTGTAATCTCCGGTAAAGCGGTAGTAGTTGTAAATAGCAAAGGCAATAGCCCCGTTACGGTGAATTTCCTCGAAGGTAATTTCCCACTCGTTATGGCATTCCTCGCCATTCATGGTTACCATAGGGTATAGGGCAGCACCGTTTGTAAAGCCCAGTTTAGCGGCATTTTCTATGGCCTTACCTAACTGGTTGTGCCTGTAGGTCAACAGGTTTCTTGCCACCTGCTGGTCTTTGGTAGCCATGTAAAAAGGTATACAGTAGGCCTCCGTATCCCAGTAGGTAGAGCCTCCGTATTTTTCGCCGGTAAAGCCTTTAGGGCCAATATTAAGCCTCGGGTCTTTGCCCAGATAGGTCTGGTTAAGTTGGAAAATGTTGAAACGGATGCCCTGCTGTGCCTTTACATCGCCCTCAATGGTAATATCGGCCATTTCCCAGATGCCGGCCCATGCCTGTTTTTGCTCTTCTAAAAGGGCATCATATCCTTTGGCTTTCGCCGAAGCAATAACCGCCTTCGCAGCATTGATAAGCTCCGCCTCAGGATGGTTGGTCGATACCGTGTAGCCCCCAAATTTAATAATTGTTGCTGTGTCGTTTATATTAGCCTCTACTGTATAGGTAAGCTGTATTTTCTTGTCTGTTTTTTCCACTTCCGTGGGAAGCACCTGCGCATCTATACCGTTAACCAGTATGCTGTTGTGCATATAGGTGGCCGCGGTAAAGTGCGTTTTAAAAGTACGGGCGGTTACAAAGGCCTCGTTGCCGTGGTGTTGCGAATCAAGGGGCTCCCAAAAGGTTTCCTCCCAGTTGGCATCCATATTTTTAACGGCACTGTCTACACACGGGGCAAACGTAATTTGCGCGCTGCGGTTAAGCGGGGTAACGTTATATTGTATAACACCCAGCTCATCCTGCACCAGGCTTAAAAAGCGTGTTACGTTTACAGCAATCTCAGCACCGTTTTGCAACGTAGCCTCAAAAGAGCGGTTGTACCAGCCCTCTTTCATGTTGAGCTCGCGCTTAAAGTTGCGCACGCTGCATGTGGCAAGGTCCAGCATTTCGCCGTTAACCTGCACATCTATGCCTATCCAGTTTGGGGCATTAAGCACTTTTGCAAAATACTCCGGGTAGCCGTTTTTCCACCAGCCCACCTTGGTTTTGTCAGGGTAATAAACCCCTGCTATATAGCTACCACGAAAGGTGTGGCCCGAGTAATGCTCTTCAAAATTGGCACGCTGCCCCATGGCACCGTTACCTATGCTAAACAGGCTCTCAGACGACTGCACCCTCTCGGCATCAAATCCTTCTTCTATTATGCTCCAGCTGTTAGGAACTATATAATCCTGGTTCATTTGTATCAGTTAACTAAAGTTGCTAAAAAATCAGTTGATATCTCTGTAAAATCGTTAAAGATGTACTGCGCCTCATGCAGTATTTCTTTATTGCCTATGCCCACACTTACCATACCGGCTATGTTTGCAGCCTGTATACCGGCCACGCTGTCTTCAAATACTATAGCACCTTTGGCAGGCAGGCCTAACAGGCGCGCCGCAGTAAGAAACACCTCCGGATCGGGCTTGGCATTTGCCACATCATTACCGTCTACAATAGCATCAAAATAATGCAGTATGCCTACTTTTTCCAGTATGGGCCTGGCGTTTTTACTGGCCGAACCCAGCGCTACAGGCTGGTTGTTATCTTTAAGCCATTGCAGCACTACCGCTACACCGGGCAAAATTTCATCTGCCTCCATGTTGGTAATAAAGCTCAGGTAGTCTTCATTTTTTTCTGTAAGCCAGCGGTCTTTATCCTGCTGGGTGGCCTGTATAGTACCCAGGCCTAAAATAATTTCGAGCGACCGCACGCGGCTTACGCCCTTTAATAATTCATTATGGTCATGCGTAAAATCGATACCCAGGCCATCGGCTATTTTTTTCCAGGCCAGGTAGTGGTACTTGGCCGTGTCTACAATAACCCCGTCGAGGTCGAAAATAAAAGCTTTTTGTGTCATTGATTATGTTGATTGATTGATGTTTATTTTTGCGCCGTCTTTTACCAGCAAAGCCATAAAGCCCGCCACTATCATAGATATACCCCCTATCAGCAATGCATAAATAGGCTGGTTACTAAAAAAGTAGGAAACTAAAAAGCCCAGGATAGATGCTGCCAGGAGTTGCGGTATTACAACAAAAAAGTTGAATACCCCCATGTAATACCCCATTTTTGAAGCCGGTAACGACCCGGAGAGCATGGCGAACGGTATTGATAAGATACTTGCCCAGGCAATGCCCACGCCCACCATAGAAATATCATACATATAAAAGGTAAAATGATGCCAGGTACCGGGTGTGCCTATGCTAAAAATTTCTTTTAAAAATGTGCCTGAATTACCTAAAAAATAGATAGATGCAAGGCCTGCCCCACCAGCTGCGAGTGCCAAAAAGTGAGTAAATTTGCGACTGGTGCGCCTGGCAATAAGCGGTAGTAAAAAAGCGGCAATGGCGCCCACAAGGTTATAGTTGGCAAACATTTCGTTTACCACGTTTGCCCCTGTATTATAGGCAACCGATGTGGTATCTGTGGTTTTAAAGATGTGCTCTGTTACAGCGCCGGTGGTATAAATCCACATAGAAAATAACGCAAACCAGGTAAAAAACTGCACAATAGCCAGCTGCTTCATTACACCGGGCATAAACTGAAAATCGTTCATGATGGTAACAAAGCCGTTTTTATAATAGCCATTTGACTGGAAAAGCCCTGAAATAATAAGCGCAAGCCCCCCTAACCCTATAAGCCCGAGTGAAAGCACATACAGGTCTTTTTTAAGGTTAAAGTCATAAATAATGTAGGTAAAGGCCAGCCCCAGCATTAAGGCCACCATGCCTATAGCAAGGTGTTTTTTGCCGTTAAATATAAACCAGCTTTGCGGTTTTTCGTCGGTATGGTATTGGTCTGCCTCTGCTTTTTCGAATGCCTCAAGTTCTTTAGGCGAATATTCTTTTGTTGTAAGTATGGTTACCAGCACCGTTATGATAAAGGCGGCACCCCCCACATAAAAAGAATACTTGACCGAATCGGGTATCTGGCCGGCCGGGGCCGTGTTTGCCACATCAAAGTATGTAAAGATATTGGGTAGCTTAGAGGCTACATAAGCCCCCAGGCCAATGAAAAAGCTTTGCGTGGCAAAACCTGTGGTGCGCTGTTTTTCGTTAAGTACATCGCCCACAAATGCCCTAAAAGGCTCCATAGTTACATTAATAGACGCATCGAGCATCCAGAGGATACCGGCGGCAAACCAAAGCACGGGTGAGTTGGGCATTATAAAAAGTGCCAGCGAGGCCAGCACGGCCCCCGCCAGGAAATACGGTTTCCTGCGGCCCATGCGTGTCCAGGTCCTGTCGCTAAAATAGCCTATAATGGGCTGTACAATAAGCCCTGTAAGCGGTGCTGCCACCCATAATGCGGGTATATCGTCTATTTCTGCGCCAAGGGTTTGAAATATGCGGCTAACGTTGGCATTTTGCAGCGCAAAACCCATTTGTATCCCCAGGAACCCGAAACTCATGTTCCAGATTTCCCAGAAACCTAATTTACGCTTTTCCATTATCGTATTTTCTTATTAACGATAAGCGTATATGCTTATCAAAACTTACATTTATTTGAAGTGTAGTGTGTAAGCTTTGATAATCAGTTACAAAGATATCTGTTTTTTTAAACCGATATTATTTTCGCCTTAAAAATTTGCAGCGTTATTTCAATCTCTAAATATTATAATTATTTAATATTCAATTCATTAACAAAAACTACAACGTTGGCGTAGATTTTTGTACAATGACCTATTAACTATGCTTACTGGCTAGTTATCAGGCCTTACGAGTACTCTCCCGCAAGACCAGCTCGGTTTCTATAAGCTCTGTGGTATACTGTTCATTTTCTTCGTCCATCTCCAGCCTGTCGATAAGCATTTTGGCGGCACGTCCACCCATTTTTATACCATTCTGGCTCACGGTGGTAATACTCGGGCTGCTGTACTGTGAAATAATACCATCGGTAAAGCCTATAACACTCAGCTCCTCAGGCACTTTAATACCCATCTTATGGGCTATTTTAATACTGGTAACGGCAAAAAGCTCATTTACGGCAAAAATAGCACGTGGCCTCTGGCTTTCCAGCAGTGCAGCAATGGGCTCTTCGCAATGGTCTATATCTTCAATTTTTACAATCAGGTTGTCGTTAATGGCTATATCATGGTCGCTAAGCGCATTAATATAACCGTCTGTACGCAGTTTACCCACGCTTACATAATCTACAGTGGTAACAAGGGCTATCTCTTTAAAGCCCTGCCCCACCAGGTGGCTTACGGCCTCATAGGCTGCCATCTGGTCATCAATAATAACTTTGTCGCACAATACATCGTTTGTAATACGGTCGAACATTACCACGGGCATGCCCTGGTTTATAACCTCCTGTATGTGGTGAAAGTCTTTTTTTTGCTGGGTTTCTTTGCTTAAAGACATAATAAAACCATCGGTACTGCCGGTGGCCAGCATTTCCATATTTATTACTTCCTTATCAAAAGATTCGTTGCTAAGGCACACAATTACGTTATAGCCCATTTCGTTTGCCACCTGCTCTATACCACTGATAACGGTAGCAAAAAAATGGTGCACAATTTCGGGTATAATTATACCTATTGTTTTGGTCTTTTTATTTTTAAGGCTCAGCGCAATATTGTTGGGCTTATAGTTGTATAATTTGGCAAAAGCCTGTACCTTTAATCGGGTGTCTTCGCCTATTTCATGGCTGTCCCTTAGAGACTTAGACACTGTAGAAATAGATACATCCAGTTCTTTGGCTATTTGCTTAAGCGTAACCTTCCTTTTCATCATAAAAAGCAAAAATTATTGATTTGAGAAATAAAGATAATTTTTATTTCGATTATTCCCAATTTTATCTTTCGGAAGGTGCTAAAAATCAAAAGTTTTCAACACGACAACGTTGTAGTAACGTTGTATTTACGAAAACGTTTTTTTATGATACATTTTTAGATAATTTTAACCTTTGAAGTGAGTGTGTAAGCATTTTAAACGCAAATTTTAACCTAAACAACTTGTATGAAAACTATGTATCAAAAGTTATTACTGTTGTTGCTCATGTTACCCTTTAGTGCCCTTGCCCAGAGCACAGTAAAAGGTATCGTTCGCGACAACACCACCGGCGAGCCTTTGCCCGGGGTTAATGTAAGTGTAGAAGGCACCACTGACGGCACTTCAACCGATATGGACGGTAGTTATACACTACCTAATATAAAGAGTGGCGACAAACTGGTTTTTAGCTACATGGGCTACCTGAACCAAACCGAAACTTATGCCGGACAAGCAACTATGGATGTAAACCTTACCGAAGACCCACAGCTTATAGAAGAGGTGGTAGTTATAGGTTATGGTACCACCACAAAAAAAGATGCTACAGGAGCACTTACCACTGTTACATCAGAGCAGTTTCAAAAAGGGCCTGTAGTTAGTGCTGAACAGCTTGTACAGGGCCGCGTAGCGGGCCTGCAGGTAACTAACGGCGGCGGCGAACCCGGCGGCGGCTCGTTAGTGCGTATACGTAGCGGATCATCTCTAAACACGAATAATGACCCGCTATATGTTATAGATGGTGTTGCGGTAGAAGTAGGCGGCGGCGGTATTACCGGCGGCAGGAGCCCACTATCTACAATAAACCAGAATGATATAGAAAGCATGACAATACTTAAAGATGCTGCCGCTACTGCCATTTATGGTTCGCGCGCATCTAACGGTGTAATTATCATTACCACTAAAAAAGGTAAGAGTGGCGATATGCAAATATCTTATAACGGTAACTTTCAGGTAAATACAATTGCTAAAACCGTTGATGTTTTAACCGGCGACGAATACCGCGCTTTTGTAAATGCAAGGGGTAATACGGCACAGGTAGGCCTACTGGGCAACCAGAATACCGACTGGCAAAAAGAAATTTACAAAACATCTACCGGCACTGACCATAACGTTGCAGTAAGCGGCGGATCTGAAAACATTACCTACAGGGCATCATTAGGATATACCAACATGAACGGCCTTTTAAAATTTGACAATTTCCAGCGTACCACTACAGGTGTTAATGTTATAGGTAACTTTTTTAACAACCACCTTAAGGTAGAGGTTAATAATAAAACTAACGTTAACGAAAATAACTATAGTGAGCGCAGCGCCATTGGTGCAGCAGTTGCTTTTGACCCTACACAGTCTACACGTAATGCTGACGGAACATTTTTTCAGTGGATTAACCCTGCAACAAATACCTATGAGGTAAATGCCAGCCGTAACCCACTTGCCTTTTTATATCAAAAACATAACTATGGTACCGCTTACAGGAGCCTGGGCAATGCACAGTTTGATTATAAAATACACGGTTTTGAAGACCTTAAGCTGGTTGCTAACTTTGGTTATGACTATTCTTCGGGCCGTTCTTACGGAAACACCGATATGGGCTATATTGTTCCGGGTGAGGCCGGCAATACTTATAACAACAGGAACCTGAACAAAAACATGGTTATGGACCTGTATGTTAACTACAATAAATTTATTGACGCTATAGATACAAGGGTAGACTTTACCGGTGGTTATACATGGCAGGATTTCAGGTACCTGGGTTCAGGCAGCAGCTATAACTTTGCAAATGATGTAACCACTGCCAGCATACCCTCTAACGAGCGCCTTAACCTGCAATCTTACTTTGGAAGGGCAACCTTTACCATTGCAGATAAATTTATCCTTAACGGTTCAATCCGTGCCGATGGTTCATCGCGTTTTGTACCGGAAAACCGTTGGGGTTACTTCCCGGCAGGTGCTGCGGCCTACCGCCTTAGCGAAGAGAATTTCTTAAAAGAAAGCAAGGTAGTAAGCGATCTTAAACTGCGTGCCAGCTACGGTGTAACCGGCCAGCAGGATACGGGTGCACGTTATCCGTCAGTGCCACTATACTCCGGCTCTAACGAAACAGCCCAGTACCAGATAGGTTATGACCAAAACGGCAACCCATTGTTTTCAACTACCTACAGGCCACTGGCTTACAACTCAGACCTTAAATGGGAAGAGACACGCACGTGGAACTTTGGTTTAGATTACGGCTTCTTTAACGACCGTATTACGGGATCTGTAGAATACTACACCCGCAAAACATCCGACCTTATAGTATATGCTCAAAACCCACAGGGTGTAAACTTCTCTAACTACGCATTTTATAACATTGGCGACCTTAAAAACCAGGGTATAGAAATTAGCGTAGATACTTACCCTATCAGGAATGACAATATGCAGTGGAGAGTAGGCGGTAACTTTACGTTCCAGAAATCAGAAATTACCAGGCTAACTACCCAGGATGTACCGGGCTTTAACGGCTACGATACAGGCGGTATTAGCGGTGGTGTGGGTACACTTATACAAAACAACCAGGTGGGCTACTGGCCAAACTCATACTATGTTATGCAGCAGGCTTATAATACAGATGGCACCCCTATTGATGGCGTATATGTAGACCGTAATGGCGATGGCCTTGTTAACGGCCAGGACAAATACCGTTTCCACAAACCGGCACCTACTGCGTTTTACGGCTTCAACACAGATTTTACTTATAAAAACTGGTGGGTTTCTATGAGTTTCCGTGGCAGCTACGGCAACTATAACTACAACAACGTGTTTTCAAACACCGGCAACAGTGTTACAGGCCTTCCGTCTAACGGAAGTTACCTGAACAATATTCACGCCAATGCCCTTGAAACAAACTTTAACAACCCAAGGTACGAATCAGACTATTACGTGCAAAACGCATCGTTTGTAAGGATGGACAACCTAACGCTGGGCTATACGTTTAATGATGTATTTTCTGAAGGCTCAAACATGAGGCTTACAGGTGCAGTACAAAACGTATTTGTTATTACAGATTATAGGGGTATAGACCCTGAAATTTCGGGTGGTATAGATAATAACTTTTACCCAAGGCCGCGCACATTTACTCTTGGCCTGAACGTAAACTTCTAAAAAAAAATGAAAATGAAAAATATAAACATTAAGCTGGCAACTGCTTTTTTAGCATTACTGACTTTAGGCGCCTGTACAGACGACCTGAACCAGGAAAGCCCTGACAGTGGCAATAACCTGACTGTAGACCAACTATACAGTACGCCTGAGGCTTACGTGCAAAACCTTGCAAAATTATATGCGGGCTTTGCCACAACCGGGCAAAGCGGACCTGCAGGGTCTCCTGACATTACCGGTATAGATGAAGGCTTTAGCCAATACATCCGTGGGCTTTGGCTTATGGAAGAACTTACTACAGATGAGGCTGTAATAGGCTGGAATGACCAGACTATTAAAGATTTTCACTCTCAAACATGGTCAAGCAACGATAACTTTATCAACGCCATGTGGAGCCGCCTTGATTTTGAAATTAAAAACTGTAATGAGTTTTTAAGGCAAACATCTGATGAGAAGCTTACCTCAAGGGGCGCAAGCGATGAGCTTAGGGCCCAGGTAGCGGTTTACCGTGCCGAAGCGCGCTTTTTAAGGGCGGTGAGCTACTGGCATTTCCTTGACCTTTTTGGTGGCCGCGTAGGCCTTGTTACAGAAAATGACCCTGTAACTTACTTTTTGCCACAGCAGGCTACTGCCCAGGAACTATTTGATTTTATAGAAAGTGAGCTTCTGGAAATTGACGATATTATGGCAGAGCCACGCACTAACGTGTACCCACGTGTAGACCGTGCCGCAGCCTGGATGCTTGAAGCTAAGCTATATGTAAACGCACAGGTGTATACAGGTGTTGCCCATTATGAAGAGGCTATGCCGGTTTTAACCCAGGTTATAAACTCGGGCTATACGCTGCATGATAACTACCGTGAATTATTTTTAGCGGATAACGACAGAAATGGCGCCCAAAACGAAATGATTTTTGCTATTGCTTATGATGGCCTTTACACTAAAACTTTTGGCGGAACAACCTTTTTAGTGCACGCTCCAATCGGCGGCAGTATGGTACCGGCAGAGTTTGGCGTTAACGGCGGCTGGGGCGGTGTGCGCACCACATCGGCTTTTGTAGAAAAGTTTAATGCTAATACGCAGGACCAGAGGGCTAACTTTTATACAGCCGGACAAACACTTGAAATTGTAGATATAGCCAACTTTAACAGCGGCTACGCTATTAAAAAGTTTAAAAATGTAGATGTAAACGGCAACCCGGGCTCTGATGCTACCGGTGATTTTGCTGATACTGATTTTGCTATTTTCCGTCTTGCAGATGCTTACTTAATGTATGCTGAGTGTGCCATTCGCACTAACTCTGATATGGGTAATGCACTTAACTATGTTAACCTTGTGCGCCAAAGGGCCTATGGTGGCAGCACAGGCGGCAACGTAGCCTCTATAGACCTTAACTTTATAATAGACGAAAGAGCACGCGAATTGCACTGGGAGGCGCACCGCCGCACAGACCTTGTGCGTTTTGGCAAATTTACAGGTGGCTCTTATATATGGCCTTGGAAGGGCAACACGCCTAACGGCAGCCCTACACCAAGCTTCAGGAACGTGTTCCCTATCCCGTCTCTTGCTATTGCAGCAAACCCATTATTAACTCAAAACCCCGGTTACTAACCCAAACGTATACTAAAACATGAAAACAATTAAAAATTCTATATTTGCGATGCTTGCACTGTTTGCAGTATCTTGTAATGTTGATGATGTAGAAGACAGGATGGTTGCACAAGCTATTGATGCCCCTGTACTTACTGCGCCTGAAGCCGGTAACAGCTATGTACTAAACGCAGACAACCCTGATGGGCTTGCTGAAAGGCTTGTATGGACTGCCGGTAATTTTGGCGATGGTATTGTAGCCTCATATGATATTGAAATTGACTATGCAGGCCAGGAATTTGACACCCCTGTAATTTTGGGCACTACAGCAGGCACTACACAGCTTGCTATATCTACAAATGTACTTAATGAAGCTGTATTAGGCCTTGAGGCTCCTGCAGACGTAGCCACCGCTTTTGAAATAAGGGTCAAAGCTTATGTAGGAACTATGGTTATGTACAGTAATACTGCCGAGATTACCATAACACCATACATTGGCGAAATGCCCCTTATGAACCTTTTCCTTGTGGGTGATGCGCTTGAGTCGGGCTGGAATAACAACAACGGTAACATACCAATGTTCAGGGATCCTGTAGAAACAAGCAAATATTACTACACAGGCTACTTTAGTGCAGGTGCATTTAAAATGCTTACTGTAAAAGGCAGCTGGCACCCGCAATACGGCATGACGGCAGATGGCGTTCTTGGCGTAAGCGGCGCGGACGGAAGCAACGAAGCCCAGAATATAGCTATAGCAACGGCAGGCTACTACACTGTAATGGCAGATACTGATGCTATGACTTATAGTGTAACTGTTTTTGATGCAGGCGCAGCTCCTGCTTATACTACAATGGGCGTTATTGGTTCTGGTACTCCTACAGCGTGGGACAGCGATACTGATATGGCTGCTACAACTGTTAACCCGCACCTTTGGCATGTAAACGGCTTTGTGCTGACTGATGGCGAAATGAAATTTAGAGAAGGCGATGCATGGACAAACAGCTGGGGTAATACAACGCCAATAAGCGGAGTAAGTACCAATGGCGGACCAAACATCCCTGTAACAGCAGGCACTTATGACATTTGGTTTAATGACCTTGACGGACGTTACATCCTAATACCTGTAAACTAATTAAATACCTAATAAAAAGGGCTGCTCGTCAGCCCTTTTTTATATTATATTAAAATGAAAAAAATTACATTACTCTTATTTTTGCTGCTGGGTGCGGCAAGCTTTGGGCAGGTAACCACGACACCATCGCCGGTGGTAGCCACAGGCCCTGTAACCCTGTTTTTTGATAAGGCAGGCACTGGCCTTGCCAGCTATACGGGCACCATATATGCCCACATAGGCCTTACGGTAAATGGCATCCAATGGTCTAACGTAATAGAAGGATGGGGCAACAACACTACCCAGCCCGCACTTACATTTGTTAGCGGCACCACCTACAAGCTGGAGATACCTACCAACCTGTACACCTTTTTTAACGTGCCCACTACAAGCACCATAACACAAATGTGCGTGGTGTTCAGGAGTGCCAGCGCACCCTACTCGCAGTCAACAGATCTTTTTGTGGAGGTAGGAGCCTTTCAGGTAAACCTAACCGTCCCGCTTGCAGACAGTACTACAATTTTAAACAACGGCGGCAGCCTTGCCGTTACGGCAACAAACACCGGCGGTGCTGCCAGCTATAATTTAAAGGCAAACGGAACAAGCATAAATACGGCAAACTCTACTGCATCTTACAGCTATACACATACTAACGTAACGGCAAACACACATTATGAGCTTGTTGTTACACAGGGTACTAATGTAATTACAAAAGAATTTTCGGTAATTGTTAACCCTAATACGGTACCGGCCGCATTACCCGCAGGTGCTGTAGACGGAATTACATACAACGATGCCGATGCTACAAAAGCCACACTGGTGCTTAATGCCCCGGGCAAAGACTTTGTTTATGTGGCGGGCAGCTTTAACAACTGGACTCCCACATCGGCTTATGCCATGAAAAAAGATCCCGTTTCGGGTAAATTCTGGCTGGAGCTTACCGGCCTTACAAGCGGCCAAGCCTATACATTCCAGTATTGGGTGGTAGACCAGACCCCTATTGCAAATTCTAAGGTGCTGGTAAAAGTGGCCGACCCTTTCAGCACTTTTTTACTATCACCTTATGATGACCAGTACATACCTGCCTCTGTATACCCTAATATGCCTGCCTACCCGGCCGGCCAGGATTTTGAGGTATCGGTAATTAAAACGGGCCAGCAGGCTTATGCATGGCAGGCAACTGATTATGAAAGGCCGGCTAAAGAAGACCTTGTTATTTATGAAGCGCTTATCCGCGATTTTAACGCTACAAAAACGTGGGAGTCAATGTCTGCGCAAATAGATTACTTTAAAAACCTGCATATAAACGCTATTGAGCTAATGCCGGTTATGGAGTTTGAAGGTAACATTTCGTGGGGTTATAACACGTCATTCCATATGGCGCCCGATAAGGCTTATGGTACCCCCGAGGCTATGAAGGATTTTATAGACCTGTGCCACCAAAACGGTATTGCCGTTATTTTAGACGTTGCCCTAAACCATGTATACGGCCGTTCTCCGCTGGCACGCATGTGGGTTAACGACCCTGATGGCGACGGTTTTGGCAATGCCGCTACAGATAACCCTTATTGCAACGTTACTGCAACGCATTCGTATAGCGTGGGCACCGACCTAAACCACCAAAGTACCCTTACACAATATTACGTACAGCGCACCATTGAGCACTGGATGACCGAGTTTAATATTGATGGTTTCCGTTGGGACCTAACCAAAGGATTTACGCAAAACTGTACCAATAATGAGGGCTGTACCAACAGCTACCAGGCAGACCGCGTGGCGATACTAAAACAGTATGCAGATATGCAGTGGGCAATTGACCCTGATTTTTACATCATATTTGAACACATGGGCGATGGCAGCGGCGCTAACAGCGCGCACCAGGAAGAAATTGAGTGGAGCAATTACCGCCTTAGTGAGGGAAAAGGTATTATGCTGTGGGAAAAACACACCGACTCATTTAACCAGAACACTATGGGTTATGCATCGGGCAGCAACTTTAACAACATGGATTTTGAAAACCAGGGTTATGCGGCACCACGTGCGGTAAACTTTGCCGAAAGCCATGATGAGGAGCGCCTTATGTTTAAAAACCTGCAGTTTGGTGCGGTATCGGGCAACTATAGCGCTAAAGCGCTTGCCACAGCGTTAGACAGGACAAAAACCCTGGGTGCTGTGTTCCTTACCGTTCCCGGCCCAAAAATGATATGGCAGTTTGAAGAGCTTGGCTATGATTATGGCATTAACCGCTGCGAAGATGGTACTTATGCCGATGGATGCCGTACTAACCCTAAGCCTGTGCCTTTTGAAAACGGCTATGCTGCAGACCCTGCACGTATGGCGGTTTATAACACCTGGTCTCAGATACTTAATATTAAGAAGAGCAACCCGGTGTTCAGCACTACAACCTTTACTGTACAATCGGGTAACCTGACACCAAGGCTTGACATCTGGGATGACAGCATTGCCCTAACCGAGCTTAAAAATGTTATTGTACTGGCTAACTTTGATGTTACCGCTAAAACAGTGGCTACAAACTTTCCGCTTACCGGCACGTGGTACAACCTTATGGATGGCGCCACCATTGCGGGCACGGTAGAATCCATTACCCTGCAGCCGGGCGAATTCAGGATATTTGGCAACCAGCCTGCTGTTTTAAACAACGAGCAGTTTAGCACAGCTAAAGCAAGCCTTTACCCTAACCCGGCAAACAGCCAGTTTAGCCTGAGCCTGCCTGCACAAAAGGTAGAGGTTTATGCAATAACCGGCCAGCTTGTTAAAACCTTTGGCGCTACGGCAGCCGGCAGCAGTTTTGATGTAAGCAGCCTTAGCCGTGGCATATACATGGTAAAAATTACCGATGAAAATAATGCCCAAAGCACTACAAAGCTTGTAAAAGAATAATTTTTGTGTTAGTTATAATAAGTTAAGTTCATTAGGCCCCTAACAACGCAGGGGCCTTTTGTTTTAATAATACATTACCCATTATGAAGAAGAGTAAAGAAAGAAAAAACATACTGCTGCTGCTCGCCCTGTTTGTGGGAGCATTAGTGCAGGCCCAGGCTACTAACGTGCAGTTTGCCGTTAACATGAACCACCAGATAACCCTGGGCAACTTTAACCCCAATACCCAAACGGTAGATGTTGCCGGAAGCTTTAATGCGTGGGGCAGCCCTGCCTGGGTACTGACCGATGCTGACGGAGACGGTATTTACACCGGCACCACCAGCCTTACCGTAGGCACTACCATCCAGTTTAAAACCCGCATTAACGGGTTGTGGAACGGCACCGAAGAGTTTTCGGGCGGTGGCCCCAACCGCAGCTACACCGTTGTGGCAAACGGGGTGGTAGAATACTGGTATAACGATGTGCTGCCCGAAGGTGCCGTTGTAGCAAATGCCCTGCCCAGCGCTTATGTAGTGCAGCCGGGGCAGGCCATACAGTATCTTGACCAGAGCCAGGGCACGCCGGTATCGTGGCTGTGGAGCTTCCCAGGGGGTACGCCCGCCACATCTACTGCGCAAAACCCCTTGGTTACCTATAACGCGCAGGGGCTGTACAGCTTTACACTAATTGTTATAGATGCCAATGGCAATACATCAACAAAAACGTTTGGCAACATAATACGTGTAGATGCCATGCAAACGTTTTGGTGGAATGAAACCGTGTTTTATGAAGCGTTTGTGCGCAGTTTTAAAGACAGCAACGGCGATGGAAAAGGCGATATCCAGGGGCTTATAAGCAAGCTGGACTACCTTAACGACGGCAACCCCAACACCACTACCGACCTGGGTATTACCGGCCTTTGGCTGATGCCCGTTATGCAGTCGCCCAGCTACCATGGGTATGATGTTACCAATTATATGGCCATTGAGCAGGACTATGGCACCAATGCCGATTTTCAGCAGCTTATTACCGAATGCCACAACCGTGGGATAAAAGTAATTATTGACCTGGTTATGAACCATACCAGCAACCAGCACCCCTGGTTTGCAGCAAGCACCAACCCCGCCAGTGATAAGCGCGACTGGTACATTTGGGAAGACACCAATCCCGGCACACCCGGCCCTTTTGAGGGCGCTGCATGGCACCCGTTTAACGGCGGCTATTACTATGGCGCGTTTTACAGCGGCATGCCCGACCTGAACTTTAACAACCCCGAAGTACACCAGGCGTTTGAAGACATATCGGAATTTTGGCTTACCGACATGAATGTAGACGGCTTTAGGCTGGATGCCGTAAAATACCTGTATGAAAGCAACGGCCAGAACGAGAACACACCGCAAACCATTGCCTATTGGCAAGAATTTCGCCAGTTTTATAAATCGGTTAAGCCTGAGGCTTTTGCCGTGGGCGAAGCCTGGGATGTTACCAGCGTTGCGGCACAATATGTAAATAACAACGGGCTGGATTACTGCTTTGAGTTTGAACTGGCCGACAGCATACTGAACGGCCTGAACAGCGGCAGCGCGTCCGACCTTGCCAACCAGATGATTGATGTAGTGAGTTCTTACCCGTTTTTGCAATGGGGCAACATACTGGGCAACCACGATACCAACCGCATTATGAGCCAGTTTAATAATGATATGGCTAAAACCAGGGCAGCTACTACCCTGCTGTTTACCCTGCCCGGTATACCGTATGTTTATTATGGCGATGAAATAGGCATGACAGGCATTAAGCCCGACGAAAACCTGCGCACCCCAATGCAATGGACAGGCGAGGCAAAAGCCGGATTTACCACCGGCAACCCATGGCGTGCCATTAATAGCGACTACCCCACTAAAAACGTGGCGGCACAACAGGCCGACCCAGGATCATTATGGCACCACTACCACAGCCTGATAACACTGCGCAATACCCAGGATGCCCTGAGCAAAGGCACCTACCTGCCCGTTGCAACGTCAAATTCAGCGGTTTTAGCGTTTATAAGGCAGTTTGAAGATCAGAATATACTTGTGGTAGAAAACATGGGAAACACCGCCACAAACGGCCTTACATTGAGCCTGAATAACGGCGGCATTGCTCCGGGTGAAATGTTTATTGACGAGCTTTTGGGCGGAACACCCCAGGGCATGACCATTAACAGCAACGGCGGCTTTATAGATTATGAAATGCCTTCAATTGCTGCAAAGGGCTACCGGATTTATAAAATCGTAAGCGTGCTGGGCACCGATATACAGCTACAGCCGATAGCCCTTGCACTCTACCCTAACCCCGCTCACGGCCAGTTCAGCCTGAGCAAAGACGTACAGGCGGTACAGGTATACAACCTTGCAGGGCAGTTAGTGCACAACTATGCTTCGGCGCAGGCCGGAAAAGCTTTTGATGTAAGCACCCTTGCTAAAGGCATGTACCTTGTTAAGGTAACTGATGCTGAAGGTGCGGTAAGCACGATTAAAATGGTTAAAGAGTAGTTACATATTTAAAGTTACAGGTTCAAAGTTCTGAACCCGATAGAAAAAGGTTTCCCGTAATTGGGGAGCCTTTTTTATTAAATCAAAAAGTTATTTACAACTATAACCTTTTGACCATCAATAAACTGATTGTGACCTTGTGTTGAAATTGCCACTACTTTTATCTGAGGATGCTTTGTTATTTATATGCTAAACATCTGGCAATTGCCAAACTGAAAAAGTACTTTTAAACTTAATAACCGACAGGATATGAAAAAGATACTTTTTATTTTAGTACTGAGCATGGCACTGGTAATGTGTAAAACCAGTAAAACAACAGCTGCAAAAACCACTAAGGCCAAGCCTGAGGTGGCGTATAACGACAACTTTAAAGCGGCACCCGACGCTGAAAAAACAGCCACCTTAAAAGCACTGAAAGCCACGGGTGAAACCCAGGGCGTGCTGATACTGACCAAAAATTTTAAGGGAGAGAACATTACTATAAGCAGTGCTGCAAAAAAGTTTTATACCGGCTACCCCATTAGCAACATGGGTAACGGACTGGCTGAGAAAATTGCTATTGACAACACCGCCGACATTACCATTTATGACAACCACACTAAAAAAGAAGCGGTTATAAAAGCCAGCGATTCAAAAAAATACAAGTTTGTATATGTAGAAAAAAAGCCGGGGGCTAAAAACCCTTTTGCTATAACCTACAGCAATAAGCTTGCGAAGTTTGAGTAGCAGGTAGCAGGTAGCAGGTAGCAGGTAGCAGGTAGCAGGTAGCAAAATTAGAGATTTCTGCTCAGTCCCACAGAGATGGCATATTTATAGTACAGATATCGCACATTTAAAGAGCTCCGTAGGGAACGGCATATATAATAAGATGCCGCTCCTACGGAGCTCTTTTCTTCCGGAACCATTTATTGCTATAAATATACCGCCCCGCCGGGGCTCTTAAAACGTATTTCCTAAAGTCCATATAATAAAAAAGCACCACTTGCGTGATGCTTTATATTATCATAAAAACGGTCAATTACATTTTACCGCCTTTGGTCTCTTTTTTGGTATCGGCGCAGCAGCTTCCTGCCGGTTTTTTAGCAGCCTTATCCGATGCGCAGCAAGAAGCAGGCTTAGCCTCTTTTTTGTCTTTTGCAGCAGTAGTGGCCGTTGCAGATGCTTTTTTAGCAGCAGGCTTTTTAGCAGGCTCCTGTTGTGGATCATAATACGCTTTATCGCCACTTGATTTTACATTACTTACTTTATACTCGCCCATTTTCTCTACGGTTTGTACAAATGTTTCGGCATGTTGCTTTGCAGGGTCAAACTGTATGGTAGCCGTTTTGCTGTCAAAATCAACTTTAGCGTTATCCACGCCATCCATCTTAGCAAGTTTCTTTTCGATAGTAGCGGCACATCCCTGCGGGCACATCATACCATCAATTTTAAACGAAGCCGTTTCAAGGTTGGCAGCAGTATGTTTAGCTTCAGTAGTATCTGCAGCGGTGCTGTCTTTAGGTGTTTCAAGGTTACCGTCTTTGGCGGTATTTTTACAGCTTGCAAAAAGCACTACCGAAAGAGCTACAAGCGAAAGTTTACTGGCAAATTTCATAATATATCGTGTATTAATTTAATAACTGCTTTTGTAACAGGTTACAAATGTAAGTAAAAACGTTTTTGAACAACAGATATTACAGTTAAAAATATTTGTCCTGAACGCCCCACGTGCTTGTCAGTAATGCACAGCCCATTTTAAAACCATGTAAGGTACCTTTACAAAAAGCAATCGACAATGAAACCTACTGTAATTAAAACCCTTACGCTTATGTTCCTGATACAATTTTCATTACCCGCCAACGCCCAGCACACATCGGGCTATGCCCTGGTAAACGGCCTGGATATGTATTATGAAATTCATGGCGAAGGTACACCCCTGGTGCTAATACACGGCTCTTTTATGACCATTGACGGCTGGGGCGACTTATTGCCCGAACTGGCAAAAAAGCACAGGGTAATAGCTTTTGAAATGCAGGGACATGGCCATACGGCCGATATTGACAGGCCGTATAGCTATACTGCTATGGCCGATGATATTGCCAAAGCCCTTACCTATCTTAAGGTGGAGAAGGCGGATATATTGGGTTACAGCTTTGGCGGCAGCATAGCCTTTGAATTTGCCATTAAACATCCCGAACTGGTAAACCGGTTGGTAATAGTATCTTCTGTATACAAGCACGAGGGCTGGCTGCCACAGGTGCGCGATGCCCTGAAAGGGTTTAATGAAACCATTTTTGACGGCACACCTATGAAGGCTGCTTATGAAAAAGTAGCTCCGGACAAGGCCCACTGGCATGCATTTATTAAAAAAATGATGCAGTTTGACAACCAGCCCTTTGACCTGGGTGCCGATAACATAAAGAACATCAAGGCGCCTACGCTACTGCTGATGGGCGACAACGACGGGGTAGACCTTAATCATACGATTGAAACATACCGGCTTTTAGGCGGTGGCATTTTTGCCGATATGGAAGGACTGCCCAAAGTGCAGCTGGCCATACACCCGGGCAAAGGGCATGTAGCGTTAGTTGAAGACACTCAAAAAATGATGGAAACGCTGGAGCCTTTTTTAAGCCCGAAGAAATAGGCCGGGGTACTGCATAAGATAACCACTCCACCCTACGGGCGCCCATCCCAAGAAGGGGAATAGCTTCACTTAAATACGAAAATACTCTCAGTGCCTAAATTAATTGCCTGCCCAATATGTTATACTTAGCTTTGCACGCTTATTATGCAAGCACAAAAACACCCCATCTATAACCTGCAATTTGGCCTGCTGTGCCTTAGTTCACTGCTGTTTTCGGCCAGCTTCAATATGCTTATACCAGAGCTACCCTCCTATCTTGAAGGCCTGGGCGGATCTGAATACAAAGGCCTTATCATTGCCCTGTTTACATTAACGGCAGGTATATCGCGCCCGTTTAGCGGCCGCCTTACCGATACTATAGGCCGTGTGCCCGTTATGGCGTTTGGCTCTATAGTGTGCTTTGTATGCGGGTTTTTATACCCTGTGCTGGCATGGGTTGCAGGCTTTTTATTCCTGAGGCTTATGCATGGTTTTTCTACCGGGTTTAAGCCTACGGCAACCGCAGCCTATGTGGCCGACATTGCCCCAAAAGAACGCTGGGGTGAGGCACTGGGCATACACGGACTGGCTTTTAGCACCGGCATGGCTATTGGCCCGGCCATAGGCAGCTACATTACCCTGTACTTTTCAATCAACGTGCTGTTTTACATCTCGTCGGCATTTGCGCTGCTCTCCATCATCATACTTATGAATATGAAAGAAACCCTGGCACCCGAACTGCGCCAGCGTTTTCATCCGCGTTTGCTCAAAATTAAGCGCACCGATATTATTGCACCCGAGGTAATTCCGGCTGCTGTGGTAATATTCCTGTCGTACCTTGGGTATGGCGCCATACTTACCCTTATACCTGATAAAACGGAGTTTTTAGGCATTGCTAATAAAGGCCTGTTTTTTATGGCGTTTACATTGGCATCATTGGTAGTGCGCTTTGCTGCCGGCAAGGCCAGCGATAAATATGGGCGCACCAGCGTTATAAAAGTAGGCCTGGGCATGCTTATAGCAGCCTTTACACTTATTGGCTACGCCGATAGCTTTGTGGTGTTAATGACAGGTGCGGCGGTGTATGGTATTAGCCAGGGGGTGCTTTCTCCTGCCCTTAATGCCTGGACGGTGGATATGAGCCTGCCCGACCACCGCGGCAAGGCTATGGCCACCATGTATATTGCCCTTGAAGCCGGTATAGGCATGGGTGCCCTTTTTGCCGGGTGGTATTATGCCGACGCTATTACCCGCATACCTGTGGTTATGTATGGTGCCGCCGGGGTAACCTGCATGGCGCTTGGGTATATGTTTTTTTATAAAAAAGAGTTCAAAAGTTGAAAGTTGAATGTTATAAAGTTCGTAGTACAACGCCGCGCTATTTTCACCTTTATAGCATTCGACTTTAAAAGCTCAATTCCAAAGTCCGAAAGTGAAATATTAAGCAGTTTGATGATATATAACGTAAGAAATTACTTTATTTATAAAACGCAAAAAACCCCGCCTTTTGAGCGGGGTTTTGTAAGATAAAAAGTTGTTTGCTAATTAAGCAAGTGCAACCCTTTTGAAACCTGTAACAACAAGAGTGCTATCTACAGACTTAACATACTCGCTAACGCT
>Ga0265798_10001454_pt1 | contig 36918 bp, 29 predicted proteins | sample P3T30metagenome_FD_192430 | JGI IMG/M metagenome (GOLD analysis project Ga0265798, IMG submission 192430) | Plant litter microbial communities from East Loma Ridge, Irvine, California - P3 T30 | ecosystem: Environmental > Terrestrial > Plant litter > Unclassified | place: USA: California...
CCGGCTCGGCGACTGGCGCTGCAACGACCGGCACATCCGCAATTGCGACTGGCTCGCTAGCAGGCACAGCAGTTGACGCGGTAGCCGACGCGGTAGCCGACGCGGTAGCCGGCGCGGTAGCCGGCGCGGCTTCCTGCACCGCAGGCTGCTCCTGGCGTGCCGCCATCGATGCCGTGGTCGGGAAGAACCAGGCTTCAGCGGTCGGCGCCTGCGCCGCAGGCGCCGCCTCAACCGGGGCAGCAGCAGGAGCAGCAGGAGCAGCTGGCGCGGCAGCCTTCGCCGCCTTGGCCTGGGCCGCCGCTACCGACGCAGCGGTCGGGAACGGCCAAGGCGCCTGTTTGTCCTGCTTCGGTGCACGTGGCTTGCGGCCCGACTTCTCGGCGGCAGCGGCAGCCTGCACCTTGGCGGCTTCTTCGTCCGCAACCGGCGTAAAGGCCGGGGCGCCGTCGTGTTCGCCGTGTTCGCCCGCTTCCATGCCATCGGCCTGGTCGCGGTCGCGGCGGTTGCGGTTGCGGCCACCGCGGCGGCGGCGGCGGCGCGGCTCGTCGCCGCCTTCGGCGTCCAGTTCCTCACCGTTAGGACCGGCCGAGACGGCGGCTTTCACCGCATGGTCCAGCTGGTCGCCATGCGGCGTGGTGGCCGACAGTTCGCTCACCGGCGTCGGGATCGCCTCGACCGTGTTCAGCAGTTCCTCGGCCTTGGCTTCGACTGGCTGGCTGCGTTCGCCACGCTCGCGCGGCTGGCGCGGTGCGCGTTCCGGACGTTCGGTGCGCTCGCCGCGGTCCTGGCGTTCGCCGCGGTCCGCACGCGGTGCGGTCACTGCCGCCTGGGCTGGATCGAGCTGCTCGCGCGGCTCACGCGGTGCGCGCGGTTCGCGGCCTTCGCGTGGCGGACGCGGTGGACGCGGCGCTTTTTCTTCGCGCTCGGCCTTGACGGTGTCGTCGGCGCCGGCCTTGGCCGCCGGGTCGCGTTCTTCGCGTTCGCGGCCAGGTTTGCCGTTGCGGCCATTGCGGGCGCGCGGGCCACGGCCATTGCGGTCGCCGCCACGGTCGCCCTGGGCAGGCGCGGCCGGCTTGACCGCTTCCACTGGCGCCGGCGCCGGGGCAACCGGTTCCGGCTCACCGAAGAAGAAGGCTTTCAGCTTGGCCATGAAGCCCACCGGGGCAGCGGCGACCGGCGCAGGCGCCACCGGCACGTCGACTGGCTTGGCGGCTTTCACCGGCTCGCTGCGGTCGACCACCGGGGCCGGCTGGGCCGGGGTGATGCTCTTGACCACGGCTTCCTGGCGCGGCTTGGCTTCTTCCTTCTGGCGCTTGCTGTAGGCCATGTCGGTTTCGGCGGTTTCGGCCAGGGTATAGCTCGATGGCGCTTCTTCCAGGCGCGGATCGTCGTGCTTGATGCGCTCGAGCTTGTAGTGCGGGGTGTCGAGGTGCTTGTTCGGCACCAGGATCACGGTGATGCGGTGGCGGTTCTCGATCTTCAGGACTTCGCCGCGCTTCTCGTTCAGCAGGAACGCCGCGACATCGACCGGCACCTGGACGTGGATGGTGGCCGAGTTTTCCTTCATGGCCTCTTCCTGGATGATGCGCAGGACTTGCAGGGCCGAGGATTCGGTATCGCGGATGTGGCCGGTGCCCGAGCAGCGCGGGCAGGTGACGTGCGAGCCTTCCGACAGCGAAGGACGCAGGCGCTGGCGCGACAGTTCCATCAGGCCGAAGCGGGAGATCTTGCCCATTTGCACGCGGGCGCGGTCGTGGTGCAGCGCATCCTTCAGGCGCTGTTCGACTTCGCGCTGGTTCTTCGCCACTTCCATGTCGATGAAGTCGATGACGATCAGCCCGCCCAGGTCGCGCAGGCGCAGCTGGCGCGCCACTTCGTCGGCCGCTTCGCAGTTGGTGTTGAAGGCGGTGGTCTCGATGTCCGAGCCGCGCGTGGCGCGCGCCGAGTTGACGTCGATGGAAACCAGGGCTTCGGTGTGGTCGATCACGATCGCGCCGCCCGATGGCAGCGGCACGGTGCGCGCGTAGGCGGTTTCGATCTGGTGTTCGATCTGGAAACGCGAGAACAGCGGCACGTCGTCGCTGTAGCGCTTCACGCGGTGCGCCATGTCGGGCATCACGTGGCTCATGAACTGCTGGGCCTGGTCGTAGATCTCGTCGGTGTCGATCAGGACTTCGCCGATGTCAGGCTGGAAATAGTCGCGGATGGCGCGGATGACCAGCGAGCTTTCCTGGTAGATCAGGAAAGGACCGGCGGCCGACTTGCCGGCGCCTTCGATCGCGCGCCACAGCTGCATCAGGTAGTTCAGGTCCCACTGCAGTTCTTCGACGTTGCGGCCGATGCCTGCGGTGCGGGCAATCACCGACATGCCGGTTGGCAGGTCGAGCTTGTCCATGGTTTCGCGCAGTTCCTGGCGTTCTTCGCCTTCCACGCGGCGCGATACGCCGCCGCCGCGCGGGTTGTTCGGCATCAGCACCAGGTAGCGGCCGGCCAGCGAGATGAACGAGGTCAGGGCGGCGCCCTTGTTGCCGCGTTCTTCCTTCTCGACCTGGACCATGATTTCCTGGCCTTCGCGCAGCGCTTCCTTGATGGAGCAATTGCGCACGTCGACGCCGTCACGGAAATAAGTGCGGGCAACTTCTTTGAAGGGGAGGAAGCCGTGGCGGTCTTCGCCGTAGCTGACGAAGCAGGCTTCGAGGGAGGGTTCGATGCGGGTGATGACACCCTTGTAGATATTCGACTTGCGCTGTTCGCGTCCAGCCGTTTCGATATCGATGTCGATCAGTTTCTGACCATCGACGATCGCTACGCGCAGCTCTTCTTGCTGCGTAGCGTTAAACAACATACGTTTCATTTATAAACTCCGCGGCCCGTAGGCCGTGCCAGGCCGCCTTGCCAGGGCGGCCAAAGTACAGGGACATACGCGGGAGGGGAGAGCTGGAGGGGGTGTATGCCCGGGCGTGGGGGCCGGCAACGCAACAGCGTCGCTGCCGCCACAGGGCGCGAATGGGGTCGATCGTCATGCCGAGGGCACGCCGCAACTGTAGCTGCACCCGGGCCGCTTCGAGAGCGGCGCAACAGAGTCAGCCAGGCGGTGCGCGCAACTACCAGCCAAACCGTGCCAGCGCTTTTCATACTGCAGGCTTCGAGCAGGCGATCAAAACCTCGATAAACCTACTGCGCATCGGCCTGTCGGCTCGCTACGGTTTCTCGAGGTTTTTAAATCTCAGCCTTGACTCGCTAGCCTTACGGATGAGGCCTACATCAGGTCGGGCGAACGACAAGCGTTATCGACACCATCAACCGGCGAGCCTGAACAACACAGGCTTGCCGGTACTTATCCTTACAGTTCCAAACAATCCAATCCGGCATTCTTGCGCGTGATCCGATTACAACTGCGGTGCAACCCTGATCCACGCAGGAATGTGCGTACACGTTTTTTCCATCGAATTTGCATGCCAGCGGGGCCGATGGAACGCGCCCCTGTGTAAAATATCGTTTTAATTCTTACACCTGCAGAGGTTTCACCACCGCCTGTCGATTATATATTCAAAATGAAGGACTTAGACAGAATTTCTGGGAAGACAGAGGAAATGAAGATGCAAAACGATGTTGTTCCCCCTTCATCACAGGCGTTAGCAGCAAGTTTCGTCACCATCACCGAAGAAGAAGCCGGCCAGCGTATCGATAATTACCTGCTGCGCGTGTGCAAGGGCGTTCCAAAAAGCCATATCTACCGCATCCTGCGCTCGGGCGAAGTGCGGGTCAACAAGGGCCGCATCGACCAGCTGTACCGGCTGGAAGCGGGCGACCTGGTGCGCATTCCGCCGATCCGTATCGCCGAAAAAGCGAGCACGGCGCCGGTGCCGGGCGCGGAATTCCGCATCGTTCACGAAGACAATCACCTGCTCGTGATCGACAAGCCGGCCGGCGTGGCCGTGCACGGCGGTTCGGGCGTGTCCTACGGCGTGATCGAACAATTGCGCGCATCGCGGCCGGACGCCAAGTTCCTGGAACTGGTGCACCGCCTCGACCGCGAGACCTCGGGCTTGCTGTTGCTGGCCAAGAAGCGTTCCGCGCTCACCAATTTGCACGAGCAAATGCGCGACGGCCATACCGACAAGCGCTACCTGGCCGCCGTCACCGGCGACTGGGTGAATAAACGCCAGCACGTGAAATTGCCGTTGCATAAATACAGTACCCCGGATGGCGAACGCCGGGTGGTGGTGCAGGCCGGCGGCATGGAATCGCACACCGTGTTCAGCCTGCTCCGCAAGTGGCCTGGGTTCGCCTTGCTGGAAGCCGAACTGAAAACCGGACGCACGCACCAGATCCGCGTTCACCTGGCTTCGTCGGGCTTCCCCATCCTGGGTGACGACAAGTACGGCGATTTTGCACTGAACAAGCAGCTGCAAAAAGGGACGGAAACGCGCGGCGCCTTGCGCCGGATGTTCCTGCATGCCTACAAGATCACGTTCACGCACCCGGATACCGGCGCGAAAATGACGTTGCAGGCGCCGCTGCCCGCCGAGTGCGACCGTTTCTTGGTAAGCTTGGGGCAGCCGATGAATTGATCATCGTCGAGTACGAATGAACAAGCGATATCAATCGACGCGTGGACGGCAAGCCCTCCACCCTACGACCAACAGGAGCCGGCGCGGCCGGGAGCAATGGCAAGAAAGCAATTTGATCTGATCGTGTTCGACTGGGACGGCACGCTGATGGACAGCACGGCCGCCATCGTCAAGTGCATCCAGGCAGCCGCGCGCGACGTCGGCTTGCCGGTGCCGAGCGACGAGGCGGCCTCGCACGTCATCGGCCTGGCCTTGCCGGAAGCCATGCAGGTGGCCGTGCCCGACATGGAGCCGGCCATGTACCCGCGCATGGTCGAGCGCTACCGCTATCACTTCCTGACGAAAGACCATGAACTGGTGCTGTTCAAGGGCGTTCGCGAGATGTTGAGCGAACTTTCGCAGCAGGGCTATTTCCTGGCCGTGGCCACGGGGAAGAGCCGCGTGGGCTTGAACCGGGCCCTGAACGCGGCCGGGCTGCTGTCGATGTTCGACGCTACCCGCTGTGCCGACGAGACGTTTTCCAAGCCGCATCCGGCCATGCTGCAGGAACTGACGCGCGAACTGGGGCAGGACATGCGCCGCACTGTGATGATCGGCGACACCACCCATGACTTGCTGATGGCAAACAATGCCGGCGCGGCCGGGATCGCCGTCGAATACGGCGCCCATCCGGTCGACCAGCTGCAAGCTTGCCGTCCGATCTTTTCCGCGAAAACCGCGGTCGAACTGCACGCCTGGCTGGCCGAGCACGCATAATGGATGTGTTCATCTGCGATTCGGCGGCGCTGGTCGACGGCGGCCTGGGCGTGCGCTTTCCGGTGCGCGCCTTTGGCGACCAGGCCACCGGTTTCGTGGTGCGCTTCGGCGGCAAGGCCTACGCTTACCTGAACCGCTGCGCCCATGTCCCGACCGAACTCGATTGGGTGCAGGGCCAGTTCTTCGAATCCGGCGGCGAATACCTGATGTGCGCCACGCACGGCGCCGTCTACCGTCCCGAGACCGGCGTCTGCGCCGGCGGCCCCTGCCGCGGTGCACGCCTGCGGGCAATTGCCGTGCACGAGGTCGACGGCAAGGTGCTGTGGCAGCCGGACGAGCGGATCGCGGCGCCGGCATGATGGTATAAAACAGACAGGAAGTCCTTCAACTTTCACGAAGCTTATGAGCGACAACATCAGGAACGATGGCGAAAGCCGGCTGGCGGCCAGCCCGACCGCGAGCAACTGGGAACGCGAGACCCTCGAGAAACTCGTCTTCGCCACCATCAAGGAGCGGCGCGCGGCGCGGCGCTGGAGCATTTTCTTCCGGCTCGCCTTCTTGCTGGTGCTGGTGATCGGCCTCTGGACCTACCTCGGGCTGAGCTTCGGCAGCGACGACGAAAACCTCGGCCGGCATACCGCCCTGATCGAAGTTAACGGCGAGATCGAAGCGGAAGGCAGCGGATCGGCAGACAATGTCATTCCGGCGCTGAACAAGGCCTTTGCCGACGCCAGCTCGGCGGCGGTGGTGATGCGCATCGACAGCCCCGGCGGCAGCCCGGTCCAGGCCGGCATCATCGTCGACGAGATCCGGCGCCTGAAGAAAGGCTATCCGGACAAGCCGCTGTACGTGGTGGTCGACGAGATCTGCGCCTCGGGCGGCTACTATATTGCCGCCGCGGCCGACAAGATCTATGTGAACAAGGCCAGCATCGTCGGTTCGGTGGGGGTGCTGATGGACAGTTTCGGTTTTACCGGCACCATGGAAAAGCTGGGCGTCGAGCGGCGCCTGATGACGGCCGGCGCCAACAAGGGCTTCCTCGACCCGTTCAGCCCGCAGTCGGAAAAACACCGCGCCCACGCCCAGGAAATGCTGAACGAAATCCACCAGCAATTCATTACCGTGGTGCGCACCGGGCGCGGTGCGCGCCTGAAGGAAACCCCGGAAACCTTCTCCGGCCTGTACTGGACCGGCGCCAAGGCGGTGGAGATGGGCCTGGCCGACGGCTTCGGCACGGTCGACACGGTGGCGCGCGATATCGTGAAGGCCGAGGACATCGTCGACTACACGGCGCACGAAGGCTTGCCGGAGCGCGTGCTGAAGAAATTCGGCGCATCGGTGGGCGCGGGCGCGGTAAAGACCATGTCGCACACGGTGTTGCCTCAGCTGAAGTAAAGCGCGTCGGATGCATGTGAACTGATCTTGCTCAATTGTTCCTTGAAAGTTTCGCGACGTGTCCTATAGTGGACTTCGTGGTTCTTTCCAGGGAGGGCGACCAATAACAAGTGCCAACCTGTTCGCAGTCTGTCGTCGGCAGTCGACGCTCGCACCGCATGCGTGCGGTATTTGAGAGAATTCCATTCCTCACTCTACCTGCCCTCCAGGGAAGGGAAAACGACGGTGCAAACCGTCGTTTTCTTTTGCAGGGCGGCAGGCGCGTCAGGCAGCAGTGCCGTGGGATTCGACCAGCTGGAGCAGCGGCGCACCGTCGTCGTGCTGGACAAAGCCGCCGGCTTCGAGCCAGGCCTGGAAGTCGCCCTGGACGCGCGCGAACCAGGCGGCGCGCAGCGGCACGGCGGCCTGGCCATGCAGGTGCGGGACATTCCCGCCGCGGGTCCAGCGCGCCAGCGCGAGACGGGTCGGGAACATCACGGTCTGCGAGCGCGCCAGCGACAGGCGCATTGCCTTGACCGAGGCCGGGGTGACGGCGTGGGAGGCATCCTGGGAAGTGTTGACTGGTTTCACGCTTAGCTCCTCTGAGTGTCCTGCTGGTTATTCCTACCGCTTCTTTCACCAATTCTGCTGGTCGCGTTAGGCCGATTCCTAATGGAGTTGAAGTCTATCAACGGTTGGTCTGATCCGATTGATCTAGCTCAAACCGGCGCATCATCTCTGTCTGGAGGGGAATCGCTATCAGGCTTGGATGGGGCAGGGGCCATCTGTTACAGTCTCGGCCATGAGTAAATTATCCCTGGACCGTATCCTGCAATCGCAGGGTTTCGGCACCCGCAAATACTGCCGCGCCCTGATCGAAGACGGCGACGTTGCCGTGAATGGCGTCATCGAAGACAACTACAAGGCCACGGTCGATACCGCCGGCCTGGTCCTGACCGTATTCGACGAGGAATGGGTCTACCGCGAGCACGTCTACATCGCGCTGTACAAGCCGGCCAACTTTGAATGTTCGCGCAAGCCCAGCCACCATCCCGGCGTGCTGACGCTCCTGCCGGAACAGTTCGGCTGGCGCGAGGTGCAGCCGGTCGGCCGCCTCGACCACGACACCACCGGCCTGCTGCTGATGTCGGACGATGGTCCCTTCATCCACGCCCAGTCCTCGCCCAAGCGCCACGTGCCGAAGATCTACCAGGCCACCACGGCCGAGCCGGTCACGCCTGGACTGGTCGAGCAACTGCTCGCCGGCGTGCAGCTGCACGACGAACCGGCGCCGCTGAAGGCCGTGTCCTGCGTGCAGCGCGGCGAGCACCTGCTGGAAATCGTGCTCGAGCAGGGGAAATACCACCAGGTCAAGCGCATGCTGGCCGCCGCCGGCAACCATTGCAGCGCGCTGCACCGCTCGGCGATCGGCGGCTTGACGCTGGAGGCGCTGGGGCTCAAGGAAGGGGAATGGTGCTTCCTGGAGCGGGCGCAGCTGGACTTGCTGGTGCCGGCGGGATGAGGTTCTTATTGCGAACGTTCGTGCCGCGATAATGTGGGTTGAACGCGCAGGTTGAACGCGTGGGCGGCGCCCGGGCCGCGTCGATGCAGGCATCCGGGTATGGCCGACCACCCCACGCACGTTGATGCAGGGTAGGGTGGCCGGCCCCACCGTACCATGTGAAACCCCGCGCCAGTCGCGCCGCCCACGCGTCCAACGCACCCATGCCAGGCTACCAGCACCGAGTCCCGGCACACCACGCACCGTCACGCCTAAACGTGCGACAACAAAACTGATCTTCTTGCAAACTTGTATTGACTCGCGTCAGATCGTGGTCGGCGCGCTGTCGTGCTGATGGATGCGACGACGCTTTTTTGCAACCCGCACATCCTTATTGCTCCAGCCCAGATGCCGCTTCCACACCGTTCCTTCCTGCTTGTACTGCCCCTGATCTGCGCCGCCGGCGCCCATGCCCAGGACACCCCGAAAGTCATCGGCGACTGCGCCAATATCCAGGACAACACCGCGCGCCTGGCCTGCTTCGACACCCTGGCCGCGACGCCGGCGCCGCGCACCGAGGCGGCCGTGGTGGTGAACCCGGTCGACGGCACGCCGGCCGCCACCGTGCCGGTGGTGACGGCCCAGCCGTCCGCCGAAAGCAGCGCCAAGTTCAGCCAGCTCGACCATTGGGAACTGGACAAGCCCTACCAGCGCGGCGTCTTCAAGTTCCGCCCGCACTACGCGAGCTACCTGATCGCCACCCGCAGCTACCGTCCGAACCAGGCCCCGTACGCGCCTTACCGCGAACTGAACGACGACGCCGATCTGTCGAAAGGCGAACTCGCCTTCCAGCTGAGCTTCAAGATGAAGATGCTCGAGGGCGCCATCGGCAAGCAGCCGGTCGACCTGTGGTTCGGCTATACCCAGAACAGTTTCTGGCAGGCGGCCAACAGCAAGGCTTCCAGCCCTTTCCGCGAAACCAACTACCAGCCGGAAGTGATGGCGATCACGCCGCTGGCGCTGAACCTGGGCGGCGTCGATTTGCGCTTCGCCGGCCTCGGCTTCGTGCACCAGTCGAATGGCCAGTCGGGTACGCTCTCGCGCAGCTGGAACCGTTTCTATGCCCAGCTGGGCGTGGAAAAGGACGGCTTCTCGGCCACCGCGCGGGTCTGGAAGCGCCTGAACGAAAGCGACGACGACAACCCGGACATCGTCGACTACATGGGCCGCGGCGACCTGGCCCTGGCCTACCGCCGCGACGGCCATATCTATTCGTCGACGCTGCGCTACAACCTGCACACCGACAAGGGCGCGATCCAGGCCGGCTGGGCCTTCCCGCTGGCAGGCAACCTGAAGGGCTACGCCCAGGCCTTTGCCGGCTATGGCCAGAGCCTGATCGACTACAACTACTTCCAGCGTTCGATCGGCTTCGGGGTGCTCGGCACCTTCTGATGCGGCCCGGGCGGCGGGGTGTGCACTACAATGGCGCTCCTTCGTATTCCTGACCGCCCATGAAACTTGCCACCATCCGCGACGGCAGCCGCGACGGCCAGCTGGCCGTCGTGTCGCGCGACCTCAAGCGCGCGCACATGGCGGACGCCATCGCCCCCACGCTCCAGGCCGCGCTCGACGACTGGGCCTTCATCGCACCCCAGCTCGACAGGCTGTATGCCCAGCTGAACCATGGCGAAGCGCGCCGCGCCTTCGACTTCGCGCCCGAGGATTGCATGGCGCCGCTGCCGCGCGCTTCCCAATGGGCCCTCGGGTCCGCCTACCTGCGCCACGTGGAATTGCTGCGCGGCGCCGGCAATGGCGATCTTCCGGCATTCCTGCGCGACGAACCGCTGCTCTGCCAGGGCGCCGGCGACGCTTTCCTCGGCCCGCACGACGATATCCTGCTGGCGCACGAGGAATGGGGTATCGATTTCGGCGCCGGCCTGGCCGCGATCGTCGACGATGTCCCGATGGGGGCCACGCCCGACGAGGCCCATGGCCGCATTCGCCTGCTGATGCTGGCCAACACCGTCGCGCTGCGCAAGCTGGCCCAGGCCGAGCTGGCCAAGGGGTATGGCTTCCTGCAATCGGCGCCCGCCACGGCTTGTTCGCCGGTGGCCGTCACGCCCGACGAACTGGGCGACGCCTGGCGCGGCGGCAAGGTTCACCTGCCGTTGCGCGCGACCTGGAACGGCCATCTCGTGGGCCAGCCGAACGCGGGCGTCGACATGGACTTCAATTTCCCGCAGTTGATTGCGCACCTGTGCAAGAGCCGCAAGGTCAGTGCCGGCAGCATCGTCGGCGCGGGCACGGTGTCGAACCGCGACAACAAGAAAGCGAAGACGCCGGCCGGCCATGCCTGCATCGCCGAGCAGCGCAGCCTGGAGACCATCGCCGGCGGCGCCCCGGGCACGCCCTTCATGCGTTTCGGCGACACCATCCGCATCGAGATGCTGGACGAGGCGGGCAAGCCGGTGTTCGGCGCCATCGAGCAGGCCGTGCGCCAGGCCTGAACAGCGTTCCGGACGGCGGCTCAGCGGCCGTCCCAGAAGGCGCCGCCCGCCGCCTCGCCCTTCAAATCGACTTCCAGCGGCGGCAGGATGCGCCGTACCGTCTGCGCCAGGCGCAGGCTGCCGTCGGGCGCATGCAGGCGGTACCAGAGCAGGGCGACGCCAGACAGGCGCAGCTTTTGCCCCGTGAACAAGCCATCGCGCACGATGCTCATGCCTTCCAGGCGCAGCTCGAAGTCCAGCACCGGGGCGCCGGCGGTGCGGCTGGCATAGCCGAGGTAGCGCGCCGCGTTGTAGAGCGGGCTGCGCTCGCCGCTTTCGCCGGCCTTCAGCGAATCGACGAACGCGTCGAGCGTCTTGAGCACGGCGCCGGCGGCGCTGGCCAGGGCGGCAAGTTCCTTCTTTTCCTCGCCCTTGGCCGCATCGGCCAGCTTTTGCAGCTGGGCGATGCGGTTCGCATACTCGGCGCGGTGGACGGCCAGCGCACGCAGGCGGCCGAACAGGCGTTCCTGCTGGGCCGTGTCGAGTTCGCCCAGGTAGCCGCCGCCGAGCCCGGCCAGCTGGCGCGGGCAGGACTCGGCCAGGGCGCTGGCGAACAGGTCGCGCGCGCCGTCGCCATAGGCGATGCCGCTTGCCGTGACGTCGCGCTTGAACAGCGACGCGGTATCGGCGCCCGCGCGCAGCAAGGCCGGCGCCACGGTCAGCGCCGCCGTCAAGGCGCCCAGCACGGCGCCGGGCGGCGTGTGCGCATCGATATAAGCCTGCAACGCCTTGTTGTGGCGCGCCATCTCCTCGCCCATGCGCACCAGGGTGTCGTTGACGGTGCGCGCCGCCAGCACGCCCTGGGCCGCCACCGGGTCGTGGATCACCACCGCCTCGCCGGCAGGCAGCGTGGCGCAGACCTCGGCGGCCAGCTGGCGCGCCAGGTCGAAGGCGCGCACCAGGCCGGCCGCGCCGAACTGGCGGGTGTCGACGTTGCCGGCCAGGGGTCGCACATTTGCCTGCGGCAGTTGCGCAAGCAGGGCGGCGCGTTCCGCCTCGAGCCTGGCCTGGCGCGCCTCGGCTTCGCGCTGGTCTTGCGTGACTTGGGCGCCGGCGGGTGCCGATGACAGCGTCAGCAGCACCAAAATGCATAACGCAGAGAAAAGTCTTTGGTTGTGCGGAAAGAGGTTCATTCGAGGGCACTTTAAATGTGTTACGAGTTGTAAAAGGCAAACGGATAAGCGTGGTGGAAATACGTCAAAAAATGTAACAAAGTGTCGGGGAATATTATGAAAATTGCCGATAACGTTTTTTGCCATTCATCAATTAACTTCTTGGTTTAAATAAAATTGGTGTGAAATCATCGACTTAGTCAGTGTGAATATTCACATTGCCGATATCCCAATGGGTCGCACGATTGCAGTCGGGACTACCCTTTCTTAGGAGAAATGCGTTAGAATCGCCGGGTTATTCAAGTGTCATCGTGGATCGATTGGAAACTCATTTCTTAGTCTCTGAAGTCGGCTTGACGGTATCGCTGGTCTTCTCGCTGGTGCTGGTTGCCACGACCCGCTGGCACGGCCGTTTTACGCTGGACGCAACGCGTGGTGTGCAGAAGTTCCATAGCGCACCAACGCCGCGCATTGGCGGCCTGGCCATCATGCTCGGGCTGTTCGTTGCCTGCGCCTTGTCGTCGGACGCCCAGCAAGCCCTGTTCGCGCCGCTGCTGCTGGCCGCGCTGCCCGCATTCCTGTTCGGCATGGCCGAAGACCTGACGCGCCGCGTCTCGATCAGCGCGCGCCTGCTCGCCACCATGGCCAGCGGCGTGCTCTGCTGGGCGCTGACCGATGTCCACATCATCGAGACCGGCATCGGTCCGCTCGACGGCGCCCTGGCATGGCTGCCGCTGTCGGTCCTGTTCACTGCCTTCGCGGTGGGCGGCGTGGCGAACGCCGTGAACATCATCGACGGCTTCAATGGCCTGGCCAGCGGCACCGTCATCATCGGCCTGGTCGCCCTCGGCTTCATCGCCGATGGCTGCGGCGACGCCGAACTGGCGCGCCTGTGTTTCCTGATCTGCGCCGTGACCGCCGGTTTTTTCCTGGTAAACTTCCCGTTCGGCAAGCTATTCCTCGGCGACGGCGGCGCCTACCTGCTTGGCTTCCTGCTGTCCTGGCTGTCGGTGATGCTGGTTTACCGCAATCCCGACGTCTCGCCCTGGGCGCCTCTCCTGGCTTGCGCCTACCCGGTCTTCGAAACCGTGTTCACGATCGCACGCCGCCTGTGGTGCCGCCGCCATCCGGGCCAGCCGGACAGTTGCCACCTGCACAGCCTGGTCAAGATCGCGATCACCGGACGCTATTTCCGTGCACTGAGCGCGTCGCTGCGGAATGCCTGCGTGTCGCCGTTCTCGTGGGCAATTGCCGCGGTGCCAGCCGTGCTGGCGGTGCGCTTCGCCGGCAACAGCGCGGCCCTGCTGCCGGCCACCCTGGCCAGCTTCGCGCTCTACCTCGGTTTCTACTGGTATGTGGCGCACGCCGCCCGTGCCCGCCGCCGCCGCGCCATGCGCAGCCAGGCGCGCGTGGCCGCCGTGCTCCCGGCGCTGGTGCCGGAACCCGAGCCGGTCCAGTCCTGACCGTTCCATCGTCTGAAGCCGGCGCCATGTTTCACGAACTGGCGCCGCTTTCCTGTCTTGTTTCGTCTTTGGCTCCAGGCCGACAACGGCGATAATTCCATCCTGACCAGGCCAGTCGTCACAGGAGCGGAATATGTCGGAAGATAGCGACGCGGAAAAGACAGAAGACGCATCGCCCAAGAAACTACAAAAGGCACGCGAAGAAGGCGATATACCGCGTTCGCGCGAGCTGGCGACCTTTGCCGTCCTGATGACGGCCGGCGCCGGCCTCTGGATCACCGGCGGGGGGCTGATCGCCCGCCTGGAAATCGCGATGGCCTCGGGCCTGACCCTGGACCGCGAGCAGGTCCGCAATCCCACTGTGATGCTGGAGCGCATCGCCAACGATGTCGGCGGCGTGCTGCTGGCCTGCCTGCCGCTGGCCTTTGCCATCATGCTGGTCGCGCTGGCGGCGCCGATGATGATCGGCGGCTTCAATTTCAGCGCGAAAGCCTTCATGCCGAACTTCATGAAGCTGAACCCGATCAGCGGGATCGGCAACATGGTGTCGACGAATTCCTTGGTCGAACTACTGAAGGCCATCGCCAAGACCCTGGTGGTGGGGGCCGTCGCCTGGATCGTGATCCGCAGCGAGACCGACGCCGTGCTGGCGCTGGCGGTGCAGCCGCCCGGCACCTCGATCGGCCACGTGGCCGATTTGATCGCGCATACCTTCCTGTACATCGTCGGCGCCCTGGGCGTGATCGCCCTGATCGACGGGCCTTACCAGATTTGGCATTACAACAACAAACACAAGATGACGCGCCAGGAAATGATTCAAGAATCAAAAGAATCCGACGGCAATCCTCAGATTAAAGGGAAGATTCGCCAGATGCAGAGGCAAATGGCGCGCAACCGCATGATGCAAAATGTACCTACTGCAGATGTGGTCGTGACCAACCCGACCCATTACGCGGTGGCGCTGAAGTACACCGATGGCCAGGGCGCGCCGCGCGTGGTAGCGAAAGGCGCCGACGAAGTCGCCGCCAAGATCCGCGAGCTGGCGCGCGAGAACAAGGTGGCCCTGCTGGAAGCGCCGGCCCTGGCCCGTGCCCTGTACAAGCACACCGAGATCGACGACGAGATCCCGGAAACGCTGTACTCGGCGGTGGCGGAAGTGCTGGCGTATGTCTTCCAGCTACGCAACTACCGTGCCGGCGGCCATTACCCGGACCGCCCGACGAAGTTGCCGGTGCCGCCGGAGATGGACCCGCTGAACCCGGCCTCGCAAAAGAAACCCGATTCCACTCAATAACGGAGTAGCTGAATGAATAGTTTGAGACTGCCAGCATGGATGACCGGCCTCGGTAGCAAGGGCAGCGCCCTGGCTGCGCCGATCCTGATCATCCTGCTGCTGGCCATGATGATCCTGCCGCTGCCGGCGTTCGTCCTCGACCTGTTCTTCAGCTTCAACATCGCCCTGTCGGTGATCGTGCTGCTGACCGCGCTGTACACGGTCAAGCCGCTCGACTTCATGGCCTTCCCGGCGATCCTGCTGGTGTCGACCATGCTGCGCCTGTCGCTCAACGTGGCCTCGACCCGTATTGTCCTGACCGAAGGCCACACCGGCGGCGCCGCTGCCGGCAAGGTCATCGAGGCCTTCGGCCACTTCCTGATCGGCGGCAACTACACCGTCGGTATCGTGGTGTTCGTCATCCTGACCATCATTAACTTCACCGTCGTCACCAAGGGCGCCGGCCGTATCGCCGAGGTCGGCGCCCGCTTCGCCCTGGACGCGATGCCGGGTAAACAGATGGCGATCGACGCCGACCTGAACGCCGGCATGATCGGCGAAGCCGAGGCGCGCAAGCGCCGTGCCGAAGTCGGCCAGGAAGCCGAGTTCTACGGCGCGATGGACGGCGCCTCGAAGTACGTCAAGGGTGACGCCGTCGCCGGTATCATGGTGACCCTGATCAACGTCATCGGCGGCCTGATCGTCGGCGTGGTGATGCACGACATGGCCGTCGGCGACGCCGCCAAGACCTACACCCTGCTGGCCATCGGTGACGGCCTGGTGGCCCAGATTCCTTCGCTGATCATCTCGATCGCGGCCGGTATGGTGGTGTCGCGCGTGGCCAACGACCAGGACATCGGCGGCCAGATGGTCGGCCAGCTGTTCGCCAAGCCGGAAGTGCTGTACATCACCGGCGTCATCATCGGCGGCCTGGGCCTGATCCCGGGCATGCCGAACCTGGTGTTCCTGCTGCTGGCCGGCGCCCTGATCGGCAGCGGCTACCTGCTGGCCAAGCGCGCCAAGGACGCCCCGCAGCGCGAAGCCGAAGCCGCCGCCGAAGAAGCCACCACGAACGCCAACAAGGCAGCCTCGGCCGAGACCGAAGAAGCCACCTGGCAAGACATCATGCCGGTCGATACCCTGGGCCTGGAAGTCGGCTACCGCCTGATTCCGCTGGTCGACAAGACGCAAGGCGGCGAGCTGCTCAAGCGCATCAAGGGCATCCGCAAGAAGTTTGCCCAGGAAGTCGGTTTCCTGGCGCCGCCGGTGCACATCCGCGACAACCTGGAACTGAAGCCATCGAGCTACCGCATCACCCTGAAGGGCGTGGAAGTGGGCACCGGCGAAGCGATCAACGGCCAGTTCCTGGCGATCAACCCGGGCATGGCCAGCGGCACGCTGCCGGGCCAGCAAACCGTCGATCCGGCCTTCGGCCTGCCGGCGGTCTGGATCGAAGCGAGCCTGCGCGACGAAGCGCAGAACCTGGGCTATACCGTGGTCGACGCGGGTACCGTGGTGGCAACCCACCTGAACCACCTGATCACGACCCACGCGTCGGAACTGCTGGGCCGCATGGAAGTCCAGGCGCTGCTGGATCACCTGGGGAAAGAATCGCCGAAGCTGGTCGAAGACCTGGTGCCGAAAGTCGTGTCGCTGTCGACCCTGCAGAAAGTGCTGCAGAACTTGCTGATCGAAGGCGTGCACATCCGCGACATGCGCACCATCATCGAGACCCTGTCCGAGCATGCCGGCCAGACGCAAGACCCGAACGACCTGACCGCGCTGGTGCGCATCGCCCTGGGCCGCGCGATCGTGCAGCAGCTGTTCCCGGGCACCAACGAGTTGTCGGTGATGACCCTCGACAACCGCCTCGAGCGTTTGCTGATGCAGGCCCTGGGTGCGGGCGGCGACGGCACCGGCATCGAGCCGGGCCTGGCCGACACGATCGCCCAGCAGGCCTACAACGCCTCGCAGCAACAGGAAGCCATGGGCCACACCCCGGTGCTGCTGGTGCCCGGCCCGCTGCGTGTGCTGCTGTCGCGCTTCCTGCGCCGCGCGCTGCCGAACTTGAAGGTCTTGTCGCATTCGGAGATTCCGGAGACCAAGACGATTCGGGTGACGAGTCTGGTGGGTGCGCAGTAATCAGGTAATGGATGGCGCCGCGCAAAAGCCGGCGCCATTTTTTTGTTGGGCGTGGATGGTGTCTTGATGGCGCGGAGCCCGTCGGCGAACCGTTATTGGTGTGCATGATCCGCGTGGGCATCCATGCACCCGCGGCCGGGCGAATCCCCTCGGAACGCCACCCCCGGCCCGCGCACGCAAAAACCCTCCCCGAGAAATAACCCCCTTTTCCCCGCTTTCTCCCCAGATGCTTGCCTCACGGCATCGTCAATAATCTCATTCGTGGACAGGCGCTATGCCTGGCGTCGAAATTGAATGCAGTGTGCGGAGAAAAAGATGAATGTGAAGAAATTTACAGCGGCAACCTCTCGTGAAGCCTTGCGCAAGGTGCGCGATGCGCTCGGGCCGGATGCTGTCATCCTTTCGAATCGTCCCGTCGATGGCGTGGTCGAGATCCTGGCCCTGGACAACGACGATGTCGCTTCGCTGGCGGCCCCGGCGCCGGACACGGAAATGGCCCAGCCGCAGCCGCGCCTGGCGCTCGACGCCTTCGAGCCGGAAGCCCCGGCCTTCGTGAACCGCCGCGGCGCCGCCCCGGCCGTCGCCCCGGAACACGTGTTCGCCCGCCGCGCCGCCCAGCCCGAGCCGGAATTCGCGCCAGCCTTTGCCCAGCGCATGCCGGCCCCGGCAGCCGCACCGGCCGAGCCAGCCTTCGACATGGCCGCCATGACCCAGATGATGCAGGCCGCCATCTCGCAAGCCAAGGAATCGGCCGCGCAAGAAATGACCGGCATGATGAGCGAACTGCGCGCCATGCGCGGCATGATGGAAAGCCAGCTGGCTGAAATGTCCTGGGGCAGCACCCAGCAGCGCGAGCCGCAGAAGGCCGCCGTGCTGCGCGAAATGCTGGGCGCCGGCTTCTCGGCCACGCTGTCGCGCTACCTGATCGACAAGCTGCCAGCCAACAAGGACGCGGCTGAATCGATGCGCTGGATCAAGACCGTGCTGGCCCGTAACCTGACCACCATGGCCGACGAGGATTCGCTGCTGGACCAGGGCGGCGTGTTCGCCCTGGTCGGCCCGACCGGGGTCGGCAAGACCACCACCACCGCCAAGCTGGCCGCGCGCTGCGTGATGCGCCACGGCGCCGACAAGCTGGCCCTGATCACCACCGATGCCTACCGTATCGGCGGCCACGAGCAGCTGCGCATCTACGGCAAGATCCTGGGCGTGATGGTGCACTCGGTGAAGGACGAAGCCGACCTGCGCATCGCCCTGAAAGAACTGAAGAACAAGCACACCGTGCTGATCGACACCATCGGCATGTCGCAGCGCGACCAGATGGTGACCGAGCAGGTGGCGATGCTGGCCGGCGCCGGCGCCGACGTCAAGCGCCTGCTGTGCCTGAATTCGACCTCGACCAACGAGACCCTGAACGAAGTCGTGCGCGCCTACCAGGGCAGCGGTTTGCACGGCTGCATCATGACCAAGCTCGACGAAGCCGCGTCGATCGGCAATGTGCTCGACGTGATGATCCGCAACAAGCTGAACCTGCACTACATCTCGAACGGCCAGCGCGTGCCGGAAGACCTGCACCTGGCCGACCGCGCCATGCTGGTCGACCGCGCCTTCCGCAGCCGCCGCGATGCCGCGGGCCAGTTCGACGACGCCGACCTCGGCGTGCTGATGGCCGGCACCGGCAACCTGAACGCGGACAGCGGCCTGCGCGGGGTGCGCCTTGGCTAGTTTTGATTTCGACCAGGCCGAGGGCCTGCGCCGGATGCTGGCCGGCCCCAAGCCGCGCGTCGTGACCTTTCTCTCGGCCACGCCGGGCGACGACAAGGGTGCGATGCTGGTGAACCTGGGCGCCTCGCTGGCCCAGGCCGGCAACGATGTGATGATCGTCGACGCCTGCCAGCGCGAGCGCGGCGTGGCGCGCCAGCTGGAAATGGAGCGCCATGTCAGCCTGCTGCAGGTGGCGCGCCAGGAATGCGCGCTGAACCAGGTGGTGCAGGCCACGGCGCAAGGCTTCCAGCTGGCGACCCTGGTGCGCGACGGCGCCGCCCCGCAAGCGGGCAGCGATGAAGCGCGGCGCCTGGCGAAAGCCTTCGATGTGCTGGTGAAGGGGCAGGGCGGGATCGTGATCGTCGACGCCGAACTCCAGCGCGACGGCAGCTTCGCGGTGCCGGTGCTGGCCGACTCGGAAATCGTGGTGCAGGTCTCGGCCGGCGCCACCTCGATCACGAATGGCTACGCCCTGATCAAGCGCCTGGCCCAGGAATTCGGACGCCGTCCTTTCGGCATCCTGGTCACCGGGGCGAGCGAGGCGGAAGCCCAGCTTGTTTACGATAATATGTCGCAAGCGGCAAGCCGTTACCTGGCAGTAACGTTGACCTCGATGGGCTCGGTGCCGGCCGATGAATACCTGCACCGCGCCGCGCGCCTCGGGCGCTCCGTGGTCGATGCCTTCCCGCTGGCCGGGGCTTCGGTGGCCTTCCGCCAGCTGGCCGGACGCTTCGCCATGGCGGGAATGGCGCGCCACGGCGGCTTCGGCCCCGGCGCCGGATTTTAAGAAAAAGCACACGCATGTATACCGTCAAAGGGAAAGCGGACAAGAACCATTTGCTCGCCCAGCATCAACCGCTGGTCAAGCGACTTGCCCACCAGATGAAAGCCAAGCTGCCGCCGTCGGTCGAGGTCGATGACCTGATCCAGGCCGGCATGATGGGCCTGCTGGACGCCATCAACCGCTATGAGGACAACCATGGCGCCCAGTTCGAAACCTATGCCGTGCTGCGCATCCGCGGCGCGATGGTCGACGAACTGCGCGCCAACGACTGGATGCCGCGCAGCACGCGTTCGAACATGAAGAAAGTGGAATCCGCGATGACCGCATTGCAGCAGCGCCTGGGCCGCGCGCCGACCGAACTCGAGGTTGCCAAGTCGCTCGACATCCCGCTCGAGGATTACCAGGAAATGCTGTTCGAAGGCGGCGGCCACCAACTGGTGTACTACGAGGATTTCCACGACGACGACGGCAACGACAGCTTCCTCGACCGCTACGCGGTGGAAGACGCCGACCCGCTGCGCGCGCTGCTCGACACCGACTTCCGCGCGGCCGTGATCGAGGCCATCGACGGCCTGCCGCCGCGCGAAAAGATCCTGATGGGCCTGTACTACGAGGAAGAGCTGAACCTGAAGGAAATCGGCGCCGTGCTCGGCGTGTCCGAGTCGCGCGTGTCGCAGCTCCATACACAAGCGGTGGCGCGGCTGCGTGCGTCGCTGCGGGAGAGACTGTGGACTTCGCCAGCCTGACCGGCCTGGCGCTGGCGCTGGCCGGCCTGGTCGTCGGGCACACGCTCGACGGCGGCCGCTTTGCCTCGCTGATCCAGCCGGCCGCGTTTGCCATCGTCGTGGTCGGCACCTTCGGCGCCGTGCTGCTGCAATCGGAATCCAGCACCTTCCGGCGCGGCATCAGGATGCTGCGCTGGGTGTTCTTTCCGCCGAAAAGCGCGCGCCAGCCGCTGGCGCAGGCGGTTGCCCTGTGGAGCCTGTCGGCACGCCGCGACGGGCTCTTGTCGCTGGAACAGTATATGAACACCAAGGACCTGTTCGTGCAAAAAGGCCTGCGCCTGGTGGTGGACGGGATCCACCCCGACAAGCTGCGCAACCTGCTGGAAACCGAGATCAACGCCTTTGAATTCACCGAACGCCAGGCCGCGCGCATCTGGGAATCGGCGGCCGGCTATGCGCCGACCATCGGCATCCTGGGCGCGGTGCTGGGCCTGATCCACGTGATGGAAAATTTGTCCGATCCTTCGCGCCTGGGTTCCGGGATCGCGGTGGCGTTTGTCTCCACCGTGTACGGTGTCGGCCTGGCCAATCTGTTCTTCCTGCCGGTGGGAAACAAGCTGAAGGCGATCGTCTCGGACCAGGTGGCGCAGTACGAAATCCTGCTCGAAGTCTTCCACGACCTGGCCACCGGCAACCATACCCGCGTGGTGGAAGAGCGCGTGGCCAGCCTGCTGGCGAAGCGCTGAGGCCGGCAAGATGGCCCGGAAACGCTACGACGAGAACAGCGGCCACGGCCATGGCGCCGGGGCCGGCGACAACCAGGACCGCTGGCTGATTTCCTACGCCGACTTCATCACGCTGCTGTTCGCTTTTTTCGTGGTGATGTATGCGGTTTCCGTCGTCAACGAAGGCAAGTACAAGGTGCTGTCGGACGCCCTCGGCAGCGCCTTCGGCGGCGACCCGGCCACGCCGCAAGCGAGCAGCGCCATCGACGCCTTGCCGCTGAGCGGCATTATCGCCCGCAAGCGCGCCGAAGCGGCCAAGCGCGAACGCGAGCGCATGAACACCCTGGCGCGCGACCTGAACAATTCCCTGATGCCGCTGATCCAGTCCGGCAAGGTGCGCGTGGTGCAGACCGGGCGCGGCGTCAGCGTCGAGATCAATGCCAGCATCCTGTTCGCCGAAGGCCAGGCCGCCCTCGGCGAGGAGTCGCGCGCAACGCTCGGCACCGTGGCGGGTTTACTGAAAACCGATCCGCACGCGATCGAGGTCGAAGGCCACACCGACAATGTGCCGATCGCCAGCCCGCTGTTCCCGTCGAATTGGGAATTGTCCGCCGTGCGCGCCAGCAGCGTGGTGCGCCTGTTCATCGAGAACGGCATCGCGCCGGCGCGCTTGAGCGCGATCGGGCGCGGCGCCAACCAGCCGGTGGCCTCGAACGACGGCGAACAGGGCAGGGCGCGCAACCGGCGCGTGGCGGTGACCATCCTTACGGCAGTGCCCGAAGCGGCCAATCCGGCGCCGCGGTGATCTGAAATATTATTTCGCGACAAGCCCCTGCTTGAAATAATATTTCATCCAACTAGCTCGTTCGCGGTTCCTCCGCCAAGCGTTCCGACGCCTGCGCATCCCTATCTGCTCCAGATTTTGTTGCGCTGAACATTGCGTGATTTTGCGCAGTTTTGTGCGCTGCAAATCTATCCAATACTCACAACTCATTGAAAAATAGCAGGAAATCCGATTTCCATTTAACACATCGGACATGCCGCGCACAAGCCATCCGGCCGAAAAAAACGTTCTAAATTCCAGTAGTAAAAATCCCACTGCTTATTTCCGGTTGGATAAAAAAACGCTACTATGTCCAACTGTTGAACGTAGGAACTTTTTCCCCTAATCAAGTAGTGAGGCTCTGACGATTCCGCCTGGTCGCTTGCGTCCAGGGCGGCATGGCGGCTTTTCTGGACGTGAGAGTGCAAAGATGGAAATGAAAACTGCGGGCGAATGGACGCTGGCGTCCGGCACCTGGGCGCTGGACCTGGAGCGGCCCGGCCTCGAGCTGAAACGGACCGCACTCGGTTATCCGGTATCGCCGCGCCTGCCGCGCGAGGTGCTGGGCGACCTGGTGCAGGCGGCTGTCTTGCCGCGCGACCGGTCGCTGCAGTTCCCACCCGAGTTCAGCTTCTGCCCGCTCAGCGGCGAGCGCGTCGGCGCCGCGCCGGGCGCGCATCCGGCGCAGCAGGACGAGAGCTGGGTCGCCCCGTACGGCGCCGCGTCGCATGGCGCGCGCGGCTTGCCCGCCGCCGGCCTGCGCCAGAGCGCGCGGGCGCTGGTGCTGGCGCGCGAACGCCGCCACGATCCCGACGCCCAGCCCGACGCCTCGCTGCCAACGCCGCCGCCAGGCGAGTACGAATTCTTTTCCGCCTCCTTCGGCACGCTCGACGCGGTGCTGCTGGCGCTCGATCCGCGCAAGGGTACGCTGTTCGGCTGGGTGGCCGGCCTGAAGGAATGGGTCGAGCTGGAACACGGCAAGCCGCTGCTGCTGAGTGAATCGGCGCTGCCGCGCAGCGCCTGGCGCGCCGAGCTGGTACATGGCATGCACAGCCGCCTCTACCTGCCGACCGAGCGCGGCCTGGCCTGCCTCACGCCCGACGTCGCCGCCCTGAAATACGACGTGGCGTATGCCGGCGATGGCCCGGCGCTGGGCGCCCCGATCGGCTTCGACGGCCGGGTCTGGGCGCCTTGCCGCGAGGCCGACGGCACCCTGGTCTTCGTCGGCGCCGACCCGGCCGGCGGCGCCGCGCAGCGCCTGCCTGTTCCCCTCTCCGGCCCGCTGCACACCGGCGAGATGAGCGCGCCGCTGGCGCACAACCGCACCGCGCTCTGGCCCTGCGCCGGCGGCCAGCTGCGCTTGCAGAAGCAGTCCAGCGGCGAGGTCCAGGCCAGCTTCATTCCGTGGCCCCGGCACATCGCACCGCAGTTCGAATTCGGCAGCCCCTACCTGGGCCCCGACGGCGACCTGTGGCAGATCTGCTTCGACAACGGCGGCCAGCACTACACCTATGTGCGCCTCGGCGCCGAGCACCAGGAACTGGCCAGCGCCTCGTCGCCGCGCCTGTGCTCGGGCAGCTTCAACTACCGCTTCTCGACCCGTTTCACGGGCGCGCCCTGGAGCGATCCGGAGCAGGGCGACGACGCCGCGCCGAGCGAGGTGATCATGCCCCTGGTCGAGTCGCCCGCCAGCGACAGCGTGATCGGACTGCGCATCGAAAGCCACGAGGCGCTGGCGACCCTGCTCGCCTCGAGCGAGAAGATGCGCGCCGAGCTGGTGATCGACGACGCCAGTTCGACCACCGGCTTCCACACCATCGCCGTGGCCCAGCCCTGGCGCCTGCGCCTGTTCCGGCATGGCGGCTTGCTGTGGGCCTACCACCCGCTGCTGAAAATCATCCACGGCTGGACCCTGAAAGCATGAAAGCATTCCTTGTAGCGCTGGCCGCGGCGGCGGCCCTGTGGGTGGGCGCGCCTGCCCGCGCGGACGGCATCCAGCACGCTTTCCTGGTCCAGAACTCGGGCTGGATGGAACCCTTCTATGCCGACCCCAACTCCCAGCTGAAACCGCTGGTCGGCGCGGTGGCCCAGGCCGCGACGCAGCCGACCGACAAGGTGTTCACGCTGGCCTTCAGCCAGAGCAACGGCAAGAACCAGTCGCCGCTGCTGCTGGGCGAAGGCCGCGGCGGGTCCGGCATCGGCGCGGGCATGGGTGCGACCCTGGCCGGGCTGGAACTGGCGCGCAAGGGCGCCGGCACGGCCCTGGCCGACACCGATTTCCAGGAAGCCGTCACGCGCACCATCACCGGTCCGTTCGGCGCCAAGCCGGGCATCGTCTGGATCTTCACCAACAACAAGAACAGCCCGAACAACGACCAGCAAACGGCCGCGCGCAACCGCGACTTCTATCGCCTGCTGCACCTCGAACCGTCGATCCGCAAGACCGTGGTGTTCCCGCTGAAGATGCCGGTACAGGGCAAGCTGTATGCGGCGCGCGGACTGATGGTGTACGCGCTGGCGTATGGCCAGCCGGCCGCCGATGCGCTCGACCGCATCCTCGCCGAGGGCCGCCTGAAGCAGGTCCTGACGCGGGCGCCGGCGCGCCTGAAACCGGTCGACGCCGACGCCGTGCGCATCGTGCCGCGTTCGGTCAGCAACAGCGGCAGCGTGAAGACCAGCCTCGGCGCCGATGGCCGCACCGTGGTGCTCGATGTCGACGCCGCGGCGCTGGTGCCGCGCGTCACCCTCGACGCCTCGCTGCAGAATCTGTTCTATCCCTATGTGATCGAGCACGCCGAAGTCAGCGCCTCGCTCAGCACGGCCGGCCGGCGCGCGGCGCTGGAAGTCAGCCCGGCCACGGTGTCCGGCCTGCAGCCGGCCGCCAGCCAGGCGGTGCAGGTGCGCTTTGCGCTGCCGGTCGAGCAGATCCCGTCGGCCTGGTCGGCCCAGGCCATCGCCGCGATGGGCAAGCAGGTGCTGCTGCCGATGCGCGCCGAAGTCAGCCTCGGCGGCCAGCGACTGGCGCTGGCCGACAGCTTCGCCGACGAACTGCGCGAACTGTTCCCGGGCGACCCGATTTCCGAAGTCTTCACGCCGCCGGCCACGGTGCGCGGCTCGACGGCGCAAGTGCCGCTGCTGGTGCGCGTGCAGTACCCGCTGCTGCCGGTGCTGGTGATCATCGGCGCCGTGCTGGCCCTGCTCGGCGGCCTGCTGGCCCTGGGCCTGGTGTCGCGCCGCAGCACGCGCTATCCGGTCAAGGTCGACGGCGTGGCGCGCCAGGTGCTGCTGAAACCCTTCCAGCAGCTGGCGCTGCTCGACGCCGACGGCAACCCGGCCGGCATCGTCAAGCGCGGCCTGGGCCGCCCGGCGCTGCTGCAGGTCGAGGACGGCCACACCATCACGCTCGGCTAATTATTTCGTCGTACCCCTAGACACTCACTGAAAGAGACCACCCATGGCACAGGAAAACAAAGACAACGCCGGCTTCAGCCTGCCCGATCCATCGGCCGCTCCGGCGACGCCCGACACCCCGGCCGCGCCGGAAAGCGCTGCGCCGAACAGCGCCAGCACCGGCTTCGAGACCCAGCCGGCCGGCGCCCTGGCCGCCGAGAATACCGGCTCGCGCGACCTGCTGATCGGCGGCGCGATCCTGCTGGTGCTGTTCATCGTCTTCTTCCTGGCCAAGAACGCCTACGCCAACGGCCTGGTGGCGAAGAAGCTGCCGCCGAACAAAGCGAATGCCTCGGCCTGGTGGCTGTTCATCTTCCTGGCCAGCGCCGCCACCGGCGTCGTGCTGGCCGGCGTGAACGCCTCGCGCTTCATGGCGCCGCTGATCGTCGGCCCGATCGCCGTGGTGGCCCTGGCCGCGCTGGTGCTGACCTTCACCGCCAGCCGCAAATAAGTCCCAAGTACAGCACGCGCATCCAGCCAGCACAGCAAGAGGAAACCACATGTCCGAGAATCTCAACCAGACCCTGAACGCCGGCGAGCGCAAGCAGGAAACCGTGATCGACCTGCGCCCGACCCTGTTCATCGGGATCGGCGGCACCGGCATGGAAGTGCTGATGCGGGTGCGCCGCCGCATCCTCAACACGCTCTGGGGCAGCGCCGGCAACCGCGTGCGCGTGGACAGCCTGACCGACTTCCCGGTCGCCCAGTTCATCCACTTCGACCTCGACAGCGGCGCCATCGTCGACAGCGGCCGCTCGCAGGCCGACGATTTGCAGTTCGACCAGGTGAAGTTCACCGACGAAGAAAAGGTGGTCGAGTCCTTCGACATGGAAAAATACAGCCGCGACGACGACGCGCTGGAAAAATACCCGCACGTGAAGGAGTGGCTGCCGCTGACGCCGAAGCGCATCCGCGAGCTGGGCATCGACCCGAGCAAGGGCGCGGGCCAGATCCGCTCGGTGTCGCGCCTCTACTTCTTCGACAAGTACGCCAAGGTGCGCGACAAGATTCGCCAGAAGCTCAAGGTGCTGAAAGCCGGCCTGTCGCACGAACGCCAGCTGGCGCAGCTGGGCCTGCGCATGGAAACCGGGCGCTTCCGCGTGGTGGTGGTCGGCTCGGTGGCCGGCGGCACCGGCTCCGGCGCCTTCCTCGACATGGGCCTGCTGGCGCGCGCGCTGACCCGCACCGAGGTCACCCAGGCCGACGTCGAGCTGATGCTGTTCCTGCCGACCGGCTATGCCGGCGCCAACAAGGACCGCACCGAAGCCAACGGCTATGCCGCCCTGATGGAACTCGAATCGGCGATGAAGGGCAACACCGGCTACGTCGGCCGCTGGGACGCCTACGACCGCCACGAGCTGCCGCGCGAGCCCTATAGCGAGGTGTACCTGGTCGACTCGGGCAACCTGGCCCAGCAAAATACGAAAGACATCAAGGACGTCTACCACATGGTGGCCGACACCCTGTTCGAGGACTTCGCGTCCGGCGACTTCGCGCGCAACAAGCGCTCGGTGGCCGTGAACCAGGCCCAGCACAAGAACTTCCCGCACGACGCCCTGGTGCCGAAGCACCGCTTCGCCGACATGCGCCTGAGCTATTCGAAGCGCTTCTCGGCCTTTGGCCAGTCGGTGCTCGACACGCGCCAGGAGGCGCGGCGCGACGCCCGCGCCCACCGCTGGGCCGGCGAAATGCTGAAGGCCTTCTTCGGCGTCGGCAGCTCCGACGTCGGCGCGAACCGCGCCACCGACAAGCACCGCGACGAATTCATGGCCACCCACATGGGCCTGCGCGCGCTGCCGTTCAGCGACTTCCCGGTGTTCTCGGACAAGAACATCGAACTCAAGCGCAGCAGCGGCGAATTCAACGACTACCTGGTGGTCGACAACCTGCTGCAGGACCGCCACGGCCTGCTGATCGCCGGTATCGAGCAGCGCGTGAACAACCGCGTCGACGCCATCCGCAGCGGCTTCGACCGCCGCGAATGGCCGGCCCAGGTGCGCGAAGCGATGCGCGAGCTCGAACGCGACGCCGTGCGCGACCAGGACTCCACCGCCGACACCACCGAAGACCGCGTCTCGAAACGCCGCCGCGAGGAATTCGAGGCGATCAAGGCGACCGTGCGCGAACAGCTCTACGCCTACCTCGACAACAAGGAACACGGCGGCCTGGAATACGTGCTGTCGCTGGTCGAGCAGATCAAGGACCGCCTGGAAGCGGCCGGCGCCGGCATCGTGGCCGCGCTGGGCGTGAACGCCGAGCGCTACCGCGAGATCAAGGAAGCGGTGCGCACCCGCGAATTCGAGCGCCTGCTGAACAACCTCGAGCAAACCAAGGGCGGCCTGTTCGGCAGCGGCGAGAAGCAGGCCGTGCTGGTGATGGACCACCTGCGCACCGAGATGGCGAACGCCCTGAAATTCCACCTGCGCGCCAAGGCCGCCGACGAAGCCGCGCTGCTGATGGGCGAGCTGTCGCAGTGGCTGGGCCGCAAGACCGGCGTCGACGCCCAGGGCCGCGCCACCTGGAACGGCCTGGTCGGCGAATTCCAGGACGGCCGCGAAGGCGTGCTGGCCATGCTCGGCGAGCTGCAGCAGCTGAACGCCATCCTGCAGACGGAACTCGGCAAGGACTATGCGACCCTGATCTCGGTGCCGGTGGCCGACCAGCAGGTGGCGCTGCCGGGCGCGCTGCAGCTGCGCGACTGGGCCGACGAAGCCTTCAAGGACATCGGCGGCTCGAAGACCCTGTTCCCGATGCTGTCGGAAGCCGACTCGCGGCGCGAGCTGCTGGGCAAGGTCAAGCGCATGGCCGAGCGCCAGCTGCTGCTGGTGACGGCGGGCGACGCCGGCGCCGGCGCCGATCCGCTGGCCGAGGCGCTCGAGCAGATGAGTTCGAGCGAACGCCAGGACCGCTTCCGCAAGCTGCTGGCCTGCGCCATGCCCTGGATCGACGCCAACATGTCGGGCGACTTCGCCGTCAAGGGCGACCAGTTCAAGTGCTTCGTCGGCGTGGCCAATGCCGACGCCTTTGCGCGCCGCTTCGGCCCCGACCTCGAAGCCGCGGTCCCGAACGGCATCACCATGGCGCAACTGAAGATCGTCGAGACCGGGATCCCGGGCCGCGCGGTCTGCTACTGCGAACTGTCGGGCGTGCCGATGACGGTCCTGCGCGGCATCGACGGCTGGCGCACCAGCTACCGCAAGGAAGAAGAAAAGAGTCCGACCCACACCCACATCGACTCGACCCAGTTCAGCCATCCGATCGCGCCGAGCACCGAGGAGATCAACCGCCTGGCCGACGACTTCAAGAGCTTCCTGCTGGCGGTGATGCTGGGCGTGCTGACCCGCTCGCAGCAGCGCCTGGTGCCGAACGGCCAGTACCAGTTCACGGTGGCGCGCGGCGACACCCGCCGCATCGGCAACGAGCGCGCGATCCGCCAGAACGGCCTGCCGCTGGCCTACCGCGAGAGCATCGTCAGCCGCGTGCAGGATGCGCTGACGGCCCTCGACGGCATGCAGACCGCCGCCCTCGGCGCGCTGTGCGAGTACTACGAGAAGATCGTCTACGCGCCGAAGCTGGTGGCCCAGGCCAGCGGCACCGAAGTGCCGCGCCAGGGCTTCGCCAGCGCCATCGCGGCCGAGGCCAAGACCGAGCTGGCCGAGCGCGCCAAGCGCCGCGGCGTGAGCCCGGAAGACATCGTGCGCATCGGCGACCGCCTGCTCGACAACATGGCGGCATGGACCGCCGTGGTGCCGGAGTCCGACGCCGACGCCTACGAGTGGGAAGTGCGCGAGCCGGGCGAAGACGGCAAGCCGCGCCTGAAGCTGGTGGTGCTGCCGGCGATGCTGGAAGCGGGGCGCATCGACGCCCTGGCCGGCAACGCTGCGCCGATCATGGTGCAGCCAGGCCTGCCGCCGGCCCAGCCGGCGTATGCGCAGCCTGCCTTCGCCGCGCCTGGCGGCGTGCCGCCGCTGTCCCCGGCCCCGGGCCTGGTGGCGCCGCCGCCGCTGGTCGAGCACCAGTACCACATCGGCGTGAACGGCCAGCAGTACGGCCCCTACGGCATGCAGCAGCTCGGCCAGATGCTGCAGGCGGCGCAGATCGCCGCCGCCGGCACCAAAGTCTGGCGCCAGGGCTTGCCGGGCTGGGTCGAACTGACCCAGCTGGCCGAGCTGGCGCCGCTGCTGGCGCCGATGCAGGCGCCGGCGCCAGGCATGCCGCCGCCATTGTCCTGATTCACGGGGAACCACCTTGGAAAACTGCGTCACTTGCCGTGCCCCCCTGTTCAGTGCGGTGCATTTTTGCCCGTACTGCGGGGAGGATCGTCGTCCCGAAGGACGGAGCGGGGCCGCGCCGGTAGCGGAGCCGGTGGCTGCGCCGGTGGTAGCGCCGACCCCTGCGCCGGAGCCGGTAGCGGCTGCGCCGAAGCCTGTCGCGCCGCCTGCCGCTCCAGCTGCGGCTCCCGCGCCTGCTCCTGCTCCTGCGCCGGCCCCCGCTGCCCCCGCTGCACCCACGCCTGCTGCGCCGGCAACGCCTGCGCCGCCATTCGCACCGGCCACGCCCGCGCTGCGCGATGAACCGCGTCCGCCCAAAAACCGCAAGCTGCTGGTCGCCGGCGCGGTGCTGTTCTGCCTCGTGGCCGCGGTGCTGCTGCGCAAACCGGCGCAGCCTGACAGCGCCGCCTGTGGCCAGGTGATCGACGCCGGCAAGCGCGCGCTGGCCCAGGGCGACGATGCCGGGGCCCGCGTCCAGCTCGGACGTGCCGGCGCCGCCTGCGGCGCCGACAGCGCCGAGACGCGCGACCTGGCGGCACGCATCGAGGCCGACTCCGGCAAGGCGCAGGCCGCGGCCGAATGCGAGACCCAGCTCGGCGCGATCCGCGACCTGCTGGGCGACAGCGACCTGGCCGCGGCGCGCAAGGGCCTGGAAGGACTCGACCGCGCCTGCGCCGCCAGCACCGAGGCCAAGCCGCTGAAGCAGAAGCTGGCGCGCCAGGCCAAGGCGGCCGCCGCGGCCAGCGAGCAGGCCAGCCAGCTGATCGGCCGCGACGACGGCGCCGGCGCCGCCCAGGCCATCGACCGCCTGGAGCAGGCCGACCGCTCGAATCCGGACATCGCCCGCATGCGCGCCGAAGTCAAGCGCATGGGCGAGCAGGCCGAGGCGCTCGAGCTGCCGGCGGCCCCCGAGCTGCCCGACGCAGCGGCCGCCTTGCCGCTGCCGCGTGCGCGCATCACACCGCCGACGGCGCCGGCGCCTGTGCAAGCCGCGCCGGCGCAATCGGCCGCGCAGCCAGCAGCGCAATCGGCGGCGCAGATGCAGGCGCAGATGCAGGCGCAGATGCAGGCCCAGATGGAAGCGCAGATGGCGCAAGGCTTCCTGCGCGATGCCGAGCGCGCCCTGGCGCGCGGCCAGTTCGATGCCGCCCACACCTACATCGACAGCGCGCGCCGTGTCGACCCGAACAACAAGCAGGCCGACGCGCTGGCGAAAACCGTGCGCGAGCGCGAACGCCAGGTCCTGCAGAACGAAACCACGATCCGATAACCGTAGCGGTCTACTCAAGGAACATGTGCATGAAACAGCAAATCAACCGCATCGTCGCGGGCTCCCTGGCCGCCGTGCTGGCAGCCGGCTGCGCCACCCAGCCTTACCCGGGACAGAACGTGGGCGGCGCGCCAGCCAATACCCCGGCCAACCAGGATCCGTGCAGCGTCGGTAGCAGCGCGCTGGCCGGCGCCGCCGTCGGCGCCTTGCTCGGCGCCCTGGTCGATGGCAAGCGCGGCGCGGTGCGCGGCGCGGCCCTCGGCGGCGTGACCGGCGCCGTCGGCTGCGTGGCCATCAACGCCCAGTCGCGCCAGACCAAGAGCGCGGCCCAGGCCGACCAGGACTACCTGCGCGCCCACCGCCGCCTGCCGCGCGAGCCGGAAGTGGTGGCCTACACGCCGGTGCTGGACAATCCGGTGATCAAGCGCGGCCAGCCCTTCAAGGTCAGCTCGACCGTCGAACTGGTGAACGGCAGCGCGCGCCGCGTCGAGGAAGTGCGCGAAGAAATCGTCGTGCTCGATCCGAGCGGCTCGCCCTTCACCCAGGGCACGAAAGACGTCGCCAGCACCAACCGCAGCGGCGGCCGCTTCGAGAACTCGTTCGAACTGACCCTGCCGAAAGGCGTGTCCCAGGGCGTGTATGGCCTGAAGACCAACCTGTACGTCAACGGCCGCCTGGCCGCCACGCGCGACCTGCGCACCCAGCTGGTCTGGAACGGCGTCGAGGGCCGCCTGGTGGCGATGCGCTGAGCATGGCGTCGACGATCCGCTGCGACCATCCGGAATGCGCGGCGGCCTTGCCCTGGCTGGCGCTCGTCTTTTGTCCGTTCTGCGGGACGGCGCAGGCGCGGCGCCAGGAAAGCGCAGCGGCGTCCGCCGCCGTGCCCGTCACGGCGCCTGTCGCCGCGGCGCAGGCCGCTCCCGCTGCGCGTGGCGCCACCCCGGCGCCCGCTGTGCGCGATCCGCTGCCGGATGCCGAGGCCGTGCGCGCCTTCGAGGCGCACCTGGCCGCCGAGCTGGCCGAGCCGTATTGCGGCGCCGGCCAGTTCCAGGCGCTGGCGGCCTACGCCGGCAGCCAGTGGGGCATGGCGCGCGCACGCGCCGAGACCCTGCTGGCGTTCTGGCTGGAGCAGCATCACGCCGTGAATGAAAAGCAGCTGCTGGCCGAGCTCGAAGGCCTGCTGCACAACTTCACGCACGACGACCGCAAGCTCGACAAGAAGGAAAGGCAGGACGCCCTGCAGAGCATCTGCACGCCGCGCCCGGGCTATGCGCGCGGCCTGGACAGCGTGGAAGCCGAGCGCCACCTCGTGGAGTACTGCCGCCGCAACGGCGTGCGCGTGCAGGTGGGCTGGTTCAAGTACCAGCTGCCCTGAACATCACTACAACAAAAGAAAAGAGAAGAGCATGAACGGAACCGACCAGGAATGGCTGAACAACCGCATCGCGGCGGCTGTCGCCGATGACTTTTATCTCGACCGCGGCGAAGAGCAGCGCATCAAGGAAGAAAGCGCGGCGCGCGGCATCTCCACGCGCGACTGCGAACTGGTGCTGCGCGAGCAGCTCGACGCCCACGCCGCCGTCTCCGAGCGCCTCCTGATCGCGGAACTCGACCGCCTGCTGCACCAGTTCACCGACCGCGACAAGAAGCTCGACCCGAAGGAGGAGCGCGACGCGCTGGGCAAGGTGGTGACCAAGGCGGCCGGCAAGAAGGCCGGCCTCGATCCGCGCGTGGCCGAGGAATACGTCTCCACCTTCTGCAAGGCGAACGGCGCCAAGCGCTCGACCGATACCCCGACATGGCTGCTGCCGGCGGGCGCGGCGGTGCTCGTGGCCGTGGTCGCCATCGGCGCCATCGTGATGCGCAAGGGCGAGGCGCCCGTGCAGCAAGCGGGCGGGGATGCCCCGGCCGCGCACCAGGTGGCCGGCGGCGTGCGCCTGAACGCCAACGACAAGGCCGAGATCGACGACCAGCTGCGCCGCGCCCAGCAATACGTGGAGGCCGCGCAGTACACCGATCCGCCGGAAAAATCGGCCAAGGCTTGCCTCGACCAGATCAAGGGCATCGATCCGGAAGGCGCCTACCGCGGCGCCGAAGTCAAGGCGCTGTCGAGCCGCATCGTGACCCACTACCTGGCGCTGGCCGACGGCAGCGCCCGCGCCAAGGACATGCAGGGCGCGGAAAAATGGCTGGCGCGCGCGCGCCTGCTGCGCAGCGACCGCGAACTGATTCTCGAGAAAGAGCGCGCGCTGGGGCTGGCGCGTCCGGAGCGTTGACCAGCGCTGGAACGACGTCGAGCCAGGGGCGCGCCGAGCGCCCCTTTCCTTTTCTACTGCCTGCCCGCACAATGCATGACACACGCATTTGGAGCGCACATGCAACGCAGACCCTTCCTGTTCACCGCCCTGGCCCTGGCGGGCATCCTGCCCGCGCTGGCAGGCGCCGCCGGAGCCGATCAAGTGAACGTCAAGCACACCATCGATGTCGAATCGGCCAAGGGCCGCGTGCTGGTCCACCTGGCGGTGGCCAACTACGGCAAGCAGACGATCTGGATCCCGCGCGAGATCGCGGAAGGCAAGGAGTTGACCGGGCGCCGCTTCGACGTGCGCGCCTTCGACAACCGCCCGCTCGACTACACCGGCAAGATGGTCAAGCGCGGCGCGCCCACGGCCGCCGACTACCAGGCGGTGGAGCCGGGCAAGACTCTGGAAAGCACGATCGACATCACGCGCGCGTACGCGTTCAAGGCGGGCCGCCACACCTACAACATCGGCTACGCCGGTCCCTTCCTCACCGACCTGAAGGCGCTCGGCCAGCTGGCGGAGAGCCCGGCCAAGCCGGGGACGTTCATCCATACCGGCCAATGAAAAACGCCCCGGACCGGCCGGGGCGGGTGAGCTCACACGATCACGTCACGTGATCAATTCAGCGCCGGGGTGTTCTCGGCGAAATACTCGTGCGAGTCGGCGTTGTCGACGGCCTGGTTCGGGTTGCTGATCGCCAGGCTGGCGGCGCCGCTCTGGCCATACACGTGGTCGTCGGTGCCGGCGACGGCGTTGAAATGGCTCATCTCATGCACCAGGGTGCCGCCTTTCGAGTCGGTGCCGGTCAGCGGCGCCGACCAGAACGCGTTGCAGACGTAGATGCGGTAGGGCTGGGTCGGGTAGACGTAGGCGTAGGCGCTGTCGTTGCAGTTGCAGTCGACAATCACGTTCTTGGTGTCGAAGGCGTTCTTGATCGCGGCGTAGTGCGACCTGACCGTGTTCTGGCGCGTCGAGGTGACAGTACCGAACCATTTCTTGTAGCGCGTGCCCATCACGCCGTTCGTCATGTAGGTGTTCGAACCGTTCGCCATGGTCTTGGCCGCCGAGATGGCCGAGGTGATGGTGCTTTGCTGCGAGGCGCTGCACGAGCTGAAGCCCAGGGCCGCCGCCGACACTTCGCCGCCCTGCAGCTTCAGGGCCTGCATGATCGGCGAGGCCGAACCACGCGGCAGGCGGCCTTCGATGTAGAGCGAGGCGGTGTCCGATTCGAGCACGTCGGCGGCCGCATTGCCGGCCACGGCGCCGCCGGCGGCCGTTACGTCGCCGCCGAGGCGGCCCCTGTTACCCAGGAACAGGTCGGGCGAGGCGGCGCGGTAGCGCACCGCATAGTCGCCGCTGACGCTCATGTCGTACAGCGCCGACAGTTCCACTTTCACCGTGTGCGAGGCGCCTGGCTTGAGCAGGTAATAGTCGGCCTGGGTCGGCGCCTTGCGCTTGACCAGGGCGCCGGTGTAGGGCACGGCCGCGCCGTCGCGCTGGACTTCGAACAGCGGCGCGCTCATGCCGGCAAACGGCGTGCGCCACTTCAGCACGTACTGCGGCGTATCCGAGGTATTCGTCATGGTCACGTCGACGACCACGTTGTCGCTCGCGCCGAGCATGTTCTTCTCGGGCGTGACCGCCACCTTCACGCCATGCGACCCTGCCTGCGCACTGACCACGACGCCCAGTGCGGCAATACCGACGACCGACTTCCAGATGCTGTTCCTGCTCATGTGTCTTCTCCGTATGTAAGTTTGTTGTGGCTTGCTTTCAGCCTTGTTATAGATAAGTTCTCGCCAAAATCTTGACTTCGATCTAACGAAAACCCACGTACATACTGATCAATTCACGGACCGCGAGCAATTCAAATCGGATAGTGCGCGGCTTTTGCAAGAAAAAATAAAAAAATCTTGGTTGTCCAGGAAACGTGCTGGATTCTCACCTGTCTGCGTGCTAATCCGCCGCAGGGTGGACGGCTCCACCATGTCTGCCATCCTGGTCTGGCGTATGCGCCGTCCACGCGGTCACCCCACGGTTCAAGGCAGCGTCGGCGTATTCTCCCCAAAATACTCATGCGAATCGGCATTGTTGATTGCCCGCTCAGGCGAGGTCCGCGCCAGGTCGGCCGCGCCGCTCTGCCCATACACATGGTCGTCGGTTCCCGCCACCACGTTGAAGTGGCTCATCTCATGCACCAGGGTGCCGCCCTTGGAGTCGGTCCCGGTCAGCGGCGCCGTCCAGAACGCCCGGCACACGTAGATGTTGTAGGGCTGGGCCGGGTAGACATAGGCAAAGTAGGGCTCGTTGCAGCCGCAGTCCACCTTCACCGGCTTGGTCTCGAAGGCGTCCTTGATGGCGACGAAATTGTTCGTCACCGTGCCCACGCGCGTGGCCTCGTGCGGCCCGAACCAGTGCACGTAGCGCTCGCCCTGCTGCTTGCGGCCGGCCAGGTATTTCAGGCCATCGGCCGCCATCGCGCTGCCGGCGGCATAGGCGCTGGCAATCGTGGTCTGCTGCGCATTCGAGCATTGGCTGAACGTCAAGCCTTCGCCATCGCCCGGCGCCGCCGCCAGCTGCGCCGGCATGGCGCCGCGCGGCAGGCGGCCCTGGATCCAGATCGCGGCCGGATTCGAGGCCAGGTCGGCCACCAGGATCCGGGCCCCCGCACCGGCCTTGGCGCTGGGCGCGGGGTTGCTGGTCAGGTAGCGCACCGAATACGTGCCGGTGACCTGCATCTCGTACACGCTTGACAGTTCGACCCGCGCGCTGCGCGATTCGCCCGGCGCCAGCACGATGTAGTCGGCGTCCGTCGGCGCGGCGCGCTTCACGTGACGCCCGAGATAGCGCACCGGCTGGCCATCGCGCGTGATCTGGAACAGCGCATGTTCGGCCGGCACGAAGGGCGTGCGCCATTTCAGCAGGCGCTGGGGCGTGGCGCTGGTGTTGCTTAGGGTGACCACGACATGCACGTCGTCATCGGCATCGACCGTGTTGCGGTCGGGCGTGACGCTGACGGCGACGCCGGTATTGGTGATGGCGTCGGCGGGCAGGGATGCCGCCAGCAGCAGGGCGCAGGCAGCGGCATGGATCTTGGGGTAGCGCATGAGATTCCTCCTTAAAAAGTAAAGCAAGGAACATCGTGTGCTTTTATACCGCAAAGAACTTGCGCAAATGCAAGTAGCTTGGGTTTTCTCACCCGCCCCCGGCCGGCTCGCCCCTCGAATCGCAGATTGCCCCCACCCTTGGCGCCCTTACGCGTTACTTCTTTCTCCCAAGAATTTGTGCGACCATCTGTTCTTTTACCCCCAACCCGCCATGACCGATACCCGCCCGGACGCTCCCCTGCGCGCCGCCCTCCAGGGCTGCCCCTTGTTGCGGCTCACCTTGCGCGATCGCGACTACGGCACGCCCTGTCCGCCGGACCGCTGGTACGTGAAAGCCGCGATCGACGACGCCCTGAAGCCGGCGATGGAAGGCATGGTGCTCGACCTCGACGTGCTGGACACGCCCGACGGCGATGCCGACGACGTGCTGGTCATCGGCGTCATCGACCTCGATACCGCCTTGCCGGCACTGCGCGCCGTGCTCCAACGCCTGAACATCCCCGCCGGCGCCAGCCTGGTGCTGGACGGCAGCGACGAAAACCTGGCCCCCGGCCTGCCCACCCGCAACGAACTGGTCCGCCAGGCCACCGACAAGCTGATCGAAGCGGTGCTGGCGGAATCCATCGTCTGCGCCCCGGCGGACTGGCAGTCGGGCAGGCTGACGATCCAGTGCGACGGCAACTGGCTGGGCTACAAGCTCAAGAATGCCCAGTCGCGCCATGCCGCCAGCATCAGTGGCGAACTGAGAAGCCTGTGCGAAGAACTGGCCGTGCTGATGTGGAAAAACGGCAGCCGATGGCGCGAAGCGGTCCTTGAATACGACGGCCCGCGCTTCACCATCGCGTTCAGCAACGACGAACCGCGCGACCCCATTCCCCGCCCATCCACTCCCGCTCCCGCCACCCCCAAACCTTGGTGGAAGATCTGGTGATCAGCCGAGCTCGTGTCCGAATGT
>Ga0265798_10001455_pt1 | contig 36908 bp, 32 predicted proteins | sample P3T30metagenome_FD_192430 | JGI IMG/M metagenome (GOLD analysis project Ga0265798, IMG submission 192430) | Plant litter microbial communities from East Loma Ridge, Irvine, California - P3 T30 | ecosystem: Environmental > Terrestrial > Plant litter > Unclassified | place: USA: California...
TGGACTGATTTGACGCAATGCAGCATGATTGCACTGTCTCCTCTATTCTCCTCCCAGGAAATAGATTCAGCCCGCTTCTCACGAAGTGGGCTTTTTTTTGCGCGCACGGTTGCCCGAGCAGGTGCATTCGGTTTGGTGTAGGATGCCGCCCATATTTTCGTTTTTACAACAATCCATGCCAGACCTCGACCTTTCCGCCCGGAGCACCGCTTCCTACGACTGGAGCACGACCGCCCTGGGCGACGCTGCCCGCTGGCCGTTGCCGCTGCGGTTGTGCAGCGATCTGTTGCTCAATTCGCCGCTGCCGACCCTGCTGGTATGGGGACCGGAAACGGTCCTGGTATTCAATGAGGCCTACGCTGCTCTGGCCGGCCCTGGCTACGGCCGCGTTCCGGGCGGCTCGGTCCCGCCCGTGATGCCGCCACCGCTGGCTGCGGCCGGTGCGGCGCTGGCTGCGGCCTGGCGCGGTGAGGCCGGTGTGCTGGCCGACACCGCCCTGACCTTCCGCCGCCTCGATGGCAACGCGGACAACCGTTTCGACCTGCGCCTGTCCCCGGTACGCGACGAAACCGGCACTGTGCGCGGCGTGCAGATCGCCCTGGCCCCGGCCACCGCGCAGCCGGCCCAGGAAGCGGTCGACGATGCAGGCCTGCGCATCCTCGTCGTTGAAGACAATGTCGACTCCCAGTACCTGGTGTGCGAGATGCTCAAGGCCTTCGGCCACGAAGCCGACGGCGTCGCGCATCCCGACGATGCCCTGACGCTGCTGGCGAGCCAGCGCTACGACGTGCTGTTCTCCGACGTCAGCCTGCCTGGCATGTCCGGCGTCGAACTGGTGCAGCGCGCCATCAACGACGACCCGGCGCTGTCGATCATCTTCGCGTCGGGATATGGCGACACGCTGCTGCGGCACCTCGAGTTCCCGTACCAGTCGCTGCAAAAACCGTATGAAATCGACCAGCTGCAGGATGCGCTGGCCAAGGTAGTGCGTCAGCCGGGCCGACGCTGACCGAGGGGCGAAACGGTCCGCATTCACAAAGTGTGAGTCGGACCCGCCCGGCTGGTCTACAATGAAACGCATCCTGCCCGGCTTCGGGCGCATGGCAACCCCGGCATGAACTCTTCATCACAACACGTCCGCCGCATCGCGCGCCACCTCCGGAGGCCGGCATGAGCACTGCCCGCGACGTGTCCGGCCAGGATCTGGTCGCCGCACAAGAGGCGCTCCAGCACGCCACCGAGCGCATGGAAAACATGCTCGAAAGCCTCACCGACGGCTTTTGCGCGGTGGACCGCAACTGGAACATCACCTATATCAATGGCCGCGCCCTGCAGATGGTCGAGCCGCTCAACAAGCGGCGCGGTGACCTGGTCGGGGCCAAGCTGTGGGATGAGTTCGAGGACCTGCACGGCACGACGGTCGCCCTCGATTGCGTGCGCGCCATGGAGGAGCGCGTTACCGTCAATCGCGAATTCTATTACCGCCGCCTGAATGCCTGGCTCGACATGCGGGTCTACCCGTCTCCCGAAGGCCTGACCCTGTATTTCCAGGACATCACGGCGCGCAAGCTCGACCAGCAGGCGCTCATCGACAACAACAACCGCCTGCAACTGGCGATCGCGGCCGGGCGTCTGGGCGACTGGCGCTGGGATGCGGCCACCGACCGCGTCACCTTCGGTGCACGCGCGGCCGAGATCCTCGGCTTGCCGGCCGATGTCGCGCTCGCCTGGCCAAGCCTGCGCGAGCGGCTGCAACCCGAAGACCGCAAGGTCGTGCGGCGCGCCGTGCTGGCCGCCTTCTCGCAGGGCACCGACCTCGATCTCGAATGCCGCCTGCTTGCACGCGGCAACCTGCCCGGCGGCGCGGCGCACTGTGTGGCCCTGGTCGGCCGCCCCGACTACGCCAGCGCCGTCGACGGCGGCGGCGTGCTGGGCATGACGGGCATGGCCCAGGACATCAGCGCCCGGCGCGCGGCCGACGACCACCTGCGCCAGAGCGAAGAAGAATTGCGCGCGCTGGCCAACACCATTCCGCAACTGGCATGGATGGCCGATCCGGACGGCTCGATCGTCTGGTTCAACGAGCGCTGGTACGAATACACGGGCATCTCGCCCGAAGAATCGACGGGCTGGGGCTGGCAAAAAGTGTACGACCCGGCGGTGTTGCCTGCCGTGCTCGAACACTGGGATGAATCGGTGCGCACCGGCACGGCGTTCGAGATGGAATTTCCGATCCGCGGCGCCGACGGCAATTTCCGCTGGTTCCTGACGCGGGTCGAAGCGGTGCACGACCGCGACGGCAACGTGGTGCGCTGGTTCGGCACCAATACCGACGTCGACCAGGTCAAGCGCGCCGAACAGGCGCTGCGCGACGAATCGCACGTGCTTGAACTGCTCAACAGCACGGGCAGCATGCTGGCCTCGACGCGCGATCTGCGCGCCGTGATGCAGGCCGCCGCCGATGTCGCCTGCGGCGTCTGCAGCGCGCGTCATGCCGCCTTCGTCCATTACGGCCAGGATGGCGCAGGCACGCTGTATTCGCTGTACACGCTGTCGGGCGCCACGTCGGCCCAGTTCCAGGACTTCGCCGAACCGGGCGCCAGTGCCCTGTTCGGTCCGGGCCTGCGCACCACCCGCCTGCAGCGCGTCGCCGACCTGGCGGCCGATCCGGTCCAGGCCGGCAGCGCGCTGCGCTTTGGCCTGCCGGATGGCCACCCGCCGGTACGCAGCTACCTGACCGTGCCCGTCATGGCGCGCTCGGGTGAACTGCTCGGCACGATGTTCTTCGGGCACCCGGAACCGAACGTCTTTACCGAACGCAGTGAACGCATCGTCAGCGGCATCGCGGCGCAGGCCGCCATCGCAGTCGACAATATCCGCCTGTACGAAGTGGCCAGCCGCGCGGCTGAAGAACGCAAGGTGCTGCTCGAGAACGAACGCGAAGCGCGCGCCGAAGCCGAGCGCACCAGCCAGATGAAGGATGAATTTTTGGCCACGCTGTCGCACGAGCTGCGCACGCCGCTGTCGGCCATTCTTGGCTGGTCGCAGGTGCTGCGCCGCGGCAGCCGCGATGGCGCCGACCTGCAGCGCGGCCTGTCGACAATCGAGCGCAATGCGCGCGCCCAGGCGCAGCTGATCGAAGACTTGCTCGACATGAGCCGCATCACGTCCGGCAAAGTGTTGCTCGACATGCAGACGCTGGCCCCGGGCAGCTTCATCGATGCCGCCATCGAAACGGTGCGCCCGGCGGCCGACGCCAAGGGCATCCGTATCGAGCGGCGCTATCCCGAAGGCGTCGCCATCCCATCTGTTGCGGGCGATCCGGGGCGGCTCCAGCAAGTGGTCTGGAACCTGCTGTCGAACGCGATCAAGTTCACGCCGCGCGACGGGCTGGTCACGATCGAGCTGGGCTACCACGACGGCCAGGTGGCTATCACGATCCGCGACACGGGCTCGGGCATCGCGCCAGAATTCATCACGCACGTGTTTGAGCGCTTCCGCCAGGGCGACGCGTCGATGACACGCAGCCATGGCGGCCTGGGCCTGGGTTTGTCGATCGTTAAACACCTGATCGAGCAGCACGGTGGCACGGTACGCGCCGAGAGCGCCGGGCCTGGCCAGGGCGCGAGCTTCACGATTGAACTGCCGGCGGCGCTGTCGAGCATGCCACGCGCGTCCCGCCAGGCGGACCTTGCCGGTGGCGCGCTGCCCGAGATGGCGTCAGCCACCCTGCCTGCCGCGCCAGAGGCAGCGCCCGAACCGATGGTGCGCGACATGCGCGGCATGTCGGTGCTTGTCGTGGACGACGACCGCGATGCGCGCGAGCTGATTGCCCGCATCCTGTCCGATTGCCATGCCAACGTGCGGCTGGCCGGCAGCGCACAGGATGCCATGGCGCAGCTGCGCGCGAGCCCGCCCGACCTCCTGATCAGCGATCTCGGCATGCCCGATGTCAATGGCCTCGAGTTCCTCGCCTGGGTCCGCGCCCTGCCGCGCGATGCTGGCGGCCTGATTCCAGCCATCGCGCTGACGGCGTTTGCACGCTCCGAAGACCGCTTGAAGGCGCTCGAGGCCGGTTTCTCGGCCCATGTGTCCAAGCCGGTCGAACAGAGCGAATTGATGGCGGCAATCGGCATGGTCAGCACGCCACCCGCCGTCCCAATGCTCGCGGAAAGCGGCCGCGGCCATAGTCGATGATGTTCCTACCTTCGGACGCGGCGCTGTCCTACAAGAAATTTTATGGTCCTTGCTACACTAATTAGAGGTAAGGTATCGTTAGATTCCACCCCGAAATGGGGCGCCGCCCAGTTTCGATAAAGAGATAAGCATGCCGAGCAGACAAGACATTTTGAACGCCAAAATTCTGGTGGTAGACGATTCGCCCGACAATATCGAGCTGATGGAAGAGATATTGCGCGAAGAAGGCTACACCTGCGTCAGCTCGACCATGCTGCCGGAGCAGGTGTGCCCGCTCCATCGCGAACACAATTACGACCTTATTCTGCTCGACCTGCAAATGCCGGGCTTGAATGGCTTCCAGGTCATGAAGGGCCTCAAGGAAATTGAACAGGGTGGTTATCTACCTGTGCTTGCCCTGACGGCCCAGCCAAGTTTCAAGATCGCCGCGCTCGAAGCCGGCGCCCGTGACTTCATCAGCAAGCCGTTCGACCTGCTCGAGGTGCACAAGCGCATCCACAACATGCTCGAAGTGCGCCTGCTGTACAAGGAGCTGGCCCAGTATTCGAAGGCCCAGCAGGAGCTGGCGCTGCACGACGCCCTTACCGGCCTGCCAAACCGTCGCTTGCTCGAAGACCGCATCGAGACGGCGCTGCAGCACGCCAACCGTACCCATGCCAAGGCCGCGATCATGTATCTCGATCTGGACGGCTTCAAGGCAATCAACGACACCTATGGCCATGCCTACGGCGACGAGATCCTCAAAGCCGTGTCACAGCGTCTGCTGGCCAGCTCGCGCAAGGAAGACACTGTTGCCCGTCTGGGCGGCGATGAATTCATGGTGGTGCTGGGCGATATCCACGGTCTGGTCGACGCGCAGGGTCCGGCGGCCAAGCTGGTTGAATCCCTGTCCGAGCCATTCTTCATCAACGATCTGACGCTGCGCCTGTCGACGTCGATTGGCATCAGTATCTATCCGGACGATGCCGAATCGGTCGACGCCCTGATCAATATCGCCGATTACGCGCTGTACGAAGCCAAGCGCGCCGGCAAGAACCGTTTCTGCTCGCCGGCGGCCAATCGGCAGGCTGCGTCCAAGACCAGCGGTGCACCAGTGCCGGCGCCAGCGCCCGAGCTGGCAACGCCGCATCGCTGACACGTCACCTTCTTTCAGTTGACTAAACCGGGGCTCTCGCGCAAGCGAGCGCCCCGGTTTGTTTTTGCGTTGGCTGCGCGAATAAAAAAGGCTCAGTCAGCGTTATCTGTTGATGACGCTGATGGCAATGCGAAGCAACTGTTCCGGCGAAATAACCCGCTCGCCATCCAACGCCCAGCGCCAGCCGAGGTAGTTGGGCAGGTAGCGCGACGCCACGCCACGAAAGCCCTGCAGCCACACCTTGAAGCGCTGGTGGTAGGCGTTCACGTTCTGCACGTGGATGGCAAGGCTGCCCAGACGTCTTACACGCACACCGGCGCGCACATTGACCGCTTTGTGCGCGATCCTGTGCTTGTGTGCAAACGTGCGGTAAGCGGGATGGCCGTCACTGACAAGCAAGGCTTGTCTGTCAAGTCTGGGCAACAAGTCACGCTCGAGTTGCGCAGCCGTGAGAGCACCCCGACCAGTGACGGCATCGACCGTGCGACCCTCGCGGTCGCGGCCGACCAGAATGCAATCGAGTTCGCTGGAAATGCCCCGTTTGGCAGCATGGCCGCCGCGGTGGCGCGGTGGCCGATCAAGCGTACGCGAACCTTTTTGTGATTCGAGCAGAAATGTTTCGTCAGCCTCGACGATGCCATTCAGGAGCGCGGGCCGGTCGAGCTTGATCCAATGCAGGAAGCGGTGTCGCCAGCGAAAGGCGGTGTTGCGGTGTACGCCAATTCGATCTGCTCCCTTGCGTACGGGGAGTGAATCGAGCAGCACCTGCGAATACGCGAGCCATTTGGCTTTGTGCCTGAGCCGCGCCAGTGGCGTGCCGGTGAGGTCGTTAAAGGTGCGGCCGCAGGCGCAGCAGCGGTAGCGCTGCAAGTCGTTGGCGAAACCATGCCGGTAGCAGTGCTCGTTGCTGCACCTGGGGCAGCAGCGGCCTGGCGTTCTGACCTCAGTGATGAGCGCAACAACCTGATCAAGCCCGGCTGCAGGATGCAGGGCATCCAGCACTTGCCGGCGCTGCGGCTGGTTCAGGGAAGGCAGTTTTGCGAACCAGCCCTTGAAACGTGGCGCTTTCATGATCGACTCCTGACGCTGGGGACAGGGGTTGGACCACTGGACTACTCGTCAGTTCAAAGCTAGTCTCTATTTAACGTTGACTGCGCCATAAAAAAACAGGGCCACGGAATCTGCGTTCCGTGGCCTGCTCCATCCTGCCCTGCTGTGAGCTTAACGCTTCTCGGCTGGCGGGCAATCGCGAATCGTGCTCGTTTCTTCGATCGAACGCGCGTTCTGGTGATCGCGGCCTGCGTCGACCATCTCGGGCGGCACCTCAATGCGGGTGATGCCGGCGTCGACCGAAATCGGATCGCTGGCCGGGAACGTCATTTCGACAGCGTCATCGAGCAGGGTCTCTTCGGCCTGCTCTTTGCTCGACTGCGTCTCGCTGCCGGCCAGCGCCTTGATCGCGACAGCGAAGCTGACTGCCTGCAGGCTGGCCAGATCGCCAATGGTCTTCACGCCCAGCGTGTCAGCCAGCGCAGTGGCTTGCTGCTCGCCGATGCCGCGCAGTGCCGACAATGGCGCGTCGGCCAGTTCACGGAAACTCTTGCCACGGAACTGCTCATTTACGATGTTATCGATATTCATGGTGTGTCCTCTCTTATATAACGCTCCCGTCCGCGATGGAACCGGCTAGCTTTCACTATCGCATACCAGCAATAGCACGTATGTGCGGCAGCGAACGTCTTGACTGTCCGCACCGATGAATTCTTTGCACAATGGCACCGACGTAAAAAAGCCGGCCCCGGGGAGGCCGGCCAGTCTGTCAACAACGTTTTAAACCGTGGCGAGAATTTCGTCGCGGCGGGCTGCCATTTCAGCGCCCATGGCTTGCAAGTCGAGGTCGAGCTTGCGCACTTTCGGGAACATTTCTTCCTCTTCCTCTTCGACGTGGTGCGACACGTATTCGCCCAGCACTTTCACTTTGGCATCGTAGTAGTCTTCGTCCGGCTCCATCTCCTGCACCTGTGCGATCAGGTCCTTGGCCGATGCGTGTTCGACGAACGCTTCGTCGAGCATGTCTTCCATTTCCTTCGACGTCTTGCGCAGCGCCGGATAGAAGATTTCTTCTTCGATCGACGTGTGCATGATCAGGGCTTCGCAGATCTCATTGGCCAGCTTCTTCTTGCTGACGGTGGCACGCTCGCCCAGCTCTTCGAACTTGTCGAACATGTCTTTCACTTCGTCGTGCTGGCTTTTCAACAGTTCCAGCGCATCCTGCGGGCCGCTCGTCTTTTTGGTCGTTGCTTTGGTCATGGTGTTACCCCCGTATTGTTGGTTGAATGATGACTCGTTGGCCACATTGCCAGAGTGCGCCTGACGCGCGATCGGCACTGTTCGCGACCTCACACTCGGTGAGAACATAACGAACCGCTCTTGCTGCACCCAATGCGCGACGGATAAATGACAATTGTTGTATGATTTGGGAAACATTTAATTGAGACCCTGATGACTGAACCGGTCCTACCGCATCCCGACCCGGAGCTGGAACGCCTGGTCGCGGCGCGCACTGCTGAACTCTCCGACATGGTGTCCTGGCTGGCCAACAGCTGGGACCAGGAGCGTCGCCAGCTCGCGCGCCAGTTGCACGATAGCCTGGGTTCGTCGATGACGGCCCTGACGATGCACCTTGCCCTGCTCACCCAGCGCCTTCCGGCCGAAGACAAAGCGCTGCGCGACCGCGCCGCGCAGATGAAGGTCCTGCTCGGGGGCGTCATCGAGACCAACCGCCAGATGCAGCTCGCGCTGTGGAACGACAAGCTCGAATTCCTGGGCTTGCGCACCGCGCTGGCCGAGCTGGTGCCTGAATTCGGCGCCGAGCACGGCATCAAGGCACAAGCCAGCCTGCCCGAGGAAGACGGCGCCTGGTCGCGCGAACACGCCGTGCTGCTGCTGCGCTGCGCCGAGGAAGGTTTGCGCAACGCTGCGGCGCATGCGCAGGCGACGCGCGTGGACGTGATCCTGGATGACGACGGCGAGATGGCCATGCTGACCGTGCGCGACGATGGCGTCGGTCCCGGCGCCGATCCGCTGGCTGCGGATGAACGCCATGGCTTGCGCCTGCTGCGCGAACGCGCCCGCACGCTCGGTGGCAACCTGATCCTGGTGCGCACCGAGCAAGGCGGCGCCATGCTGCAGATGACGCTGCCGCGTGAACTGCCGGCCTAGACATCGACAGGGTCGGTACAAACAACAACGGCGGCCACTGGCCGCCGTTGTTGTTTGTCGCCTGACGACAATCCCGTCAGTGCAGCTTGACCAGCGGCGTGCTGCGCCGGATCAGGAAGCGCGCCACGGCCAGCAGGCCCGTGCGGGTAATGCCCATCACGGCCCGGTGGTGCATCAGGTGCAGGCTGGCGTACATCAGGCGCGCGATGCCGCCCTGCACGAACCAGCTCGCGCCGCGAAGCGAACCCATCAGGCTACCGACACTGGTGTTCTGACCGACCGACACGAGCGAACCGTAATCGCGGTACTCGTAAGGCTCGGTCAGGGGCGGCTGGCCCTTGTCCATGCGCAGGAAGGTCGTGACGAGGTAATCGGCCTGCTGGTGCGCCGCCTGCGCGCGTGGCGGCACCGGCAAGCCGTTGCCGTCGATGCAGACCGCGCAGTCGCCCAGCGACCAGATCGCTTTGGCGCCCTTGACGCGCAGATGCGAATCGACATCCAGGCCGCCGCCACGTGCGGTCTGCAGGCCGAGCTTGCTGAGCATCTCGGGGGCGCGGATACCCGCCGCCCAGACGCACAGGTCGGCCGGGTACACGTTGCCATTGGCGTCGAGCACCTTGTCGCTGTCGATCGCCGTGACGCGGCAATCGCTGACGACGCGGATGCCGCGCTTGTTCAGCAGGCCCAGCGCTGCATTCGACACGCGCTCGGGGAGCGGCGCCAGGATGCGCGGCGCGCCTTCGAGGATCGTGATGCGCACGTCGCGCTTGACATCCATCCGTGCAAAACCGTAGCGCGCATACGCGCCCGACGCTTCGCGCAGTTCGGCGGCCAGCTCGACGCCGGTCGCGCCACCACCGATGATGACGACGTCCAGACCCGTTTCACGCCCCTCTTCGCGCTGCTGCTCGACCGCCAGCATCAGGCGCAGCATGCGCAGGCGGAAGCGTTCGGCATCTTCGGTCGCATTCAGCGAAATCGAGTGTTCCTGCGCGCCCGGCACGCCAAAATAGTTCGAGGTGCTGCCGATCGCGATCACGAGCGACGTGTACGCCAGGCGACGCGCCGGCAGCACTTCGTCGTGTTCTGTGGCCGAATACACGGCCCCGATCTCGATCGCCTGGCCGGCCTCGTCCAGCCCGGTCATCGGACCGAGCACGAAATTGAATCCATTGTCGTGCGCGAGCATCGCGTACGACAGACCTTCCTGGTGGATGTCCAGGGTGCCCGCCGCGACTTCATGCAGCGACGGTTTCCAGATGTGGTACAGGCGGCTGTCGACCAGCGTCACCTTTGTCGGGCCGAGTTTACGGCCCAGTTTGCATGCCAGCTCCAGACCGCCAGCGCCGCCACCCACGATCACGATATCGCTACGCAAGCTTGCCTCCTTCTTGATGCCCCAACCGGCAACAACGCCGGCCTGATGGCCATCTGAGATTTTACTACGGCAACGTATCGCGCGCTGGCCTCTCCCTACATGTGACGAAAGAGCGCCATGAACGGTTGACTGACTGTCAGCGTCTCGGGCCGGTTGCGCAGGCGGATGACGCCCTTGCCGCTGTCGTCGCGCGTGACGCCCGCCACGGCCCGCAGGTTCACGATCGTCGAGCGGTGCACCTGCCGGAACATGGTCGGGTCGAGCACCTCGAGCAGGTCGCGAATGGGCTTGCGCAGCAGTGACTCGCCCTCGGCCGTCATCACCACCGTGTACTTCGAGTCGGACTGAAAATACGCCACGTCGTCGACCAGGATCAGGCGCGTTTCGACGCCGCGGCTGGCCGTCAGCCAGACCAGCGGCTGGGCGCGTGGGGCCGGCGGCGCGACGCTCTGCAAGCGCGCCAGCAGCGCCGCCAGCTGTGTCGTATCCGCCACACCGCGCGCCAGCCGATCGCGCACCCGGCCCACGGTCGCGGCCAGGCGTTCGCGCCCGACCGGCTTGAGCAGGTAATCGACGGCGCCACGGTCAAAGGCGTCGAGCGCATACTGGTCATACGCGGTCACGAACACGATCTCGGTGCGCAGCCCGGCCGCCAGTACGCTCGAGGCCACCTCGAGGCCCGACAGGCCCGGCATGCGGATGTCGAGGAACGCGACCTCGGGCCGGTAGCTGGCAATGGCGTCGAGCGCACTGCCGCCATCGTCGCAGGCAGCCACGACCTCGAGGTCCGGCCACACCTCGCTCAGCAGCTTGACCAGCTCTTCCTGCAGCAGGAGTTCGTCTTCGGCAATCACGCAGCGAGTCATGTGCGCACTCCCGCACCCTGCAGCGCCAGCGGCACCGTGATCGTGGCAGCCACCCCGCTCGGGAAGTTGGCGACGATGGCAAAGCTCGCCATGCTGCCGTAACCGAGGCGCAGACGCTCGCGCACATTGCGCAGGCCGATGCCGGTGCCGGCCGTCTCGAGCGAGAAACCACGGCCGTCGTCGGCCACCGTGACGGCTGCCGCATTGTCGATGGCGCGCGCCAGGATCCAGACGGTGCCGCCGCCCGGCTTGGGTTCGAGCCCATGCTTGATGGCGTTCTCGACGAGCGTTTGCAGCATCATCGGCGGAAACACGAGCCGGCGCAGTTCGTCCGGCACATCGACCTGCAGGGCCAGGCGCGGCCCCATGCGAATGGCCAGGATGTCGAGGTAGGCACGCGCCCGTTCCAGCTCTTCGCCCAGCGTCGACGGCGCATCCTCGGTGCGTGGCAGCGAGTGGCGCAGGTACTGAATCAGGTTACCCAGCATCGCGTCGGCGCGCGCCGGATCGGTGCGCGTGAGCACCTGGGCGCTGGCCAGCGTGTTGTATAAAAAGTGCGGCTCGACCTGGGCGTGGAGCAGGTTCAGGCGCGCCACCGTCAATTCCTTCTCGGTCGCGCTCTCGCGCACGGCCTGCGTCTCCAGGCGGCGCCGCTCGGCAATGCGGCGCGTGATGGCGCGCACGATGGCGTCGGCGTTTTCCAGATTGCTGCCCTGGTCGACCAGGAACCAGTCGATCCAGGCCGGGTCTTCCGGTTCGCAAATCAAGGTCACGCTGCCGGCCGCGTCGCCGTTGGGCGTGATCGTCGCGCGGATCTGGTTGCGCCAGGTGGACAGGCGGGCCAGCGCCGCGCCGGCCGACGCATTGCCGCCGTACAGATCGGTGCGTTCGACCTTGGCGCGCACCTGCAGGCTGTCACGAGCGCTGTCGACAGCGGTGACGCCGGGCAGTTCGCGGATCGCGGCGTCGATCATGTCGAACGCTTCGCCGGCCTCGAACGGGATTTCGATCTGGCGCCGCTGGCGGTTTGCCAGCGTGGCCGCGTTCACGGTGCCGGCCAGCAGCCGCACGCGGCGGGTGTGCGAGAACGCGATCAGGAGGACCCAGCCGACCAATACAAAACCGAGCAGCGCCGCATAGCCGCCGAGGTTCAGATCGATACCATGCAGCACGGTGTCGCTAATGAAAATACACAGCGCCAGATACACCGCGCCCCAGGCAACAACCAGGCGGCCGTGGTGGAAAAAACTCGACATCATGATGGGCTTTCAAGCGTTGAAGAATGGCGCCAGCATAGGCAGGCCATGGGTCGCAAAACAGCATTATGCGACGAAGCCGCGGCTGGGCCGACGAAACCGGCCCCGGCGACGTTGACGTGGCATTTGCCAGGCCACTCGCCTGGCCGCATCCTGCATCAACTGCTACTTCCCAAGGCGGTCGCGACCTCGTACACTGTTCTGTATTTACAGATCAACCGTAGTTAGCCGACACCAGATATCGTTACCCGGAAATTCTTGCAGAACATGATGCGCAGTTTTTTTGCGCTCTTCCAGGAGGGATTGAGCGACATGACTGACAACCCAAACAACGGGCATGCGTGGCTGGTGTCGGTACTGATTCCGGCAAAGGATGAAGCCGGCAATATCGGCCATCTGGTGGACGAAATCCACCACGCCCTCGCCGGGCATCTGACGCACGAGGTCGTGCTGGTGGACGATGGCAGCAGCGATGACACCGGCGCCGTGTTCCTGCAGCATTGCCAGCGATGGGGCATGCCGGCGCGGCTGATCCGCCACGCACACAGTGCCGGCCAAAGCACGGCCTTGTGGACCGCCGCGCGCCACGCCACCGGGCGTTTTCTCGTCACGATCGATGGTGACTGCCAGAACGACCCGGCCGACATTCCGGCGCTGGTGGCGCAGGGACTCACCCTGAGCGAAACGCACCGGCATTTTTGCATTGCCGGCTTTCGCGCCGACCGGCGCGACACGCGCTGGAAAAAAGTCCAGTCGCGCATTGCCAACGCCGTGCGCCGCCGCATCCTCGACGACGGGGTGCCCGATACGGGCTGCGGCCTGAAGCTCGTGCCGCGTGCCACCTGGCTGTGCCTGCCCTATTTTGACCACATGCACCGGTTCGTGCCGGCGCTGGTCAAGCGCCTGGGTGGCGTGATCGCCATCGTGCCGGTGCGCCATCGCCACCGTACTGCCGGCGTGTCGAAATACACGGCGTGGAACCGGCTGTGGGTGGGCATCGTCGACATGTGGGGCGTCAGCTGGCTGATCCGTCGCAGCAAACTGCCGCTGATCGACCGCATGCAAGTGCGGCATTGAAACCCGCGCTGGCCCTGCTGGTCAAACCGCTGCTGCTAACTAGCGTGCTGACGCTCGGCTTCGTGTCGCTCCATTTCCAGTGGTGGGGGTCATTTACCGAGCTGGATCTGCTCAACCGCCTGTTCGAGCGGCACTGGGCCATTGCCTGGCCCGTGTTCGCGATCACCGGCATCATCTACACCGCGCTTGGCGGTCCGCGCCAGGTGCTCGCCTTCGCCTGCGGCTGCGTCATCGGTGGCGTGCCGGGCGCGTTGCTGAGCACTCTGCTCACCGGCTTCGGCGCCCTGCTGGCAATCTGCTGCGTACGCCACATCGGCACGGCCTGGGCCAGTACCCGCTATGGCGACTGGGTTGCCATCATCCGCCAACTACTAGCCCGCGACACCTGGCTGTGGATCTGTACGCTGCGGCTGATGCCGGTCGGCAGCAACCTGGCGACCAATATTGCCGTGGGACTGGCCCGGCTGAGCATACCGGCAGTGTTCTGGGGCAGCCTGCTGGGCTACTTGCCGCAAATGCTGCTGTTCAGCTTTGCCGGCGCAGGCCTGGCCTTGCACGACGAACAGCAGCTTTGGCTCGGCCTGCTGACGCTGGCGCTGTCCACGGCGCTCGCGCTCTACCTCTACCATCATGGCTTCAAGCAGCGTCTGCAGCACATCCGGGGACAAATGCATGCCACGCGCGCACACCGGCAACCTTGAGCAGGCCCCAAGCTGGTGGCCGTGGCTCGTCGGGCTGACGCTCATTGCGCTGTTCGCTGGCATCGGGCTGCGCGCGCCCTGGCCAGCCGACGAGCCGCGCTTTGCCCAGGTTGCACGCGAAATGGTGGAATCGGGCCAGTGGCTGTTTCCCACGCGGGGCGGCGAATTCTATCCGGACAAGCCGCCTGTTTTCATGTGGCTGATTGCCCTCTTCTATCAGCTGACCGGACAACTGAAGATCGCGTTTCTGCTGCCCAGTGCGCTGGCGGGGCTGGGGACGCTGTGGCTGGTGTTCGACCTGGGGCGCCGCCTGTGGGGTGAACACGTCGCGCGCTCGGCCGTGCTGATCCTCGTGTTCACGCCCCAATTCCTGCTGCAGGCCAAGGGCGCGCAGATCGACGCGGTACTGTGCTTCTGGATCACGCTCGGCTGCTGCGGGCTGGGCCGCCACTTTCTGGTCGGTCCCGCCTGGGGCTGGTATGCCGCCAGCTGGGTGGCGATGGCACTGGGCGTCATGACCAAGGGCGTCGGGTTTCTCCCGGCACTGATGCTGATCCCGCTGGCGATCTGGCACCGCCGCTTTGATGAATCCGGGCACCAGGCCTGGCGCCTGCGCGCGTGGTGGGGGCCCGCGCTGATGCTGGCCACGCTCGCGCTGTGGCTGGCGCCGATGTGGCTCACGGTCGAGCGCGTGCACAGCCCCGAACTGCTGGCCTACCGCGACAACATCCTGTTCAGGCAGACGGCCGAGCGCTATGCCAATGCATGGCACCACATCCAGCCGTGGCACTACTACCTGACGACTGCCTTGCCGACGATGTGGTTTCCGCTGGTCGTGCTGTTCGTACTGCGGCTACGCAGCATCATCGACCTGTGGCCGCGTGACGCAGCGCTGCGCATCCTGCTGAGCTGGGTTGCACTCGTGCTGCTGTTCTTTTCGCTGAGCCCAGGCAAGCGCGAGGTCTACATCCTGCCGGCGCTGCCGATGTGCGCACTGGCGCTCGCCTGCGTGTGGGAGCAGACGCCGGCCGCGGGCCGCCACGCCGCGGCAGTCCTGTTGCGCGCAGTGCTCGTGCTGATGGGCGTGCTGCTGATAGCGCTGGCAGGCATCGCATGGCTGGCGCCCCACCGGCTGCCAGCCCGGGCGGCCGACTATGCCGACGTCGTCGCGGCACTGGCGCCCGGTGTGCTGCTGCTGGGGATGGCGCTGGCCGGCATCCCCCTGCTGCTGCGCAAGCGCGCCCTGTTCGAGCAACTTGCGCTGGCCAGCCTGCTGACCTGGCTGTGCATCGCCTTCTGGCTGTGGCCAACCGTCGACCCGCATCGCACGCCGCGCGCCGTTTTGCAAGAACTCGAGCGCCAGATTGCACCAGGGACGCAGGTCGGCATGCTGGAGTTCAAAGAACAGTTCCTGCTGTTTGCCGACCGGTCGCTGGTGCATTTCAGCTATCTGGCGCCGCTGGCGCAGCAAGAGTCGAGCGCATGGCACTGGATGCGCGCCGATCCTGCGCGCGTGCTGCTGGTGCCCGACCATCTGGCGCTGCGCTGCTTCGATCTGACGCGCCAACGCGTGCTTGGCCAGGCCCACCGGCGCGACTGGGTCATTCTCGACGCCACGGCGCTGCGTGAACGCTGCGACGGGCCAGTCGGCCACGCACCGTATCGCTATGCTCCCGTCAGGAAGGACATCCTGTCGTAAGGGGCCACCACGCAACCGGAACGGTGCCAACAGGCGCCGGTCCGGCGTATGATGGTGGTCTGCTACCCGGAGGATTCATCATGCAACTACGCACATATTGCGCCGCTGTACTGACCATCGCCTGCATGATGCTGGGCGGCTGCCGCGAACACAATGCGCCGGCCCAGCCGATCGCCCCGGCCGCGCAAACGGCTCCGCACACGCCAGCGTCGTCCTGATCCTGCACGGACGGGCGCGCCGCCCCGCCGCGTCGCCTTCACTGCGTGCCGATGATCGCCATGCCGGCGCCGGCAGGTTACACTGCGGCCTGTCCATTTTCGTCGCAAGGTGTCCTGCCCATGTCGTTTGCTTCCCTCGGCCTGATCGAGCCGATCGTCCGTACCCTGGACGCCCTCGCCTACCACACGCCCACCGCCGTCCAGGAGCAGGCGATTCCCGCCATCCTGGCTGGCAACGACGTGATGGCCGCCGCCCAGACCGGCACCGGCAAGACCGCCGGCTTCACGCTGCCGATCCTGCAGCGTCTCGTCATGGGTGGCAAGGTCGGCAACAACGCGGCGCGCGCGCTGATCCTGGTACCGACCCGCGAACTGGCCGAGCAGGTGCACGAAAGCGTGCGCACCTATGCCGAGGGCCTGCCGCTGCGCTCGATGGTCGCGTATGGGGGCGTCAGCATCAATCCGCAGATGATGACGCTGCGCAAGGGCGTGGACGTACTCGTCGCCACGCCGGGCCGCCTGCTCGACCTGCACCGGCAGAACGCTGTGCACTTCAACGAAGTGAAAACGCTGGTGCTGGACGAAGCCGACCGCATGCTCGACCTGGGCTATGCGCGCGAACTCGACAACATCCTGAAACTGCTGCCGAAGAAACGCCAGACGCTGCTGTTCTCGGCAACGTTCTCGGACCCGATCCGCGCACTGTCGAACCAGATGCTGCGCGAACCGGTGCGCATCGAAGCAACGCCGCGTAACACGACGGTTGCGGCCATCCGCCAGTGGGTCATCCCGGTCGACAAGAAGCGCAAGGCCGCGCTGTTCGTGCACCTGCTGGAGCAGCGCGACTGGACACAGGTGCTGGCCTTCGCCCGTACCCGCAAGGGTGTCGATGAACTGGTCGGCCTGTTGGAATCAAAGGGCATTCCGGTCGATTCGATCCACGGCGACAAACCGCAGCCGGCCCGTCTGCGCGCGCTCGACCGCTTCAAGGCCGGCGAGGTACGCGTGCTGATCGCTACCGACGTTGCCGCGCGCGGCATCGACATCGACGACCTGCCGGCCGTGATCAATGTGGATTTGCCGATCGTGGCCGAGGACTACGTGCACCGCACCGGGCGCACGGGCCGCAAGGGCGCGAGCGGCGAGGCGGTGTCGCTGGTGTGCGCCGACGAAGTCGAGCAACTGGCGGCAATCGAGGTGCTTACGCGCCAGACGCTCGAACGCGTGGAAGAGCCGGGCTATGCACCCGAGCACCGCGTGCCGGAGACCGATGCAAAGGGTCAGATCGTCAAGAAGCCAAAAAAGCCGAAAAAGCCCAAGGGCAATGCGCCCGTGGTCAGTGAGGACGTGCGCTTTCGGCGTTAAGAGCGCCTGACGACGCCGTTGGACATACCTACAACAGACGAGCGAGCGGGCAAGTGAGAGAAATGCCTGGTGGATGTCTGCCCGTCACTCATGTCGTGTGCGCAGTCTGCGAAAGCGGTGTAGTCAACCCGACGTGCGCTCGACGGCCCACTGCCATCGGCCGAGCCGTTCGCGCATTTCTACGCCGTCGCACGCGATTCGAGCTGCAATGGCCCGATGGGACAGTCAATCCCGATGGGCTCTCGAAGCATACTGGCGACGGCATGCAGCTTGCCTTGGCGTTTTCGGGCACGCCCTGCTCATCCTTTCACTGCAGGGACGCACGCTATCAGCGGGATGAGGAAACGCGCGTCGTGTACTCGCCCGCCCGCTACCACAGCCGAGTTCGCGCGGCAGGTGCTACCTGTATGTCGAAATTCTTTACAGTGCAGCAGCAAAATTCTAGCCAACAATTCTTAAATGCTTGATTAAAAAGAAAGTTTTGTTCTGGCACGTTTGTTGCTTAATAGATTGCATTAGTAACCCATGACAATTCAGGAGATTTACCCAATGAACGCCTTCAAGAAAAACATCGTCGCCTCATCGATCGCAGCTGCAACCATCTTCAGCGGTACTGCCGCAGCAGCAACTTTCAACCCCTTCACCGTTGACCCAGTCAACGGCAGCCAGGCAAACTTCGTTGCTGACAAGATCACCGGTAACTACACCGAAACCGCGACCTTCAACCAAGATGGTACGTTCAACGTCTCGCTGGTGTGGACTGCTGGCCAGTTCGTCGGCAACGGTGGCAACACCGCGTACGAAGCTTTCCAGACCGGCCTGGGCGCAAACTACGGCCTGTTCGCTAACTACTCGGCAAGCGGCACTTACTCGGTGAGCGGCTCGACCACCACGTTCAACTTCCAGCCAGGCACCGGTAGCCTGGACCTGTTCATGGACACCACGCTGGGCGTTGCAGGCGGTAACGTCCTGCTGGGCTCGGGCAACCCAATGGCTGGCCAGGGCACGCTGAACCCAATGCTGAGCACCTGCTCGAACCCAGGCAATCCAAGCGGCAACGGCATCAACTGCGGCAGCTTCGGTGCATCGAGCTCGTTCGCGCTGACCGCAGCAGGCAGCAACTTCTTCGTCCTGCCTAACCCGTTCTACTCGATGTCGTTCCAGTCGGGCCAGCTGAACAACTTCACGCCATCGGGCACCCAGACCATCAATGGTTCGCTCGACGTCGTGTTCGAAAACGCAGCTGAAGTGCCAGAGCCAGCATCGGTTGGCCTGCTGGGCCTGGGCATGCTGGGTCTGTACGCAGCACGTCGTCGCAGCAAGAAAGCAGCCTGAGCACTGTAGACCCGCCTTGCGGGCCTGTTTTTGCATGAAACCTTCAAACAAAAAACCACTGCCCATAAAGGCAGTGGCTTTTTTACTTTTTCGCGTGTTTCGTGCTGTTTTGCCAGCATAAACGCTGTGACTTTCTGAAATGGGTGTGACGAAAGTTACTACAGCATCAAGCTGCGCCCACCAGATTTTGCTAATCGCTGCTACGATTTTTCGCTGAATAGCTGCGACGGACCCGTACGCATATCGAGATAGCTGCGACCCACTTCGTCACTGACCTGACAACCGTCGTAATGCCACCAGCAGGGACCGGAATCGGCTGCTTCCGACCCAGAGCAATGGGATGGACTCCTTCTCCCCTGAGGGCACGTTAGTGCCAAACCAGAGTTTCGACAAAACCGGTTTGGAAAGAAGGAGTCCGCCATGAGGCTTATCCGCGTTGGAGTCGATTTGGCAACGAATGTCTTTCAACTGCACGGCGTAGACCGCTCGGAAAAAACGGCCTGGCGGCGCAAGCTGGTCCGTGGTGATTGGATCGAGGAACTGCTCGAAAGCCTTGAGCCGGGTTGCGAGATCAGAATGGAAGCATGTAGCGGTGCACACTACCGGGCCACAAAGCTGCAGGCTCAGGAATATACGGTGAAGTTAATCGCTCCGCAGTTCGTTAAATCCTACGTCAAGATCAACAAGAACGACGCAAACGATGCAGAAGCGATCTGTGAGGCGATGAGTCGGCCGAGCATGCGTGTCGTGGCCATCAAAACCGTCGAGCAGCAAGATATCCAGGCCGTACACCGGGTGCGCTCAGGTTTGATGGATCAGCGCAAAGCCAAGGCAAACCAGCTGCGCGGTTTAGCGTCCGAATATGGGTTGGTGGCGTCGAAAGAACTGCTGCACCTGAGGTCAGCGATCCCGCGCTGGCTTGAGGATCAGGAAAACGGTTTGACCGAGCGTTTTGTCGGCTCTTGCATGGGCTGTGGGGAGATCTGAAGACACTTGATGAACGAATTGAGGAACTCGACCGGGAGATTGAACAGATTGCTCGGCAAGACCCGGTCGCTATACGTTTGCAGCAAGTACGTGGTATCGGGCCGCTGACCACAACGGGTCTGCTGGCGACAGTAGGTGACGCCAGCCAATTTGCTAGCGGGCGCGAGATGGCTGTTTTGTTTGGGCTCACGCCCAAACAAAACAGCTCAGGAGGAAAAGAGCGATTGCTCGGCATTAGCAAGCGCGGCGACGCTTATTTGCGCAGTTTGCTCGTGCATGGCGCCCGAGCGGTCATCCGAACCGCACAAGCGAAGACGGATCGATTGAGCATGTGGGTAATCCGCATTGCCACGACACGGCACCCGAATATCGCCGCAGTGGCGTTAGCGAATAAGACCGCGCGCATCGCCTGGGCAATGCTGACCGAAGGCACCGATTACCGATCTCAAGCCGCGTAAGCATAGCTTTAAAACTACTGAAGTAGTATCCGAACCACGATTGCATAACAAGCAGTATGATGGCCAACAGGTCGACCCGGCGCTGACAGAACCCGATAAGGTCTGAGGCTTCCGAGCCCGTCAAAGCGATAGGGAGTCAGCGCGCGAATAGCCCATCAGGGTCCAGCGCCTTAAGCAGGTGCAGCAGCACGAGACCGGATATACGTGAGCAGTCGTACCTCACGGCCTGAAGACGGATTGCTTGCAAACGAGGAGGAGTCCATATACGGACCTTCGATAAGAGCAGCGGTGCCTCTTCAGCACCAAGTTAGTGGTCGTCTGGCAGGATAGGTGCTGCTACCTTAGCTTTGTGCAGTAACCAGTCTGTTGATAACGCATCCGGATCTTATTAAAGCAAAACCTCTTTGACCACGACGACTCTGCCAGGACAATTTGTCGGTGCTGTATTTCACAATCTCATCTCCAGGTCGAAACATCGATTTCAGTGTCAGCCAGTGGGAATTCATATATCCGAACAATACATTAGGCGTATTAAGTCCTTGCTGTTGCCAAGATAAAAGATCAGCCGCTGCTTGCTTCTCGATTTCCTCGATAGTTAGAGGAGATGAGACCTCATCCGTGAGCGAAAATGTATCGCACCGTTCACTTACCGTACCTGCTATGGAAACCGTACACCCAATCATCATAATCAAAGCGGCAAGAGTTTTCACAAAGACCTTCCTTAAAATTGAATAACCGCTTCTGGCCGATCTCGGCCGTTCGGTCCACATAGCAGGTTGCCAAGTCGGAAAAATCGCAGACTATCACGACAGGCTGCTGCCGACCCTAAGCCGCCGTTCGCTAGCTATCGGTATGTAGCTGCGCGTAGGCTTCAGCCTCAACGCGACCATCGCCACAAATAAGATCGCCGTCTTCATCAAGCACGCGATAGCTATGTTGGACGCCGCCGATGCTTGCGGCGCCGTCGAGGCCAAGCAGCAAGGTATAGAACGTGTCCGTGAGCGCGAGGTTCAGTACATCGCGCAGTGCAATGGTCTGCTGTTCGCTAAGGCCCATCGATGCGATCCTTTGGGAGACTAAAGTTTCGCCGGCCGTACTCATGAATAGCTCAAGCAAGCCATCCCTTTCCGTCTGCCAGTGCCTCACAAACTCGGCAGGAGTCATCTCGTGTTCCTTCTAAGTCAGCACAGCATGGTGTACGTCCGCTCCTGGCCGAACGCGGACGGTCGGTATAGCTAACTGTACGACCATGTTGCCGCCAGAGCAAGCAACAGGTTTTATCAAGCGTTCCAGGCCGGCATTGCGCCGTGCCCGGATCAGACGCCGCTGCGCGCGGGCGCCAGGCCGCGCCGGCGCGCCAGGCCCCGTTCGCACAGCGCGCCGGCGGCATACAGCAGCACGAAGGCCGGCGTGACGAACAGGCCATACGCGTCGGGCCACGACAGGAATTCGAGGGCGCGGCCAAGGCCCAGCGCCTGCACCACGACCAGCTGGCCGGCAATCGGCAATTGCAGGAAGACCAGCTGCGACGCGTCGTCGCCAGCACCGAGCGACACAATGCCGACGCAGACCAGGATGAACACGGCATACGGGGCGCACAACAACAAACCGAGTCGGGACATCGCAGGAGCAGGGTCGGGCCCTGACGGCAAGAGGCGGTACAAATCGTCACGACGTGACAGGGCGACAAACACCGCCACCTTACCACCGCAAAACAGGCCAAAATCCTCCGAATGTCACATGTCGCGCAAAACAGTTAACGTAATGCGAGGCGCATGTTTCGGGTGCCGTCTTCGCGGTCGATCGTCACGTCGAAGCCCAGCTTTTTGACCATCGCGACGATGCGTGAATTCTGCGGCAGCGCTTCGCCGACGATCTCGCCGGTGCCGCGCGCGCGGCAATACCGGATCAGCTTTTCCATCATGATGCGTCCCAGCCCCATGCCTTTGAGGTCCGAGCGCACGGTGACGGCAAATTCAGCGCTCGTGTTGTCGGGATCGGCCACGACACGGGCGACCGCCAGCGTCTCGAACACCCCGTCCGTGTTCTTGCGGGTGGCGATGAAGGCCATCTCGCGGTCGTAGTCGATCTGCGTGAAGCGCGCCAGCTGCGATGGCTGCAGCTCACGGATGCGCACGAACATCCGATAGCGTACGTCGTCGGGCGTGAGCGCGTCGAAGAACGCCAGGTGCGCCGGGCCGTCCTCCGGACGGATCGGGCGCAGCAGCAGCGGCGCGCCCTGCCACTCGATCGTCTCTTCCAGCTCGCGCGGATAGGGCCGGATCGCGAGCCGGTCGAGCGTGCTGCCCGAACGGTCGGCCAGCGCCAGCCGCATGCGCGCGTCGAGCACGATCGCGCCGCGGCTGTCGACCACGAGCGGGTTGATGTCCAGCTCGACGATTTCCGGAATATCGGAGATCAGGCGCGACACCTGGATCAGCACCGCCAGCACGGCGTCGAGATTGGCGGCCGGCCGGTTGCGATAGCCGGCCAGGAGGCGCGCCACGCGCGTGCGGTCGACCAGGTCGCGCGCCAGCACCAGGTTCAGGGGCGGCAGGCCGACCGAATAATCATCGAGCACCTCGACCGCCACACCACCCTGGCCAAACACCAGCACCGGGCCGAACACCGGGTCGAGCGCGGCTCCCACGATCAGTTCGTGGCCGTGCGTGCGGCGGCACATCGCCTGCACCGAAAAGCCGTCGAAGCGCGCCTGCGGGAACAGCTCGCCCAGCCGCGCGCGCATGCGCAGCGCGGCGGCGCGCACGGCGTCTTCCGAATCGAGGTCGAGCGTCACGCCGCCGACATCGGACTTGTGCATCACGTCGGGCGTGAGAATCTTGACGGCCACCGGGAATCCGATCGCGCGCGCCGCCGCCACTGCCGCGTCGGCGTCAACGGCGGCGCGCGTCTCGACCAGCGCCAGGCCATACGCGCGCAGGATCGCCTTGGTCTCGGGATCCGACAGCAGCAGGCGCTTGGCGGCGATCGCCTCGCGCACCAGCGCGCGCGCGGCGCTGCGATCGGGCGCCATATGGCCCGCCATCGACGGCGGCACTTCCATCAGCAGGTTCTGGTTGCGCCGGTAGTTCACCAGTTGCAGGAAGCCGTTAACCCCGTCTTCGGGCGTGCGGTACGTGGGCATGCGCGCCTCGGCCGCAATGGCGCGCGCAGCCACGACCGAGGCGCCGCCCAGCCAGCACGACAGGATGGGGCGTGAGGCGGCGCGCGCCAGCGGCGCAATCGCATTGGCCACGTCGCGGCTGTCGACGGTCGCCGTCGGCGAATGCACGATCAGCACCGCGTCGACCTGCGGGTCGGCCAGCAGCACGTCGAGCGCCGCGGCGTAGCGCTCGGGCGGCGCGCCGCCCAGCAGGTTCACGGGGCTGGCACGCACCGGATTGCCAGGCTGCGCACCGTTCCAGCCGGCCGGCAGCACGGCATCGAGCCGCATGACCGATTCGGGCGACAGCGTCGCCGCCACGCCGCCGCCGTAACGCAGCGCGTCGCGCGCCAGCACGCCAGGCCCCAGGCCGTTGCTGACGATGGCCAGGCGCTCGCCATGCAGCACGCGCGCATAGGCCAGCGTCTCGACGGCCGCGAACAGCTGCTCGGTGGTGTGCACGCGCAGCATGCCGGCGCGCCGGATCGCGGCGTCGAACACGTCGTCTTCGGTCGCCAGCGCCCCGCTTTCGCTGGCGGCCGGCCGCGCGCCATCGGTATCGCTGCGCGACTTGAGCACGATTACCGGCTTGCTGCGCGCGGCGGCGCGCGCCGCTGACATGAATTTACGCGCGTAGCGCAGCTGGTCGACATACAGCAGAATGGCGCCGGCATTGCCATCGCTGGCCAGGTGATCGAGCACGTCGCCCAGGTCGACGTCGGCCGAGTCGCCCAGCGAGATGAAGTGCGAAAAGCCGATGCCGCGCGTGCGCGCCCAATCGAGTACGCCCGTCATCAGTGACCCGGACTGCGAGACGAAGGCAATCCGTCCCGGCAGTGCGCCGCTGTGGGCCACACTGGCGTTCAGGCCGAGGCCAGGGACCAGCAGGCCCGCGCTGTTCGCGCCGAGAAGGCGCAGCAGATAAGGGTGCGCCGCGTCGAGCGTGGCCTGGCGCAGGCTGCGCCCGCGGGCATCGCGCCCGCGCGCCAGGCCGCTGGTAAGCACCACGGCGGCGCGCGTACCGCGCTCGCCCAACTGGCGCACCAGCTGCGGCACGGTGGCGGCCGGCGTGCAGATGACGGCCAGGTCGGGCGCCTCGGGCAAGTCGGCCACGCTGGCGTAACACGGCACCTCGCCCAGCTGCGTGTATTTGGGATTGACGGCAAACAGCTTGCCCTTGAAGCCGCCGCCCTGCAGATTGGCCAGCAGCGTCGCGCCCATGCTGCCCGGGCGCGCCGAGGCGCCGATCAGCGCCACCGATTTCGGCGCGAACAGGTGCTGCAGGTTACGGACGCTCATGAAAGCACCGGGGAAGTGCGCGGCATGGCCGGGCGGTTCAGGTGGCAGGCGGCATGCGACATGGATGGGACCTTTGCGTCAGTGGCGTCAAGTAACACCAGCATACCGCCACGGCGCACTGCAGCGCGCACAAAATCCGCGCCGCGGCTAGCGGAAGGCGAACACGCCGCCGATGCGCCGCTCGGGCAGCACCCGCAGTTCGGCCGAACAAGCAAGCAATTCGCGCATCAGTCCATCGGCCAGGCCCTGCGTATGACATGCCACGACCTCGGCATCGAAGGCGACGTCGGCCATGCAGCTGCGCATGTGCTGCGCTTCAGGCAGCTCGCACAGCGCGATGGCCGCCAGCATGTCGTCGGATGCCGGCGGCAGCACTGCGTAGAAACGCAGGCGAAACTGGCGATCCAGCAGCATGCTGCCGTTCAGGAAGCGATCGACACCGACGTCGAACAGGACGTGCGCGATAACTTCAGCCGCCCTGCCGGCTACTTCTTCCTGATTCTTCCTGCGCCGCAGAGCGAGCAGTCGCTCGATCAACACCATGCCTGCCCTTGTCATTGAATTGTCATTGAATCAACCCTGCATGCTATCAGCCGGGCACCTTGCCCCGCAAGGTTTCCGGCCGTCATCATGACAGCAGTGTTGCGCGGACGCCATGCTAGAATTACCGCGTGAATTCAACTGTCCATGTCTGCCTGCGCCGCGCGCTCGTGTGGCTGCTGCTGCTGGCGATCCCCTTCCAGGGCATCGCTTCGGCAGGCATGCTGGCGTGCACCCATGCGGCCATGCAGCATGGCAGCGTCACCGCCGTGTCCGCGCCGCACGGCATGGCCGCGGGGGCGGATCACTGCCACGATGCCGGCCCGCAGGTAACCAAAGCCACCGACCATGCGCCGACGGACCACGATCAGGAGCGCTGCAGCGCCTGCGCCGCCTGTTGCATCGGCGCCGCCATGGCCGGCGCACCAACGATTCCCGCCGCGCCGCAGACTTTGTCGACCCGGCTGATCGAGGCAGCCACCGGCCGCCCCGAGGCCGTCGATCTCGCGTTACCCGAACGACCTCCCCGCTTCCCGCTCGCCTGAATCAGCACACCACCGCGCCACGCTGGCGCGGCATCATTGCATTTCACCGAACGAGGAACCATGTCCACCTTTACCCGACCACAGCTGTTGCTGGCCTGCGTGCTGGCCGGCGTTCTGACGCCTGCCGTAGCGCAGAGCGGCCACCGGACCACGCCGGCCGCCAACGCCACCGACCCGGACGCCGCCGTACCGGAAACCCGCTATCAGCCGGCGTACATGCCACCGGCACGCGCCGCCGCGACGACCACGCCCGATCGCGCGTGGCAGGAACACAACCGCATCGTGGCGGGCCAATCCGGCCATGGTGCGCATGCAGGCCATGGCAAGCCGGCGCCCACCCCACATGTGCACAGCGACCATGGCAAGCCGGCGCCCGACCCGCACGCGCACCACCACGCCCCTGCCCCTGCTCAGCCAGACCACAAGGAGCACCACTGATGGCAAGTCCAATTTCATGGCATGCCGCGCTGGCCCCGAGCCTGGCCGTTAGCCTGGGCCTGCTGCTGGCCGGCTGCGCCAGCGTCGCGCCCGAGCGCGCCTTCGAAGCCAGCGCCGCTGCCGCGCAGGCGCGCACGGGCGTGGATGCGCGGCTGCTGCGCAGCGATGCCGACCGCCAGGCGTTGCAGACCGAGATCGACACGCTGCTGCAGGCGCCGCTGACACAGGACGCGGCTGTGCGCATCGCCGCGCTGAACCACCCCGGCCTGCAGGCCACCTACTGGGAAGCCGGCATCGCCCAGGCCGACGTGGCCCAGGCCGCGCGCCTGCGCAATCCCGGCTTCGGATTCTCGCGCATGGATGGCGGCGGGAACCGGGAAACCGAACGCTCGGTCTCGATCGACCTGGCGGGCCTGCTCACGATGCCGCTGCGCCAGCGCATGGCCGCGCGGCGCCTTGACGAGACGACGCTGCGCGTGGCCGCCGCCATCGAGCATCACGTCAACGCCACCCGGCGCGCCTGGATCGAGGCCGTGGCGGCGCGCCAGGCCGTGGCTTACGCGCGCCAGGTGGCGGACGCCGCCGACGCATCGAGCACACTGATGGCGCGCATGACCCAGACCGGCAATGCCAGTGCGCTGGACCTGGCGCGCGAGTCGGCCTTCCACGCCGAGGCCGGCGCCGGCGTACTGCGCGCCGACCGCCTGGCCAACGCCGCGCGCGAACATCTGACGCGCCACCTCGGTCTGTGGGGCGCGCAGGCGCTCTACAGGCTGCCCGAGCGCTTGCCCGACCTGCCGGCGGCGTCCGCCGAATTGGCCGGCATCGAGCGCACGGCGCTGAGCCAGCGCCTGGACGTGCAGGCCGCGCGCGCTGCCGCCGCCGGCACCGCCGCCGATCTGGGCCTCACGCGCACCACGCGCTTCGTCAATGTGCTCGACCTGGGCTATGCGGACAAGCGCGAGACGGGCGAGCCAAAGAGTGATGGCTACGAGATCGGCCTGGAGCTGCCGCTGTTCGACTGGGGTGGCGCCCGCGTGGCGCGCGCCGAAGCGGTGTACATGCAGTCGCTCGGCCAGGTCGCGGCCATCGCAGTCAACGCCCGCAGCGAGGCGCGCGCGGGCTACCTCGGCTACCGCGCCAGCTACGACGTGGCGCGCCACTACCGCGACCAGGTGATCCCGCTGCGCAAGCAGATCGCGGACGAGACGCTGCTGCGCTACAACGGCATGCTGGCCAGCCCGTTCGAGCTGCTGGCCGACGCGCGCGAACAGGCTGCCGCGGTCCACGCCACCATCGAAGCGCTGAAGGATTTCTGGCTGGCCCAGGTCGACCTGGAAACCGCCATCGGCACGCGCCTGCCGGCGCCATCGACCACTGATATGAAGGACACCCCACAATGACCAACCGCAGATCGTTCCTGACCGGCGCCGGCGCCGGCATCACGGCGTTGGGCGCCTCGCTCGTGAGCCGTGCCGGCGCGGCGTCGCTGCCGGAAGCCCCGACCCATACGTCGAGCGCCACCGCCGCGCCGCTGGCCCCGACGGGCGGACGCCCGTACAACCCCGTCGTCACGCTCAACGGCTGGACCCTGCCATGGCGCATGAAGGACGGCGTCAAGGAATTCCACCTGGTGGCCGAACCGGTCGTGCGCGAATTCGCGCCCGGCATGCAGGTCAATCTGTGGGGCTACAACGGCCAGAGCCCGGGCCCCACCATCGAAGTGGTCGAGGGCGACCGCGTGCGCATCTTTGTCACCAACAAGCTGCCCGAACACACGAGCGTGCACTGGCACGGCCAGTTGCTGCCGTGCGGGATGGATGGCGTGACGGGCCTGACCCAGCCCGGCATCCAGCCCGGCAAGACCTTCGTCTATGAATTCGTCGCGCGCCATGCGGGCACCTTCATGTACCACCCGCACGCCGACGAGATGCAGCAGATGGCGATGGGGATGATGGGTTTCTGGGTCACGCACGCGAAGAACCCGCGCCAGCACGCCGTCGACCGCGATTACGTGATGCTGCTTTCCTCGTACGACATCGAACCGGGCAGCTATACGCCGCGCACCAACACGATGCTCGACTTTAATTTATGGACCATCAACAGCCGCGTGTTCCCGGGCCTGGATCCGATGGTCGCGCGCCTCGGCGACAAGGTGCGTATCCGCGTCGGCAACCTGACGATGACGAACCACCCGATCCACCTGCACGGGCACCGCTTCGAGGTCGCTGGCACCGATGGCGGCTGGGTGCCGAAGTCGGCGCGCTGGCCCGAGGTGACGACCGACGTCGCCGTCGGCCAGATGCGCGCGATCGAGTTCGTGGCCGATGCGCCGGGCGACTGGGCCTTCCACTGCCACAAATCGCACCACACGATGAATGCGATGGGCCATGACGTGCCGACGCTCATCGGCGTCGACCATCGCGGCGTGGCCGAGAAGATCAACAAGCTGGTGCCGGGCTATATGGTCATGGGCGACAAGGGCGGCTCGATGGGCGACATGAAGATGCCGCTGCCGGCCAACACGCTGCCGATGATGAGCGGCGACGGCCCGTTCGGCAACCTGGAAATGGGCGGCATGTTCACGGTGCTCAAGGTGCGCGAAGGCCTCAAACGCGGCGACTACAGCGACCCTGGCTGGTACCGGCATCCAGCCGGCACGGTGGCGCGCGAATGGACGGGCGACGGCAACGGCACGCTACCGCCAGCGCCACGGGCGCCGGACGCCCGCCCGGCGCCGGCGCCAGCCGGCCAGGCCATGGATGCGCGCAAACCTGGCGCGAACGACATGACGGGGCACGAGCACCACTAGGGGGCTGCCGGTGTCTCTGGCACCTCGGGTACCTTGCGCAGCAGCGCAATCAGCTGCTGCGGTGCGACCGGTTTCGTGAAGTGCTCGTCGAAGCCAGCCGCCAGCGAGGCGGCCCGGTCTTCCTTTCTGCCGCGTCCCGTCACGGCCACCAGGTACGGGCGCGGCGCATCCTGGGCCAGCATGCCCGCCAGTTCCAGGCCATCCAGGTGCGGCATGCCCAGGTCGAGTACCGCGATCCGTGCCCGCCGTTCGCGGTGCAGGCGCAGCGCTTCTGCGCCATCGTGCGCCACCATCACGGTCGCGCCTTCGGAGCGCAGCAGCCAGGCCAGCGATTCCGCTGCGTCCACATTGTCGTCTGCGACCAGGATATGCTTGCCCAGCGCCGCGCCATCAGGCACGGGGAGCACCTCGCCCGGCGCCATGGCCGGCTCCTCGCACAGGCGCAGGCGCACGAGGAAGGTCGCGCCGCGGCCCGGCCCGTCGCTGTCGGCGCGGATGCTGCCGCCATGCAGTTCGACGAACCCCTTGGCCAGCGACAGCCCGATCCCCAGGCCGCCCTGCGCCAGGTGACTGGCGCTGCCGGCCTGCACGAACGGGTCGAACACGCGTTCGAGCATGTCGGGCGCCAGCCCCACGCCACTGTCGGCGACCCACGCCACGGCCTGGTTGTCTTCGCGCCGCAAGCCCAGTTCGAGACCGCCACCAGGCGGCGTGTACTTGGCCGCATTCGTGATCAGGTTGGCGAACACCTGCGTCAGGCGCAGCGGATCGGCGTCGACCCACAGCGGTTCGTCGGCCACCCGCAGCGCCACCTGATGGCGCCCGGCCTCGATCAGCGGCATGCTCGTCTGCAGCGTTTCGCGCAGCAAGCGGCCCAGGTCCACGCGCACGCGGCGCAGTTCGATCTTGCCGCGGCTGATGCGCGACACGTCCAGCAGGTCGTCCAGTAGACGCGCCATCTGGTCGGTCTGGCGCGCCACCATGGCCGCGATCCATTCGATGCGTTCCGGCGCCAGCGCCTTGCTGCGTAATAGTGAGGCCGCATTGGCGATCGGCGCGAGCGGATTGCGCAGCTCGTGCGCCAGCGTCGCGATATAGACGTCCTTGCGCCCGTCGGCCTCGCGCAGGCTGTGCATCGCCGCTTCGCGCTCGGACACGTCCAGCACCAGCGAGAACACGGTCTGGATCTCGCCTGCCTCGTCGACCAGCACCGAGTTGTACCATTCGCAGCACAGCGCGCGCCCGTCGCGGGTGCGGTTGCGGTTGGCCGACTTGGCGTAGCGCGTGCCGGAGTCGATCAGGCGCGCGATCATCGTGTCGACCTGGTTGGCATCGCCCTCGTGGATCATGCCCATGCCGTCGATCCGCTGGCCGATGGCCTCGCCTGCGGACCAGCCGAACAATTCTTCGGCGCGGCGGTTCCACAGCGTGATGACCAGGTCGCGGTCCCATTCGATCACGGCCAGCGGCGTGTTCTCGATCAGGTAGCGGGTCTGGTCGAGCGCCCGTGCCAGCGCCGCACTGGCCTCGGTGCGCTCGGTGATGTCGTCGATGACGATCACGGCGGCGGCCAGTTCGGCGGCGCTCTCGCGCAGCGGCGCGCCGCTGACCGCGTACACACGGCGCGCGCCGCCCTGCACGCTCTCGATCATGGCATCGTCAAAGGCCCGGCCACTGATCGCACGTGCGACCGGTTCGCAGATCAGGTCCAGCATGCCCTTGACGCCGTCGGCTCCGAAGTGGCGCGCCATTTGCGTGGCCTGGTCGTTCGCCATCACGCAGCGGCCCCGGGCATCGACGATCAGCACGCCGTCGGGCAACTGGCGCAACACGGTGCCGAGCAGGCTTTGCCACTGCGCATGGGCGCGCGTTTCGATCATTTCCTCGAACGTTGCATGCAGGCGCGCGTGCAGCGCGATATTGTCGATCGCCAGCGCGCCCAGCACGAACAGCGACGTCGATAGTCCGTACAGGCGCCCGGCATAGAAACCGAGGTCATAGAGACCCGTATTGAACACGCAGGACAGGCCCACTTCGAACACCCAGGCCGCCATCGCCACGGTCAGCCAGACGTCGAGCACGGTGCGCGGGCGCTTTTGCACCGTGGCGTACAGCACGTAGACCGACAGCGCCAGTATCGCGACCGAGATGCCATGGTAGAGCGGCAAGGTGCGCGTGCCGTCGATCAGCCTGGGCAGATACGGCGCGCCGGTCGTGCCCACCAGCACCAGCAGCGACACGAACAGCGCGGTCAGCAGCGCGCCGATGCGCATGAAATGTGGCGGCAGCGGCGCCCCGGCCAGGCGTCCGCGCGCGCTGCGCGAATAGCCGAGCACGAACAGCGGATACAGCGCGTGCCAGGCCGCGTGCAGCCAGGCGGCGGTCTGCGGGTTACCGCCGAGCACGCCCTCGTCGCCAAGCAGCCCGTGGAACGTGAGCATATGGGCGCCGGCGATCAGCGCCGTGAACAGGTAACCGAGCGCAAGGATCCCCAGGGCAAGCGAGCGCCGCGTGTGGACATGGCCGAGCAGCAGGATGCCGGTGACGAAGTTGCTGGCAATCAGCGTCGACAGATAGATCGGCAGGAATTCCGGCGCGTGCGGCAAGGGCACGCCGGCTGCCGGCACCAGGACCGCAAACAGCAGCCCCAGCGCCGCCAGCACCATGACCGCCCGGCGCAGCTGGGCTCTACCGGGCGGATGCTTGACCAGGTCGATCGGTTCTGCGAGCACACCATCTCTCATGAGGATTCCGCTGACGAGGTCGGTCGGGGATGCCAGTGTTCGGTATTGTTCTTTCTACAAAATATAGCCTAAATGAATATTGTTTGGGGGTGTATTTATCCGCTTATCGTCCAGGAAACACATTGGGCCGTGTGACCGGCCTGCTTCAGACGCCGGCAGTCACCGGATAGCCGGCGCCGTCAATGGCCGCCGCCAGCGGGGCCACCTCAAGCGCGCTGTCGATGCGGACCTTGCCGCTGGCCAGATCGATGTTCACCGTGGCGGCGGGGTCGACGGCGTGGACAGCGGCAGTCACGCGGCCAACACAGTGCTTGCAGGTCATGTCGGCAACAGTCAATTCATACATGGGAAGTTCTCCTTTGGTTGGGGGTGCGGGAATGGGGTTGGACTCCGGCGCAGGCGCCCCGGTGACAGGGGTGGCAGGGGTGGCATTTGGCGCAGCGTGCCAGCGGCGCAGCAGCAAGGCGTTGGCCACGACGCTGACCGAACTGAGCGCCATCGCGGCGCCGGCCAGCACCGGATTGAGCAGGCCAAAGGCGGCCAGCGGCACGCCGATCAGGTTATACACGAAGGCCCAGCCGAGGTTCTGGCGAATCTTGCGCCAGGTACGCTGCGAGACGTCGAGCGCGTCGGCCACCAGCATCGGATCGCCCCGCATCAGCGTGATGCCGGCGCTGTGCATCGCGACATCGGTCCCGGTCGCCATCGCCATGCCGACATCGGCGGCAGCCAGCGCCGGTGCGTCGTTGATGCCGTCACCGATCATGGCGACCGTGTGGCCAGCCTGGCGCAGCGCCGCGATGACGTCGGCCTTGTCGGCCGGCAGCACCTCGGCATGCACACGCGTGATACCAAGCGCACTCGCCACGCCCTGCGCGGCGCCGGCGCTGTCGCCGGTCAGCAGCACGGGCGTGATGCCGCGCGCAACCAGCCTTGCAACGGCGTCCTGCGCGCCGGGCTTCATCCGGTCGCCGAACGCGAGCAGGCCAAGCACGGTGACGGCGTCGCCGCGCCGCTCGGCCAGCCAGGAGACGGTGCGCCCGGCCGCTTCATGCGCCTCTGCCCCGCCCGCCACTACGTCGAGATCGTTCATCAGGCGCCGGTTGCCAAGCAGGATCGTGGCGCCGTCGACATCGGCTTGCACGCCACGGCCCGGCAGAGCGCGCCCGTCGGTTGCATCCGGCACGGACAGCGCGCGCCGCGCCGCTTCGTCCAGCACGGCGCGCGCCAGCGGATGGGCGCTGGTTTGCTGGACCGCTGCGGCCAGCGTGAGCAGGCGCGTCGCGTCTAGCCCTTCCAGCGCCAGCAACTGCGGGCGGCCCTCGGTCAGGGTGCCGGTCTTGTCGAACACGACGACATCGACGGCGTGCGCCGTTTCCAGCGCCTCAGCGTCCTTGATCAGAATGCCATGGCGCGCAGCCACGCCGGTACCGACCATGATCGCGGTCGGCGTTGCCAGGCCCAGCGCGCACGGACAGGCAATCACCATCACAGCCACCGCGTTGAGCAGCGCGCCCTGCCAGTCACCCGTGCCCACGCCCCAGGCCAGCAGCGTGACGAGCGCAATGGCCAGCACCACCGGCACGAACACGGCGCTGACGCGGTCAACCAGGCGCTGGATCGGCGCCTTGGCCGCCTGCGCGTCTTCGACCATGCGGATGATCTGTGCAAGCGTCGTGGCGCTGCCGACGGCGCTGGCGCGTACCAGCAACAGGCCATCCGCATTGACCGCGCCGCCCACGACCGCGTCAAGCGGGCCCTTGGCCAGCGGCAGGCTCTCGCCGGTCAGCAGCGACTCGTCGACGTGGCTCAGGCCCTCGAGCACGACGCCATCGGCGGGTACCCGCTCGCCCGGCTTGACCACCATGACGTCCCCCACGCGCAGCGCTGCCAACGGCACGCGGACATCGGCGCCGTCGCGGCGCACGAGGGCGTCGGCGGGTTGCAGGCGTTCCAGAGCGCCCAGTGCCTCGATCGTCTGGCGCCGGGCGCGGCCTTCCAGCCATTTACCCAGCAGCACCAGAGTAATGACGACGGCCGACGATTCGAAATACAGGTGGGATACAGCATGCCCGCTCTGCGTCAGCAGCAGGTACAGCGACAGGCCGTAAGCGGCGCTTGTGCCGATCGCAACCAGCAAATCCATATTGCCGGCGCCGGCGCGCAGCGCGCTCCAGCCGGCGCGGTAGAAGCGCGCGCCGAGCCAGAATTGCACGGGCGTGGCCAGCAGCCACTGCACCCAGCCCGGCAGCATCGCATCGATGCCGAACGGCGCCAGGAACATGGGCAACACCAGCGGGATGGACAAGAGCGCGCCGACAGCGACCGGCCACCAGGTGGCGGCGCCGGTCTTGACGGGCACGGTCGGCGCGTCAGTCGTCTCGATGCGGGCCGCGTAACCGGCCGCTTCGACGGCGGCCATCAGTGCTGCCGGTGGCGCAGCGCCGTCAATCCGGGCCTTTTCGGTGGCCAGGTTGACACTGGCGCCCGTGACGCCAGGGACGTGTGCCAGGGCTTTTTCGACGCGCGCCACGCAGGAGGCGCAGGTCATGCCATCAATTACCAGTGTGACCGGCGGCTGTGCGGGAGAGAGTGTGTTGGCATCCATCCGACAAGGATAAACCTTCCCACTACGGGAAGGTCAACACCTCGGTGAAGTGTGCTGACCTTAGCTGCCGAACTTAGCTGCCAAAGTTGAACAGCACGCCCACCGCAAGTTCGACCCACAGCGCGGCAAACACCAGCGCCAGTGCGCCGATGACGGCGACGCGCTGCCACAGGAGCAGGCGCGCGACGCGGCGGCCCGTGCGCAGACAGGTCCAGCCAGCACCGGCCAGCAACACCGCAGCCACAGCGAAATCGAAGCCGGTCCACTGGACACCATGCGCGAACTGCATCCCTGCCAGCGGCACCAGCAGGATCATCGCCGTTGCCAGCGCGACGCGCACGGCATCGATACCCATCGACGCGCGCAGTGCGACGTCGTTCGAAGGGGCATTTCCGCCGCCTGCCATCGTCATGAAATACTCCGGTGAGTCACCGGCCAATCGTGCCGGAGCCGCCAGTGTAATCCTATTGTCGTGCCGACAACAGAAATAAGTCCAACAAGCGCCTTCTGACGAAACATTCTGTTACATTCGTGTCACACCAGACTTTATATACTGACCTAAAGTTTCTCTGGACCAGTCATCATGCGCGCCCTGCCGCCAGCTCTATTCCTGTCATGTCTGTTTGCCTCGGGCGCTGCGACCGCGCACGTGCCACTGCGCGGCGCCCCGCCCGGCCTCGCCGTTACAACTGCGCAGTCGCCACTGCTGGTGTCGCTGCGCGATGCTGAACGGCACCTTGCCGAGGCCGTCGCCACACGCGATGTCGATGCCCTGCGCGACCTGATTGCCACCGACTACTATCACGTCGAAACCAATGGCCGCGTGCGCACCCGCAGCGAATTCATGCAGGTGCTGGTGCGCGACGAATACGAGTTTCGCTCGTACAGCAATGTGAGCATGGAAATCCAGTTGCTCGACAGCGGCCACACGGCCATCGTCCGCGGTCGCATGCAGGCCGATCTGCAGCCAGCCGGCGGGCCGCGCGAGTTTCGCGGACGCTATGTCCGCGTCTGGCAGCTGCAGAACGACGGCTGGCGCAACACGATGATGCAGAGTACCGAGATCCGGCCGGCACGCTGATCATTGCCTTCGCGCTCGCCCTGCGCGGCAGCCAATTGCAGATGCTGGTATTCTGGACAAGTCAGGGCGCACGCTGAACAGGTTTCGGCGGGTGCCCCGGGGTGTGCGTTGCCCATCCCACGTTGACCAGCACATGCACGACGCCGGGCCGTGACGAACATGGCCCTGGTGCCTCGCTTCATACCGGAACAGTGTTCCCAACCATCTGAACGGAGAATGATCATGCCATACACATTGCCACCACTGCCTTACGCTTACGATGCCCTCGAGCCGCATTTCGATTCGCGCACGATGGAAATCCACCACACGAAGCACCATCAGGCCTACATCACCAACGTCAACAACGCGCTGGGCGAAGCCGGCGTCGCCGAGATGCCAGTCGAGCAGCTGATCGCCGATATCGGCAGCCTGCCGCAAGCCGTCCAGGGCGCCGTGCGCAACAATGGCGGCGGTCACGCCAACCATTCGCTGTTCTGGACCGTGCTGACGCCCGAAGGCGGCCAGCCAACCGGCAAGGTCGCACAGGCGATCGAAGACGACCTGGGCGGCTACGAGAAGTTCAAGGATGCCTTCACCAAGGCGGCGCAGACCCGCTTTGGTAGCGGCTGGGCCTGGCTGACCGTCGGCAAGGACGGCAAGCTGCTGGTCGAAAGCAGCGCCAATCAGGACAGCCCGCTGATGGGCCAGTTCGCCGGCATGTCGGGCGGCACGCCGATCCTGGGCCTGGACGTGTGGGAACACGCGTACTACCTGCAATACCAGAACAAGCGCCCTGACTACATCGCGGCCTTCTTCAACATCATCAACTGGGCGGAAGTCGAACGCCGCTACGAAGAAGCGCTGGCCAAATAAGCCGGTGCCCGGGCCTGCCATGCAGGCCTTGCTTCCCACGCGAGGCCGGCCATGACGCCGGCCTCGCGCCGTTTACGCCGACTAAAGGACACCCATGAAACTGCTGCTGGTTGGATCGAGCGGGCTGGTTGGCAGCCACGTGCTGGAGATGGCGCTGGCCGACCCGAAGGTGACATCGGTGGTGGCGCCCACGCGGCGCCCGCTGCCGGCGCACCCGAAACTGCAGGCCCCCGTCGTCGACTTCGACGCCTTGCCGCCGGACGCGGCGTGGTGGCAGGCCGACGCTGTCATCTGCACGCTGGGCACGACGATGCGCAGCGCCGGTTCGCAAGCTGCTTTCCGGCGCGTGGACCATGATTACCCGCTGGCCGTGGCCAGGCTCGCGCGCCAGCACGGCACGCCGTGCCATGTGCTGAACTCGGCCATCGGCGCCGATCCCGACGCACGTTTTTTCTACAACCGCGTCAAGGGCGAACTCGAACGCGACCTGGCTGGGCTGGGATTTGCGTCGCTGACCCATGTGCGGCCGGGCCTGATTGGCGGAGAGCGCCAGGAACAACGCCTAGGCGAACGCGTATCTGGCGTCATACTGGGGCTGCTCGGGCCCGTGCTGCCGCGCCGCTGGCGCATCAACCCTGCCCCGCGCATTGCGCACGCCCTGATCGACGCCGCGCTGCAAGCCCGCCCGGGCGTGCACATCGTCCCCTCGGAGCAACTGGTCTGAGCAACCTACAACTTCACGTTCAGTGAAATATACGCGGCCCGGCCATTACCCGATGAGAACATCGGCTGCGCCTGGCTTGCCGGCCAGAAGAAGTTGTCGTACCACGCGTATTCGTAATTGCGGTCCGCGATGTTCTTGACCTGGACATCGATGCTGGTGCGCGGCGAGATCGCGTAGCGCACGTTGGCGTCGAACAGCACGAAGCCGC
>Ga0265798_10001456_pt1 | contig 36905 bp, 35 predicted proteins | sample P3T30metagenome_FD_192430 | JGI IMG/M metagenome (GOLD analysis project Ga0265798, IMG submission 192430) | Plant litter microbial communities from East Loma Ridge, Irvine, California - P3 T30 | ecosystem: Environmental > Terrestrial > Plant litter > Unclassified | place: USA: California...
GTAATAAGGACTTCTGTTTAATATGGTTTTAGAGTACAAAGAGGTCTATATGTTACTGGGAAGTAACCTTGGTGACCGCGAGATGATGATGCAGCAGGCGGTAGAGCGGATAGAAGCTGAAATAGGATTGATTAGTGCAAGGTCTGCATACTATGAAACCGAACCCTGGGGGAATACAGATCAGCCCCCATTTATCAATATGGCCATCGCGGTGCGTACCTTGATGCCGCCACTGGAAGTCCTTGAAACAGCATTAAACATCGAAAATTCATTGGGCAGGAAACGTCTGGTCAGGTGGGGGTCCAGAACCATAGACATCGATTTGATTTTTTATGCAGACGATATTATTGCCATTGAAGATAAACTCTACATCCCACACCCGGAGATGCAGAACCGAAGGTTCGTGCTTGAACCACTCGCCGAAATTGCAGCCGATTACATACATCCCGTGTTAAAGAAAAGCATCAAAGAATTGTTGCAATCTTTAACGGATATTACAAGCGTTGAAAAGATATAATTTCTATTATTGCACTATGATCGATAAAGCTAAGAATACCGAGCCTTTAGACCTGTCTTATTTAAGAGATATGTCTGGTGACAGCATTGAATTCATGATTGAGATGATTGATATGTTTAAACAGCAAACACCCATCTACATCAATGACCTGGCTGCTGCGCTTAAAGAACAAAATTGGGCCAAGGTTGCAAGTTGTGCACACAAAATAAAACCCACGTTTGCTTACGTAGGTCGTGATGATGCAAGAAATCACATGCAGCTTATGGAGCACAACGCACGTGATCAAAAAGATGTAGAGACGCTGCCAACTGCACTTCAGGAATTAAATAGCTTTATCGAAATCCTCAACGTGCAGTTAGACACTGCGAAATCTGAACTACAAAAGCAGCTTTAAACAGCTGCTATTTTAAATTCATAGCTTTCCATAATCAGGTTAGCTAAAAGTTGCTTGCAAGCACGATCAACTTTCTCGCTCGCTTCTTCCTCTGTAGCGGCCTCAACCTCCAGGCTAATGTGTTTACCTACACGGACATTGGTGATCTCGCTTAAACCAATATTTTTCATGCTACCCGTTACCGCTTTTCCCTGAGGGTCAAGAATCTCTTTTTTTGGCATTACGTCAATCTGTGCAATAAATTTCATTGGTCTGTTTTTAAATGATGTTAGTTATATGGGTTGTTTCTAAAATGAACAAAAGAACTCAAAATGTATAGAATCAATACAAATGGTATGGCGGCAAATTTAAGAAAAGCAATCAACACTGCTGACACAATCAGGAAAACGAATTTGATTTTATTATCCGTCCAGGACATGGTCCCGAATTTCAGCGAGTAAATCCGAATCTCAGAAATCAACAGCCAGCTCATCAGTATGGTAAGACATACCAGCAATAGGGTACTGCCAATAAGCGCTGGGTATTCTCTTTGTATAAAGGGCAACGATACAATAAACAAGGTATTCATCGGCGTATTCAAGCCAATGAAATCCTCCGTTTGCCTGGTGTCTATATTAAATTTAGCCAGTCGGAGACAAGAAAAGATCGTGATCAGAAAGCCGAAAAAAGGCAGGTACTCAAAGGTGCTGTGGCTCTGTTCAAGTAACTTAAACATCACCACACCCGGCAAAAAGCCGAAGCTAACCATATCAGCCAATGAATCCAGCTCTTTTCCGATCGGAGATTTCACGTTCAGGATCCTGGCCATGTTACCATCAAAGAAGTCAAAAATCCCCGAAATCAGCACGGCATAAGCCGCAATATCCAGCCGGTTTTGAAATGCATAAACAATCCCGACACAACCAGATAGTAAGTTGGCACATGTTAATGCATTGGGAATATGTTTTTTTATCATTCTAATTAGCTATTCATTGAAATAAGGAATTCTTCATTGCTCTTGGTATTTCTAATTTGAGCCTGAACAAATTCCATCGCTTCCTGCGCATTCATGTCAGCTAAATGGTTACGTAAAATCCAAACACGTTGAAGCGTATCTCTATCGTGCAGCAAATCATCTCTTCTGGTGCTTGATGCCGTAATGTCGATAGCAGGGAAGATACGTTTGTTCGATAGCTTACGATCCAGCTGAAGTTCCATGTTACCCGTTCCTTTGAACTCTTCAAAGATAACTTCGTCCATTTTAGAGCCGGTTTCTGTTAAAGCAGTTGCCAGAATGGTAAGTGATCCACCTTTTTCTATGTTACGTGCCGCTCCAAAGAAACGTTTAGGCTTATGCAATGCATTTGCATCAACACCACCAGATAAAATCTTTCCGGAAGCTGGGGCAGTGGTATTGTATGCGCGCGCCAAACGGGTGATGGAATCCAATAAGATCACAACATCATGTCCACATTCTACAAGGCGTTTTGCTTTCTCCAATACGATGTTGGCAATCTTAACATGTCTTTCTGCAGGCTCGTCAAAAGTAGAAGCAATAACTTCAGCTCTTACACTACGCGCCATATCGGTAACCTCTTCCGGACGCTCATCAATTAAAAGGATGATCAGGTAAACTTCCGGGTGATTCTTAGCGATTGCATTTGCAACTTCCTTCAGCAGGTTGGTTTTACCAGTTTTTGGTTGTGCCACGATTAAGCCACGCTGACCTTTACCAATTGGGGTAAAAAGATCGATGATGCGGGTGGAGTAGTTGTTGGATTCCGTGAATAGGTTTAAACGCTCCTGTGGAAACAAAGGCGTAAGGTAATCAAAAGGTACACGATCCCGTACATCTGCAGGTGTACGGCCATTGATGGTTTCTACACGAACAAGTGGAAAGTACTTTTCGCCTTCTTTTGGCGGGCGAATACTGCCTTTTACCGTATCACCGGTTTTCAAACCAAAAAGTTTGATTTGAGACTGTGATACATATATATCATCTGGTGAGGATAGGTAGTTGTAATCTGCCGATCTTAGGAAACCATAGCCATCAGGCATAATTTCCAGAACACCTTCATTGGTAATGGTATTATCAAAGTCAAGGTTTGAATAGCTATTCTCCGCTTGCTTGGCATGATTAGGATTTTTTGGACGGTTTTCTTCACGTGCTGGTCTGGCCTCTTTCGGCTTTGCAGGTCTGTTCTGATTACCATCTGTTTTGTTGCGATGCGGTGCAGGCCTTTCTTCAGTGGTTTTTGAAGTTTGTTCTGCTGGAACAGCAGGGCTTGCTGCTGCTTCGTTTTCAACCGCTTCTACGGGCTCCGCAATTTCGGTTACCTGCTCTACTTCAGGCAACACTTGCACCTCAGTTTCGCGAGGTACTTCAGGCGCAAAAAGCGTATTTCCTGGGGTCGTAACTTCATCTTTAGCCGCAATTCTGGTGCGCTTGCGAACTGGCTTGTCTATTGTGGCAGACTTGGTTAACCGTGCTTTTGGCGCTTTTACTTCAGCAACCGTTTCGACAGGTGCACTGTTGTAATCCTGTTCAGAGATCTGGGAAATGATTTCAACGAGTTCTGCTTTGCGAAGGGTGTCAGGGTTTAAAATGCCATTAGCTTTGGCAAGCTCACGCAGTTCAGCCGTAAGCTTTTCATTTAATTCTGTTTTGTTAAACATTATATGGTTGTAGAGAAATTTGTATGAAGGAAGTTTTCAATTGTGTAAAGCAATTAAATGCAATTATAAAATGTGAAATAGTACAATTTTAAAATCGAGAATTTCTGATTGTTCAGATGAACTATAGAGAATTATGGTGCAATTGTATGTATAACTTATCTATTCTCCAAAAAAAACTCAAATTAACAGGTACGTTTTTCTCTTCCTACCACCAATTCGGTGCCAAATTCCATAGATTAATTGTCATATTTGTGCGCAAAATACCGCATATGAATAAAGATCAACTATTTGAACAGATAAAGGCCAAGAAATCTTTTTTATGCATCGGGCTTGATCCTGCACTGGAAAAGCTTCCTAAACACTTATTAAAGTACGAAAATCCAGTACTAACGTTCAACAAAGAGATCATCGATGCCACCAAAGATCTTTGTGTAGCTTACAAGCCAAATACCGCATTTTATGAGTGCATGGGTTTAAAAGGTTGGGAAACTTTGATCGAAACCTGGAAATATATTCCCCAGGATATCTTCAGCATTGCCGATGCAAAGCGTGGAGACATTGGCAATACATCCGCGATGTATGCAGAAGCCTTCTTCAATCAAACGCAATCGGGCATGGGCTTCGACGCCATTACCGTAGCACCTTATATGGGCAAGGATTCTGTAGAACCATTCCTTAAGTTTAAAGATAAATGGGTAATCCTGCTCGCACTAACCTCCAATCCTGGAAGTAACGACTTCCAGCAGCAGGATGGCAGCAGCGGGAAGTTATACGAAACCGTGCTTCAAACCGCTTCGGCATGGGCCAATAGCGACCAGATCATGTACGTTGTTGGTGCAACTAAAGGTGCCGAATTTAAGAACGTACGCAAATTTGCGCCAGACAATTTCCTGCTTGTTCCAGGTGTTGGTGCGCAGGGCGGAAGCCTGGATGAAGTTTGCGAAAACGGACTTAATGATCAATGTGGTTTGCTGATCAACTCTTCAAGAGGCATCATCTATGCCGGCGACGGAAAAGATTTCGCAGAAAAAGCCCGAGAGGAAGCATTGAAATTACAGGTAGAAATGGAAGCATGGCTGCGCCGTGCGAACTTAATATGATATCAAAAAAACTCGACGTCAAGCTTGCTTTGGCAATGCTTGGCGTAGCAGTAATCTGGGGTACAACATACCTGGGCATTCGCATTGCCGTACACAGCATTCCGCCGTGGTTTGTTACCGCAATCCGGCAAAGCTGCGCTTCCCTGATTTTGCTGGTTTACCTGCTGAAAAGAGGGGAGCTCGTGTGGATCAGCTGGGATCATGCCAGACGGCAGATGTTATTATCCTTGCTCATGATTGTTGTGGCCAACGGCCTGACTACCCTTGCTGAAAAGAACATCTCTTCTGGGCTCGCTTCATTACTCAATTCCCTTTCTCCACTTTGCGTGTTTATTGGGAGTGTCGCAATCGGTATTCAAAAGCCATCCCTAAAAGGCATCGTAGGCGTTGTGCTCGGCTTGCTGGGTGTTGGCTTCATCTTCCGTGACGGCTTACAAGACTTCCTGGATCCCGAATACCGGCAGGGTATCATGATCATGGGATTGGCCGTCACCGGCTGGTCTGTAGGTACCATCTACATTAAAAAACATACACATAAGACACCAAATATCTTCCTGGACCTTTTCTACCAGTTCGTGTTTTCTGCGGTCGTACAGTTGCTATTGGCTTTCATTTTCTCTGGTGATACAGATGTTAAAACCTGGGAGATGCCGAGCCTGGCTGCAGTGTTGTATCTGGGTGTCTTTGGTTCTGTGCTGGGCTTCTTCTGCTACCATTATGTGCTTAAGCGGGTCACGGCAATACAAGCAAGCATTTTGTCATACTTCAATACCATCATTGCCATATTTTTGGGCTGGCTAATTCTGAACGAGCAGATCACAATAGATCTGTTATTTGCTACAGTATTAATTATAGCTGGTGTATTCATAACTAATTATACTAAAAAATATTAATATTAACCTTAACATTATTTAGTTCTTTTAAGTTAAGTTTACCTTTATGGATTTAAAGGAAGACTTTTTAAGTTTTATCTGGCAGTTCCGGCAGTATAAAACACAGGATCTGCGCACCACAACCGGTGATGAACTTCAGGTACTAACCGTGGGCCAGCCTAATAAACATGCCGGTCCGGATTTCTTTAATGCAAAGGTGGTTGTCGCTGGAACCACCTGGATCGGCAATGTGGAAATCCATGTTCGCTCTTCGGAATGGATCGGCCACGGGCATGAACAAGACCTTGCCTATAACAACGTGATCCTCCACGTCGTGCTGGAGAACGATTTGCCAGTTCAGCGTGCAGATGGATCAATCATGCCAACACTCGAGCTCAAATCCATATTTCACCAGCACATACTTGAAAACTATAATGGGCTGGTAGAAGTTCGGCGGCCTTTTCCGTGTCATGCCCAACTGCAGGCCGTTGATCCTGTGGTTTTCCAGTCCACCTGCTTAAGAATGTTGATTGAGCGCCTTGAATCGAAGTCAAGCGAGGTGCGGGAAAAGCTTGATCAGTACAAGGGTGACTGGGAGGCCACTTTCAATTTCTTTATGGCAAGAAGCTTTGGATTCAAAGTTAATGCACTTCCGTTTGAGGTATTAGCGTCTTCGTTCGACATGCAACTCTATGCCAAGTACCGGGATGCGCCATTGCAGACAGAGGCTTTGATCTTTGGGCAAGCGGGATTTCTAGCGCAGGACTTCAATGATGCCTATCCGGCACAGCTCCGAAGGGAGTACATCTTCCTTCAACAGAAACACGGACTCAAACCTATGGAGGTTTCCATCTGGAAGTTTTTACGAATGCGGCCCACTGGTTTTCCGACTGTACGGCTGGCACAATTTGCGGCACTAATGAACGCTTCAGAACATCTATTTTCAAGAATGCTGCACAGCAGCGACCTTAAAGATCTTAAGCTAATCCTGTGTAAACTGCCGATTCATTCGTATTGGAAGGCACATTACCATTTCGAAAAGCAGGCGCCTGCTTTTGTACCTCAACTCGGTAGTGCGTCTATCGAGAGCATTATCATCAATGCCATGTGCCTGATCACGTTTAGTTATGGTCGGATCATGGACCTGGAATCGTACATGGAAAAGGCTGTCTCCATCCTGGAACAGCTACCGGCAGAGCAAAACCATGTACTTAGGCAGTACAAATCTGCTGGTCTGAAAATTGAAACTGCCTTTACTTCACAAGCTTTGCTGCAGTTGAACAAGCGATATTGCGCCAATATGCAATGTCTTCGATGCGGTATCGGTGTACATCTCTTAAAAAGGACATAGTAAAGGTGCAGACTTTACAGGGCCTCCACAGGGGGCAAACAGGGTCCCAACAGGGGGTTAACAGGGCCATTGCCTAGTCAACCCCCTGGGAAGACCTTGTGGGAGGGTTCTGGACCCACTGTTTACCCTATATTTGTTGATAGGGCGTGTTGATTTTGCGTTGTTGCTGCTGCAATGTTGATTGCGGCAGGATTTCTAACCTCCATAACTTTGAACGTACGTAGCCCATTGGGCATTTCCCACTGGATTTCCGCACCTGTTCTATAGCCAAATAATGCGATGCCGATAGGCACATAGATAGACAATTTGCCTTCGCGCATATTAGCTTGATTTGGGTTTACGAGTTGATAGTTAAACTCCTGTCCCGTTTCCATATCTTTAAAGCGGATCTCAGAGTGTAGAGAGATTACATCATCCGGTAGTTCTTCCTGCTTTAAGACAACAGCGTTTTTAAGCTCGTCTTTAAGTTTCTGCTTGTTAAAAGCGGATAGGTTTGTGCTTGATTTTAGGTGTGTTTTTAGAAGGTCCAGGTTTTTCCTGGAAATCATCAAAGGTTCCTTTTTCATAAGTTTTAAATAAGATTGTTCAGCTAGACACTAGCGGAACGTTGTGAATATTAAAGGTTAGCAGCAAATTAATTGCATAGCAAATAAGCTTGAGTACGTACCCCAAGCCAACAAACGTTAAGGCCGGGGTTTACTTAATAAAGTCTTTACTGCTTTTGAGGAATGAGTCACCTAAACCGTGCTTGATAGACAATACACGGGCGTACATAGCTAATGCCATACGCAGCGATTGCGCATAGAGAAGGGTAGCAGGCATATGTAGTTTTTCTGGTCTCACAATTGGCAATATAGGGCTTTAAAATTATAAAAGCGAATACAGGATGAGAAATGTTGAATTAACCTGCTAGCTGGCAGGGGTTTAGCAAACTTCCGGTTAATTGTTGTATTTGCTTACTGGCACTTAATAGAACGGAGCATAAAGCTAAAAACCAGATCTTTTATCTTTCAGACGGCACATTTCTTGTAGAATTATATCGAATTTTTTACTAGATTTAAATAACTCACACGGACAGCCTTTAGCACCATCAGACAATGTTCCAAAAAGTTTTAACCTTTTTTGAAAAGCAAAGCTTCGGTGTTTGCACTTATTTAGCAGATAAACTAAATATGTCCATCAGCAAGATCAGGTTGTTTTTTATATACGCCTCTTTCCTGGCTGTCGGATTTCCCATCGTCTTTTATGTGCTCGCTGCACTTGTATTAGACATCAGGCACTATATTAAGAAGATCCGTCTAAGAATTTGGGATCTATAGTTAAGTCTGTATAAATTCCCCGGACATACAAGTATATATTTATATTTGTTGATCAAATTACTTTTTACCACAAATGGCGCAAAGGGCAAATCAATTTAAGTCTAACTCCTTCAAAAACGAATCTTCGAATAAGCAATTTGCCAATCGCTTTGCCGGGGAAAAGAAGTCCCGCCTGAATGTGCTACCTTCATTGGATCTTCAGGACGGAAGATTTGTGAAGATCCTAGGCCTGTTTTTCGTGGTGCTTTCCTTGTATTTTCTGATCGCATTTACCTCTTATCTATTCACCTGGCAAGAGGATCAAAGCTATGTTATTGATGCAAATGGCGGCTGGAGCAACTTATTTAAGAGCACAGAAGAGCTTAAAAGCATCAAAGGGGGCGCCATTGTGCAAAACTGGCTTGGAAAATTTGGGGCATTATTATCGCATCAGTTTATTTACGAGTGGTTCGGTTTAGCCTCATTTCTATTTGTCCTGGTCTTTTTTGTTATCGGTTACAGACTCCTGTTTAAAGTTAAAATCTTTGGTCTGGAGAAGACTTTTGGATACAGTCTCTTTTTTCTGCTTTTCACCTCTTTGGGTCTCGGCTTTGCCCATGCCTTTTTTGGAGATGCACCGCATTACCTGGAAGGTGAGTTTGGCTACTGGACGAATAAACTGCTTACCCTGCAAATTGGTGTAGCCGGTGTAGCGGGGCTACTTACCTTCTTAGCATTGTCAATTCTTATCATTGCTTATAACATAGACTTCAAAATGCCGGAGATCAAACGCGGCGAAAAGGATTTTGAGGAACCTGAACTGCCTGAACAGCCAGATTTGGAGGAAGAAGTACTTTCCCGACCAGTGGAATTTAATGTTAATCCAAACCGTCCGGTAAATACCAGGCGACCACAGAATGTGGTGATAACACCTGAAAAGCCAGGCCCTGTGTTTGAACATGAAGTGCTTGCATCGACAGCTGCAGCTTCCGCCTTTGGCGCAACAACGGCAGCGGCAACCGCGGTTCCCGCAAGTGCTGCGGCCGCACCCATCGTTTCAATGGAGGCAAATACTCCAATTGTATTGTCAACAACGGTTGATAAGCCTAACACCATGCGTCCTAACCTTAACTTTGATCGGGGTGTGGAGCTGGAGGCTGAAAAGGCTGTGCCGGAATTAACAATTGAAAAGACAGAAGAGGAAAAGAAGTCCGAACAGCTTGTTGAGCAATTTGGTACTTATGATCCAACGCTGGACTTAGCAAGCTATAAATATCCGCATCTGGAGCTACTGGAAAATTACGGATCGAACAAGATTTCAGTGAATGCAGATGAGTTGGAGGCGAATAAGAATAAGATCGTTGAGACGCTGAACCACTATAACATCGAGATCGACAAGATTAAGGCTACCATTGGTCCAACTGTAACCTTGTACGAGATCATTCCGGCACCAGGGGTGCGTATTTCGAAAATTAAAAACCTCGAGGATGATATCGCGTTGAGTCTTGCCGCTTTGGGCATCCGTATCATTGCGCCAATGCCTGGTAAGGGAACCATCGGTATCGAGGTGCCAAATATGCATCCTGAGATGGTTTCTATGCGAAGCATTCTGGCGACAGAAAAGTTCCAGACGACGACCATGGACCTGCCAATCGCATTAGGTAAGACCATTTCTAACGAGGTCTATATTGCAGATCTATCCAAAATGCCCCACTTGCTTGTGGCTGGTGCGACAGGTCAGGGTAAGTCTGTTGGTATAAACGCGATATTGGTTTCTCTACTTTTCAAGAAACACCCTTCACAGCTGAAATTCGTGTTGGTGGATCCGAAGAAAGTAGAATTGACATTATTCAATAAAATTGAACGCCACTTCCTGGCTAAACTTCCAGGTGAAGCTGATGCAATCATAACCGATACGAAGAAGGTTATCAATACCTTGAATTCCCTTTGTATCGAAATGGATCAGCGTTATGACTTGCTGAAAGATGCACAAGTCCGCAATTTAAAGGAGTATAACGACAAATTCATTAGAAGGAAGTTGAATCCGAACAATGCTCATCGTTTTCTGCCGTACATTGTGCTGGTTGTGGATGAGTTTGCAGATTTGATGATGACCGCAGGTAAAGAGGTGGAAACACCAATTGCAAGGCTTGCACAGCTTGCCCGTGCTGTTGGTATTCACCTGGTGCTTGCAACGCAAAGACCTTCAGTAAACATCATCACTGGTACGATCAAGGCCAACTTCCCGGCGAGATTAGCGTTTAGGGTATTGTCTAAAATCGATTCCAGAACCATTCTGGACAGCGGCGGTGCGGACCAGTTAATCGGTAGGGGGGATATGCTGTTATCGACGGGGAATGATCTGATCAGGCTTCAATGTGCGTTTGTAGATACCCCGGAAGTGGACCGTATATCTGAATTCATCGGAAATCAGCGTGGGTATCCTGAAGCTTATCAGCTTCCGGAGTATATTGACGAAGCTGCTGAGAATTCGAAGATGGATTTTAATGCATCTGATCGTGATGCTATGTTCGAAGATGCAGCGAGGCTTATCGTAATGCATCAGCAGGGCTCGACTTCACTTATCCAGCGTAAGCTGAAACTAGGTTACAACAGAGCCGGGCGGATTATTGACCAGCTGGAAGCAGCAGGTGTGGTTGGACCGTTCGAAGGCAGCAAGGCCCGGGAAGTTTTACTTCCGGATGATTACGCTTTGGAACAGTTCTTGAATAACCTGGATAAAGAAAATTAATATGAAGAAACTTATTGCGTTGCTGTTTGCGGTGACTACAGTATTCAGCGTAGCGCAGGGACAAACAGATCCGAAGGCAAAAGCGATATTGGCAGAGGTTAGCAAGAAATACAGATCATATAACACCATTAAAGCTGATTTTAGTTTCGGCATCGAAAACAAGCAGAACAATCTTAAGCAAACCGAAAAGGGGACGCTTTATGCTAAATCCAACAGCAAGAAGTATAAGGTGACCATGGCGGAGCGTGATCTGATCAGCGACGGTAAAGTGCAATGGACTTACTTGAAAAATGAAGAGGAAGTTCAGGTTGGCAATGCGGATAACACCGAAGATGCTTTGAACCCTGCAAATGTCTTCACCATCTTCGAGAAAGGATTCAAATACATCTATAATGGCGAAAAGAAAGTTGGCTCGAAGGTATATCAGATGATAGACTTAGCGCCACTGGATACGAAAAAGGCATATTTCAAGATAAGATTAAGCGTAGACAAGGCTGCGAAGCAGTTGGCGAGTGTAATGATCTTTGATAAGAACAGCAGCATTTATACGTACACCATCACGGCCTTTACCCCGAACGCTAAAGTTCCTGAATCTACTTTTACGTTCAATCTTAAAAGCCATCCCGGTGTTGAAATTGTAGATTTAAGGTAAACCCGCAGAGCACCATATTTTGAAAATAACCTTTTTAGGCACAGGAACTTCACAAGGCGTACCCGTAATAACCTGCAGGTGCGCAGTTTGCACATCGAACGATTTCAAAGATAAACGACTCCGAACATCCGTGCTGGTGGAAACAGGCGACAGGACCATCGTGATTGACAGTGGCCCGGATTTCCGTTACCAGATGCTTCGTGCAGGTGCCACGGATCTGGATGCCATTCTTTTCACCCACGAACATAAAGATCACGTAGCTGGCATGGACGATATCCGTCCATTCAATTATATGCTGCACAAGAACATCGATGTTTATGCGTCGCCGAGGGTGCAGGAAGCACTTCGCCGGGAGTTTTCATACATCTTCTCCAACGTGCAGTACTTAGGATTGCCTAGAATAAACCTGAACACAATAGATGATGCTCCATTTTCGATAGGATCTAAAACGGTTGTCCCATTGAACATCATGCACTATAAGTTGCCGATTCACGGCTTCCGGATAGACGATTTTAGTTACATCACAGATGCCAAGACGGTCCCTGAAGAAACCATTGAACAGCTTAAAGGTACTCGTGTTTTGGTTGTGAATGCTTTACAGCGTGGCGAGCATATCTCACATTTTAACCTAGAGGAAGCGCTTGATTTTGCCGCAAAAGTTGGGGCTGAAAAGACTTATCTAACGCACATCAGCCACAATCTGGGTCGCCATGAAGATGTTGAACGGGAACTGCCTCCTAACGTATACCTCGCGTACGATACGCTAAGTCTCTTTATTTAAAACAAAGAATATATTGCCTGTGTTAAAAGTTTTAAAAGAAACTTATTATGGCATATTCCGAAAACAAACCCGCAAGAAGTAATTGGCTACTGATCGTAATTGTACTGATTATAGTGGCCCTTATTGCCTTTTATTTTTTAAGAGGTAAGAGCAATCCTGAAGTTGTTGCAGAAGCAGCGAGTGATTCAAGTACCGTGGAGAGCACCATCAATGCACAATGGAGTGGCGTAGACCAGATGAATTTACCGATTGAGCGGTACGATGAGTTGGAAGATGCAGACATTGAAGTTCATGGAAATGAGCAGTATGCAATCTACAGCATCTCAGAAGCGGTATTATTTGATTCCGGTCAAAGTCAGCTTAAGACTGGGGCAGATGCAAAACTGCAAAGTGTAGCGAAGTCAGCAAGGCAAAGGTACCCGGGTACGGAAATCAGAGTGCTTGGGCATACAGATGCGAGTGGTGACAAGGCTTCAAACAAACAATTGGCTGAAGCACGTGCCGAAGCGGTAAAATCCTGGTTAACCAGCAAGGGTGATGTAAATCCAGACCGTATATCCATCAATCCGATTGGCGAATCAGAGCCTGTGGCTACGAATTCCACTGAAGCAGGGCGTCAGCAAAACCGTCGTGTAGAGATAGCGATTAAGAAGAAATAATTAGCGCTGCAGGTGTTCTTTAACAACCTCTTGTAGCACAGCAGGGATCAGAGGCTTCTTCAGCAGTTTAACGACGTATGGATTAGCCTCTGCTCTTTGTATATCACTGAAGTCCAGTGTAGAGGAAAGCATCGCGATGTTGCATCCTTCAGTAAATGATACCGGTAATTTCTTGTAGTGATCAAGAAATTCAAAGCCGCTCATTTCCGGCATCTGTATATCCAGTAAAATGAATTCAGGTAATCTTTCTGGCGTGGTAAGATGCTGCTTCAGATAGTTCAATGCTTCCTCTCCGGATCTGCAAACTACAATATCTTCGAACGATTTTGTAAAGGCAACGATCTTCCCATTGATTTTCAGGTCAATATCGTTGTCATCAATCAGCATGACGATTCTAGATGAATTAAGTGGCTTTACCATTCGGGATTGTAATTTTAAATGTCGTACCAATGGCCAGGTCCGATGTTACTTCAATTTTACCATTGATCCTGGTAAGCGCTTCTTTGACGATGAATAAGCCTAAGCCGCTACCATGGTGGTTTTTACTTTTGAAAAATTGGTTGAAAATCTTCTCCAGATGATCATTCAGGATACCAATGCCATTATCACTGATCGTGATCTCCGCGCGTTGTCCATCTACGTCAATGTCGATATTTACAAACTTGTTCGGTTCTGTTGATTTCTGATACTTGATCGCATTGTTGATGAGGTTGCCGAGGATCACTTCAATACGGAAAGCATCATTGTAAAAGCCCACCGGCTGATTGATCTTCACGTTGAACTGCGTATCCCGGTCAGAGTAGGAGTACAGGCTGATAAGTTCAGATACCAGGATTTCGAATTCCACTGGACTGTGTTCCGCTACATTCTTATTGTTCTTGTAATATTGAAGGGTTTTCTGGATATAGAAATCCAGCTTATTGGAACATATTTCAATCAGATTCCAATATTCACCGCTGGAATTGTAAAGGCCCTCCATTTTTACCAGGTTAACAATCCCGATTACGGAGACGAGTGGCGCCCTAAGTTCGTGGGAAATGCTATAGATAAACCTATTAAGCTCGTCGTTGGTCTTTTCTAGTTCCGAAACCTTGTTGCGAAGGTCGATTTTAGCTTTGTAGGCATCGTAGGCATTCTTAATGGAGTTATGAAGTTCAAGATCGCTCCAGGGCTTGGTGATGTATCTGTAAACGTCACCATGATTTATCGCGTCTGCAAGTGCCTCGATGTCCGTGTAACCAGTTAGTAAAATACGAACAGGATCAGGATACGTGTCTTTAATGCTTTTGAAGAATTGTACGCCAGTGGTTTCTGGCATCTTCTGATCCGCAATAATCACATTGATGTCTATGTTCTGCAAGATCAATAAGCCTGCTGCGGCTGATGTGGCGGTATATATTTCATATTGCCGCCTGAAGCTTGCCTTGAAGGCTTGTAGATTATGTTCTTCATCATCAATGTAGAGAACCTTAACAGACGGAGTATCCATGATAAATCCCTTTTCTAATTTACAGGCAATGTAATAATAAATTCAGTACCCTCGCCAACATTAGATAAAACATCAATGTTGCCTCGATGACTTTCTATAATTCTGAACACGATGGACAAACCTAAGCCGGTACCTTCACCAACATCCTTGGTGGTAAAGAATGGTTCAAATATCTTTTGTTTCGTCTCTTCAGTCATACCTGAACCGGAGTCTTTGATGCTGATCTTCACGAAGCTTTCTTCCTGCCATGTACGCACCGTAATCTGCTCTTCCTCACGCTGTGTATCTTTGTTTTTTATAGCATGAATACCGTTGGAAATGATGTTCATGAACACCTGATTGATTTTTCCAGGTAAGCACTCTACAAGCGGAATATCACCGTATTCTTTTGTAACCTTTAGGTTGGATGGAAAAGTACTGCGCAACAGCACGAAGGTGGAATCTATCCCTTCATTTAGATTGATCGGTTTGGTATCACTTTCATCTAGTCGACTGAAGTTTTTCAAGCTACGGATGATTTCTGCGGTACGTTTTGCACCTTCATCAATTCCAGAAAGCAAACCTTTGATTTCTGTTTGCACGAAATCCAGGTCAATTTGTTTTTTGAACTTATCAATTGCGTTAAGTTGGTCCTGGATGTTTGCAGTAACATCCAGCGCTTCGTATTTGGTGATGATTTCATTAAGGTCATCAATGTCCAACTGCAGCGGTTTAATGTTTGCAGTAACGAAGTTTATCGGGTTGTTGATTTCGTGTGCTATGCCGGCAGTAAGCTGACCGAGGCCTGCCATTTTCTCGGATTCGACAAGTTGTGATTGCGCGTCCTTTAAATCGCTCAGCGTCTTTTCTAGTGCGTCAGTGGACTGCTGTAACTCCAGCGTTCGCTCCTGAACCTTCTTTTCCAATTCAAAGTTCTGTTCAAGAATCAGCTTTTCATTTTCCAGAGAAATTCTGAGTGCCGCTTCCTGTGATGCTTCTTTTTCTTTCTTAAGGATGTTGATCTTATCTGCAAGTGCGAACGATAGCAGGGTAACCTCTAATGCTGAGCCAAATGGCATCATGTTATAGGTGTACACGTTATAAGGTAGAATATTGTAATCCTTAAGTACGAAACTACAGACACCAAGTAGAAACACACTCCAGCCGATTAAAAAGAACTTAGCGGGTTTGTAGCCCCTTTTATATATCAGCCAGGCAACAATTAACATGTATACTGCAGCAAGCATTGCTGTTAGCTGGATGATCTGATAACCCCAGTTCAGGTGCCCTGAAAACGCAGCAACCAGCGCCACGATATAAGGAATATAAAAGAAGGTTCCTACACGATGTAATACCGGATAGTAATGCTTCGTATGTAGAAACTGTTTCATGAACTCAATCGCCGACATTGCGGCAAGGAAGCTCAGGATATAAACAGCATAGGTCGAGATCCATGTGTTTTCTGGCCAGAGGAATTTAAAGGTATAACCCTGAAAATTAGCTTGTGTAATCCCAATGATGAATATGTAAATGATATAGTAGAGGTAGCTCCGGTCCTTTGTAGAAAGGAATAAGAAAAGATTATAGATGAACATCACAGAGATGATCCCAGAATAGATCCCGAAGATGATCGAATACGTCTGCACACCTTTAACAAGTGCCTCACTCTTTGCCAAGCTTAGTGGCACCTGTAGCTGCTCACCACCACTTAGCTTCAAGTAAATCGTGTAAACAGAGGTCGTATCTATATCAAATACAAAGGTGTAGATTGGATTATCAAAATGTCTGCTCGCGTAGGGGACACGGTCCCCGGTATGTTCTTCCTGTACAACTTTCTTATTTTCATTTACTAAATAGAAATCCAGATAGTCGATGGTTGGAAGTGGTACTTGAAGTATTACCCGGGGATCTCTATTGACATTTCGTAGCTTAAACTTCAGCCAGTATGTGTTGTTTGATGCGCCAAGATTTGGTACGTCATTTTCTACTTGTTGAAATTGCGTGCTCTGCAGCACATCCTGTATTTTCAGGCTGCCGTTACTGTCGACAAGCATTTTCAGTTTTTGACCGAAGTTCCGTTCTACGACCTCATTATCCATCAAGATTGTGTCTTGCGCCTTAACTGAAGTACGAAGTAGGCAACAAAGCAGGATGCTTGTTAGATAAAAGTGCCAGTGTTTAAGCATAGCTAGGAATCACTAATTGATAGTCAATTTCTATGTCGCCCCTTGGGCCGGTTTCTATTGTTGTTTGGACGGGGTTTGTTCTCAGATCAAAGATGCGGTCTCTGTCGAATGCTTCTGCAGTTTCAAGTGTCTCTGCATTCATCTTCCGTAGGACACGAGCAATGTAGTTTTCATTAGGGTAGACAAACTCCCCGGCATTACCTAGTGAATCTTCAACGATAAAGCCCACTTTACGAACCATTGGTAAAGTATAATCTGCACATATCGTGAATAAAGAGGAGAGCCCGATCTGGTTAACGATTGCAATTCCTGCACGAACAAGGAGGATGCTGATGCCCATACCTGCAACGCTCTTTGCATTCCAGAGTCCACACAGCTCGCCGGTCCCGTGTTCTGCATATTCGTTGATCACAATGGCGACTCTAGGGTCCATATAACCCACCGCTGCTTCTACTGGGAGGGGATGAACGCCATCGGCAATGTGGACGCGCACGCCACCAACAACTTTGCCGTCCTCAGTTTCGGCAACAATTCCATGTACATTCGGCAGGCTCATCCAATCACGGTTATTTGTTGTGATGTTCGTAATCCCATAATCCTTTAGAACCTGAACGTGTTCGGCTAAATATTCTTCACAGGTTTCAGGGTCGTTAACAGCTGTAAAAGATCGAAAAGTCAATTTCATTTGTATGAATGTTATATGATTTGGAGGATTTCGTCCAATGGTTTCCTTAATGAACGTACGCTGGCTTCGTCAGCATATGATAATCTGAACATGAAAATTCCTTGTTGATCCACAAGCTGCGGGAAAACGCCCTGGAGCTGTTGTTGCAATTTCTCTAGCGCAGTACGTGCCGCAGCGGGAAGTTCTGCACCATTGCCCTGATTTAGCCTGGCAAATAGAAACAGCGGGGCTGATATTGGGTGGAAGGAAAGGTTCTGCAGGTTGGCTTGTAACCATACACGCTGAACGGCTTCACCGCCTTTGATAAAGTTCTTTGCTTCGTACGATGGCATGGTGATCAGCCCGATTGCAGAAGAAGATTTGATACCATCCCTCGAAAGCTTTTCAAAAGCACTACCGCCACCCCAGCGATTCAGGAGCTTAATAACCTCTGGACTTTGTGCAACAAGCAAGCCGGTCCGATCGGTTTCTGAGAGTTCAAGTGATTTGATATCCAGACCATCTTTTGTTGAATGCACCGCGGCGTCTGTCCATCTTACTTCCTTCGTGTAGAAGTCGTGGTGCCCCTGCGGATGCAGGAAGCGAACCCGCTCTACTCCAGCTACGATTTCCGCGATAGCATCTATTTTTTCCTTGTCTTCAACGATCTGAATGGATGCACCGCCATTTGAACCTACTGCATTGGTGAGTGTTCTCAGGATTTCATCCTCGATCTTTGATCCTGTTCCTTGTTTTCTGTTTGTTAGTCGTTGCGTGATTAATGGCGCAAGTTCCGGCAAATAGGTTGTTCCCTGTGCAGGTGCAAATGAGCATGCAGCAACAAGTCGCTTGTGATTAGAGGCTGGGAATAAAGCATAGTTCATTTCAAGATTTAGCTGCCCGGCTTCAATTTTTAGATTTTCTATCGCCGTCCCAAAAGCAATGTTTGAAGTGATGTTGTCAAAATCTCCCCATGAAATGGAGTGCTTTTCATCATGGAACAAGAATAACTTTCCAGCATTTGCGACCCATTTCCAGGGCTGATTATTTCCTGCAGAAGGCGCAAAGAGCGCTGCAGAAACCAGTTGCTTAATTTGGTCTTCGTTTAATTGTACACTTTGTTGATCGTCAACTTTGGCAGCAGCAATGGCGCTCTCGATTTCCTCCGTTGTTAACGGCTCCGCTGTTAAATCTTTAACATCGTACTCATTATCTTCTTTAGGTGTTTTATCACCGATAAGTTCTTCAATATCGATCCAGTATCTTCCGGATTCATGGTATTGATCAAGAATAATCCGACGGCACACATCTGCACACAAGGCCCCTCCAAGTGTTACAGCTGATGCCAGCTGCGGCCATGTGGTAATGGATTGTCCAACTTCAATCATGGAAGCTTTCAAGCGGTTCGACAAAGTCTCCACGCCAATCATTGCCAATAAGAAAGGTACTTTTTCTTCGTTCGTTTTTAAATATTTTACCTGTGTATGGTCCAGGTGTTCAATAAGCCCGTGTAAGATGGGGCGATCTGGCTCTAAGTCGAATCGCTCTACATCTACTGTACCGCGATCACTTGCATCCATTACGACTGGAATACCCAGAGATTTTGCTTTATGGCGAAGCAATATTTTAATATCAAGGCCGTCACATTCATCTACAATCACATTCAACTTACCACCTTCTGTGAAGAAGCGATCCATGTTCTCTTCTGTCAAGCCATCGTTGAAGCAGGTGACTTTCAGGAAAGGGTCAATTTCTTTAATCTCACGCGCCACAATCACCACTTTCGGTAGGCCCAGGCTTTGTACACCTGTACGGATGCGGTTTAAGTTTGAAAGCTCCAATAAGTCAAAATCTGCCAACCTGATCTCACCAAACCCTCTTTCCATTGCCATGGTTACAGATACGGACTGACCAACAGATAGTCCGACCACACCTACAATTTGCTTTCCAAGTACATCACGTTCTTCGGGTGTAATCTTGTAAACGTTCCTGTTGGTGCGCATGCTTACGAATTCTTCTTCATCAAGGAGGTGTACCAGGCGTTCAGACCAAGGGTAATAAACCCAGACGCCATAATCTTCCATGCTCAGGTCACCTAAATGCAGGAGCTTCAAGGCATGCATTTGTTGAGGTTCTGGCTTTTTCTTAGGGTGCTTTGATTTGATCAATTCATCAAGTTGCGAATCCAGTTCGTCATGTATCCTGATGTGCGGTTTGGAAGTCAACAGCGCTTCTAGCTTGTCTCTGTCCTGTGGATTGTAAATTCGAAAGAATTCCGGTTCGTAGGATAGATCTTTATCCACGGTAAGGTTGGTGAGTGTTAACATTTTGACAAAAATAGATTACGGCTTGAAATTTCTAATTATGTTCGCAAAAATAGTTTAATTTAATAGAGAATTAGCAATTATAGATGTAATTACTCACTTTTGTACCACATTATTTCACATGAACACTAAAGAAATCAATATTTTATATATAGATGATGAAGTTCACAATCTGAATGCCTTCAAAGCTTCTTTTCGCAGGACATTTAACGTATTTACCGCAGAATCTGGTAAGGAGGCTTTGCCAATTCTGGCTGCTGAGGACATACACATCATTCTTACCGACCAACGGATGCCCAACATGACGGGTGTCGAGTTTCTCGCATCCATTCTGGAGACCTATCCGGACCCCATTCGCATCCTCTTAACGGGCTATTCAGATCTTACCGCTGTAGTTGATGCCATTAATAAAGGTCAGGTATACCTTTACATTACTAAGCCTTGGCAGGAAGAAGAATTAAGACAGAATCTGGAAAAAGCATTCGAAGTTTTTGACCTGAGAAGGCAGAACAAGCAGCTTACAGAAAACTTGTTGGTTGTAAATAGCCAGCTCGAATTCATGCTTCGTCAGAAATTGATATCTTAATGCTCGCATTGAAGCTGAAGAATGAATTAACAGCAATCTCTTTTTTTAACCTCCAAAAACGACCCATACAATGAGCGCCAGGCCAATTAACGTTTTATATATCGACGACGAAGTACATAATCTAAACGCTTTTCGAGCTGGCTTCAGGCGTTTATTCAACATCTTCCTTGCAGAATCTGCGGCCGAGGGGCGTAAGATATTGGAAACTGAAGACATACATGTCATCCTCACGGATCAGCGCATGCCGGTAATGACCGGTATAGAATTTTTGGAATCAATTCTTGAAGAGTTTCCAGATCCGATACGTATCTTGATGACTGGATTTGCAGATATCAACGCTGTTATTGATGCCATAAATAAAGGAAAAGTTTACAAGTATATTCAAAAGCCCTGGATGGAAGACGAACTACGGATTCATATCGAAAAGGCATACGATATCTATTCTTTACGGCAGGAAAAAAGGGAATTGACGCAGCAAATCCTGGAGACAAATAAAAAAATAGAGGAGTTGCTACAGCAAGATCTTCTGCCTTAAACCACATGCGCAACACCTGGCTCTTTTGCATTATATTCGTCCTTTATGTATTTGGAATGTCTGCAAAGGGCCAGACAACCTCAAATGAGGGGCTAGACTTCTGGGCCGTATTTCCCACTCATATTCCCACATCGCCCACTACTTTGGCGAAAATGTCAATCTACATCACCGCGCAAAACAACAGCTCTGGAAAAGTGACAATTGGCGATAGTAGTGTTGATTTCAGTGTTCTTGCAAATAAAATTGTTGAAATTCCCATTCCTTATGACAAGGCGCACATTAGTCCGAATCTATCAAATACCCTGATAAAGAATAAAGGTATACATATTGTTGTGGATCCTGGTCAGGCTAAAGTTGCCGTATTTGCCTTTATATCAGCAAGTGCAAGATCAGAGGCCTATCTTGTTCTACCAAAGGAAGCAATGGGCCAGGAGTACTATGCAATTGGTCATGAAGGTAAACCCGTACCCAACTTTGAGGAGAATGGAATTCCGGGCCAACACTATTTAATTGTGACAGCAGTTGAGCCAAACACGCGAATAGTGATCACTAAACCAGATAAATCGGTAGTCACGACATTATTGCCGGATGCGGGTGATGTTTATCAGCTTACCAGCGACCAGGAATTTTCGGGTACCAAGGTACAATCCACGAACTGCTCGACATTCGCGGTGTATACTGGTCATTCAGGCATTGCTTTCAACCATGCTACACAGGATTTAACCTCCTTTGATCCGCTTGTTCAACAACTATTTCCTACTGAAAGTTGGGGTAGGACCTACGGTTTAATTCCATTTTCTAAGCGAAATTATTTTTATAAAGTCGTTGCGGCTGAAGACAATACGGAGATAAGGATTAACGGGCAGGTACAGGCGGTACTTAATGCAGGAGGGTCTTACATTCCGGCGAATTTGCCGCTTACACAGCCTTTGCTGCTGTCGGCTAATAATCCAGTTTGTGTAGCACAATTCGCTTATGTTCAGGCAGATTTGAGCCCAGATCCTGGTGTGGTGACATTTGGCGACCCGGATATGGTAGTACTCAATCCTGAAGAGTATAACATTAAACGAATAACGCTTTTTGCCTCTTTCGACAGGACGCCGGAGTACTTTCTGAACATATTCATGAAAACTTCCGGCACTGCCAGTTTTAAAATTAACGGTGCGACCCCTTCAGGTGTCTGGAAGAAAATGCCTACAGATCCAAGCTACTCTTACATCCAAATTGAGTTTAATCAATATACACTCAATCAAAGGAGCCTTACGCTAACTGCAGATGAAGGCTTCAATGCCATGGCGTACGGATTTGGAGAATTCGAATCCTATGCCTACTCCGCTGGCACTAACCTGGCAATAAAGAACTATTTACGCCTAACAAATGTCAATGCGAACGTGACGGATGTAAATGCCTGCATCAATGAACCTTTATCTGTTAAAGTTGTACTACCTGCAAAGGCAAACAAGTTAACTTGGAGTTTCGAAGATCAAAGTCTCAATTTTACCGAGGTAAGTCCCCCAGCGCGAATATTTAAGAATGAAGATGGTGCTACGCAGTTCGAATACACCTACAATAATGGGGTTGTTAGGTACAATCGTTTGGGAATACATCAAATTACTTTAACCGCTGATCTGGATCCTGGTACAAACCCCTGTCCGGAAGATAGTCGTTTGAAGGTCTACACTTACAATTTCGAAATCTCTGAACCTAATTTTACTGTTCCTGACACCGTGGAGGTGCTGGCCGGAGGTACGGCAAAAATAAATGGCCTACCAGGTACGGGTAATTTAACTTACCGCTGGAGCCCCTCTTTTGGCATCAGCGATCCAAATATCGTTAATCCCATCGTAACCGCTGAACAAAGCACCATGTACACGGTCACCGCCTATTCAGATCTGGGCTGTTCAATTGCAAAACCGGTGTTTGTGAAAGTTGTCGACAAGCTCCAGGTTCCCAATACCTTTTCGCCAAATGGCGATAACGTAAATGACGTATGGAATTTGAAGCTTCTGGATACCTATGAGAACGCCTTAGTCGAGATTTTTAACCGCTATGGACAAGTCATTTACCGTAACGTCGGTTACAAAATCCCCTTTGATGGATACTTCCAAGGCCAACCTTTGCCAGTGGGTACTTACTATTACGTCATTTCACCACGAAACGGAAAGAAGAATCTAACCGGCTCACTAACCATCATCAGGTAATGAAAGGAAGATTTATAGTGCTGCTGCTAATCATGATTTCCGGTCTTGCCGGGGCACAACAACGACCGCAATACACACAGTATATTTTCAATAATTACCTGCTAAACCCTGCATTAAGTGGCATGGAGAACTATACCGATGTGAAGATCGGGCACCGGCAACAATGGCAGGGCATCAACGGCGCACCGACTACGACCTTTGTGTCTACGAACATGGTGCTTGGCGATAAGTACTTGTGGAGGAACGCGCTCTCCTTACCGGAAAATGGTGATCCGCCGATGGGCCGCAACTATACGCAGAATTATACCGCATCTCCTGCGCACCATGGCATCGGCATTATCGCTATGAATGATAAAGCAGGACCCTTGTCCTTTCTGGATGTTACACTCACATACGCTTACCACCTCAAGCTCCAGGACGCTTTAAATCTCTCCCTTGGTACAGGGGTAGGTATTCGTCGGGTGTCAATTGATCTCAATGCACTTAGCCTGGAGGACCCGAATGATCCCGCATTAAGTAATGCTGGCAAAGCGCAGCTGATGCCAGATCTGAATGTGGGCATGTGGCTGTACGGCGCGCGGTTCTTTGCAGGTGCTTCCATGCAGCAGGTGCTGAAACAGAATCTTTCTTTCTCGCCCGACTATAACCAGGGGCGGGAAGTAGGACATTATTTCCTGACTGCAGGTTATAAACTTTTCGTTGATGATGAGATTTCCGCAACGCCGTCCGTGATGCTAAAGAAAGTGGGGAATATTCCGGTCTCCTATGATGCGAACCTTAAGTTTGTTTTTAGGGATCGTTTTTGGCTCGGCGGCAGTTACAGGAAAGGAGATTCTTTTGCGGCGCTTGCCGGAATAAACTTCAGTAATGTCTTTAACATCACCTACGCTTATGATTATGCGACCTCAAGATTGCGGTCATATACAAGTGGAAGCCATGAACTCGTTCTTGGCTTCCAGCTGAATAATATGTACAAGCTGCGTAGTACACAGAAAATGTGGTAATATCTTATAACTCCTTACGAAGTCTTGCTACCGGGATGTTCATCTGCTCGCGGTACTTAGCAACCGTTCTGCGGGCGATGTTGTAACCTCGTTCCTTTAGGATATCCGTTAGTTTCTCATCCGCTAGCGGCTTTCGCTTGTCCTCGTTGCTGATGCAGTCTTCAAGAATCTTCTTCACTTCCTTGTTGGATACCTCTTCGCCACTTTCCGTTTGGATAGCTTCTGAGAAGAATGATTTCAGCAGGAAAGTTCCAAACTCTGTCTGCACGTATTTGGAATTCGCAACGCGGGATACCGTAGAGATATCCATGTCTATCTTATCAGCAATGTCCTTCAGAATCATTGGACGCATTTTGCGTTCATCTCCGGTCAACAGGTACTCATATTGATACTGCATGATCGCATTCATGGTCTTCAAAAGCGTTTGCTGCCTTTGTTTAATCGCATCAATAAACCATTTCGCCGAATCTAGCTTCTGCTTAACGAATTGAACGGCTTCTTTCAGTTTTTTATCTTTTTGAGCGGATTTATCATAGTGCTCAAACATGTCTATATACGACCTGCTAACTCGAAGCTCCGGAGCATTTTTGGAGTTCAAAGTCAGGATCAACACACCGTCATTATTGCTGATGTGAAAGTCCGGAATCACCTGAAGCTGCTTTGTGGTCACCTGATTGGAATCTCCAGGTTTTGGATTCAGACGCAGGATCTCGTTGATGACCTCTTTAAGATCTTCACTATTCAACCCTAAAGATTTTTCAAGCTTGTCGTAATGCTTACGTGTAAATTCATCCAGGTAGTTTTCTACGATGACAATTGCTTTTTGGATGATTGGGTTAGAAGCGTCTTTACGTTTAAGTTGTAGCGTAAGGCACTCCTGTAAATCTCTTGCAGCAATGCCCGGAGGGTCGAAACTCTGAATAACCTTCAGCATTTCAAGTACATCTTCTTCTTCCACGATCACGTTCTGTGAAAATGCGAGATCATCAATCATGGATGTTATTGGTCGGCGGAGGTAACCATCATCGTCAAGACTTCCGATGATTTGTTTGCCCACAATAAAGTCGTTATTGGATAAAGGTACCAGGTCTAATTGCTCTTGTAGGCTTTCAAAGAAGGTGCTCTCTATCGCTATCGGCGTCTCTTTTTTGTCCTCGTCATCATCACCATTGTTGTAGGACGTGCTATAGTCATTCTGGTTATCATCCTGAAGATAGTCGTCTACATTAAATTCGTCTGTATTTTCTTCCTTCGCGCTCGCGTCGAAATCATCTGGGCTATCGTGTAAATCGTCGTATTCACTTACAGGCTCATCAGCTACCATTAAGCTTGGATCCTCAAGTGCGGGATTTTCTTCAAGTTCTTCTTTTATTCGAGTATCTAATGCAACTGTAGGTACCTGCAGTAACTTTATAAATTGTATCTGTTGGGGAGATAGTTTCTGAAGTAATTTTTGTTGTAAATGTTGTTTTAGCATATTGCACAAAAGTATTTTTATACCCGTGCCAAAAATAGGCATTTGGTTTAAGATATAAACTAATAGAGTGTTCCTTTATTGTGATTAGCTGGATTATGTTAAAATGTGTTTAATTTTGTCGTATAAATTTATACTTTTAAGTGGCGATGGATTCGCAATTAAATAAAAACGTTATGGGCTTTGTTAAAGAATTTAAAGAGTTTGCCATAAAAGGCAATGTCATTGACCTTGCAGTCGGTGTAATTATCGGCGGTGCATTTGGTAAAATTGTCAACTCCACGGTGAATGATTTGATCATGCCACCCATTAGCATTTTGATTGGTAACAAAGGTTTCGTCAACATGTTTGTTCCATTGAATGAGAAAGTAAGAACATTCGTGGAAGCGAATCCAAATGCTTCCCTTGAAGAAGCCCGCGCAGTAGGACCGGTGTTTGCATGGGGAAACTTTGCTACGGAGGTCATCAACTTTATAATTCTTGCCTTCATCATCTTCTTGATGGTTAAAGCCATTAACACCTTGAAGCGTAAACAAGAGGCTTCTCCTGCTCCAGATGTTGTGATTCCACCAACTAAGGAAGAAGTGTTGCTGGGCGAAATTCGCGACTTATTGAAATCTAAGCCCAATTTATAAATTCATTTACCGGTAAATACCCAGTGTTTACCGGTACTTCCCTTTTGTTCCTCGCCGCGCTATAGGTATAGCGATCATGCTGATCTACATTTGATTCATAATTCAAAGATCATGGAAACTTACAACGGAACAAAAAACAACAACAAAAACTACAGGGTAGGCGTAGGACTGCTAATCGTTCTGATTGGTGTTAATATTCTTCTCAAGAATTTTGGCATCTATATGTTCGACTGGCTATTTAGCTGGCATGTTTTCCTATTAGCGCTAGGCGTGATCATCGGCCTGAAACGAAATTTTACCGGCGGCGGATGGCTTGCACTCGTACTCATCGGTGGTTACTTCACCCTACAAGACATCACAGACCTGAACTTCGGCAGGTTCGCCTTACCATTAGGATTAACCATCCTGGGTTTATACCTCATTTTCTCTCCTAAGACTGGCAGGCCCAGGCGGAAACGCTTCAAGCAAGATGTAACGGACTTCACCGGTACCATGCCCATTACAGATGCTACATCAAGCTACGAACAGTTAAATCCGGACGGCACCCAATTTGTGCCGCCAACGGCGGAGTTCGACGTCATTGATTCTGTAAATGTTTTTAGTGGCGCACACCAGAATATTGTATCCAAGAACTTGAAAGGTGGAGAAGTAGTCTCCATTTTTGGAGGTTGCGATTTAAACTTAACGCAAGCGAACTTCGAAGGCACCATCATTATTGATGTCATTGCCATCTTTGGGGGCGTAAAAATCATCATCCCACCAACATGGGAAGTTAAGAACGAAGTCACTGCCGTATTTGGCGGTATAGACGACAAAAGAGCACTATCCCCATATCAGGGTGAGGTTCGTAAAGTGGTAGTGCTGAAAGGCGTCGCACTATTCGGCGGTGTTGACATCAGAAACTTCTAGCGTATGACCACCAGACCTTTATCCCTGAAAAAGGTCCAGCAGATTGCGATTCCCATTCTACTCGGCTGGACGGCGCTCAACTTCGTCTTATTTCATTATGTACTGCATCTGGAGCTTCGAAATTCCGCTATTGATGCTGTCATCACCAATATCCTGCTTGCACTTGCCTGCATCGTCATCAGTAATATTCTTGGCTATTATCAACCCAAAAAGCAGGCAACCCTTTATGTGCTGTTTATCTCTTTATTGATGACCATCATCCTGCTAAGCCTGGATCATGTAACGTTAGACAAATTCATTCCCAACGCCGGTTATCAGATCTTTCTCGCCTTATCACTACCTGTAAGGTTTTTGATATTCTTCGTCATTTTGGCCTTCTGTGCGCTTGCGAATATTCTGTGGTATAAACTGGAAGAACAAGCTTATATGCAGGAGCGATTCTATCAGGTACAAAACCTCGCTAAAGAAGCAGAATTGAACAAACTTCGCCACCAGCTGCAACCACACTTCCTTTTTAATAGTCTGAACTCCGTTTTCGCGCTAACCATTGTAAATCCAAAAGAAGCAGGAACCATGATCACTAAACTTGCTGCTTTTCTTCGTGGCACGCTGAAACGTGATGACGATACCTGGGTGAGCGTAGAAGAAGAAATGGAGTATATTCAACTGTATCTCGATATCGAAAAAGTACGCTTCAGTCACCGCTTAAACGTCGAAATCACGGTTGACGAATCCAGCCTTGAACAAAAACTGCCCGGAACAATCTTGCAGCCTGTAATCGAAAATGCAATCAAATTCGGCCTATATAACACTTCTGAAGCCATAACCATAGCCGTGGATGTGCGCCTCGTTGACCATTTGTTGAAAGTAACTGTTAAGAATCCATACGATCCAGCCGTGAAAACAGACGGTGGCACCGGCTTTGGCTTGTCTGCAATTAGAAGAAGATTATATTTGCTCTTTGCAGACAATGAACTGATACATACCGAAGCAACAGCGGATAAAACATTTATTACAACCATTAGCATTCCTCAACATGATAAAGACTATTTTAATTGATGATGAGCCACTTGCAAGAGATATCATCAGATACTACCTGGCTGATCATCCTGAAATTGAAATTATCGCGGAATGCAAAGATGGATTCGAAGGTTTAAAAGCCATTGCGCAATTTGAACCCGATCTGATTTTTCTTGATGTACAGATGCCTAAGATCAGTGGCTTTGAAATGCTTGAACTCGTGGAGCGCAGGCCCGCCGTTATCTTCACAACGGCATTTGATGAGTTTGCGTTGAAAGCCTTTGATGTAAATGCGATCGACTACCTGCTCAAACCGATAGAGAAGGAGCGGTTCGATCAAGCTGTGAAAAAGGTGATTGAGAAAAATAAAAACGATGGGAATGACACTTCCGAATTGTTAAATACGCCCGGGAACCCTGCACAGCGGAGCCGTGTGGTCGTAAAGGTCGACCGGAGCATCAAGATCATACCGACAGCAGATATTCACTACCTGGAGGCGGACGACGATCAGGTGAAAATCAGCACCGATGAAGGCAATTATTTCAAGAATAAAACCATGTCTTTCTTCGAAAATACCTTAGATCCTATACAGTTTATACGCGTTCACCGTTCCTATATCATTAACCTTAATCAGGTACTCAAAATAGAACTGAAAGAGAAGGAAAACTATGTTGTACTGCTCAAATCTGGCTTGTGGCTGCCCGTAAGTAAAGGCGGATATATGAAGTTAAAGGCCGCATTGGGCATATAAATCAGATAAATTGCAAACAGGCTTATCAATCTATTTGCATTTAAAATAAAATCAAACTATATTTGCACTTCTTATTTAAAAAATACAGTTAAGATATCATACAGTTATGAAAAGAACATTCCAACCTTCGCAAAGAAAGAGAAGAAATAAACACGGCTTCCGCGAAAGAATGGCTACAGCAAACGGTAGAAGAGTATTAGCTTCTCGCCGCGCAAAAGGAAGAAAGAAATTATCAGTGTCAGACGAGCGTCGTCACAAAGCATAATTTGATTGCAGCACGCATAGTGTAACGCAGATCAGCTGTATCTGTACTATTGCGATCAAAGCATGAAAACATTTAATAAAGAAGAACGGTTATGTAGCAGGAAGTATTTAGACCTGCTATTTAAAAACGGTTCTTCTTTTTTATTATATCCCCTCCGTGTTTCTTATCTTTTCGTCGATGACCAACAGGCATTTCCAGCACAAGTTGTCATCAACGTACCCAAAAAGCGGTATAAACATGCCGTGGATCGAAATCTGTTAAAGCGCCGGATCAGAGAAGCCTACCGTTTACAGAAACAAGATGGACTATACGATCTTCTTCCGCATTCCCGGGGCCTTTTACTACTCTCACTACAGTTTGTAGGCAAGCAGAAGTACGAGTTCGCCTTTATTGAAAAAAAACTGAGCGCTGTACTTAAAAAACTCCTCAGTAGTATTGAAAATGATCAAAGTACTTAGAAACATCATTTCCTGGGTATTTTTAACCCTGATCAGGGTCTACCAGCTGGTAATTTCTCCACTGCTTGGATCCAACTGCAGGTTCAGCCCAACTTGTTCACAATACGGAATTGAAGCCATAAAGAAGCACGGACCCTTTAAAGGTGGTTGGTTAACGCTTAAACGGATAGGGCGATGCCATCCCTGGGGAGCACACGGACATGATCCTGTTCCATAATATACATACCTTTGCGTTATGATTACCATCTTACAAATTGAAACTTCTATCCAGTACTGTTCAGCAGCCGTATCCAGAAATGGTGAAACTCTAAATTTTAAGATTGCAGCCGGTCAGAATCTTCATGCTGGATCCTTAACTTTATTTATTGATGAAGTAATGTCCCAGTCGGGCCTTAAATATGCAGATCTGGATGCTGTTGCGGTGAGTAAAGGACCAGGGTCATACACAGGCCTCCGAATTGGTGTTTCTACAGCAAAAGGGCTTTGCTACGCACTTGATAAACCACTTATCGCAGTAGACACGCTTAAGATGATGGCTGCTGGTTTTCTGAAAGCTCATCCTGAGCACAACGACCTTGTTTGTCCGATGATTGATGCCAGACGATTGGAAGTTTATACGGCACTGTATTCTCCACTGGGTGATGAACTCAATCCTGTATCGGCTCGTATCATTGATGAAAATTCCTATGCTGCGGAATTGAGAGCATCAAAAATCACCTTTATTGGCGATGGTGCTGCCAAGTGTGAACCCATTCTTGCCAATTCAAATGCAACCTTCCTTGCCGATAACTTTAATACGGCAAGCAACATGTCTGACATAGCCTTTCAGCGTTTTCAAGCAAATGCATTTGAAGATGTTGCCTATTTTGAACCTTTTTATCTTAAAGATTTCATGATCACCGTTTCTAAGAAGAAGCCGTTCTAAGTACTTAATTATTTGGGTGCCGAAAGGCTATCTGCTTCCAGGTTCAAAGGCTCTCCGTTGGTAGGTGGTGTTGTAAAAAGCACATTGGCCTGAAAAGTTCCTTGATCACCGCTTAACTGGTAAACGAAGCTGTCAAATACCTTTAAGCCTTTTTCAGATCGAAACTGATCGTAGTACGATGGATAAATTGTATTGATCAAAATGTTTTGAGCTTTCCTGTTATTCAGATAGAATAAGATATTGGCATTTGATGGCAGTTGCTTGTAGACCTGCGCATACGTTTGATCGAGAATCAACAGCTTATTGGCTTGGTAACTGTTTCTAAAATCAAGAAGGGTACTTGGATAGACGGCAAAGATGATGTAGTTGTTTATCACCATATAATAGGGCGTTTTAAAGCCACTAAAGGGTTCTCCGAAATAGTAATAGAGTAGGTCTGGTTCTTTCAGCCGCCTGATCTCACCGTCATAATCCTCACTTAAATCCAACAGCAATTGCTCCACCTTTTCACCACTATTAAGCTTAATCACTGCTAACTTTTGTTTGTTCTGTAGTTGAACAGTCAGAGCCTGCGAGTTTGTATATCTTAGAAAAACCTCATCCAGGTTTAACCGATATTTTTCGTTTATTGACTTGATCTTTCCCTGGACATTTTTATCTTCATTCCTATGTGCAAACCATTTCTGTAGGCCAGAATGGAATGTTTTATAATCGCCAAAGGCATATAGGGTAAAACTCGCGGTATTTGCTGGCAGTACTTTATCGATTTCAATTTTCTCCGGTTTGAGGCTGGCAAACAATGAGAAATAACTGTCGGCATTTATAACTTTGGTCTCGCCACTGAAATAGACCTTCTCTTTACTGAAGTTATAGGTTAGCCTTGCGTAGGCATTTTGCCTGCTCAGTACTGCCAAGTCACTCCGATTGAAATAAGGTGTAATAGATTTCATTAAACGGCCCAGCTGTTTGAAGTTGACATACAAGTTTGCCAAGCTATTTTTAGCCAGTCTGTCGCTCTTCTGAATAAAGCTGATAAAGTCTGCTTCTGTATTGCGCTTATCGCCAGCAATCAGTTTGTCGATCACGCTGGAAGCATTTGCAATTAGAATAACTCTTTGCCGAACCAAGACATAGAAAGTTTGACTATTGGAAAGCTGCACCTGCTGATAGGTGGAATAGGGTTTAAGCGTAAGGCCAGAACGCTTTAAGCTTTCGGCAAGCAACTTTTCATTAGCTTCCGGATTGAGCTGAACAGCAATCATAAAGTCGAGCTTTTGCTCTTCTGAAGGATAAATGCCCAGGTAAACATTCTGCCCTTCAAACAATGGCGCCAGCTCCTTTCGCTTTAGATTAGCTTGCAAGTCTCTTAACGACGCGGCCTTTTCTTCCCCCACAAGATTATTCAGCAAATCCTGCCCATTTAAAATATTACGGACACTTTTATCATTTTGGAAGCTAAATACTAAGCCGGCATTTTTGCTGACCAACTCCAGGCTTGAGTCGGCTTGTACACCTGCCTTATTCAAGGTCGAGAAGTACATATAACTCATCCCTGAAATCAAAATAACTAAGGTTGCTAGTATAAAATATATTTTCTTCATCGGTGTGTAAGCAAATTTAATTTTAATAGTTGGAATACTGCGATACTGCTATGGTTTTCTTAATTTAGGCAGCTAATAAGCGCTATAAATGAACAAAAATATAGTTTTAACCGCTTCTGTATTCGGCGTAATGGCAGTGATTTTAGGTGCTTTCGGTGCCCATAGTTTGAAGGAAAGTATCGGTGAAAATGCACTCGATATCTGGACTAAAGCCGTCGAATACCAGTTCTACCATGTCTTTGCATTATTATTTCTATCTAACTTTCCTGAACAAACCCGTTTAACCAGGCTGGCACACCTGTTTTTTAGTCTTGGTATTGTCTTCTTTTCAGGTTCATTATACATCCTCGCTACCCGGGAAATCCATCATTTGCAACTGGCATCGTACATCGGTCCGGTAACACCGATCGGTGGGCTTTTCTTCATCCTTGGCTGGATGATGTTATTTTTCACAGCAGCAAAAAAGAAATAGATGGAGCAAAACTTTGATACCGCTTTTCAGGAAAGAGAAACGTTATTTGTAGAGGTCATTCTTCCATTGTCGCTATCAAAGAATTACATCTATCGAGTGCCTTACGAAATGAACGAGGAGGTTGCTCCGGGGAAGCGGGTGATCATCCAATTCGGCAAAAATAAGATCTATACGGCCCTAATTCGGTCTGTTACAACCGAAGCTCCTGTGGTTTATGCAGCAAAGTACATCATCGATGTGATCGATGCATTTCCGGTCGTGAACGCTCAACAGTTTAAATTCTGGAACTGGATGTCTACTTATTACATGTGTAATGAAGGGGAGATCATGACCGCGGCTTTGCCCGCTGGATTAAAACTAGCCAGTGAAACCATCATTGTGCTTAAAGAAGATGCGGATTTGGATCATGCCGTATTGAAAGAAAAGGAACAGCTGATCATCGAGTTTTTGAAAAAGCATGAAAAGCTTACCATTGCTGAAATCGCTAAGATACTGGGACAAAAGACGGTGATTTCTCTAGTTAAATCTTTATTAAGCAAAGATCTGGTCTATGTTGCGGAAGAGGTCGTGGAAAAGTACAGGCCCTTGCTGAAGACGTTCATTTCGCTAAATCCTGCTTATCAGAATGAAGAAAGACTTAAAGAACTGTTTGAGATTCTGGAACGGGCGCCGAGGCAATTGGACGCACTCCTTGCTTTAATCCATCTTTCCAAGACGCAAAAGGAGATCCTGAAAGCGGACATTCTGAGCCATAGCAATTGTGGCCAGGCTTCTATAAAAGCCCTTATTGATAAAGACATATTTGTCCAGCGCAAAAAGCCTGTAAGCCGGCTTTCCATGGATGAAACCGATGAAATCCGTAACTACGAGCTTTCGGCTGCGCAGACCACTGCTATCACGGCTGTCCAAGAGGCCTTTCAGGAAAAAGAGGTGGTGCTGCTACATGGCGTAACGGCCTCCGGAAAAACCCAGATCTACATCAAACTCATTGAAGAAGCCATTGCCAATGGCGGACAAGCCCTGTTTCTGTTGCCGGAGATTGCATTAACAACGCAGATTGTGGAACGAATAAAACATTATTTCGGCGATGCGATTGGTGTATACCATTCCAAGTTCAATGATTTCGAGCGCGTTGAAATTTGGAATAAAGTGCTGAATGGAACATTTAAGATTATCCTTGGGGCAAGGTCTGCGGTTTTTCTGCCATTCCAAGATCTCAAGTTTATTGTTGTGGATGAAGAGCATGAAGCATCCTACAAGCAACATGAGCCTGCACCTAGGTATCAGGCAAGGGACTGCGCGGTCTACCTCGCACATCTGCATCATGCTAAAGTGATCCTGGGTTCAGCAACACCTTCTATTGAAAGCTATTACAATGCTTTAACGCTTAAATACGGGTTGGTAACACTTACTGATCGGTTCAGCGGGGTTGAACTGCCGAATCATCAGGTGGTAAGCCTTGCCGAAGAAACGAAGCGCAAGAAAATGGTTTCCTATTTTTCAAGTGTACTGATTGAAGATATCCATGCATGCCTGGAAAACCAGGAACAGGTAATTCTCTTCCAAAACAGAAGGGGCTACGCGACTATCTTGATATGCGCAACCTGCGGGTTTGCTCCAAAATGTGTGAACTGCGATGTAAGTTTAACCTTTCATAAAAGCAGCGGTAAACTACATTGTCATTACTGCGGCTATCATCAGAATACATTGAACATCTGTCCGGCTTGTGGCTCGGTTCACATTGAGCAGAAAGGTTTTGGTACCGAACGAGTAGAAGAGGAGCTTGCGCTATTATTTCCTGAAGCCAGGATTGCCCGTCTTGATGTAGACAGTACACGTACCAAAAACAGCCTGCAGAAGATCATCACCGACTTTCAGGAAGGCACAACCAACATCCTCATCGGTACGCAAATGGTCGCTAAAGGCTTAGACTTTGATAATGTTAGTCTTATCGGAATCATCAATGCAGATACTCTGTTGAACTATCCGGATTTCCGTGCATTTGAAAGAAGTTACCAATTGTTAGCACAGGTGTCCGGACGTGCAGGCAGACGCGATAAACAGGGGAAAGTTGATATCCAGGCCTACGATAATAATCATCGGATTATACAGCAGGTGGTTGAAAACAAGTATGAAGAAATGTATGAGGACGAAATTGCCGAGCGTAAGCAGTTTAACTATCCACCTTTCTCCCGATTGATATTCCTCAATCTGAAGCATAAAGATCCGGATGTATTAAACTATGCTTCTCGGATGCTCGCAAACGGTCTACGTGCGCAGCTTGGAAAGCGAGTGCTTGGACCAGAACAACCATTAGTATCCAGAGTACGTAACTATTTTCTAATGCAAATTATTGTTAAAGCAGAACGGGATACGGCCATACAAAAAGTTAAAAATCTGATTACGGAGACCATACTTCAGGTTAACGTAGATCCGGCTTTTAAAGGTGTAATCATTCAGATAGACGTAGATCCTTATTAACGATTGTTGCCAAAATGAAACTGCAAACCTGTGAAAAAAGGATTCAAAAGAAATTGAGATTGATAGTTTTTGTTGATGTTTCTTTCAGTGCTGCCTGAAGGTGTTATTTCCTGCTTATTTTGAAAGTAAAAGAACTCCACGTTCCCTTCGGCAAATATGGTGAGTTGTCTAAGCACATTCAGCTTTAAGCCGAACCCGGGGGCGAGGATAAAACCATGTTTAGTAACTTTAGTCGTTGTTGAAGTATTGATCAAACCTTCAAATTCATGTGAACGGTAGCCAACATCGGTGAGAAAGTATGGCTGCACTACTCCATAATTGAAGTTCTTTTCAAATCCCATCTTAATTGTATAATCTCGAATCGTGCCGCTACCATTGTCCGAGTCCATAACGTCAATATCATCATTCAAGTAGCTGCCCGACAATCGGTAGCTAATCTGATTATCATTAAACTTTAAGGTTATCGCATTTAGATAATTATTCACGTAATTATCTTTTTTAGAGTCGTTCTGAATTTTGGGTACCTGCATAATTCCGAATGCACGTACACTTACGGAGTGATTAAAGCTGCCATCAACTTGTGCCTTCGTTAGGTAGCTCGTCAGCATTAGCATGCATAGAATGAGTATTTTCTTCATAAATAAGATGGCACTTAAAAGTTGTATGGCTAAAAGTAGTTTTTAAACACCTTTATTACAAGGAATTGCTTAGAAGGTTTCAAAAAATAATATTGATTTAGTGGAAGTTAAATATGGCGCCTTAAAATATTCCATAAAGTCTTGAAAGAGATCGCCGGGAAAGCGTTATTTTTGGAGCAAATGGCATACAAGTTTGTTGACAATTACCGGGAACGAGGCGCAAGAAAGAAGCTGGTTGAACATCTTAAATCAAGAGGGATCACTGATGTACATGTCTTGAACGCCATTGGAAAAATCCCGCGTCATTTTTTCTTTGACGAAACATTTTGGAACCAGGCCTATAAAGATATTGCATTTCCTATAGGGGATGGTCAAACCATTTCACAACCTTATACAGTTGCTTACCAAACAGAATTGCTGCACATCAGCCCCGGTGATAAAGTTCTTGAAATCGGAACTGGATCGGGCTATCAAACTTGTGTTTTGATGGAACTTGGCGCCAACGTGTTCACTATTGAAAGGCAGGAAAATATTTATAAACACACCATCAAGGTATTGCCTGGAATGGGGTACAATGCTAATTTTTTCTTTGGCGATGGTTCAATGGGGATCCCTGCAAATGCGCCCTACAATAAGATCATTGTAACAGCTGGTGCTCCTTTTGTACCTGAAGTGCTCTTAAAACAGCTTAAAATAGGTGGAATCCTGGTTATTCCGGTAGGCAATGAACAAAGTCAAACGATGGTAACGGTGATCCGGATCAATGACACGGAATTTGAGAAAATTGAACTGGATCAGTTCAGGTTTGTTCCACTGGTGGGCGACCAGGCCTGGTAATTAAACCTTCATTGCCCGGTCTAGTTCCCGTTTAGACTCTCTGTCTTTAATACTATCGCGTTTGTCGAATTCCTTTTTACCCTGTGCAAGTGCGATCTCGATTTTCGCAAAGCCACGCTCATTCGTGTAAATTCTTAAAGGAACGATGGTATAACCTTTTTCTTCACTTTTTGCTTTAAGCTTCCGCAGTTCCTTTTTATGGAGTAATAACACCCGATCGCGTTTGATGTCGTGGTGGTGGAAAGAGCTATGGCTATATTCGGAGATGTGCAGATTTCTAACATAAAGCACATTTCCAATGAACATACAGAAGGCGTCGGACATGTTTGCTTTACCCTGACGAATAGCCTTTATCTCTGTTCCCAATAACGCAATTCCAGCATTGAAATTTTCAACAATGTGGTAGTCAAAATATGCTCTTTTATTCTTTATTTGTACGT
>Ga0265798_10001457_pt1 | contig 36897 bp, 33 predicted proteins | sample P3T30metagenome_FD_192430 | JGI IMG/M metagenome (GOLD analysis project Ga0265798, IMG submission 192430) | Plant litter microbial communities from East Loma Ridge, Irvine, California - P3 T30 | ecosystem: Environmental > Terrestrial > Plant litter > Unclassified | place: USA: California...
CTGTAGGGTTCGGCGACGGCGCCCGTCGCCGTCTTGCTGAGCCGGAAGCTGCTGCGGCCGTCGCGGCGGATGTCGAACCATGCGGTGCTGCGCTTGCGTTCGGGCTGCAGGATGGGCGTCATCGCGAAGGTCCCGCTGCGCAGGAGCAGCACCGGCTTGCCGAGGAGGGCGGGCGGCAGGTAGCCGGCGCCCACCGATTCGGCGGTCGAATCGAGGTAGAGGTCGAGGCTGGGCACATAGGTGGTCATGTGGTTGAACACGCCCAGCGACGGCGTTTCCGGCAGACGGTAGGCATTGCCGCTGTTGACCAGCGCGCCGGTCGCGTCGATGCCGGCCGCGGCCAGCATGGCTTCGAGCAGGACGGCGTGGTCCTTGCAGTCGCCGTAGCGGTTCTCCAGCACGGCCGCGGCCGGATGCGGCACCACGCCGCCTGGCCCGACATAGACGCCGACGTAGCGGATGTTGTCGCGGACCCAGTTCGACAGCGCCAGCGCGCGGGCGCGCGCGTCCGGCAGCCCGGCCGTCAGCTGGCGCGCCAGGGCCGCGATTGCCGGCGACGGCTGCGCCCGGCCGGACCTAGCGGCTGCGCCGGCGGCAGCCGGGCGGAAAGCCCGGGCGAAGGCCGCGTAGTCGGGAAAGGTCGATACCGCCAGCCGCTTGCCGTAGTCCAGGTAGCTGACCGAGCCGGCTTCCAGGCGCTGGTTGTCGCCGTTCACGTAGCGCCACTGGTAGCGCCGCCGTCCGGGCGGGCTGTCGCCCGGCACGGATATGAAGCCGGCCGCATCGGCGTACAGCGGCATCGAGGCCGGCATGTCGTAGATCAGCTGGGTGTTTCTGCTGGCGTAGAAGGGCGCCGAAGACAGGTCTTCGAAGTTGCCGGGGAAAAGCCCGGCCTTGCGCCGCAGCGTGTAGCGCAGCACCAGCTGGTCGCCCACCGCCGCTTCGGGAAACACCACCACCTTCAGGCGCGTGTCCTCGAACATCGGCGCTTCGCCGGCGCCGGTGGCGCTTTCCTGCTGGTCCTGCACCTGGCCCGGCTGCACCGGCACGCGCCGCCCGTCCGGCTTCTGGGTCCAGGCTTCCAGCGCCAGGATATCGTCCAGCGTGCGGTTGTAGCTGACCGCATACTGGCCGTGGCTGCGCAGGGCGCGCTGCTCGACGATGGTCCTGGCGAGATCGACATCCAGGCGGTAGCTGCCGTCCGTCTCGACCGTGTAGTGCTGGATGAAGCGCTCGATCACCACCCCCGGATCGGTGCCGGTGTCGCGCGCCGGCGCCCGTCCGCAGGCAAACAGGCAGCACAGGGTCAGCCACAAGCTCATTACACGGCAATATCGGCGAGGCATGCAGGCTCCGGGCGCATCGGGCGCAAACGCGACCGGCCCATGTTACGGTGGCTCAAGCTGCTACCCTTGAGGGACCGCAAGCGTCCCCACGCGCTCCTTACTCGTACCGCAAAGCGTCGATCGGATCCAGCCTTGCCGCCTGGCTCGCCGGCACGACGCCGAACACCACGCCCACGCCGCCCGAGAACAGCACCGACAGCGCCACCGCCCACCACGGCACCACGGCCGGCGGAAAGTCCGGGATCATCGCGGCGATCCCCATCCCCAGTGCATAACCGATGATCAGCCCGAGCAGGCCGCCCAGCAGCGACAGGGTCACCGCCTCGATCAGGAACTGCAGCAGGATGTCGCGGCTGCGCGCGCCGATCGCCTTGCAGATGCCGATCTCGCGGGTCCGCTCCTTGACCGACACCAGCATGATGTTCATGATGCCGATCCCGCCGACCAGCAGGGCGATGCCGACCACGCCGCCCATCACCAGGGTCACCGTGGCGCTGAGCTTGCTGAAGCTCTTCGCGATCTGGTCCGCCGATTCGATCTCGAAATCGTCGCGTTCGTCCGCCTTCAGCCGGTGCGCCAGGCGCATCACGCTGCGGATATGGCTGCGCGTCTCGTCCAGCCGGGTCAGGTCGCGCACCGCCACCGTGATCGACAGCTGCGGCCGCGTGTTATTGCCGATCAGGCTCTGCCCCGTCTTGAACGGGATGATCATGTAGTTATCCTGCGACATGCCGAAGATCTCGCCGCGCTTTTCCATCACGCCGACGATCTTGAACCATTCGTTCCCGTACAGGATGAACTGGCCGACCGGATTCGGCGGCAGGTGCAGGTCCTCGATCAGCTTCTCGCCGATGACAGCCACGCGGCGCGCACCGGCATTGTCGGCATCGCCGATGAAGCGGCCGAGGCGGGCGTAGCGCTGGTTCACTTCCTGGTAGCTGCTCGATGTCGCCATTACCTGGGCCGTGGCCGACATGCCGGTGAAACGCACCTCGGAAAATCCCGGCGAGAACACGGGGCTCAGGTCGCGGATCTCCTCGACCCGCAGCCGCAGCTGTTCGACGTCCTCGAAGCGCAGGTAGTTGATCTTGCCGCGCATGACGTCCTTGAACTCGTTGTGCGGCCGGATCGTCAGACCATTGCCGCCCAGGCCCTCGAACTGGTCGCTGACGCTCTTCGACAGCCCCTGGATCAGCGAGATGACGGTGATGACGGACGCGACCCCGATGACGATGCCGAGCGAGGTCAGGAAGCTGCGCAGCCGGTGCGCGCGGATCGATGCCAGCGCCGAGCGCACGCTTTCCAGAAACAAATTCATGCCGCACGCTCCGCAACCAGGGTGTCGGACATGACGCGGCCGTCGCGCAGGCGCACCACGCGCTGGCATTGATCCGCGATCTCCGGTTCGTGGGTCACGATGACGACGGTCTGGCCGCCTGCGTGCAGTTCGCGGATCAGGTTCATGATGTCGAGGCTGGTGGCGGAATCGAGGTTGCCGGTCGGTTCGTCAGCCAGCAGGATCGAGGGCTTGCCGACCAGCGCACGGGCGATCGCGACCCGCTGGCGCTGGCCGCCGGACAGCTCGTTGGGCCGGTGGTGCATGCGTTCGCCCAGGCCGACGCGCTGCAGGGCCTCGGTCGCCAGCGCCATGCGCTCGCGCAGCGGCACGCCGCGGTAGATCAGCGGCTGGGCCACGTTGTCGATCGCGCTGGCGCGCGGCAGCAAATGAAAGCTCTGGAAGATGAAGCCGATCTCCTGGTTGCGCACGCGCGCCAGGTCGTCGCCGGACATGGTCGCCACTTCGCGGCCGTTGAGCCAGTATTCGCCGCTGCTGGGCCGGTCCAGGCAGCCGACGATGTTCATCATGGTCGACTTGCCGGAACCGGAGGCGCCGATGAAGGCCACCATCTCGTTGCGTTCGATCTGCAGGTCGACGCCCTGCAGCGCGTGCACCGTCTGGTCGCCCATCCGGTATTCCTTGGTGATGCCCTGCAGGCGGATCATCGCGGTGCGGCCTTCACGTCGGCGACCTTGATGTCGGATTTCTTCGCGCTCACCGCGTCGCCGTCGCGCAGTTCGCGCAGCAGGCGCGCCGGGCCGACGGCAATCGTCTGGCCGGGCGCCAGGCCCTTGGTCACTTCCTGGTTGGCGTCGTCGGACAGGCCCAGTTCCACCTGCGTCTTCTTCGCTTTCCCGTCCTGCACCACGAACACGTAGCTGGTGTTCCTGACGTGATCCTTGTCCTTGCCGATGCCGGCGATTTCCTCGCTCAGCACTGCCTGGATCGGCACCGCGGGTTTCGCGGCGCTGGAACCGACCACGATCTCGACGCGGCAGGTCATGCCCGAGCGCAGCGCCAGCTTCGGATCGTCGAGGTGCAGCTTGACCACATAGCTGCGGCCCTGGCTCTGCGCGCCGGGCATGGCGACCTTCGGCGCCATCGCCACGCTCTCGACCTTGCCGATGACCGGCTGGTCGGGATAGGCGGCCGGGAACACCCTGGCCTGCTGGCCCACCGCCACGCGCGCGATGTCGGCTTCGTCCACGTTCACCTCGGCCATGATCGAGCCGACGTCGGCGATCGTCATCAGCGAGGAGCCGGCGATGCCGGTGGCGCTGGCGACCGCCGTCTCGCCGATCTTGATCGGCACCGCGGTCACGGTGCCGTCGATCGGCGCCCGCACCTCGGTCTTGGCCAGGTGCTCGCGCGCCTGCGACAGCAGGGCGGTGGCCTGCTCCAGCGACTCGCGGCTGGCGCGCAGGTCGACCTTGGCGACGTCGACCTGGTGCGTGGCATCCTGGTACTGCGAGATGCCGATGTAGTTCGACTTGTACAACTGGCCGGTGCGTTCCAGGCTGCGCTGCTGGTTGGCCACGTTGATCTGGGCGCGCTCGATGGCGATCGCGGCGTTGCGGCGGTTGGCTTCCTGCTGCGCCACCTCGGCCATGTAGACGGTCGGGTCGAGCTTGAGCAGGATCTGGCCGCGCGTGACCTGGTCGCCTTCCTTGACCTGCACCGCCGCCACCTTGCCGATCACCTCGGCCGACAATTGCACCTCCTGGCGGAACACCAGGTTGCCGGTCGCCAGGATCGACGGGTGGATCTCGAGCTTCTGCACGGCGGCCAGTTCGGCTTCGCGGGCCGGCTCGCGGTGGCCGAATTTCACTGCCACCGGGACGATGAAGAAGGCGGCCACGATGGCCGCACCGATCAGTTTCTTGCGCATGCGCTTATCCGAGGAAGGCGATTTTCGCGGCCCACAGGCCGTAGACGATCAGGTAGGGGAGGACGGCCACAAGAACGCAGGTGCCGGTCGAACGGCCGGTCCAGGCTTTCAGGCCGAGCACGGCCAGCACGATGCTCCAGAACATGGTCAGGTCCATGCTGCCGACCAGCCCGGCCCAAGGATGCGAAGCCGGCAGGTGGAAGACCAGGTAGTTGAGCGAGGCCATGTTCAGGTCTTCGGGCGCCAGGCGGCCGTTCGAGGTCATGATCTGCAGCGCCGACAGCGGCACCGTCAGCAGGCGCGGCACGCTGGTCCACACCGAGAAACCGAACCACTTGCCGAAACCGATCGGCACGCCCATGACCTTGCCGGCAACCAGGTAGTACAGCGCCGACACGGCCATCGCCGCCAGGGTGCCGACGACGGCGCCGATGACCGAGCTCCACATCATCGAGCTCGGCGTCATGAATTTCGCCATCGCCGCGCGCACTTCCGGCGTGGCCTTGGGCTGCGCCGCCACCATGTGCTCGACCAGCCACGGGAAGTCGAGGGTCGAGATCCACCAGACCATGATTCCGACGGACAGCGCGATCAGGATGAACAGGGGAAGCCAGGCCCGGGTCTTGTCCTTCAGGCGGGCGAAGGTGGGCGTGGGTTCCAGGATGACGTTACCGATATCGAACAGCGCTTGCGTGGCCATATTGCCTCCGTGACGAGTAGAAATTCAGTGTAGGTTAAATCCTACGCGCGGAAACTCACTGATTGTCACAAAGCAAAAGTAAATATGAGATATGCATACATCAGGAATGCGATAATTCCCCGATGAGCGCACTCACTTTCCACGCCGGGCCGCTGGCCCTGGCCCAGATTCGCGCGCATGGCCTGCGCGCGCAGGACATCGCCGTCGTTCCCGCCGCCGCCGGCGGTCCCAAGGGGCTGATCTTCCGCTCGCTCGACCAGTGGGTGTTCGGCGCGTGGTTTCCGGGCGCACCGCGCGAACGCACGCTGATCGGCTCCTCGATCGGCGCCTGGCGCATGGCCGCCGCCTGCCAGAAGGATCCGGTGAAGGCTTTCGAACGACTGGGCGAGCTGTACAGCGGCCAGCGCTACACCAGCACCAAACCCTCCCAGGCGCAGATCGACGAGGTGGTGCAGGGACTGCTGGGGGAATTCGTGCGCGGCCACGAGGACGACATCGTGAATCACCCGCAGCACCGCCTGCACCTGCTGACCGTGCGCGGCAAGCGCGCACTGGCGGCGCCCGGCCACCGCTATGCGGAAATGAAGGGATTCGCGGCGGCGGCACTGCACAACCTGGCCTCGCGCGACCGTCTGGCGCACCTGATGGACCGCGTGGTGATCGGCGACGTGCGCAGCAACGCGTCCTGGCTGCGCGAAAAGTTCGACAACTTTGCCACCCACTTTTCGCCCTTGCGCCGCGAGAACCTGGCGTCCGGCCTGCTGGCGTCCGGCACGCTGCCGATGCTGATGAAGCCGGTGCGCGACATCGCCGGGGCGCCGCCCGGCCACTACTGGGATGGCGGTATCATCGATTACAACCTGGCGCTGCCCTATGCCCGTTTGGCTGCGCAGGAGCCGGGTTCCATCGTGTTTTACCCACACTTTTCCGAGTACATCGTGCCGGGCTGGCTGGACAAGGCGCTGCCATGGCGGCGCGCGGCGCGCGGACCGAACCGCGGCTGGCTGGACAATGTGCTGATCGTGGCGCCCAGCGCCGAATTCTTGAGCAGGCTGCCGCGCGGGAAGCTGATCGACCGCAGCGATTTCAAGCATTACGGGCTGAACCACGATGCGCGCATCCTGGCGTGGCGGCAGGCGATGGAGGAGGGGGAGCGGCTGCGCGACGCGTTTGCGGCGTTTGTGAACAAGCCGGATCTGTCGCTGATTCGTCCGCTTTGAGCGAGCATTTGCAGTCATCGGGGGCGAGCGGAGGTACAATACGGGGTTTCGTAAATTCGACCCCTGAAAGCTTCCCATGAGTCTCAAATGCGGCATCGTCGGCCTGCCCAACGTCGGCAAGTCCACCCTGTTCAACGCCCTGACCAAGGCCGGCATCCCGGCTGAAAACTATCCGTTCTGCACCATCGAGCCGAACGTCGGCGTGGTCGAGGTGCCGGATCCGCGCATCGACCAGCTGGCCGCCATCGTCAAGCCGGAGCGCATCGTCAAGGCCATCGTCGAGTTCGTCGACATCGCGGGCCTGGTGGCCGGCGCCTCGAAAGGCGAGGGCCTGGGCAACCAGTTCCTGTCGCACATCCGCGAAACCGACGCCATCGTCAACGTCGTGCGCTGCTTCGAAGACGACAACGTGATCCACGTGGCTGGCAAGGTCAGCCCGATCGACGACATCGAAGTCATCCAGACCGAACTGGCGCTGGCCGACATGGGCACCGCCGAGAAAGTCCTGCACCGCGAGCAGAAGAAGGCGCGCGCCGGCGACAAGGACGCGATCAAGCTGTGCGCGATCATCGAAAAGCTGCTGCCGCACCTGAACGAAGGCCAGCCGGTCCGCACCTTGGGCCTGGACGCCGAGCAGATGGAACTGATCAAGCCGCTGTGCCTGATCACTTCTAAGCCGGCCATGTTCGTTGCCAACGTCTCGGAAAGCGGCTTCAAGGACAATCCGCTGCTGGACCAGCTGACCGAATTCGCCAACAAGCAGAACGCGCCGATCGTCGCCATCTCGGCTGCCATCGAATCCGAGATCGCCAACCTGGACGATGAGGACAAGAAGGCCTTCCTGGATGACATGGGCATGGAAGAGCCGGGCCTGGACCGTTTGATCCGCGCTGCCTTCAAGCTGCTGGGCCTGCAGACTTACTTCACCGCCGGCGTGAAGGAAGTGCGCGCCTGGACCGTGCCGATCGGTGCGACCGCGCCGAAGGCGGCTGGTGTGATTCACACCGACTTCGAGCGTGGCTTCATTCGTGCGCAGACCATTTCGTTCGATGACTACATCGCGCTGAAGGGCGAGGCGGGTGCGAAGGAGGCGGGTAAGATGCGGGCCGAGGGCAAGGAATACATCGTCAAGGATGGGGATGTGTTGAACTTCCTGTTCAACGTCTGATCCTGCTGCTTCCGTAAAAAGCCCCGTGCGCTTCCGGCGCCGGGGCTTTTTGATTTCTGTTGGCCGCTCAGAAGCCGTATTTCAGCCCGAGCGTGAAAACATCGGCCTTCGCGCCAAGGGTCTTCTTCTTGCCGTAGCGTTCATATTCGCCGGTGAGGTCAAGCTTCCCGGTCAGCTTGACCTGCAGACCTGCGCCGGCGTACAGCCCGGTATCGTGTTCGCCAAGCGCGCCGACCGTGCTGTTGTACCTGCGCTGGCTGTACTCTACGCCCAGCTTGCCGTAGGCTGCCACCCGGTCGTTCAAGGGTAGGGCGTAGGTGCCTGCGACATACGCGGCATTGCCCCGGGTACTGCCATCGATGCCGCCGTAATCACCCGGGAGATGGAAACCGACGCGGCCGAAGCGCGTGTAGCCGGCTTCGACGCCCAGGTTCCGGTCGAACTGGTAGCCGGCAAAAATCTTGGCATCGGGCTTCCACGCATCCACGATCCTGTTTTCGGCGTTCGCTATGCCGATGCCGACATAGGCGTGCGGCGCTGTGTCGGTGGTAGCGGCGGTCTGGGCCTCGGTCTGGGTCTGGGCTTGGGCCACACTGGCGACCGACAGTGCTGCGAGCAATGCGAGTAATGTCTTGTTCATGTTCTGCTCCCCGATCAGAACCCGAACTTCACCCCGGCCCCAAAGATCCTGTTCTCCGGACCATTGCGCGCCGCCTTGCCGTTGCGCTCATACTCCGCATACAGCGACACCCGCTCGGTCAATTTCGCATCGACACCGACCGCCGCATACACCCCATTGTTGCTCTCCTTGAAATTCCAGCCCGGCGCCTGGCTGCTGTATTTGTACTCGCCATGCGACAGGCCGAGCTTGCCGTAGACGGATGTCCGTTCGCTGAGCGCATACTTGTACTTGGCGGCCGCATAGAAACTCGAGCTCTTGATGTGCGCGGCGGTGTAGTCGGTGGTTCCCGGCACATAGAAGCCGGTCTTGCCCAAGTGGGAATAACCAGCCTCGACGCCCCAGTTCTGGTCGAACTCATAGCCGCCGAAAATTTTCCAGGTGCGATCGCGGTCGCCCGACACCGAGTCCTTCACCGCGCCGATGCCGGCACCCACATAAAAATGCGGCGCATCGGCGGCATTGGCCGAAACGGTCTGGGCCTGTGCCGCCCCCATGGCAAGAACCCCTGCAAGCAGGGCAAACATCGTCTTTTTCATTGTTTTTCCTTTATTGTGGTTTGTCTGTGCCCCGATGCGCTGGCATCGCGACAGGAAAAACGATAGCAGTTTGTTTCTTATGAAAAACTGTCGGATTAGTAAGAAAATGTGACGACCATGCATATAAATGACTGAAAAGTCAGATATTCATATGGCTGAGCTGCCAGAGATAGGAGATGTTGTGGGGTATAGAAAGGAATTTAAAAGCTGATATGCAAGTAGGATCTGTTGCGAATGCTTACAAGTTCAAGGAAGAGCCGGAAGCGGCAGCCCGCCGCCGCCGGTAAAACAGCAATCATCCCAGCCGGTCCGCCAAATCCTGCGCCAGTCCACACATGGTCAGCGTCGGATTCCACGACCCCGAAGTCGGAAACAGCGCCCCACCAGTCACATACACGTTCTTGACCCCATGCGGCCGGTAATCCAGCCCGACCACCGAAGTGGAAGGATCGGCACCGATCCACAGCGGCGAAGCCTCATGCACGATGACCGGCAGCCGGATCTGCTGGCGGCTGGGCCGCTCCGCCTGCCAGTAGCCCTCGGACTGGCCGGCGTCGACCCAGTACTCGATCTCCGGCGTCGCGCCAAACCCGCGGCTGGCCAGGGCGGCGATGGTTTGATAGGTCGCTTCGTCGAGCACGTCCCACAGGCGCTCGTCCAGCGGGCCGGTCTGCAGCTGCAGGGTGATATTGGTGGTCGGGTCGCCGTCGCCGTTCAGGCGGAGCCAGTTGGCCTCGTTCTGTTCGCAGACTTCGCCCAGCGTCGCGCACACGAACAGCACGTGGCCTTCCGAGCCGCGCAGCTGGGCTGTTGATGCCACCGCAGCCGCATCCGGCGCCTCGTAGGCGATCGTGGCGGCGTCCTGCTCGGGGTGGCTGGACGCGAAGGCGCTGGCCTGCACGTGGTATTGCAGGCCGTTGTCGGCGCGGCCGTGCAGGTAGTGCGCGCCCAGTTCCAGCCCTGCCAGCTCGCGAAAGGCCGAGCGTTTGACACGCGCCGTGATGTGCGACATGAAGTGGCCCGTGTAGCGCTTGCCGGCGTTCGGCAGCAGGGCGCCGAAGGAGTTCATCAGCAGCGTGGCCGGCGGGATCGTCCCCATCGCCAGCACGATGCGCGCATTGCCCACGCCGAGCGGACCGCGGCTGGTCTGCAGCGCCGTCACGGTGCCCTGGCCGTCGTGCAGCAGGCGCTCGACGGGGCAGCGGTCGACGATCGCCAGTTCCTGCCCGCGTCCCTGGGCGGCCAGGCCTTTCTGCTTCTGCTGCAGGCCGAGCAGGGTGCCGACGGTCGAGTACTTGTAGAACTTCACGCCCTGCCACTCGCTGCCGCCGACCGCGATCGGCGCCGGGAAGGCGTCCAGCGCGGAGGGCACGAAGCGCCGGAAGTTCTCCTTCAGGTTGACGTCGAGCTGGCGCTGCAGGCTGCCGTAGACGCTGTCGTCGATGCGGTCTGCCGTCGTCACGTGCAGGAAGGCGCGGGCGTCGCTCCAGAAGCGCGGCTTTTGCGTCACCGCCACCAGTTCCTCGGGCCAGTCGCGCAGCAAGGTCGGTTCCGGCGCCGGGCACCAGGCGCTCCAGTAGGTCGAGCGGCCCCCCAGCACCGGGATGGTGCCGGCCTGGAAGAACTTGTGGCCGCTGGTCGCCATCGCCGCCGTGCGGGTCCAGGGGTAGGTGGTCGGCGGCGAGCCGGTGGCGGCCTGGAAGGCCATCGGCAGCATCTGGTAGTGCACCGGCAGCCAGTAGCCGCCGCGCTCGAGCACGAGGATGCGCGCCTGCGGGTTGTGCGACAGGATGCGCTCGACGAAGGCGACGCGGGTGGGGCCGGTACCGACCACGATGAAGTCCCAGGCGGCGGCCTGCACGCGCTGCCAGTCGCCGGCGAAGAAGGCGCTGGCGGCGATCTGGTCGGCGCTCACGGACTGTGGACCGGGCACCGGGAAGCCCTGGGCGATCCCGCAGGGCAGGCCGGCGGTCTTGCTATAGAAACGCTTGTAGTTCGAGGACATGGACGCCTCCTGTTTGCCGCTCGGTGCAGCGCTTATGTTGAAGGTCAATGAACCCAGCACCAGAATGACGGATTGCTTGCGGCCGCTCATCCCAAGACCAGGATGTGATCAATTACTGAGCGAAATTAACCCTCGGAAACCAGCAGAACTTTGACGAAGCACAAGCGTTCAGCCAATCCGCGTGAACTTGTCACAAAACCGTTAAATTCCTGTCACGCTCCTGACATACGTCTCCACTATTCTGCCCAGCGATCGCCGCGCAACCGGTGCGGCCCCACTGACCTGATCTGGAGTGTTGACGTATGAATGCGAATACCGACCTGTCCCGCCGCCGCCTGCTTCGCCTGCTGGGCGCGACCCCGATGCTGCCGATCGGCGCCGGCACCGTGGGCGCCATGCTTGCCGGCTGCGGCGGCGGTGACGACAGCCCGGTGAGCACCGCGCCGGGCACCCCGGTCACGACCACGCCGCCGGCCGTGACCCTGTCCAGCGTGTCCTTCAGCTCGATGAACGCGCCGACGCTCGCGAACGCGGCGGCCATGGCCACCACCTCGGTCGGCTCGACCATGACGGTCAATTTCAGCGACAGCAGCAAGCTCGATTTCAAGCTGTCCTATCAACCCTTCTTCATCACCGGCGACCTGGTCCCGAACGGCAGCGGCGGCACCATCCTGGCCGGCGGCTACTACGACATCAATAACAAGCCGATCATGGACACCAGCGTGGCCGGATCGGCGCGCCAGTTCTTCTCGGATTCGCCGGACGGCACGTCGCTGCTGACCGTACCGAATGCGAAGGTAGCTGGCGTGAAGGGCAGCCCCGTGTTCGCGGTGGTGCAGTTCGAGTACACGAGCTTCGCCCAGGACGGCAAGACCGACATGTACGGCAAGCTGCCGTCGCCGATCGCCGTCCTGAGCCTGGACCAGGACCCGGCCAGCGGCAAGCTCTCCCTGGTGAAGTACCACAACGTCGACACCTCCAGCGTGAACGGCCTGTGGATCACCTGCGGCGCCAGTCTGTCGCCCTGGGGCACCCACCTGTCGAGCGAGGAGTACGAGCCGAACGCCTTCACGGCCGCCAGCGATGCCCAGTTCAAGGGCTTCAGCAAGAGCCTGTACGGCGACGAGACCAAAGCGAACCCCTACAACTATGGCCACCTGCCGGAAGTCACCGTCAACGCCGACGGCACGGCCAGCATCAAGAAGCACTACTGCATGGGCCGCATCTCGCACGAGCTGGTGCAGGTCATGGGCGACAACCGCACGGTGCTGATGGGCGACGACGCCACCAACAGCGGCTACTTCGTGTTCGTGGCCGACAAGGAGAAGGACCTGTCGAGCGGCACCCTGTACGTGGCCAAGGTCGGCGCCGGCTTCTCGGTCGACCCGAACGCCGCCGCCGCGCCGCTCACCTGGATCAGGCTCGGTTCCGCCACCAGCGACGAGATCCGCTCGCTGGCCGCCTCGATCAAGGCGACCGACATCATGGACGTCAAGACCACCGATCCGGCCGACGCCAGCTACACGAAAATCGTCGCCAACGGCCGCGTCGAGTGGGTCAAGCTGAAAGCCGGCATGGAAAAGGCCGCCGCCTTCCTGGAAACCCACCGCTATGCCGCGCTGGTCGGCGCCTCGATGGGCTTCACCAAGATGGAAGGCACGACCGTCAACCTGAAGGACAAGATCGCCTACTCGGCGCTGGCCAACTGCAACGGCTCGATGGTGGCCGGCAGCTCGACCAACGTGCCGGGCAACGGTGTCTCGATTCCGAAGACGCTGACCGCCGGCGCCGTGATGGCGCTGAACCTGAAGGGCGGCCAGAAGGACACGGCGGGCAACGCCATCAACAGCGAATGGATGCCGGTCGATACCAGGGCCCTTCTCATTGGCGAAGACATCGCCGCCGACGCCCTCGGCAACACGGCCAACCCCGACCGGATCGCCAGCCCGGACAACCTGAAGTTCTCGGAAAAGATGCGCACCCTGTTCATCGGCGAGGACAGCGGCAACCACGTCAACAACTTCCTGTGGGCCTACAACGTCGACACGAAACAGCTGTCGCGCATCCTGTCGACGCCGTCCGGCGCCGAATCGACCGGCCTGCACGCGGTCGACGACATCAACGGCTGGACCTACATCATGAGCAACTTCCAGCACCCGGGCGACTGGGGCGGCATCCACGCGGGCGTGAAGACCACGCTGGACCCGCTGATCAAGGCGAACTACAAGGACAAGTTCGGCGCTGCCGTCGGTTACCTGACCGGTGAGCTGACGCAGTTCAAGTTGGCGAAGGCGTAACAGCACACCGTTCTCCCCGCGACCACAACGTCGTCCCCGCGCAGGCGGGGACCCAAGTTGCTCGATTTGCCGGAAAACTTGGATTCCCGCCTGCGCGGGAACGACGTTCAGGGGCCAACGCTTAGAACAAAGCCGCAAACTCTCCCGCCGCGGCCCCGGCATCCTCCGCCAGGTACACACTGCTGATCGCCGCCACCATATCCGCCCCCAGCGCCACCAGCGGCCGCGCATTCGCCGCCGTCATCCCGCCGATCACCGCCACCGGCACCCGCAGCGCCTCCTTCGCCCGCGCGACGAGATGCAGCGGCGTACTCACCTTGTACACCTTCACCTTCGACGGGTAAAAGCCGCCGAAAGCCACGTAGCTAGCACCGGCATCCTGCGCCGCCAGCGCCAGCGCGAACTGGCCGTAGCAGGAAGCACCGACGATCTTCGAAGGTCCGAGCGCCGCACGGACCGCCGCCACCGGTGCGTCGAGGCCGCCGACGTGCACGCCGTCCGCATCCAGCTGCAGGCACAGGTCGACATGGTCGTTGACGAGCAGCGGCCGGCCGTGGCGGCGGCACAGGGCGAGCAGGGCGCCCGCCTGTTCCTGCCGCAGATCCGTCGATGCCGTCTTGTTGCGGTACTGGACCAGCGTTGCGCCGGCCTCCAGTGCCTGCCCGGTTGCCGCCAATAGCCGGTCGGTGTCTTCCCAGTCGGGCGTGACCAGATAAAGTCCTCGCATCATCTAGGCTCCCCGATGTTCGATCCGGCGCGGAATCCGCTGGCCGTGGGCGATGGCATAGGAATCCGCCAGCGCCTGTTGGCAAGCGAGCTGGGCGCGTTCGAGCGCCTGCGCCATCGGGTCGCCCAGGGCCAGGCGCGCGGCCAGCGTGGCGGCCAGGGTGCAGCCGCTGCCGTGGAATTCACCAGGCAAACGCGGCCAGCGCCATTCGCGCACGCTTTCGCGCCCACCTTCGCAGCCGTGCCAGCGGTTGAGCACCTCATCGCCGTCGCCATGGCCGCCGGTGACCAGCAGGTGCGGCACGTCGACAGGCCCCAGCAGCGCCGCCTCCGGCAGATTCGGCGTCACCACCGTCGCCAGCGCCAGCAACGGAGCAAGCGCCGCCAGTGCATCGCCGCGCGCTAGCGGATCGCCGTGGCCGCTGGCCAGCACCGGGTCGAGCACCACCGGCAGGGCAGGATGGCGCGCACGCAGCAGCAGGACGATACCGGCGATGGCTTCGGCGTTCGCAAGATTGCCCGGAATGCCCAGCTTGAGCGCGCGGATCGGCATGGTCTTGACCAGCAGCGAAGCCTGGCGCACCAGCAGGCCGGCATCCACCGGCGCCACTTCATGCACCCGCTGGTTGTCCTGCACCGTCAGCGCGGTCACGATGGGCAGCGCATGCGCGCCCTGGGCCGCGATCGCTTCGATGTCGGCCTGGATGCCGGCCCCGCCGGACGGATCGAGCCCGGAAAACACTAGTACGCAGGGGCGCATGCTATTGGCTTTCATGGAGCCGTCCCGCCATCGGCGACGAAGGCGAGGCCGCGAAGCGCCGCGGCATCCGTCCCGCCAGATACGCTTCGCGGCCGGCTTCCACCGCCAGGCGCATCGCCCGCGCCATGCGCACCGGATCGCGGGCCAGGGCGATGGCGCTGTTCATCAGCACGCCGTCGCAGCCCAGCTCCATCGCCACGGCGGCATCCGACGCCGTGCCGACCCCGGCATCGACCAGCACCGGCACCTTCGCCTGCCCGATGATCAGCGAGAGGTTCCACGGGTTCAGGATGCCCATGCCGGAGCCGATCAGCGAGGCCAGCGGCATGATGGCCGCCACGCCGATGTCTTCCAGCATCCGCGCTTGGATCGGGTCGTCGCTGCAGTAGACCATCACGTCAAAGCCGTCGCGCACCAGTTCCTCGGCGGCGCGCAGGGTTTCGGGCATGTTGGGGAACAGGGTCTTCTCGTCGCCGAGCACCTCGAGTTTCACCAGCTTGTGGCCATCGAGCAGCTCGCGCGCCAGCTGCAGCGTGTAGACCGCGTCGCGCGCCGTGTAGCAGCCGGCCGTATTCGGCAGGATGGTGTAGCGCGAGGGCGGCAGCGCGTCCAGCAGGTTGGGGCCTCCTGGGTTCTGGCCGACGCATTGACCTATATTGACGCGGCGGATCGCCACGGTGACGATCTCCGCGCCCGCAGCCTCGGTGGCGGCGGCGGTCTGCACCAGGTCCCGGTATTTGCCGCTGCCGACCAGCAGGCGCGAGCGGTATTCCTTACCGGCGATGACGAGCGGACTGTCCTTCATGTCATTCATGTGTTTTCCAATTATGTAAAAGTTCAACCGCCGCCGATGGCACGCACCACGTCCACGCGGTCCTGCGGACGCAGCAGGGTGGTGCGCCAGTGCTCACGCGGCACCACGCGGCGGTTCAGCGCCAGCGCCACGGCCTGGCCGGACAGGCCCAGCATCTCCACCAGCGCATGCAGGCTGGCGGCGCCCGGCAGTTGATGCGGCGTGCCGTTCAGTTCGATCTCCAGCATGCTCATTCCTTGTGATAGAGCTCGGCGCCCTTGCGCATGAACTCCACCGCCTTTTCCTGCATGCCGCCGGCCGCGTACTCCCGCACCTCCTGCGTGATCTTCATCGAGCAGAAATGCGGCCCGCACATCGAGCAGAAGTGGGCGACCTTGCTCGACTCCTTGGGCAGGGTCTCGTCGTGGAATTCGCGCGCCTTGTCCGGATCGAGGCCGAGGTTGAACTGGTCTTCCCAGCGGAATTCGAAGCGCGCCTTGGACAGGGCGTTGTCGCGGATCTGCGCGCCCGGATGGCCCTTGGCCAGGTCGGCCGCGTGGGCCGCGATCTTGTAGGTGATGATGCCGTCCTTGACGTCGTCCTTGTCGGGCAGGCCCAGGTGCTCCTTCGGCGTCACGTAGCACAGCATGGCGGTGCCGTACCAGCCGATGTTGGCGGCGCCGATGCCCGAGGTGATGTGGTCGTAGCCCGGCGCGATGTCGGTGGTCAGCGGTCCGAGGGTGTAGAAGGGCGCTTCGTGGCACTGTGCCAGCTGCAGGTCCATGTTCTCCTTGATCAGCTGCAGCGGCACGTGGCCCGGGCCTTCGATCATGGTCTGGACGTCGTGCTGCCATGCCACCTGGGTCAGTTCGCCCAGGGTGCGCAGCTCGGCCAGTTGGGCTTCGTCGTTGGCGTCGTAGATGGAGCCGGGACGCAGGCCGTCACCCAGACTGAAGGCAACGTCGTAGGCCTTCATGATCTCGCAGATCTCTTCGAAATGCGTGTAGAGGAAGGATTCCTTGTGGTGCGCCAGGCACCACTTGGCCATGATGGAACCGCCGCGCGAGACGATGCCGGTCAGGCGGTTCGCCGTCATGGGGATGAAGGGCAGGCGCACGCCGGCATGGATGGTGAAGTAGTCGACGCCTTGCTCCGCCTGTTCGATCAGGGTGTCGCGGTAGATTTCCCACGTCAGCTCCTCGGCCTTGCCGTTCACCTTTTCCAGCGCCTGGTAGAGCGGCACGGTGCCGATCGGGACCGGGCTGTTCCGGATGATCCATTCGCGCGTCTCGTGGATATGCCTGCCGGTCGAGAGATCCATGACCGTGTCGCCGCCCCAGCGGATGGCCCAGGTCATCTTCTCGACTTCCTCGCCGATCGAGGAGGTCACGGCCGAGTTGCCGATGTTGGCGTTGATCTTCACCAGGAAGTTGCGGCCGATGATCATCGGTTCCGATTCCGGGTGGTTGATGTTGGCCGGCAGGATGGCGCGGCCGCGGGCGATTTCGTCGCGCACGAATTCTGGCGTGATCTCGCGCGGGATGACTGCGCCGAAGGACTGGCCTGCGTGCTGGCGGCCCAGCAGCGCCGCCATGCGCTGCCCGGTCGGGCCGGCGGCTTCCAGGTTGCGCAGGTATTCCTGGCGCCGCAGGTTTTCGCGGATGGCGACGAATTCCATCTCGGGCGTCACGATGCCCTGGCGCGCATAGTGCATCTGGGTGACGTTGCGCCCGCCGGCGGCGCGGCGCGGTTTGCGCTGCAGGTCGAAGCGCAGTTCGGCCAGCTTCGGATCTTTCAGGCGTTCCTGGCCGTAGCGCGAGGAAGGACCGGCCAGTTCGACGGTGTCGCCGCGCTCGCGGATCCAGCTGCTGCGCGGGCAGGGCAGGCCGGCGCGGATGTCGATGCGGACGTCGGGGTCAAGGTAGGGCCCGGAGGTGTCGTAGACCCAGACCGGCGGGTTCGGCTCGGCACCGAAAGATGCCGGCGTCGGTGACTGGTGGATCTCGCGCATCGGCACCCGGATATCGGGACGCGAGCCGGCCACATGGACCTTGCGCGAGTTGGGAAGAGGCGTCACGGCCGCGGCATCGACCGTGGCGCTGGCGGACAGGAATTTCGGATCGGCGTTCAATTGCACTCCTTGTGGCAGCTGAAGATCGGCGATCCAGCTCGGAGGAGTGCAAAGGATGCGCAGGCACGAGGGCATGCGCGGTCCCTGTAGCTTCCCTTCGCTGGCATTATCCAGATCAGGTTCGGAGGGTATTTCTCACCCGCGGCCGATGCTGTTGCGATCGGTGCAGGACCCCTAGCGTTGTCGTCGTCCCAAGAAGAGGCGACGGGCGGAGTGTACGTCGGATTTGGAACAATGGCAATCCGAGCGAAAAAGGCGTGACAATGCGCGTCGCTTGAAAACCCTGGGAGCTGATAAGCTGAGCCACCATGAAAAGATCGATCGAGATGCGTGAAAACGGCGCTGTCCGGCACGCCGGCAGGTTTGCAGGCATACCGGCCTGGCACAAGGTTGCGGCCCGCTGGCGGCGAGTTTTGGTGCGATACTATGCAGCCCGAGTGAATTGAACACTGCAATGCCCACCCTGTCGCAACTCCTGCTGTACCCGATCAAATCCTGTGCCGGCATGGCGGTGCAGGAAGCCACCCTGTTTGAGACCGGCCTGTCCGCGCACGGCGTGCACGACCGCGAATGGATGCTGGTCACGGAAGCCGGCCAGTTCCTGACCCAGCGCGAGTTCCCGCGCATGGCCCTGATCCGGCCCCGGCCGGACGGCGGCAACCTGCGCGTCAGCAGCCCCGGCATGGGCGACCTGCTGCTGCCGCTGGCCTGGGACGCCTCGGCGCCCACCCGCTACGTCCAGATCTGGGACGACACGGTGAACGCGGCCGATTGCGGCGACGTGGCCGGCAACTGGTTCACCGAAGCGCTCGATACCCGCGAGCGGGTGCGCCTGGTGCGCTTCCACCATGACGTCGTGCGTCCGACCAGCGTCAAGTGGACCAGTGGCGTGCCTTCGCAGACGCGCTTCGCCGACGGCTACCCGCTGCTGCTGATCGGCCAGTCCTCGCTCGACGACCTGAACATCCGCCTGCGCGCGGCCGGGCGCGATGCGTTGGGCATGGACCGCTTCCGCCCGAACCTGGTGGTGGCCGGGCTGGAGGCCTTCGAGGAGGACTACACCGCCTTCCTCAGCACGGGCGCGGCCGAGATCCGCCCTGTCAAACCCTGCGCGCGCTGCCCGATTCCGGCGATCGACCAGGCCACCGGCATACCCGGCCCGGATCCGCTCGACATCCTGCAGACCTACCGCGCCAACCCGAAGATGGACGGCGCCGTCTGCCTGGGCATGAACTGCATCGTCTCCGCCGGCGCCGGCAGCCGGCTGCGCGTGGGACAGGACCTGGCGGCCGAACTCGCATTCTGACAACGTTCCGTTACAGTTTCCATTTGCATTGCGGCCGAGTTGGCGTAATGTGAGGGCTAATTGCTGAAAGGAATGTCCATGCACGAGCAGCAGGGCGCCAGTGTGCGCGAACTGATGGCCGAGAACGCCGCGCTGCGCAGGCAGCTCGCCAGCCTGATCGACCAGGCCGAAAGCAACCACGCGATCATGATGCGCCACCAGGCCTTCGATCTCGACGTGGTCGGCGCGGGCAGCTTCCAAGAACTGGTCGCCACCATCTTCCGCCAGCTGCCCATCGTCTCCAGCCTGGACATCGTGACCCTGGCGCTGGTCGACACCGGCTCCGACATCTTCACGGTGATGCACAAGTTGGGCGTGGACTTCGACGCTTTGCCCAACCTGCAGTTCCATGAACATCCCGAGGCGCTGGGCTTCGACCTCGCGCCTGGCCGCACGCCGCGGCCGAAGCTGCTGCCCTACCACCCGGTCAGCCACGCATCCGCTTTTCCGCTGCCGCCCCCGGGACTGGCAAGCGTGGCGCTGGTGCCGCTGCTGCGCAACCGCCGCCTGATCGGCAGCCTGAACCTGGGCAGCCGCGACCCGAGCCGCTTCACGCCGCTGCTGGGCACCGACTTCGTCGAGCACATGGGATCGATCATCGCGATCTGCCTCGAGAACGTGATCAGCAACGAGATGCTGAAGTACATCGGCCTGACCGACGCGCTCACCGGCGTCTACAACCGCCGCTACATGGACCGCCGCCTGGCCGAGGAGATTGCCAGGGCCCGTCGCCAGGCCTACCGCCTGTCCTGCATGTACATCGACGTCGACCACTTCAAGCAGGTCAACGACAGGTTCGGCCACCAGGCCGGCGACGACGTGCTGCGCGAAGTGGCGTCCCGCATCAAGGCGGAGCTGCGCATGTCGGATGCGCTGGGCCGCTTCGGCGGCGAGGAGTTCGTGGTGCTGCTGATCGACGCCGACCTGGAAAGCGCCAGCATGGTGGCGCACCGCATCCGCGCCAGCGTGGCCGACCAGGCTTTCCTGCTGCAGGAAGGGGAGGCGCTGCCGGTGACGGTGTCGATCGGCGTGGCGACGCTGGACGACTTCGAGCGCGAACATGCGATCGAGACCGTGGCCCAGACGCTGGTGGCGCTGGCCGACCAGGCGCTGTACGAGGCCAAGCAGCAGGGCCGCAACCGCGTCGTTTCAGGGTAACGTGTAGGGTGGGCACCCTGTGCCCACGTTACCTTAACAACCGTCCCTCGGCGCGGTTCACCGCCATCCCGGTCCCGCGCAGCACCACCACGTCGCCGGCGCGCAGCTCGGTATCCTCGTCCGGTTCGATGCGCTGGTTGCCGCGCCGGAGCGCCGTCACTTCGGCGCCCACTTCATCCAGGCCCAGGTCGCCGATGCAGCGGCCGACCGCGCCGGCATCCTCGGCCAGCACCACCGAATGCAGGCGCACGTAGCCGTGCTCCGGGTCTTCCCTGAGGTCGCCGGCGCCGTGGAAGAAGCCTCGCAGCGAGGCGTAGCGTTCGTCGCGCGCGGCCTGTACGCGGTGCACCACGCGGCGCAGCGGCACGCCCATCACCACCAGCGCGTGCGAGGCCAGCATCAGGCTCGATTCCAGCGCTTCGGGCACGACCTCGGTGGCGCCGGCGCGCTTGAGGATGTCGAGTTCGGTGTCGTCGTGGGCGCGCACGATCACCGGCAGCTTGGGCGCCAGTTCGTGCACCAGGTGCAGCACCTTGAGCGCCAGGCGGGTATCGGCAAAGGTGATCACCAGCGCGCTGGCGCGGTTGATGCCGGCCGCGATCAGGGCTTCCCGGCGCGAGCAGTCGCCGTAGGAGACGTTGGCGCCGGCCGCGCGCGCTTCCTGGACGCGCTCGGGGTCGAGGTCGAGCGCATACCAGGGCAGCTTTTCCTCCGACAGCAGGGTCGCGAGGCTCTGCCCGCTGCGCCCGAAGCCGGCGATGATCACGTGCTTCTGCGCCGCCATCGTGCGGCTCGCGATCTGGGTCAGCTGCAGCGACTGCAGCATCCATTCGTTGGAGGCCACCTTCATCGCGATCCTGTCCATGTTGGCGATCACGAAAGGCGCGGCCAGCATCGACAGCACCATCGAGGCCAGCACAAGCTGGATCAGGAAGGGATCGATCAGCTTCGAGCCGGAGGCCAGGTTCAGCAGCACGAAGCCGAATTCGCCGGCCTGGGCCAGCGCCAGGCCGGTGCGCATCGCCACGCCGTCGGACGAGCCGAAGGCCTTGGCCAGCACCGCGATCAGGGCGAACTTCAGCAGCACCGGCAGCACCAGCAGCGCCAGCACCAGCCACCAGTTGGCCAGCACCAGCTCGAGGTTGAGCAGCATGCCGATGCTGATGAAGAACAGGCCGAGCAGCACGTCGCGGAAGGGCTTGATGTCCTCTTCCACCTGGTGTTTGTACTGGGTCTCGGAGATCAGCATGCCGGCCACGAAAGCCCCCAGCGCCATCGACAGGCCGGCGCGTTCCGTGATCCAGGCCGCGCCCAGCGTCACCAGCAGCAGGTTCAGCATGAACAGTTCCTGCGAGCGGCGCTTGGCGACCACCGTGAACCACCTGCGCATCCACTTCTGGCCGAAGAACAGCAGCAGCGCCAGCACGCCGGCGGCCTTGAGCGCGGCCCAGCCCAGGTTCATCGCCAGTTCCTCGGCCGGCCGCGCCAGCGAGGGGATCAAAATCAGCAGCGGCACCACCGCCAGATCCTGGAACAGGAGGATGCCGATGATGCGGCGTCCGTGCTCGCTCTCGAGTTCGAGGCGCTCGGTCAGCATCTTGGAGACGATCGCGGTGGACGACATCGCCAGCGCACCGCCCAGCGCCAGCGCGGCCTGCCAGCCGATGTTCAGCGGCGCCGGCAGGCGCGGGCTGATGAAGGCGACCAGCATGGTGAGGAGGATGGTGAGCGTGACCTGGGCCAGTCCGAGCCCGAACACGATGCGCCGCATCGCCCGGAGCTGGGCCAGCGAGAATTCGAGGCCGATCGAGAACATCAGGAACACGACGCCGAATTCGGCCAGCGCGTGGGTGGTGGGGCCGTTGTCGGCCAGCTGCAGGGCATGCGGTCCGATCAGCACGCCAACCGCCAGGTAACCCAGCATCGGGGGCAGGTGCAGCATCCGGAACGCGACCACGCCAAGGACGGCGCTGCCCAATAATAAAAGGGTTAGTTCAAGGCCTGATGTCATGCGGGGCGGGGCTCATGTCCCTGATTATGTCCTGTAAATATGTGCACTCGGTTACATCTGGCAAGTTTTTTGCTTTCTTAATTCGGCTATACTTCCACCATGAGTGTAACCGATGAAAAAATAATGCTGACAAGTTTTGACGAGACCCAGGCGAAGCGTGCCCTGGCCCTGGCCCGCGAGACCCTGGACATCGAAGGCGAAGCGATCCGCAAGCTGACGGCGCGCCTCGGCCAGGACGACAGCCTGCCGCGCGCGGTAGCGCTGATGCTGGCTTGCAAAGGTCGCGTGGTCGTCTCGGGCATCGGCAAATCGGGTCACATCGGCCGCAAGATCGCCGCCACCCTGGCCTCGACCGGCACCCCGGCCCTGTTCCTGCACCCGGCCGAAGCCGCGCACGGCGACCTCGGCATGGTGACCCCGCAGGACGTGCTGATCGCGATCTCGTATTCCGGCGAAAGCGCCGAGCTGGCGGTCGTGATCCCGGCCGTCAAGCGCATGGGCGTGCCCGTGATCGCCATGACCGGCAAGCCGGGCTCGCGCCTGGCGCAGGTAGCGGATGTCCACCTCGACGTCTCGGTCGAGAAGGAAGCCTGCCCGCTGAACCTGGCGCCGACCGCCTCCACCACCGTCACCCTGGCACTGGGCGACGCGCTGGCCGTCGCGCTGCTGGAACTGCGCGGCTTCAAGTCCGAAGATTTCGCGCTGTCGCACCCGGGCGGCGCCCTGGGCCGCAAGCTGCTGACCCACGTGCGCGACGTGATGCGCAGCGGCGACGCCATCCCGAAGGTGAAGCCGGATGCCCCGCTGACCGAAGCGCTGCTGGAAATCTCGCAGAAGGGCATGGGCATGACCGCCATCGTCGACGAGGCCGGCCGCCCGGTCGGCGTGTTCACCGACGGCGACCTGCGCCGCCTGTTCGAGAAGACCCATGATTTCAGCAGGCTGACGATCCGCGACGTCATGCACGCGAATCCGCGCCGCATCCATCCGGAGCAGCTGGCGGTCGACGCCGTGGCCGTGATGGAAGAATTCCGCATCAACCAGATGCTGGTGACCGATCAGGACGATGTATTGGTCGGCGCCCTGCACATCCACGACCTGACCCGCGCCAAGGTGATCTGATGCTGACCCCACTGGCACACATGGAGCGCGCGGCGCGCGTGAAGGTCATGATTTTCGACGTCGACGGCGTGCTGACCGACGGCAGCCTGACCTATGACGCCAACGGCGAGATCACCAAGACCTTCTTCGTGCTGGACGGCCTCGGCATCCAGCTGCTGAACCGCACGGGCGTGCAAACCGCGATCATCAGCGCGCGGACGTCGCCGATCGTCGTCAGGCGCGCGGCCGACCTCGGGATCACGCATGTGTTCCAGGGGCAGCACGACAAGCGCATCGCCTTTGCCGAGCTGCTGGAAAAGACCGGCGTGACGGCCGAGCAGTGCGGCTACATCGGCGACGACGTGATCGACCTGCCGTTGCTCACCCGCGTCGGCTTTGCCGTCACGGTGCCGAGCGGGCATCCGGAAGTGCAGCACCGCGCCCACTACGTGACGAAGAACCCGGGCGGCCGCGGCGCCGTGCGCGAAGTCTGCGACATGGTGATGCGCGCCCAGGGCACCTACGAACAGGCATTGGCACCGTACTTTGGATAACCCCTCGCAAGCCATGGCGACCACCACCTACGTCAACAAGCGTACCGCGCACCGCTGGCGCCTGCTGGCCCTGATGCTGGCGGCCGTGTTCTTCGCCTTCGGCAGCTTCTGGCTGGTGCAGGTGATGCGCGGCGACGCCCAGGGGCCGAACGTCAACGTGGGCAACGATCCGGACTACATCATCGACAACTTCAGCTTCGTGCGCATGTCGGAAACCGGCCAGCCGCGCTACGTGATCTCGGGCGAGCGCCTGACCCACCGCCCCGCCGACAACACCTCCGTCATCGAGAAGCCGGTGGTGCAGAACATGAGCACCGAACACCCGAACATGACCATGACGGCGAACACCGCCCACGTCAACCAGGACCAGAACCAGATCGACCTGGCCGGCAACGTCGACATCTCGCGCCCGGGCAGCAAGACCACGCAGCCGCTGCGTATCCGCACCGAGGCGCTGACGGTGCTGCCGGACGAGGAAATCGCCAGGACCGACAAACCGATCGAGATGAAGCTGGGCGGCTCGGTGGTGACGGGTGTCGGCATGGTCGCGAACAATGCCACGATGCAGCTGCAGGTGGGCGGACGCGGCACGATCATCTCGCCGCCGCGCAGAACAAACTGAAAGGACCCGCATCCAATGAAAAAAATATTCGCTGTGGCCGCGCTTGCGCTGGCAACCCTGTCCGCCTCGGCGGAGCGGGCGGATTCGCTCAAGCAGGCCCAGGTCAGCTTCGACAACGGCCATATCGACGAGGTCACCCAGACCCGCACCCTGACCGGCAACGTCGTGCTGACGCGCGGCACGCTGCTGATCAAGTCGGACAAGGCTGTGATGAAGGAAACCCCGGAAGGCTACATGCTCCTCACGCTGACGGCGGCGCCGGGCAAGGTCGCGAGCTTCCGCCAGAAGCGCGACGGCGGCCCCGACCTGTGGACCGAGGGCCAGGCCCAGCGTATCGAATACGACGAGCGCACCGAAGTGGTCAAGCTGTTTTCGAGCGCCGTCGTCAAGCAGCTCGAAGGCAAGCGCATGACGAGCGAGGTGAACGGTCCGTTCATCTCCTACGACAACCGCACCGAGCAGGCCAACGTGCACAACGACGCCAGCGGCGAGAGCAAGCCGGGCGGCGGACGCAGCACCATCATCATCGCACCGCGCCGCACGGCGCCGGCCGCAGGGGCCGCAGCAGCGCCGGCAGGAGCAGGAAAGCAATGATGGATGTCCACGCAGAAGCCGCCGCGACCGGCATCGCCACTGGCGGCAGCACCCTGGTCGCCAAGGGGCTGCAGAAGAGCTACGGCAAGCGCCTGGTGGTGCGCGACGTCTCGCTGCAGGTCGCCTGCGGCGAAGTGGTCGGCCTGCTCGGTCCGAACGGCGCCGGCAAGACGACCTCGTTCTACATGATCGTGGGCCTGGTGCCGGCCGATGCCGGCGCCATCGTCATCAACGGCACCGACATCACGAGCCTGCCGATCCACCGCCGCGCCATGCTCGGCCTATCCTACCTGCCGCAGGAAGCTTCGGTGTTCCGCAAGCTGACGGTGGAGGAGAACATCCGCGCCGTGCTGGAGCTGCAGCGCGAGGACGGCAAGCCGCTGAGCAAGGCCCGCATACAGGAACGCCTGGACGAGCTGCTGGCCGAACTGCAGATCGAGAAGCTGCGCGAGAACCCGGCGCTGTCGCTGTCGGGCGGCGAGCGCCGCCGCGTGGAGATCGCGCGCGCCCTGGCCACCAATCCCCGTTTCGTGCTGCTGGACGAGCCCTTCGCCGGCGTCGACCCGATTGCCGTGATCGAGATCCAGCGCATCGTGCGCTTCCTGAAGGAGCGCGGCATCGGCGTCCTGATCACCGACCACAACGTGCGCGAGACGCTCGGCATTTGCGACCGGGCCTACATCATCAACCAGGGCGCGGTCCTGGCCTCAGGCCGCCCGGACGATATCATCGCCAACGAATCCGTCCGCCGCGTCTACCTGGGTGAACATTTCCGGATGTAGTCATGAAACAGACGCTGCAACTCAAGACCTCACAGCACCTTGCGCTGACACCGCAACTCCAGCAGTCGATCCGGCTGCTGCAGCTGTCCACGCTCGAACTCCACCAGGAGATCGAACAGGTCCTGGGCGAGAACCCGCTGCTCGAGCGCCTCGACGATCCGCTCGACCGCTCCGTGCGCCTGCTGGCGGACGGTGCGATCAACAACGGCGCGTCGACCTCCACCACACCCGATGCGCCACCGGCGTCCGGCCAGGGCGAGGAGAGCGGCGGCGGCAACGGCGAGGCCGAGGCCCAGCATGAAGGCGGCGACGAGGCATCCGGCGGCGACCACGACATGGAATGGGGCGAGTCCGGCCGCTCGGGCAGCGGCGGCGAGGAAGACGACGGCCGCCCGCAGCTGGAAGCCAGTCCCGTCTCGCTGCGCGAACACCTGATGGAACAGGTGCGCCTGACCTGCATCTCGCCGCGCGACTGCGCGCTGGTCGAGATCGTCGTCGACACGCTCGACGACAACGGCTACCTGGAAGAATCGCTGGACGACATCCACGCGCGCCTGCCGGCCGAACTCGAGATCGAATTCGAGGAACTGCGCACCGCGCTGTCGCTGGTGCAAAGCATGGACCCGCCCGGCGTGGGCGCGCGCAGCGCCGCCGAATGCCTGGCCCTGCAGATCCGCCGCATGCCCGGCGTGCCGCTGGTGACCCGGCGCATGGCGCTGACCATCGTCGAACGCTACCTGACCTGGTTCGCGCAGCGCGAGTTCAACAAGCTCAAGAAAGCCCTCGACTGCGACGACGAAGACCTGCGCGAAGCCCAGGCCGTCATCCGCCAGTGCAATCCGCATCCGGGCGCGGCCTTCGCTTCCGACGTGTCCGATTTCGTGGTGCCGGACGTGATCGTGCGCCGCGCCAAGGACGGCTGGAGCGTGCAACTGAATCCGGAAGTGATGCCGCGCCTGCGTGTAAACAGCGTGTACGCGGCCTTGCTGAAACAGGGCAAATCGGAATCGCAATTGAATGCGCAATTGCAGGAAGCCAAGTGGCTGATCAAGAACATGCGCCAGCGCTTCGACACGATCCTGCGCGTGGCGCAAGCCATCGTCGAGCGCCAGCGGAACTTTTTCTCCCATGGCGCGGTTGCCATGCGGCCCCTTGTTTTACGTGAGATAGCTGATACACTAGGTCTACACGAGAGCACAATTTCTCGTGTCACAACTCAGAAATACATGCTGACACCGCACGGCATGTTCGAGTTGAAGTACTTTTTCGGGAGTCACGTCGCAACCGAGGCCGGAGGTGAAGCATCCTCGACCGCGATCCGGGCTCTCATCGTACAACTCACAGGAGCAGAAGACCCCAAGAACCCTTTATCCGACAGCAAGATCGCGGAGATGTTGGGGGAACAGGGAATGGTTATCGCACGCCGCACGGTGGCGAAGTACCGTGAGGCGCTGAAGATCCCGCCCGTCAGCCTCCGCAAATCCTTGTAATAAGCTGCAGGTATCCCAAGGCCGGCAGCGCATCTTCAAAGGAGTGTGTATGAATCTCACTATCAGCGGACATCACCTCGATGTAACCCCAGCAATCCGAGAATACGTACAGAACAAGCTCGAACGCATCACCCGCCATTTCGATCAAGTGATCGACTCCCACGTCATCCTCTGCATAGACAACCTCACGGAAAAAGACAAACGCCAGCAGGCCGAGATCAACCTGCGCGTTGCCGGGAAGATTGTCCACGTCACCAGTGCCGCGCACGACCTTTACGCCGCGATCGACATGCTGATGGACCGCCTCGACCGTCAGGTGCAGAAGTACAAGCAGATGCTGCAGAATCACAGTCACACCGCACTCAAACGCATGGCCAACGAGCCCACAGAGGGAGGAGAAGCTGCCGCTACAGCGTGAGCACTCCGCTGGCACAGCATAGGCAAGACGAAGGGCGCATCTGGCGCCCTTTTCGTTTTCTGGAGCAGGCTACAATGCCGTTTTCCTTTCAATAATTAGAAGAGACATGAGCGAATACGTGCAGACCCGCGCCGCCAACGGCACCGGCATCATTACCCTGGACCGCCCCAAGGCGCTGAACTCGCTGTCGCTGGAGATGGTCCGCGCGCTGACGGCAACCTTGCTGGCCTGGCGCGAGGATGCCAGCGTCGGCGCCGTCGTCATCACGAGCACCAGCGAGAAAGCCCTGTGCGCCGGCGGCGACATCCGCTTCTTCCACCAGGCCGGACATGCCACGCCCACGGGAGACAGTGCCCTGCTGGAAGACTTCTTTACCGAGGAATACGCCCTCAACCATCTCATCCATTTCTACCCGAAGCCCTACATCGCGCTGATGGATGGCGTGGTCATGGGCGGCGGCATGGGCATCGCCCAGGGCGGCCCTGACAGCGGGCTGCGCATCGTGACCGAACGCACGAAGATGGCCATGCCCGAGGTGAACATCGGCCTGTTCCCGGACGTCGGCGGCAGCCACTTCCTGTCGCATGCGCCGGGCGCCCTCGGCATGTACCTGGGGTTGACCGGCCTCACCATCGGCGCCGCCGATGCGCTCTACGTCGGCCTGGCCGACGTGTACCTGCCTTCTTCGGAACTGCCGGCCTTGCACGCGCTGATCGCGGCGACGCCGGGCGCGCAGCTGGCCGAAGCGATCCGCGCCTTCGCCGCACCCTTTGCGCAGCAGGCCGGCGCCAGCGAACTGGAAGCCCGGCGTGCGCTGGTCGACAGGCACTTCGGCGCCGCGTCGGTGCAGGCGGTGATGGCCTCGCTCGAAGGCGACGACAGCCCGTTCGCGCAGAAGGCCCTGAACGCGATGCGCCAGCGCTCGCCGCTGATGATGTGCGTGACGCGCGAGATGCTGGTGCGTGGCGCCGGCCTGGACGTTGCCGACTGCCTGCGCATGGAACGCGCGCTGGTGCGCCGCAATTTCGAACACGGCGAAGTGCTGGAAGGCGTGCGCGCGCTGGTGATCGACAAGGACAATGCGCCGCGGTGGAATCCGCCGTCGCTGGACCAGGTCACGACGGAGATGGTGGCACGCTTCTTCGAGCCGGTGTGGCCAGCCTGGGCGCATCCGCTGCGCCATCTCTGACATGCGCGGCGCGCCGGCATCGTGGCATGCACGCCTGGCCGGCTACCGCTGGTCGGCCCAGGACACCGGCTGCTCGGAAGCCGATGTGTTCCGTCTCGATGCCGATGGGCGTCCCAGCCTGTTCGTGAAGCGCGAGCTTGCGGCGCCGCTGGCGGAACTGCGCGGTGAAGCGGCGCGCCTGCGCTGGCTGGCCGCGGCCGGCATCGCCTGTGCGCCGGTGCTCGACCTGGCGCCAAGCGGGGGCCACGACTGGCTGCTGCTGGGCGCCTTGCCCGGCCGCGACCTGCTGGCATCGAACATCGATCCCGGCGCCGGCATCCATCTGCTGGCGCAGGCACTGCGCGCGCTGCACGCGCTCGATCCGCGCAACTGTCCCTTCGACCATCGCGCCGGCGTGCGCATCGCCCATGCCGAAGCGCGCATGGCAGCCGGACTGGTCGACGAGGACGATCTCGACGACGAACACCAGGGCCTGGCGCCGGCGCGCCTGTTCGCGCGCCTGCGGGCGCTGGCGCCGGCCGTCGAGGACCTGGTCGTCACGCATGGCGACGCCTGCCTGCCCAATCTCATCGTCGACGATGCCGGGCGTTTTTCCGGCTGGATCGATTGCGGCCGCCTGGGCGTGGCCGACCGCTGGCAGGACCTGGCGCTGGCCACGCGCGACATCGCCGGAGAATGGGGGGCGAAATGGTGCGCGCCTTTTCTACACGCCTATGGCGCCGAAGCGGAGGCCGGCAAGAGCGGCTTCTACCGTCTGCTCGACGAATTCTTCTGATTGCTGGGGTGATGCGTTGCAACATCGGCACGATTTTTGTGCGATGATTTCATCAGGCGATGAAATACCTGCATTGCCTCATCAAGTACAACAATAGAGGAGTCCGTTTTGTCGTTTCTGATCGTCCTGGCCGCACTGGCCTTCCTGATGGTGGCCGCCTACCGCGGCTACAGCGTCATCCTGTTCGCACCGATCGCCGCGCTCGGCGCGGTCCTGTTCACCGACCCGTCCGCCGTGGCCCCGGTCTTTTCCGGCATCTTCATGGAAAAGATGGTCGGCTTCGTCAAGCTCTACTTCCCGGTCTTCATGCTTGGCGCCGTGTTCGGCAAGGTGATCGAGATGTCCGGCTTCTCGAAGTCCATCGTGCAGGCGGCGATCCGCTACATCGGCCGCTCGCGCGCGAATGCCGTGATCGTGGCCGTGTGCGCGCTGCTGACCTACGGCGGCGTGTCGCTGTTCGTGGTGGTGTTTGCAGTCTACCCGTTCGCGGCCGAGCTTTACCGGCAAAGCAATATCCCGAAGCGCCTGATGCCGGGTGCGATCGCGCTGGGCGCCTTCTCGTTCACCATGGATTCGCTGCCGGGTACGCCCCAGATCCAGAACATCATCCCGACCACCTTCTTCAAGACCACCGGCTGGGCCGCACCGGTGCTGGGCACCATCGGCTCGCTGTTCATCATCGTGGTCGGCCTGGCCTACCTGGAGTGGCGCCGCCGCGCCGCGATGGCCAGCGGCGAGGGCTACGGCACGGCGCTGGCCAACGAGCCGCAGGAGGATACCGGCAAGGAAGCGCTGCCGAATCCCCTGGTCGCGGTCCTGCCCCTGGTGCTGGTGGGCGTGGCCAACTTCGTGTTCACCAGGATGATCCCGGTCTGGTACGGCGCCGATGCCTATACGGTGCCGACCGAAGTCCTGCCCGGCGTGCACACCCCGGTGACGGCGACCATCAAGACCGTGCTGGCGATCTGGTCGGTCGAAGCCGCGCTGCTGCTCGGCATCCTGCTGGTGGTGGCGACCGCCTTCGGCCGCATCAAGGAGCGCTTCGCAAGCGGCTCGAAAGAGGCGGTCGGCGGCGCGCTGCTGGCGGCGATGAACACGGCGTCCGAGTACGGCTTCGGCGGTGTGATCGCCGCGCTGCCGGGCTTCATCGTCGTCAGCGATGCCTTGAAAGGGATTCCGAATCCGCTGGTGAACGCGGCGGTGTCGGTGAGCTCGCTGGCCGGCATCACCGGCTCGGCATCGGGCGGCATGAGCATCGCGCTGGCCGCCATGTCCGACCTGTTCATCCAGGGCGCGCAGGCGGCCCAGATTCCGCTGGAAGTGCTGCACCGCGTGGTGGCGATGGCCAGCGGCGGGATGGACACGCTGCCGCACAACGGCGCCGTGATCACCCTGCTGGCGGTGACCGGGCTGACGCACCGCGAGTCCTACCGCGAGATCTTTGCGATCACGATCATCAAGACGCTGGCGGTGTTCTTTGTGATCGGGGTGTTTTACGCGACCGGGCTGGTCTGATTCTCAATGCTGCTCGCGATGGCGCACAACCACCCGTTCGCTTTCGCCAAAGTAAGCTCCCAGCCGCTCTGCCATGTACACGGAGCGGTGCTGGCCGCCCGTGCAGCCGACCGCCACCGTCAGGTAGCTGCGGTTATCGGTCTTGAAGGAGGGCAGCCATTTGGCGACGAAGGCGCGGATGTCGGCCAGCATCTCGGTGGCCTGCGGCTGGGCGTCGAGGAAGGCGATGACGGGCGCGTCCTTGCCGGTAAGCGGACGCAGCGTCAGGTCGTAGTAGGGGTTCGGTACGGCGCGCACGTCGAACACGAAGTCGGCGTCCAGCGGCACCCCGCGCTTGAAGGCGAAGGATTCGAAGTACAGGGTCAGCTTCGCATATTCGACCTCGGCCAGTTCCTTGACCCAGGCGCGCAGTTTGTTCGCCGACATTTCCGACGTGTCGATCACGTGGCCCAGCTTTTCGATCGACCCCAGGCGTTCGCGCTCCTCCGAAATGCATTCGATCAGCGTGCGGCGCGAGGCGGGATTCTCGCCCGGACGCAGCTCGTGCGACAGCGGGTGGCTGCGGCGGGTTTCCGAAAAGCGCGCCACCAGCGAATGGGTGCTGGCGGTCAGGTACATCACCTTGACGTCGTGCCCCTGCTCGCGCAGTACGCGCACGGTGGCCGGCAGTTCGGCCAGCGACTCGGCGCTGCGGGCGTCGACCGCGACGGCGATGCACTTGCTTTCGGCGCCGTTAACGGTCTCGACCAGGGACGGCAGCAGGGCAGGGGGCAGGTTGTCGACGCAGTAGTAGCCTGCGTCTTCGAGGACGTTGAGGGCAACCGATTTACCGGAGCCCGAGATACCGGTGATGAGAACGATGCGCATGCGGCGATGATACCGCAACAGCAGCAAGTTTGCGGCTAGAAGCGGAGTTGCACGAACATGACGGGGATTTCCTTCTTCTTCATCCGGTGCAGGGTCCACGCCGAATAGGCGATGAGGCCGGCCGACAGCAGATGCGGATTCCCGCCGGCCCGCGCGTAGGCATCGATGTCGTTGCCCCGGTAGCCGTCGCGGCCGACGACCCTGGTGTAGTAGGTGAAGACGTGGGCGGCGTTCGAATACAGGTTCGCGGCGATGAAGCCTTGTCCGAATCCGGAGCGCGCGGCGGACCGGTTCTGCAGCAGCAGTTCGCTGGCCAGGTTGGCGCTCACGAACCCGGCAGCGTCGAAAGCCTGCAGTCTTGCACGGCTGGGTGCGGTATGCCACGCCGAGGTGGTTTCGCCGCAAAGCAGATTGCATTGGCGACCCGGCACGTGGATGCGGATGTCGGTAGCACCACTCGCACCGGCGACCGCCGCATGTCCCCATTCATGCACGTAAATGCTGGCGAAGATGCCGGCAGCGGCGCCCGCGGCATTGCCGAGATCGCTGGCAGCTTGCGCGGCATGGCTCGCCACGCATCCCAGGACGAGGGCGGCGAGTGTCTTCAATCGCCGCTCATGGCCTGGCGCTGGCGCTCCATGAACTCCTGCAGCGTATCGATGCCTCGCAGTTGCAGGATGGTATTGCGCACGGCGGCCTCGAGCAGCACCGCGATGTTGCGGCCGGCCGCGACGGGAATGACGACCTTGCGGATCGGCAGGCCGAGCACGTCCTCGGTGGGGAAGTGGAAGGGCAGGCGCTCGACTTCTTCGTCCAGCGCACCGCGCTTGACCAGATGCACGATTAATTTCAGCCGCATCTTGCGGCGCACGGCGGTCTCGCCGAAGATCGCCTTGATGTCCAGGAGGCCCAGGCCGCGCACTTCGAGCAGGTTCTGCAGCAGTGGCGGGCAGCGGCCTTCGATCATGTTCGGGGCAATGCGCGAGAATTCGACGGCGTCGTCGGCCACCAGGCCATGCGAACGCGAGATCAGTTCCAGGCCCAGCTCGCTTTTACCAAGACCGGAATCGCCGGTGATCAGCACACCCACGCCCAGCACGTCCATGAACACGCCGTGCATGATGACGCGCTGCGCCAGTTTCTTGGACAGGTAGACGCGCAGGAAGTCGATCACCTGGGCCGCCGGCAGCGGGGTCGAGAACAGGGGGATGTTCTGCTCGTCGCAAATGGCGAGGATGTCCGGCGGGGTGTCCAGGCCCTGGGCGATGATCAGGGCCGGCGGGCCGCCCGCGATCATCTCGCCGATCATGTGGCTGCGCGAGCCGCTTTTCAGGCGCTGGTAGTAGTTCAGTTCCTGGTGCCCGAACACCTGGATGCGGCCCGGGTGGATCAGGTTCAGGTGGCCGACCTGGTCGGCGGCGGAGACGGCGTCGCCGGAGATCAGGCGCTCGCCGCCGGGGAAACCTGCGAACCAGCCGAGTTGCAAACTATCGCGATTGTCGTCGTACAGCCTCTGGATGGTCAGCGGGGTCTGGAGCATAGTGTGATTTTATCCCAGAGCCTGCAGGCTCGGCTGCCAGTTGATGATGCGCTCATGCACCGAGCGCGGGTCCGGATCGGTGGCCAGTGCGGTGCGCACGGCTTCGTCCGAGAACAGTTCGGCGATCTCGGACAGGATTTCCAGGTGCTGCTGGGTCACGTGGTCCGGAATCAGGAGGAAAAACAGCAGGCTGACCGGCTGGCCATCGGGCGATTCGAAGGGAATCGGTTCCAGCAGGCGCACGAAAGCGGCCAGCGGCGACTTCAGACTCTTGCTGCCCTTGATGCGGCCGTGCGGCACGGCCACGCCATGGCCGAGCCCAGTCGAACCGAGGCGTTCGCGCGCGAACAGGTTGTCCGAGACGGTCGAGCGGGCGATGCCGCAGTTGTTCTCGAAAATCAGGCCGGCCTGTTCAAAGGCGCGCTTCTTGCTCGACACTTCCAGATCAAGCTGAACGTTTTCGAGCGAGAGAATTTTGCTTAAATTAGTCATAAGACGCTTCGATATTGCGGTGCACCGGGACTTGCGAGCGGGAATTATAGGCCTGTTTTTTGGCCGTGACATTCGATTTCGCGTCTGTACGGCAAGCTGTTTTAGCCCCACCGTAAAACGTCGATTTGAGCGCGCGCAACCGTTTTACATTCATACGCAATTTCCGCTACGAAATTTCAAATTTTGCGAACGGAAAGGGCATTTTCAGGCCCATATTTCGTATTTTCTAGCCGAATCTTGCCAGCCTGCCCAGTGTGGACCTGGGCGGCATGGCGCAATTGACGTCGCGCTTAAGACACGACGTTGTCGCTCGAAACGGACACTAGATGGGGACGAGGCGCGGGTTTTCTATACAACCTGCGGTCTTACTGGCGGGCGGTGCGCAGATTCGGCGGTTTGCCGGTACTGAAGTTGGCGCGCCAGGGGTTGATGTCCAGGCCGCCGCGCCGGGTGTAGCGGGCGTATACGGCCAGCTTGTTCGGCTTACAGTGGTGCAGGATGTCGGTGAAGATGCGCTCGACACATTGCTCGTGGAATTCATTGTGCTCGCGGAAGCCGATCAGGTAGCGCAGCAGGCTTTCCTGGTCGATCTGCGGGCCGACATACTGGATCTGCACGCTGGCCCAGTCCGGCTGGCCCGTCACCAGGCAGTTCGATTTCAGCAGGTGCGACACCAGGGTCTCTTCGACCGCGGCTTCCTCATGGTTGGCGCTGAGCAGTTCCGGGGCCGGCGCATAGTTGTCGACCTCGACGTCGAGGCGGTCCAGCAGCAGGCCTTCCAGTTCGCCCATCTTGAGTCTGCCGAAGTCTTCCGGCAGGGTCAGGGCAACGTGCACCGGCGCGCCGAAGGCATTCGACAGGTCTTCGCGCAGCAGCGCCAGCAGGGCGTCGGTGTTCGCCAGACGGGTCTGGTTGAAGGAATTCAGGTACAGCTTGAACGACTTCGATTCGACGATGTTCGGCGAATCGGCGGGCGCCGTCACGGTCGCGATCGCCACCTGTGGCTTGCCGCGCATGTTCAGCCAGGACAGTTCGTAGGCATTCCAGATATCGACGCCAAAGAAGGGCAGCGTGCCCTTCAGGCCGAGTTCGTCGCGCTTCTGCTGGCGCGGGATCGGGAACAGCAGCTCGGGTGCGTACTCGGTCTGGTAGGCCGAGGTCTTTCCGAGCGGCGATTGATCAGGGGTATTGGTCATGGTTCAGTCTCGATACGCCGGCTTGTGGTCCGCTCCGGATCGCCGGACCGCGGCTGCGGAAAAGCCGCGTATCGTACACCTTTCCAGGAATTGATGCGTCGGTTTGCGCGTGGGCGGAGGCCGCCCACCCTACGTAGGGTGGGCGCCCCGTGCCCACGTGCAACATTACAAAAACAACTTATAAACGGGGTTCTGGGTTTCGTCCCAATGCCGATACCCCAGCGTCGCCAAAAATTCCCTGAACTCCTCCATCTCCCCAGCCGGCACCTGCAAGCCAACCAGGATGCGCCCGACATCGCCGCCCTGGTTGCGATAGTGGAACAGCGAGATATTCCAGTTCGGCGCCATGCTGTCCAGGAAACGCATCAGCGCACCCGGACGTTCCGGGAATTCGAAGCGGTACAGCAGCTCGTCATGGGCCAGCGGGCTCTTGCCGCCGACCAGGTGGCGCACGTGCAGCTTGGCCAGTTCGTCGTGGCTCAGGTCGAGGGTGCGGAAGCCGTGTTCCTCGAAGGTGCGCGCGACCGTCGCCGACTCGCTGCGGTCGCCGGTCTGCACGCCGACGAACACGTGGGCTTCGCGTTCGTCGCTGATCCGGTAGATGAATTCCGTCACGTTGCGCGGCCCGACCAGCGAGCAGAAGCGTTTGAAACTGCCGCGCTGCTCGGGGATGGTGACGGCGAACACGGCTTCCCGCGCCTCGCCGACCTCGGCCCGCTCGGCCACGAAGCGCAGGCGGTCGAAGTTCATGTTGGCGCCGCAGGCCACCGCCACCAGGGTCTCGTTCTTCACCGGATTGCGGGTCAGCTGCGAACGTTCCACATAGGCCTTGGCGCCGGCCACCGCCAGCGCGCCGGCCGGTTCCAGGATGCTGCGCGTGTCCTGGAACACGTCCTGGATCGCCGCGCAGATGGCGTCGGTATCGACGATCACGATCTCGTCGACGACTTCCTTGGCGATGCGGAAGGTTTCCTCGCCCACCAGGCGCACCGCGGTGCCGTCCGAGAACAGGCCGACGTCGGGCAGGGTGACGCGTTCGCCCGCTTTCAGGCTCTTCGCCATCGCATCCGAATCGACGCTCTGCACGCCGATCACCTTGATGTCCGGGCGCACCGCTTTCACGTAGGCGCCCACGCCCGAGATCAGGCCGCCGCCGCCGATCGCCACGAAGATCGCGTGGATGGGGCCGGAGTGCTGGCGCAGGATCTCCATGCCGATGGTGCCCTGGCCGGCGATCACGTCGGGATCGTCGAAGGGGTGGACAAAAGTAAGCTTCTGCTCGCGCTCCAGCAGCAGGGCATGGTTGTAGGCGTCGGTATAGGAATCGCCGTGCAGCACGACTTCGACGTTCGCGCCGCCGCGCGCCTTGACCGCGTTGATCTTCACTGGCGGCGTGGTGGTCGGCATCACGACCAGTGCGCGGCAGCCGAGCCGGCTCGCCGAGAGCGCCACGCCCTGTGCATGGTTGCCGGCCGAGGCGCAGATCACGCCGCGCTTGAGCTGCTCGGGCGTCAGGTGCGCCATCTTGTTGTAGGCGCCGCGCAGCTTGAAGCTGAACACGCTCTGCATGTCTTCGCGCTTGAAATAGATGCGGTTGGCGAAGCGCTGGGACAGCGTGGGCGCGAGTTCGAGCGGGGTTTCCTGGGCCACGTCGTAG